>Ga0302326_10019094_pt1 | contig 14180 bp, 7 predicted proteins | sample Palsa_T0_3_FD_202264 | JGI IMG/M metagenome (GOLD analysis project Ga0302326, IMG submission 202264) | Peat permafrost microbial communities from Stordalen Mire near Abisko, Sweden - Palsa_T0_3 | ecosystem: Environmental > Terrestrial > Soil > Palsa > Peat permafrost | place: Sweden: Abisko... | reverse complement strand
CCGAAGGCAAGCTTTACTCCACCGACGGAGTCTGCACCCACGGCAATACCCACCTCTCCGAGGGCCTGGTGCTCGGCAAGACCATCGAGTGCGCCAAGCACAACGGCCGCTTCAACCTCATTGACGGCTCACCGGCGCGCGCGCCCGTTTGCCGCGGGCTGGCCACCTATCCTTTGGTGGAACTCGGCGGCCGCATCCGCGTAAATGTCCTTCGCGCCGGCGGCGTCGGAGCACGCCCACAAAAGACCTGCCAATTCCGCGTGACCGCCAACCGCAGCGTTGCCACGTTCATCAAGGAGCTCACTCTCGAACCGCTCGACTACGGAGAGCAAATCGCTTTCACCCCCGGCGATTACCTCCAACTCGACATCCCCACCTACGAATCCATCCGCTTCCGCGACTTCGACATTCCCGAGCCCTTCGCCACCGTCTGGCGCAATCAGCACATCTTCGATCTCGTTGCCAGCAATCCCAGCCCAGGCCGCCGCAATAATTATTCCCTCGCCAGCAACCAGCAATCGGAACGCGCATTGCGTTTCAATGTCCGCATCGCCACGCCACCGCCCGGTCAGGACTGCGCTCCCGGAGTCGGCTCCAGTTATGTCTTCAATCTCAAGCCGGGCGACGTTGTCTCCGCCATCGGCCCCTTCGGCGATTTTCACATCAAGCCCACAATGCGCGAGATGGTTTACATTGGCGGGGGCGCGGGCATGGCTCCGCTCCGCGCCCACATCGCCCATCTGCTTGAGAACGAGGGCACGGCCCGCAAAATCAGCTACTGGTACGGCGCGCGCTCCAGCCAGGAGATCTTCTACGATGACTATTTCCTTCAGCTCGACAAATCAAACCACAACTTCACCTTCAACATTGCGCTTTCCTCGCCCCTCCCTGAGGACAACTGGTCCGGCCACGTCGGATTCATCCACGAAGTCGTTCTCGACAAATACCTCGCCGGGCATCCACACCCCGAGTCCGTGGAGTACTATCTCTGTGGCCCTCCCATGATGATCAAGGCATGCACCAAAATGCTTGCGGCACTCGGCGTTCCCACCCACCAGATTGCCTACGACGAGTTCTAGTGTCCTGAGTCTGAGATACGCAACACAAAACTAGCTGTCATTCTGAGCGAACGGGGCCCCGAACGTCTTTCAGTTCGGGGGTGGTGAGTCGAAAGCCTGCCCTGAGCGAAGTCGAACAGGAATCTGCGGATGTTTTTCGATGAACTTCAGACTCACCACACTAGCCCCTGCGCCCGCTGCCGAATCCAGCCGGCCCGCTTAAAGGAGTATGACGAAGTGACCGCACCCATGCCGATCAACCGGCGCTATGTCGCTTTCCTTGCCTCAACAGCTGCGCTGGGAGGGCTGCTATTCGGCTTCGACATCGCCATCATCACCGGCGCTGGCCCATTCATCACCAAGGCGTTCGCTCTCGGCGACATCGGTCTCGGCTGGGCCTTCAGTTCCTTGATCTTCGGCTGCGTCCTGGGTTGCTTCATCGCCGGAAGGCTTACCGACCGCTACGGACGCAAAAAGCTCCTTGTCGTAGTGGCATTCCTCTTTGCCGTTACATCCATCGCCACCGCCCTTGCGCCAGGATTTGCCCTCTTTGTCACCGCGCGTTTTCTAGGCGGCATAGCCGTCGGCGCGGTTTCGCTGCTCTCGCCCATGTATGCCGCTGAGGTTTCACCGCCTGCAATCCGCGGCCGCATGGGAACCATGTATCAACTTTCCATCGTCATCGGCATCATCGTTTCATACAGCATCAATTACCTTCTCCGCAACACCGGCCCGAACAACTGGAGATGGATGTTTCTCACCGGCGTTGTCCCGTCGGCCGTGTTCTTGCTCTTCATCGCGCTGGCTCCCGAAACACCCCGCTTCCTGGCTATGAACGGCAAATTGCAAACGGCGTTTCTCCTCCTTGAGCGCATCGGCGGCACCGAAAGCGCCCGCGCGCAAATCGCCGAGATCACCTCCACCATGCACAAGCAAACGCAAAGCTGGCGCAAACTGCTTCGGCCCGGAGTGAAGCGCGCTCTCCTGGTCAGCGCTGCTCTCGCAGTCTTTATTCAGGCATCCGGCATCAACACGGTTGTCGACTATGCTCCAAAGATTTTCCAGTCGGCCGGCTGGACCGTCGACGCCGCTCTCGCCTCCACCTTTGTCGTTGGGGTCACGGAGTTCCTGTTTACCCTGGTCTCCTTCTGGGTCATTGACCGGTATGGCCGCAAGCCGCTCTACATCGTCGGATCTGCAGGCATGGCCCTTTCGCTGCTGGCGCTGATGGTGACCGCCCTGGCCGGGCATTTTCACGGGGCCTTGGTCCTCGCGCTCATCCTCACCTACATTGCCTTCTTCTGCGCCTGCATCGGGCCGGTCTTCTGGACCCTGGTGCCGGAGATATTTTCCAACGACGTACGCGGGATGGCTATGATTGTGCCGGTCCTCATTCAGTGGGTCGCCAATGCCCTCGTTGTCCTCGCCTTTCCTTATGCGTTTCATATCGTCGGCAAAGCATCCACATTCGGTTTTCTCGCCATCATGGCATTGGGCCAGGGCCTCGTCACATGGTTCTACGTTCCCGAAACCAGGAACAAAAGCCTGGAAGAAATGGAAGACCATTGGACCCCGGTCAAACGTCCCGTGTCGATTGAACCTGTCTGAATCATGCATGGGAATCGGACTGCGACCCAGGACAATCGCATGATCCCATATCATTGACCGGTAGACTTCGATGACCGGTAGATTTCGATGACCGGCAGGTTCCGATGACCGGTAGATTTCGATGACCGGCAGGTTCCGATGACCGGCAGATTTCGATGACCGGCAGGTTCCGATGATCGGCGGTTCCGATTTCTCCCGCGCCGTAGGCGCAGCGTTTGTTAGCCCCGCGCTTCAGCGTGGGGAAATGGGCCAGAACAAGATGTTCAGCCCCGTAGGGGCGGCGCCGACAGAGAGATTTTCATTAACATGACGTTCATAAGATTGCCCCGGAATACCGCCTGTGAGTAAATCGCTCGGTATCCTTTCCAAGTGAGGCGTTAAACCATGAACCTGGATCTCTGCAAACAAATGTTGTCGGTGGCCCTCGACGAAGCGCGACAAGGGTTAGCGGAAGGCGGCATCCCCATTGGCGCGGCGCTGTTTACCCGCTCCGGCCAGTTGCTAAGCCGCGGCCGTAACCGGCGCGTGCAGCAAGGAGACCCAAGCGTTCACGGCGAGACCGACGCATTTCGCCGCGCAGGCAGGCAAAAGACCTACCGCGATCTGGTCATGGTCACTACCCTCGCTCCCTGCTGGTATTGCAGCGGCCTGGTGCGCCAATTCCGCATCGGCGCATTGGTGGTGGGCGAGAGCCGCAACTTTGCCGGAGGAGTCTCATGGCTCCGCGAGAATGGAGTGGAAGTTATCGACCTCGATAACCAGGAATGCCGAGAGCTGATGGAAGACTATATTCGCACGCACCCCGAAATATGGAACGAAGACATCGGAGAAGAGTAAAACCAGTTTCAGAAACCAGCCTTGTATCAGGGCACGACTTCAGTCGTGCCGCAAGTCGACCAAAATGAAAGTGGTCTTTAGCCCCTGGGGAATGCCGACCCAACAAATCGGCTTGTTCAGAGATTCCCTAAAGGGCGCCCGGAGCAGCCGCCTTCTTGCGCCGCAGCACATAACACGCAATTCCCGCCGCGATGTAGGCGAGATAGATGTAAGGAATGCGCCCATGCACCTCGTCCGTCGTGGATCGCAGGTCGAAAACCGCAATCAAAATCAGAACCATCACGGTGAGGATGCTGACCGCGGCCACCACGTGCGAGTGCTGCCCCAGCGCGCGGCGGGCGAACGGCAGCGCCAGGGCCACCAGTGCGTATGCGGTCAGAAACCCAAAGACCGAGAGCGAGCCCAGCCAGTCGTACATATCGGAGCCTGCCACGCCCCGCCAGGCCAGCCCCGCCGTCAAAGCAAACATCAGCCCCGCCGACAGCAGTATCGCTGGCCCCGGAGTGCCGTGACGCCGGTTTGCACGCCCAAACAATGACGGGATCAGTGCGCTCTGTCCCATGCGCATCAGCACCCGCGCCGCGGCCGTTGTGCAGGCCAGCACGCAAGCAAACATGCTCACCGCCGCGCCGAAGTCGATGGCCACTCCCAGCGGAGAGATTCCAGCCTTCGCAGCCAGCAGGTGCAGCGGGCTGGTCGAGTCACTGAGTTTGCCGGACTCACCGCGAAATCCCAGCACCTCCGCATATGAACAAAGCATAAAGAAGATGCCTGCCAAGATGGCGCATTGCAGCACTGCGCGCGGAATGGTGCGCAGCGGCTCCCGTGCCTCGCCGCCCAGCGTGGTTGCGCTCTCAAAGCCCACAAAGCTGAACATCGCAAGCACCAGCGCCGGTCCCAGCGCCGAGTACGAAACGCCCTTGAGCCGAAACTGGTCCACATCGAAATGAAATCCGAATCGCACCAACAGCACCATTAGCACAATGAGAATCAGGCTCACGGAGACCACCTCAATCCATAGCATCAACTCCGCGGAAAGCTTCACGTCACGGTAAGCAATCCACCCCGCCGCCGCGCACACCACAGCCAGCGTGAGCGGAGTGGGCGGCGTCCACTGAAAGAACTGTTGCGATAGCACGCCGGCGTAATAAAGAGCCCCTCCGGCCACCGAGGCCCCTGTGGCAATGTAAGCCAGCAGCAAACTCCATGCCGCAGTGACTCCGAAGAAAGGAGGCAGCGTGCTGGCCGCATAGGTGTAAAGCGAACCCGGCGAAGCGGAGAGCCGTGCAAACCTGCTCACGCAAAAACCCACCAGCAAAGTTGCCGCTGTTGCCAGCAGATAGACGAACCACGTTGCGCTGCCCGCCAGTGCAAAGACCAGCGGGATAGTCAAAGACGGCGAAGTCGAGGGCGCCATCGCGGAGACCGACTGAGCAAGCGTCTCCATCGGGCCCAGCACGCCGGCGTGCAAGCCGCAACTCGTGCCCGGGTCTTGCGCCGCATACACTTCGCCTGTAGCGTTCCTCGGGTCGCTCACCAATCCGCCTTTCACTTCCTTGTTCTCCAGAGCTTGTTTCATAAATCCGCTTTGTAACAGGGCACGACTTCAGTCGTGCCGAAAAAAGCCGGAAAGAGAGGGGTTTTAACCCCTGAGGGGCTGCAACAGAAGCTCGTTTGCCGTTGATGAAACACGCCCTCATAAAGAGTTACTCTGAGTTATCCTTCTACGAGCGCATCCGCTATTGCCAAGTGCTCATCCAGCGCGGCGATTCCCAAGTCCAGTTCTTCTTTTGTAACAATTAACGGAGGAGCGATGACGAAGTGGCTCACCCATGCCTGGATTGAAACTCCCTGGGCCATCATCTTTGCCGCAATCTGATCGACAACCAACGGCTTCCCTTCCACCTTGTCGCGCATGGTGTTGAAGGGTTGTTTTGTAACTCGGTTCCTCACAATCTCCACGCCGAAGAAGAGTCCCAGACCGCGGACGTCGCCCACGGATGCATGCTTCGCCTTCAACGCCTCGACCTTTGCCCGAACATACGGCTCAAGCTCCGCCGCGCGCTCCACCAGCTTCAACCGCTGCATCTCCTCGATCGTTGCTACCGCCGGTCCCAGCGTCATGGGATGCGCTTCATAAGTGTGCCCGTGAGAGAAGTAATGATCCTCAAAATACTCCTCGATTGTTGCCGTCGTGGCGCAGAGACCGAGAGGCATGTAGGCCGATGTAATGCCTTTGGCCGTCACGAGGATGTCGGGCTTCACATTCCAGTGATCCACTGAAAACCACTTGCCGGTGCGGCCCCAGCCGGCCATCACTTCGTCGGCAATCATGAGCACCCCATGTCTGTCGCATATCTCGCGCAGACGCGGAAAATATTCAGGCGGAGGAACCAGGACGCCGTTTGTGCCCACCACCGGCTCAAGAACGATGGCCGCTACATCGCTCTCGTTGCGAATCATATGCTCCATGTAATCCGCGCAGGCGATGTCACAGCCAGGATAAGTGTGCTTGATAGGACAGTCGTAGCAGTTTGTCTCCGGCGCAAACACAAATCCCGTGCCCTTGCCGGCCGGCTCCATCGCCCAGCGCCGCGGATCGCCTGTTGCGGCAATCGAGCCGTTCGTGGAGCCGTGATACGAGCGATAGCGGGAGATGATCTTGTTCTTGCCTGTGAACATGCGCGCAATTTTGAAGGCTGCTTCGTTGGCCTCGGTTCCGCTCGTCGCGAAGAAGAATTTGTTGAGACCCTCAGGCAGCACTTCCAATAGCTTTGTGCTGAGCCGGGCGCGGGCGGATGTCGCATGGCCTGGAGCAACGTAGGCCAGTTCGCGCGCTTGTTCGGCAATGGACTCCACCACGCGCGGATTCTTGTGGCCCAGGTTTACGCACATCAACTGCGAGCTGAAATCGAGATAGCGCTTCCCTGCGCCATCGGTAAACCAACAGCCTTCGGCGTCGGCAATGTGCAGCGGCTTCCAGGTTTTCTGGAAGCGCCAGGTGCCGTAGTTGGTTTGCCGCGTGACGGCGGCAATCTCTTCGGATGTAAGGCTCTTCGGCTGGGGAATTTCGCTCATTGCTCCGCTCCAAAAACATTTCTACGCATTAACGCACTTGCGGGAATCCCAGGTCAACCTTGCTTGCGCCGGGATCGGGCCAGCGGCTGGTAACAACTTTGGAGCGGGTATAGAACTGCACGCCTTCCGGGCCGTACATGTGCAGATCGCCAAACAGCGAAGACTTCCATCCACCAAAGCTGTAATACGAGACGGGCACGGGAATAGGAACATTGATGCCCACCATGCCGATCTCGACATCGAATTGAAACTGGCGCGCCGCGCCCCCATTCTGCGTAAAGATGGCCGTGCCGTTCCCATAGGGATTCTCATTGATGAGGCGCAGTGCCTCGGCATAAGTCCCAACGCGCACCACATTCAGCACCGGGCCGAAGATCTCCTGGTCATAGCACTGCATGCCCGGCCGCGCGTTATCGATGAGCGACGGCCCGAGGAAAAACCCGCTGCCGTTCGTCGCTGGGTCAAGGCGGCCATCCACGGCCAGCGTAGCTCCTTCGCCAACAGCAGTGTCAAGGCACGCGGCAACACGATCCCGATGCTCGCGGGAGATGAGCGGCCCCATTTCGCTCGATGTCTCCGAGCCGGGACCAACCTTGATGCGGGCCACTCGTTCGCGGATGGCTGTGATCAGCGGATCGGCCACATCGCCCACGGCAATCACCACGGAGATGGCCATGCAGCGCTGGCCTGCCGCGCCATAACCCGCTGACACCGCGGCATCGGCAGCCATTGCTATATCCGCGTCCGGCAGCACCAGCATGTGATTTTTTGCTCCGCCCAATGCCTGCACACGCTTGCCGTTGCGGGTAGCCGTTTGATAAATGTGCCTGGCCACGGGCGTGGAGCCAACAAAGCTGATCGCCTTTACGTCCGGGTGCTCGAGCAGCCTTTCCACCGCGACCTTGTCCCCATGAACCAGGTTGAAGACGCCTTCGGGCACGCCCGCGTCCCTGGCCAGTTCCGCCAGCAACATGCACGCGGAAGGGTCCTTCTCAGATGGCTTGAGGACCATCGTATTGCCGCAGGCAATAGCATTCGGCATCATCCACAGCGGCACCATCAAGGGGAAGTTGAAAGGCGTAATGCCCGCCACCACGCCAAGCGGTTGGCGAATCTGGTAGACGTCGACGCCGCGGCTGGCCTGCTCCGTATAGCCGCCCTTGAGCATGTTCGGAACGCCGCAGGCGAACTCCAAATTCTCCAGCCCCCGCGCAACTTCGCCCAACGCATCGGCGATAGTTTTTCCGTTCTCAAGGCTCACGATCTGCGCCAGCCGGAGGCGGTTCTCAGCCACCAGGCTGTGCAGCCGAAACATAATTTCGGCGCGGCGCGCCAGAGGCGTGGCGCGCCACTCAGGGAAAGCGGCGCGCGCAGCCGCAACCGCGCAGTTCACATCTTCCATGGAGGCAAAGCCCGCCTCGGCCACGACCTCTCCGGTTGCCGGGTTGGTCACCGCTCCTGAACGCCCTGAAGTAGCCGCAACCAACTTCCCGTCGATCCAATGCAAAACTGCGGAAGCGGTCAATGTGTCAGCAGCGCTCATAGCTCCTCCTGTGTCCGCGGGAAACACGGTCCAATCCATGGTATTCGATTTTCAGTGCTCATTCTCCGCAGCGCAAGAGATATGTTTTCATGAAAGCCGAATCGTAAGCGCAAGGGATCTTCAATGCGCAGAGGCATCGCGCAAGGCAAGACAAGCGATCGATCGGAAAGAAAATGCGGCTTCGCGCGAAGCCGCCACAAGTTTGATGAAAATCCCTTTGCTTTGAAAGGGCACGACTTCAGTCGTGCCGCAAAGCCCCAAAAATCAGTCTGGGCTTCAGCCACTGAGGGACGGTTCAGGGTTTGTCACCAGCCTGAAGGCGGCTCCGCGCGAAGCCGCCTCCTCCCATGGTGGAATCGTCTGGATCAAAAGTCCAGGTGCAGAGACATTTGAATCTGGCGCGGAGACCCGATGGTGTGAGTCACAAGGCCCACCAGCGGGCAGTTATAGAAGCTGGAGTTGTTCTGGCTTCCGTTGGCGCTGCAACCTGTCGGCAACGGCGTCGTTCCCGACACCGGGAAGGCGTCGTAGTACGCGTTCTCCGTTACCTCGTTGCCCGGTATATCGAAGCTGGTGGTATTGGTCAGGTTGTAAACGTCGAAGGTGTACTTCAGGCTGTACCGGTCGCTGAGCTGCGTCATCTTCACCAGCGAGGCATCGGCACGCTTCTGGAACGACTGCCGGAAAATGTTGCGCTCGCCACTGCCGAAGCCTGTTTCAAATGTGTCTGACTCCGGCACCGCGCCGTTCAGGCTGCCTGGGGCGAGCAGTGGAATCAGGAAACAGGATGCCTTGAGCGCCGGCAGCGACCCCGCCGGCGTCCAGGCTCCGGAAGCACCTGTCAACGCATTCTTGGGCGTGCAGCCGGGGGCCAGCGGCAAAATCGGGTTATTGATGCCATCCGCGGTTGAATAATAGATGCCGCCAACCGCGCCAGTGTAATCGATCACGCTGTAGGGCTGACCGCTCTGCAGCACGGTTTGCCCCACCAGTGACCAGCCGTCGATGAACTTGCCTTCAAGCGAGTGCTGCGTGGCAAAGTCGGGAAGACGAAAGATGTAGTTGAAGGTGATAACTTGCGTGCGGTCAAAGTCGGACGAGCCATAGCCGCTGCGAAGATTGAGTGGATTGTTGCCGTTGTAAAAAAGCCCCAACCCGCTCTGCTCGTCAAGGGCGTGCGAGTAAGTGTAGGAAGCCCCCACCTGGATGCCCTTGCTCATTCGCTTCTCAATATGCGCCTGGAGCGCGTTGTACGAATCGACGCCGGCCGCCTTATAGTCGATGGACTCGGACGCGTACCCGAGATAGGGGACCCGGAGGTCGACGTTGCCGCCCTCGTAATTGGCCAGGTAGCCGGTGCCCGTGCCGCTGCCAGGAGCCAGACTCGCGCCCTCCACTGTGTAACCGTAGCTGTAATTCTGCTGGTATGGGCTGCCTGCCAAAGTGGGGCTGCCGGGAGAGGCGATCGTCGATTGATTGAATGGTACGGGGATGACCTGGTGGCGCCCCAGATTGCCGACATAGCCGACTTCGATGGCCAGGTCGTTGCGCGGTTGCCACTGGATGTCGAGGGTGTAGTTGATCGTGTAGGGCAGCTTGTTGGCGCGGTCGTAAACGCCCAGTGAGACCGGCTGGCCGTTGTTGACGATTTCCCCGTTCGGATTCGACGCTGTTGTCGGACAGACATCCGGAACGCCTGCGTAGCCCTGATTCGCAATGCTGCAAGCGTCGGGAAGATAATTGGCCAAATCCGAAGCCTTCGGATTGCTGGGCGGAGTCATCGGCACGGTGCCATAGGGATTCTCGAGGTTGCCCTCGGAGGGCACTTCAGCCTCCGGGCCGCCACCTCCGCCGCAGGTGGGGATATAGCCCTCGTAGTAGGTCAGCGTTGAAGATGGGCAGGTTGTGACATTCACAAAGGGGAGCTGCGCGTTGACCCCAAAGGGCCCGCCGGTGACGGTGCCGATGGCGTACCCCGGAGAGAAATAGGTGAACAGTTCGCCGCGGTCGTAGTAAAGTCCGCCACCCGCGCGAACAACAACCTTGCTATGGAACACAGCGGGCTGCCAGGCAGCTCCAACACGCGGACCGATGCCCCATTGGCGTCCGGTAAGAGTGGTGTTGCTCACGCCTTTTGTGCCGTTCGCATTGTTGCCGGCGATCACCAATCCGGAGTTCACAACAACCACGTTGTTGCCGGTGTCGTTGTAGCAATACTGGTTCGGATCGGTCGTGCTGCACGTCGCGGTGGAAGGATCGGGGTTCGAATCGAAGTTGAAGATGCGGCCGAACTTCTCCGTCAGGCCGCCGTCCCAGTCATACCGTATGCCGCCGGTAAGTGAAAGTGTTGGAGTGATCTGCCACTTGTCCTGTAGGTAGGTACCCAGTTGGTTGGCGCGGAAATAGCGGTTGGCATTGCCCTGCAGGAACGAACTGACATAGAAGTCGGCGGTCGAGCCGCCAGGCGAAACGTAGCCTTGCACAAACTGACTGAAGTCGTTCGAGACAACCGTGCCGGTGCCGGTGCGCTTGTCAATCGTGTTCAACTGGGAGTACGTATAGCTGGCCCCGAAGCTGACCGTGTGCTTGCCCAGAACCCAGATCGCATTGCCCGAGGGAGCCATGCGGTTCTGAAATACCCCGGTGTTGGAAGACTGGCTCTCCGCGTTGGGACCGATATTCAGGTATGCCGGAACCAGCGAGTAGGGCTGATAAGCGCCCAGAATGTTAAAGATGGTGACGCCCGGAAAATAGCTCGATCCAAATTCGTTGATGGATCCTGATGGCATTGTACCGCCAGGGATGTTACTCGGGCCGAACGGCTGCTCATTGTCCGCCCAGTTCTTCTCCCGGATAATGCCCAGTGTCTCTGTGGTGCTCAGGTTGGACTTGACGATATAGGCATTGGAAATGGAGGCCACCTGCGCTCCCGAGTCCAGATGCTCGGTAAAGCCCGGCACGCTGGAATAGGCGTACGGCGCCAGAGTCGGATCGTGTTGGTAATAATACTTCAGGCTGAGTGTGTCCTTCTTGCTGGCGTTGTAATCCACGTCGGCCACAGCCAGATCTGCCTTGAACCGGCCCGTGCCCGGAATAAAAGCGTTGTCCAGATGGGCTGCGTTGGGAGTTCCGGGGAAAAGAGTATCGTCGGGGATGAGATAGCAGTCCTTGGCGCCGGTTGAAGGATTCGTCGAACAGGGCTGGCCGGGGAGATTGTGTGAGTTAAACAGCGCCAGCGCGGTTGCGTCGATGTTCGGAGCGCTCACCGGATTTCCCCCGAACGAATTGTTCGACACATTCGTCAGGCCATTCGCGGAACGGTCCGAGCCCAAGCCAACGGGAACGTCGAGGAACGAGTCGCCCAGTTCCGCGTCCGACACGTGCAGGTGCTGATACGCAATAAATCCGAAGAGCTTGTCCTTGATGATCGGGCCGCCCAGGGTCCCGCCGAGAATGCTACGGTGCAGCTCCGGCACCTTGTCGTTTGCCGGCACATCCGGATCCTGATTGAAGAAGAATGGAGCGGCGTTGATCCAATCTGTGCCGCGGTGAGCGTAGGCAGTTCCGTGCAGGTCGTTCGTGCCGGAGGCAGTGCTCAGGTCGATGTGCGCGCCAGAAGTAGAACCTTGCGTGGCGTCATACATGGACGCATTAACCCGTACTTCCGAAATGGTCTCCGGCGCAGGCGTGGGAATCGCGTTTCCGATGGAGAGGTAAATCGAGGCCGCCGACGGGATCACACCGCCCCCGCCGCCTGGGCTGGTTTGCACGCCCGTGCTGTTGATCACGCGTGCCGAGGGCACCTGGCTGGTGCTCTTGCCATTGAACAGGTTGCTGGCGTCAACGCCATTCAGCATAAAGCTGTTCGAAGTATCCCGCTGGCCATTGGCCCAGATCGGCGCGTTGCCCAAGCCCGAATTTGCGCCTGTTCCGCTTCCCAACTCAGCGCTTACGCCGCTCGATTGCGTCGCCAGCCCGGTAAAGCTGCCAGTCGCCAGGGGCACTGCTTCAATCTGTGTCTTATCCAGGACGTAGCCCACCGTGGTGTCCACGGCGTTCATCAGCGGCGTGGCCTCCACTTCCACCGTCGTCGTCGTCTGGCCTATCTTGAGCGCCGCATTCACCGTAGCCGTGCGGTCGGCCTGCACCGCAATGTGCTGTGTCTTCTGCACATCGAAGCCCTCAGCCTTGTAGGTAATGGTGTAGACGCCGATGGGCAGGTTCACAAATACATAGCTGCCTTCCCCATTGGTCTTGGCCGTTCGCGTCAACGAGGTTTGCTCGTCCACCAGCGTCACTGTCGCGTTGGGAATAAAACCGCCCGAGGGGTCCGTCACCTCGCCCGTAATACCGCCAAGCGTCTGCTGTGCCAGTACCCAAGAACAACACAGCGCAACGGCTGCCAACATCGCAAACAGCCGCGGAAGTGGAGAGGAAACATTACGCAAGGAACGCTTCAATGGAAAGGCCTCGAAAATATGGATTTCCCCATGGTTCTTTGAGGATGCTAAAAATCGTTTGGCTGAATGAGGTTTCAGACTCTCTTGTTCATGCAAAAGTGGGAATGGAAGAACCTGCGCGAGTGGTGCTTTTGCCTCGGTTCCGCTTGGGTGGATTGAAACCACAGAATAACCGTAGATTAACGAGAAAGAAATAAAGATCATCTAAGGATCTGTGGATATCAAGGCAGCTTTGCGCTGACCCGGTCACTGCAGGCGGGCTGCGCGAAGGTTACCCGAGAGTGGAAATTAAGCTCCACAGGTTTCGGATGGTGGGACGTCGCTCGCGCCGTAGGCGCAGTGTTTGTTGGCCCCGCGTTTCAACGTGGGGTGGGGAAACCCAACAATTCATCAGGAGTCCCGTAGGGACGACACTCATGCTCTCCGACCTTCAAAGTCCTTGCGACAAGAGTCCACCTCACCGCTCAATAGTCGCCTCGATATACCCATGCGGCTCGTCGATCGGCACAAAAATATGGCTGGGATTGTCCAGTCCGAAGGGGCTCAGATCCGCCGGAAGGTGATGCAAATTAGGCATGGTCAGCGTGATCCGCGCAACCTCCGGCACCGCTGCCAGCGCCGCCTTACCCATGTCAAAGAGCGTGTGCTGCACGCTCATGCTTTCGTGCCCGGCGAACTCCTTCAGCAGGGCCGCAACCACGCGCGAGCGCACTCCCGCATAATCCGCCACGCTGCCCGCGTGCTCCCACTTCACCGTGGCGCAGGTGGCGAATATCCGGTCGGTCGCAGGCTTAAGCGTGGTCAGCTTGTCTTTGATGTAGCCCGTGAAAGCCGATTTTGTCGTCTTCAGAATCACCAGCCCGTCCACGCCCGAAGAAATAGACCACGCGCCATCTCTCTCGCGCGCCGCATCCACCGTTTGCAACTCCGGTCCCCCAAGCCGGAAGGTCGTCGCTTCCGGCCGGCCATCGATCACCATCCGCTCCCACGCCTTCTCTTCAATCTCCACGCGCACGCCCGTAACCTGCGGATTGTTGCTGAGCAAATAGTCGCCCAGCTCGACGGCGAACTCCTCAATGGTCTCTGCATCGGACTTGCGGGCCACAAAGTAAACCGTGTTCTTCATCGTGTCCGTGGGAAGTATCTTGCTGTTGTCCGCCTCGATGAAACTGGACTCGAAGTCTCCGCGCAGCAACACGCGCACGGTCCACTCGTTGAACTCGTGACGATCCCCGCGCCGCGTGATCCGCGACAGCCGCACCCGCGACTTTCCGTAGCGATTCTCACCCAGTCTCGCCATCGCGTCAGCTGCCTCGATAGGTTGTATAGCTGTTGTCGCTCAAAAGAAGCGGCAGGTGATAGTGCGCCTCGCCATCGCAAAGAAAGGTGATGGCAATCTCCGGATAAATGCTCCACCGTCCTTTGCCCGCAAGGTAAGCGCCACTCTCAAAGGTCAGACGATAACTCCCCGCAGAGGTACCCTGTGCCAGATCTCGGCAGCGCCCATCCGCATCGGTCGCACTCTCGCAAACCGCAATCCACGCGTCTGCCTCGCGCCTCTCCAGCCGCACCGCAACCCCCGCCGCCCGCTTGCCC
>Ga0302326_10019092_pt1 | contig 14180 bp, 15 predicted proteins | sample Palsa_T0_3_FD_202264 | JGI IMG/M metagenome (GOLD analysis project Ga0302326, IMG submission 202264) | Peat permafrost microbial communities from Stordalen Mire near Abisko, Sweden - Palsa_T0_3 | ecosystem: Environmental > Terrestrial > Soil > Palsa > Peat permafrost | place: Sweden: Abisko... | reverse complement strand
ACGACAGCCTCGGGCATCGGTGTTCCGTTAACGCCCGGCGTCTCCTCGTTCCAAGCCCGCTGCCCGGCCACAACGCGGATTTCGTGTTTCGCGCCGCCGCTTGGATCCACGAAGCGTATATCGAGGCGCGATGCCGGGATGACGAAGTCCGAGGCATCGATCAGCTTGGCGATCTTATAAGTGTGCCAGGTTCCGTCTGCTCCGGGCTCGGCCATCGTTCCGGTGGCAGTGAACTCAAGTGTGTTAAAAGATGTTGTCGAACGGTCGCGCTTCCCGCCGCGGACCATCCCAATCACTTCAGCAGCGGTCTCTACCGCAACCTTGGGGCCTTTGGGGATCAACGCCTCGGTCGAGGGAATTACGAGCGGCCGATCCCCAAACGTGCTCTTATCCTTCGACTCAACTACTTGCGCGCTGCTTGAAAGCGGCGCCGCCAATGCAATCGTCAGAACAATAAACCCAAGCGCAAACATTCGCCTGAACATCGTTTCACCCTCTCCTGACCGCGTTACCCAAAGCTTATGCCTTGGCAAATCCCGGAAGATATGCCTGTCGACGAACCTCAGCCCGTTGCGGGTCCTCAGCGAACGGGTGTGTAGTTCACATCTCTTTCGCTACACGGGAAATTTTCCGGCAGCATCGCTTTCGGATCCAGATTGAGCTTCATCGTCCGCGGGGCCCACACCCAAGGCTGTAGCAACGCCTCCGGATCGTCGATAGTCACGTCATACCGCATTTCGTTTCCCACGCGCGTGAAGCGCTCCACAACATGCAGTTGGTCACTATGGATGTACCCCAACTTACCGCTGAGCCAAGTCTGGTCATCAAAGCCGGTCGTGTCGACGACCAGAGTATCGCCTTCCCAATGGCCGACCGAGTCACCCTTTGACACCGCTTGCGCCACGCGATCCGGGTCGTGAGGTCGGTTCATGGCGATCACCCGGTACGTGTCATCAAATGATGTGGTAGCGTACAGAAAAACGATCAGATCGTCTTGCTGCACAATCTGTTGTGGCTGGCCCATACGCGGAACGCCCCATGGCTGGCATGAGAGTTGCGGATCCCTCTGCTGGGAGTGCAGTTCATTGTCCCGGACCTTCGCCCAGTATTCCGGCTTATACATGGGCTTATTGCGGTCACCCTTGCCCATAACCCTTCCATCTTGTTCGCCGCTGTATAGCCCGCCCAAGCGGGAATTCCCGCAGCAAGAGGCGGTGTAGACGAGTCCGCTGCCGCTGAACGAGGTACCACCAACGGCATCGAACTCATTGGTCCAGACACCGTTCAGATCAGGATGCCCATCGGCGCGATGCGGAGTCGGCGCTGCCTTGGCATCCGCTGCTGCGGCCGCCGGGGTCTGCGCGGAAACGTAGAACGGGTGCGCCAGGAACAAAGCCGCGATCGCCGGCAGGGATAAGCACCGCGTCAGGGATTTCATTGTTGCGCCCCCTCTCGGATGCTGTCCTGGCCCATCTGAAAGACGTGCCCGTCGGGGAACGTCAGCTTGTTAATCAGCAGCTTATGTAAGCCGTTTCGGCCAGGATTTCCAACGACGACGTACTTCGTGCCGACGCTAAGAGTTTGCCTGTTCATGCCAGCCAGTCGAAGCTTGGAAAGGCCCGCAAAGGAAATGACCCACGGAGTAACCGTTCCGTCGGCGTTCTTCACATCCATGTGCATCTCGGCGTGCGGATTGATCCACTCCATCTGCGTCATCACGCCGGTGACCTGAATAGTTCTATTCACGTCATACTCAGATGACGCGGAGTGATGCGCGTAGGCCGGCGCAATCAACACAAAACTCAGAACGAGCAACGCCGCAACTGCAGTACCGTTTCTTTTGAACATACGTAGAGCTCCTTGGTTCCAAGGCTGGGAATCGCCGATACCACGTGCAGATCAGTGGGAAGTTATAGCAGTGGATTGCGCCTGTCAATTATTTGCACTTCGAAGGTTGTAGTTTCGTGCTAGGGCGGACTGGCCAAACTCTCAGCAGTCTCTTGGCGGTCGAGATCGAATCTGGGCCGAATTCCCTGTATCATCCTCAACGCACACAATACAGATCTAAGCGGAGGTTAGCCAGGTATGGAACGTCACCGCGAACTTGCCATGACCGTGAAGGTTGCGAAGTGGTTTTTGGGATTGAGTCTTTTCGTCCTTATATCTCTATCGCCGGCTCTCGCAGGCGCCCAGGAGCGAGCCGCTCAGGCTCCCCAAGCAGCGGCGCCAAATCCAAATGCCACGTTGGTGTCCAATGAAATCTCGCCTGATCGGCATGTAACATTCCAAATTTACGCGCCCAAGGCTCAGGACGTCGAACTCCGCGGCGATTACAATCGTCTGGAAAATGCCTCTTCTTGCAAGCTCAGTAAGGATGCTAACGGTGTTTGGTCCGTCACCCTGGGGCCGCTCGAACCGGGCACTTATCGCTACACCTTCGCGGTCGACGGTGTTCAGACAGCCGATCCCAAGAGCCGCAACGTTTTTGAGCGCCTCGACAGCGCCTGGAGTCTCATCACCGTCCCGGGCGCTGAATTTCAAGACGAGCAGGCCGATGTGGCTCACGGAACGGTAGAGACCGTTTGGTACAAATCAGCAACGCTGGGCAAATTGCGCCGCATGCATGTCTACGTTCCGGCGAGTTACGCCAGCGGCCAGCAACATTACCCTGTGCTGTATCTTCTGCATAGCGCCGCTGAGACAGACGACGGGTGGCCCACCGAAGGACGAGCCAATGTCATCTTCGATAACATGATCGCGGCAGGTCGGATGAAGCCAATGGTCGTGGTGATGCCGGCCGGCGAGGTTAACTCGTTCTTCGTCCGCTCGAACTTGATTTCCGACGTCGAAACCTTCAATCGCGAATTCATCAGCGATATCGTGCCATACGTCGAAAAGAACTATCGCGTCATAAACGACAGGCAACACCGGGCGCTTGCGGGCCAATCCATGGGCGGAAATGAGATGCTCGAGGTGGCGCTTCTGCATCTCGATCAATTCGCATATGTCGGAATCTTCAGCTCCGGTTGGTTTGAGAACGGCGACGTGCAATTCGTGAAGGATCACGAGGCTGCTCTCAACGACGCTTCGTCAAAGAAGAATTTGAAGCTTCTGTGGGCCGGAGTTGGGAAACAGGATATGACCGCCTACGCGGTTACCCAGCAAATGCTGAAAGTCCTCAAAGAGCATGGATTCACTCCGGATTATCACGAGAGCCAGGGAGCCAATAACTGGATAACTTGGCGCGATTATCTGGTGATATTCGCACCAAAGCTATTCCAATAGGCGAAGACAAGCAGGACGGCAAGCGCACTTCGAGGGGGCGGGGGAGTTGTTGCCTTTAGCTGCCTTTCAGCGAGGCCAGATTTGCCTCCGCCCTCACCTTCCAGATCTGCCAGACTCGATCGAGGCCTCCCTGTTTCATTGTGGTCGCGGTTACTTTGGCGGACTCCATCGAATTCAGGTACGTCACCTTTCCCTGCCCCAACGTCAGCGACTCCGCCTCGATCTGAGCATTCAGTTGCGTATAAATCGCCTGATACACGGCCGCTTTAACGCTCGGCCCGGCCACTGCATCGCCATGCCCGCGCATGAGCACGACGGGCGATTTTCCCATCACCTTCGCCAACCCGGCTCCAATTTTGTTACTAGCAACCAACATACCGTTATCTTCTCCGACCACTTCGCGAATCTCGAAAATCGGCGTCACGGGAGGCAGGAACCCCGCCGTGGAAATTACCGGCCGCAGCGCCACGCCCGTCACTCCAAACGGAATCACCCCTGGTGCGTGGCTATGCACCACGGAAATCACGTCGGGCCTTGCGCGATAAATCTCGCCATGAATAAATCGCTCGCTATAAGTTGGCCTTCCGGTCGCATCAACCGGCTCGCTATCTTCATTGAATTCCATGATGTCTTCCTTCGACACCATTCCCGGCGCACGCGACTGAGATAGCCAAAAGTGTGACGGATTTTTCACGCAGCGTACGCTGATGTGTCCGAAACCGTCGACCACTCCCTGATCGAACAGGATGTGATTCCCCGTCACCAAATCCGCAATGCGCTGCTCGTCCGTGTCTCCTTGTGTATCTTGCGCTGGAGGCACGCTTGCTCCCTGGGCTCCCTGCGGCATCACGGCCAAGAATGACGCAACACCACCTGCTGCTCCCGCCGCAAAGACCGACAAGGAACCAGCGAGACAAAATAGTCTCCGACCGGTATCTACGGTCTCTCGAGATCGGTTCTCATCCATTAGTCCCTCCGGTCTTAAGCGTTATGCCGAGGCCGGTGTTCTCGCTGTGCTGCCCTTCAAGAGAAGGTCGACATTCCCCGAAAGTATCTGGTTTCCGATTGCGCCCAGCGCCCGGATGTCATTCACGTACCCTCGCATGGCCTCGTGCGAGCGTATTTCCTGCGGGAAATCGGTGCCGAAAACGATGCGCGACGGCGGCAACTCTACCAAAGCCGTTTTTACTCCGCCCATGGCGCCGCAGAATCCCGCTGTATCGAAGACGAAGTTTTCGTTTATGTAATCGTCGAATTCCCTCTGTGGCTTACGCCCGTGACGAGGAATGCCCGCAGTCGACCAGAACTCTTTGTCCTGGTAGCTACGAATTCGCCCCAACATGGACGCAATGCCGCCACTCAGATGGGCCATCTGGATGGTTAGGTTCGGATGGCGGTCGAAAACGCCGGAATTGACCAACCGTATCGTCGCCATAATCAGCGAGAATTCGCGGCCTACGGAGCGAGCTGAATCATCGGCGGTAAACTGCCGTGAGTCATTCAGTTTCATCGCTGGATGTACGAAAACATACATTCCCAATCGTGAAGCTTCCGCCCAGAACGGTTCAAATTGCGGATCGTCGATGAAAAGGCCATCGATCTCCGACGTGATGACCACACCCTGAAACCCGAGATCCGCGGAGCAGCGCGCAAGTTCGCGAAGGGCCTCGGGACCTCCAAGGGGGTGGACGTGCGCCGCGCCGATGAAACGGCCCGGATAATTCCGCTCTGCTTCCTTTGCCTTGTTATTGACTAGACGAGATTTTTCGAGGTCCACGCACATGCCTGCGGGGCTGGTCAAGACGGCGGCATCGATACCGGCAAAATCCATCGTGCGGATGTGTTCGTCCAAGTCAAAGAGCAGGGAATGCCGAAGGAAACTGGGAACTCCATTCTCATCCAGATGAAGAATGGGGCGATCCCCCACTTCCCCTTTGAATAATTCGCGCGGCACGAAGTGATGTTGAAAGTCGATTATCATAAATTTATTCTCCGATCATCCACGGGAACAGCATGCTGAAGCCTGAGAAAAGAGCGAAACATCAAAATGCCGAGGGATAATAGCACAAATGCCGCTGGGCGCCGTTGTACGGGCCTCCTATAAGAGACGTCGCCAATCTTGTCCCGCACGATCGCGAAACACTTTCCTGCTACGCGCGGAATGGCGAGGAATATTGACTATGCTGTAGACTCTCTCACTGGAAACTGGCTACGCATCTAAGCGATCCCTGCCACGCATCGGGCAGGGAAAAATTCCTTTACGAGGAGTGTATCGGCATGACGCCTAATAAAACGGCTCCCCTCACGACGGTAAGGGCCGGCACTTACCTTCACCATTTGCTTGTCTTCAGCCCTGAGCCGGAGCGCCTTGCTCGTTTTTACGGCGATGCAATGGATATGACTGTTAGCCAATACGATGCCAAAACGTGGCTTTGCACCGGACCTGAGCGCTATTTCTTGGTGGGCAGCGGGCCAGCCAGGGCGCTCGGACATGCCGCCTTCGCCTGTCGTGACCGAGAAGGGTTGGAAGATATCCGCACACGTTCCGAACAGGAAGGACTTCAGCCCAAACCTTTTGCCAGCTCTTTTCTTGCGGACGGAGCTTTCTCTGTCCGCGACCCGGATGGCAACACGATCGTTTTCGGCTTTTCGGAAACCGGACCTGCAAGAGGACACGGACTTAAAGGCCGACTTCAACATCTTACGCTGGCGACCCAGAACGTAAGAGCGATCGAACATTTCTATGCTGACAAACTCGGTTTCGGCGTATCGGACCGAGTCTTAAACACGAAGGGTGAAATCACGACCTGTTTCATGCGTTCAAACCATGAGCACCACACGCTCGCGTGCTTTTATCAAGAACGCCAGGGTGTGGACCATTATTCCTTCGAAGCCGGTGAATGGACCGCAATTCGGGATTGGTGCGACCGATTCGCCGAGCGCAACATCCCGCTGATATGGGGACCAGGACGTCATGGACCTGGGAATAACATCTTCATATTCATCGAGGACCCGGACGGGAACTGGGTCGAAGTGTCAGCTGAAATCGAGGTCGTCTACGACCGCCCGACAAGAGAATGGCCTCACGCCGAGCGTACGCTGAACCTTTGGGGCCGGGCCATCATGCGCACACCTGTGTAAATTCCCAAGCCATGCGCCCCCAATCATGCGAAAGGCACACCCCGACCACATCGAAAATCAGGTCGGGGTGAGCGAAAAGCTACCGCGATTTGAGATGCGACTGGAGGGTTAAGGCAGCGCGTTGTGCCAGACCATACCAACGCCGTCGCCAGTTGTATCGCCGGGCTTCATGTCCTTAACAAAGGTATAAAGCGGCTTCCCCTTGTAGGCCCATTGCTTTGATCCATCGTCACGAGTCACTACCGTCCAATCGCCCATGTCCTTCGCGCTATCGCCGGCCACCAAGGCAGGCCAAGCCATCAAACATTTTGCGGCGCAGTTCGACTTGCCAGGCATGTCCTTGTCGAACGTATACAGCGTCATCCCTTTTGCGTCCGCCAAAACCGTCGCCCCGGCATCGGACTTGCGCGCCTGAACTCCTTCAGGCATCTTACCGGCCGCGTACGCATACCCTGCAAGTAATACAACTAGCATTGCCGCAACCAGCTTCATGTGTCGCATTTCTAGATCCTCCTGGAAAATATTCGCTCTCAACGGTACCGTACACAAATCTGAAGCGGAATTTCGACCCCACCTTTGTGTCGCAGCGAGAACATATACCCGCCGCCAATCCCGGTCAACCTCAAACCATCCGGGCCAAAGTCAGCGACAAGATTGCAGTACCGAAGCTCCAGATTTCGGCTTAATTGTGATCGTGGGTTACCAAATGGGACGCATCCTTCTCAACACAGGGCGGCTCTTCGGTGTACGCGTCGGCCGGATCGGTATCAATAATCAGCTTCTTGGGATCTTGTACCCAGGGTTTCGTAAACACGTTTGGGTCCTCCACCGTAACTTGATAGGTGAGGACATCGCCAACACGCGTGAATCGTTCGACCACATGCATTGCGGTGCTGTGAAACCATCCATCAATGCCAAGCCATGTGGCATCCTCAAAATTGTCCACATCGACTACCAGCGTATCGCCCTCCCAGTGTCCAACGGAATCTCCCATGGTTGACTCGTCCGCATCTTTGCGGTGTGCTCGGCCATCCGTTGGCACAAGTCGAGCCCAATTCCCGAACAACAAACCGTCAGAGTAGTCGTACAACAGCACGACTGCTCCAGAGGATTGTACGATCATCTGCGGAGAACCCAGGCGCGGGACCCCTGGCGGATGGCACTTGAAATTTGGGTCTAAAGTGACTTCGTTTTCGTCCAAATCGTGGACCTTAGCCAGGAGCTCAGGCTTGTAAGGAGGCGGGACTGCAGCCTTCACCCTGCCGGAGCGAGTTGTTCGGACGATATAAGCCGTGTCTCCAACCTTATCAAATTCCTTGTCACCGGTGGTCCAGCGGCCATTCAGATCGGGATGTCCATCTGTCATGCGCGGTGTGGCCTTGGACGTTTTTGCTGTCGTTGCCTTTGGGGCTTTTTCGTTCTGAGCACCGGCGGGCCTACAAGCTAAGGAAGAACTAACTGACAGGAATAGCATTACTGCCGCAAGTTTGCGTTCGATCAGAAATCGGCCCATGTTTCATCCTCATTCCTGGCATTGGCGTCCCAACTCAGGGGTCAGTCGGGAGGGCCTTGGTGATCCGCTGCACCCGGTGTACGAGACGAAAGCTCAAAATAAGCTCCGTCCGCAAACTTGATGTTCCTGATCCAGGCAAGATTTTTCGTGCCATCCTTGGCGCGAACCGTTTGGATCGTCACCTCTTGACCGGGCATAAGCCGTTCCCTCGTAATCCCGGACTTATGCAGCAGACCGGTGGGCCAGCTTTCCAGCTCCCAATTCACGATTTTTCCATCTTCATCCTTCACACCCAGATAGACGTACACGTGCGGGTTAATCCAATCTAGCTTCGTTATCGTTCCCTTGAGGGTTACCGGTGGAGAATCGCCGAACTCTGCCGCGAAGGAGTGATGCGCGATGGCGGGCGCTGCGGACAAGAGCAAGCTAATCGTTCCTGCTGCGAGGACAAGTCTGGGCCCCATATATCCCTCTCCTCGGCACCCTTTCTTCGGCCAGATACTATCATGGAATCATACGCCCGGACCGCCAGGCATTTCGCTAGCGCCGTGCCGGTGGCCCAACATCTCGGCGCCCGGAAAATTCGGCTCGTAGATTCACTCGCTAAACTTTCTTCTCGCCTCAATGGCCGGCGTGTCGCTTGCGCTCGGCGCGATTTTGCGAAGTTGGCGCACACCTGCGAGTCACTCCTCACTCGATTTCCGGCTCGGCGGCGACGGTCTTGCGGCGAACTTCTTCGAAATAATCGCGGGCTTGGCCGCGAGTCGTGATGGCGCCGAGGCGCGCGCTGACGTGAGCCGCGTGGTCTACCGGGGCAACGCCTTGTGGCGGGAGTTCCGCGTCTGTGCGAGCAGCAACGTAGAGAAAACCGGGCAGGTTGTGGTGCGATTCGATGGGGTCGCTTTCGCGGGCAGCTGGAGGAATCGGTCTTTCGAGTGTATCGAGTGAGATCGCGCTGTAAGCCGTGTTGGCCTCCGGCCGCAGTGCGATGGCTGCAGGCGTATCAAAACGGGGCGATGGAAGAGATGCGAGCGATCTTAGGTCGTTCGCGCCACGATCACGATTCGTGAGGGGACGCAAACCGAATAGACGTTCGACGGTCGCAAGGATTGAGGTGTGGTCGTGGGGACGATGATCGATAATATTGGGCGGAATAAGAGGGGAAATCACGAGCGCGGGGATGCGCGGGCCGTATTGATCGAATGCGAAGCCATACTTGTTTGAGGATTCGAACTGCGTTTCGTCGCCAGGAGGAATCGCGCGCGGTGGAGCGACATGATCGAAAAATCCGCCGTGCTCGTCCCAGGTGACGATAAGCATGCTCGATTTCCAGAGCGGAGAATTACGAATTGCTTCATAGGTGGCTTTGATCAGGGCTTCGCCGCCGGTGACCCCATCCAAGGGATGCTGCGAATTACCGCCCACGTAGTCGGTGGCGACGTGGCCGTAGCTCGGCTCAATCCAGGTGAATCTCGCTGGGTAGTTAGTCTTCGAGACATCCTGGGCGAAACGGGAATAGCGAGTGATGTCCTGAATGTGAATGCCCTGCACGGCGTGCGCAAGGGTGAAGAGTTTGTTGCCGGCATAGATGCGCCACTTGAATTTACGAACGAAAGGCAACAGGCCCTTAATAAAGTTCAAGAATCCCCTGCCCCGGTCGAAAATGCTGCCGTTCTGAAATTGAAAGCCGTCGACCGTTTGCCAGATGACTGTTTCGGGAGTCGTTGGGCTGTGATCGAGACCGGAAGAAGATGCTCCGAGAGCGAAAAAGCGATTTGGAAAAGTGGGGCCGGGAAGAGAGCAGAACCAGGAATCGCAGATAGCAAACTCTTTTGCCAACGCATCGAGCACCGGCAACTGCGGCGGAGCAAAACATTTCATGACGTCGACCGGACTGGGGGATTTGGCGTCCTGGGCGAAGTTGGCGACGAAACCGCTGCTGTTAATTGGCGGATACGGGCCGCCGCGAGGATAAGCTGCCGCGGGACCGCAGAGCTGTTTCAGGACGTCGGTGAATTCGTGGTACGGATCGACGGTCATGGGGTCCGGCGCAGGCTGAGCGACGGCGTAGGAGATCCCGTTCCACGCGTTCGACTCCGCGCCAGACAGGCCGTTAATTTCTGTGGGATTGCCTGTGACAGCGTCCGTACCGGTGATACCGGAAAAACCGAGCATATGGTCAAACGCGCGATTTTCCAGCATGAGGACGAAAACGTGTTCGATTGGCGGCATGGCTCTCTTGCTGCGCGGATCGCGCCTGGGTCGATCGCCACGATGGGCGCGGGACGAAGCCGCTTGCAGGGCCTACCGCTTATCTCATATTTGTCGCCTGGCTGGTGAGACTCATTGCGAGTAGAGCGGCGCATTTGTGGGCGTCCCGCCGCTCTCGACATCGCGCTCCGGCGCGGATATGATTGGCTCATGAAGCTCTCTGCACGCAACCAGCTTCCCGGCAAGGTTCAAGAGATCAAGCTTGGCAACGTGATGGCTCATGTTGTTGTGCTCGTCGGCGACAACGAGGTCGACAGCGTTATCACCCGGCGAAGCGCCGAGGAACTGGATCTAAAGGTCGGCGACGCGGTGACCGTGATCATCAAGTCGACCGAGGTCATGCTGCAGAAGGCTTAGCATGAGCGTCCGCTCGATTGGATTGCGGCGAGCCGCCGGTCTCTTGGCGCTGGTTCTGGCCATAACGCCAGCCGCCGCAGTGCGCGGCCAAGCGACCCCGGCATCACCTGCCCCTCCTCCGGTCAACGCCGCCCCGCCTGCTCCGCAACCCGTAGCAGAAATTGTTGCGCAACTCGTGATCGCGGGAGACGTCTCCAAGCCTCTCTCTCTTTCAGCGGACGATCTGCGGCACCTGCCGCGAACAACCGTAACGGTGACGACCGAGCACCAGGGCGACAACAAGGAAGTCTACGACGGTGTCCTTCTATCCGTATTGCTGAAACAGGCCGGCGCGCCGCAGTTGCGGGGGCCTGCGATGGCTGCTTACGCATAGGCCGAGGGCGCTGACGGCTATCGTGTCAGTTTCTCGTTAGCGGAGTTGGATCCTGGCTTTCAGGATTCGCAAGTGCTCGTGGCAGACACTATGAACGGGGAACCTCTGGGCGATAAAGTCGGTCCGTTGCGATTAGTCGTGCCGCAGGACAAACGTCCCGCGCGCTGGGTGCGGATGCTGCGGTCAATCAAAGTGATGGGCCCTGCTCAGAAGTATAAGCGAATTTCGCGGCATAGACATACCCTCCAGCTTCTCTCGTTCTCTTGCAGCCTCACCCTCCTGTTCCAAGCTGCCAGCCGGATTCGAACATATATGATCGAGCCGGTGGAAAGCTCGCGGCGCGGCCATCACCGGGACTTTCGCCCGTGTCGATATCGCACACATTTACGGGAACGCCGAGTGCTCGCGTGCGGCGCTCATACTAGAATGGCTGTTCGCTTTCTGCAGGGGGGAAGAATGAAGCGTTACGGGCACCTGCCCATGTCCGAACTGGCATACCGCGATCCGGTATTCATGGAGAGCTTTCCGGCGCGCCCACTGCGAATTTTGGCCGAGTATATTGATCCTATCAACCGGCTGCGGCGGCAGCACGTCGGCGATACCATCGTTATGTTTGGATCGGCGCGTATCCAGCCTCGGGAAAAATCGATTGCTCGCCTGGAGCGGATTCGCGCTGCGGCGCGCGGCCGACGCACTCCCGAGTGGCGCACGAAAATCACGGCCGCGAAGTCCATTGTTGAGATGTCTCGCTACTACGAAGAAGCGCGCGAGCTTTCGCGACGGATCACCACTTGGTCCCTTACCCTTGGCGTGCATCCCAAGCGTTTCGTGATCTGCTCGGGAGGCGGCCCGGGAATCATGGAAGCGGCCAATCGTGGCGCGGCTGAGGCGGGAGGTTCATCAGTGGGGCTCAGCATCCAGTTGCCCCACGAGCAGCAGCCCAATCCCTATATCACACCGGATCTGAATTTCTGCTTCCACTACTTTTTCATGCGCAAGCTTTGGTTCGCGCAAATCGCCAAGGCGCTTATTGTTTTTCCCGGGGGCTTCGGCACCATGGACGAGCTATGGGAGATGCTGACGCTGCTGCAGACCAACAAGCTTTCTTCGCATCACCTGATCCTGATCTACGGCCGCAAGTACTGGAACAAGGTGATCAACTGGCGCCACATGGTGCGGAGCGGAACCATCAGCGAGGCGGATTATAAGCTGCTGCAATTTGCCGATACTGTAGACGAAGCTTTCGATCGGGTGCGTGCAGAGATGGAGGAGCATCACCTGGTGCTTGAGTCGGATTACCTGTAAGTTGGCTTTCTCGCAATGGTATGTGCCTGTTTTTCAGTAGGGATTTGGGTTCGTTTCGTAATTCCATCCTTTCTCTGTTCCGGAACTAGTTGCGGCACCAGGCCTTTCTGATGAGCCGAAAGCAATCTCCCGCTCAGCGTTAGGAGCTGGGAGTCTCAACAAACGCACCTTATGCCTGATTCTTCGTAGGCAAGAAGCATGAGCTTAGGTTTTGCGTTCACGCTCTGAGTGTATCGATTAAGGCTTCTGGGGCCGGGACAAACTCCCCTCGCCGCGCTCGTTGTAAACGTTCAAGTTGGTTGATCGCCCGGTACAACTTGTTCTCGATCGCAGTCTCATAACGCTGAAACCCGGAGGCCAAGCTAACTGCACCCTGCGCACCAACGGACGCCGGCAAGCCAGGATTAATAATAGAGGGACCTAGTATGGCCGCGATCTCAAATCCCTCCGACTTCACAGGGGGGGTGGATCTCTCCGGTAATGTACTCCGCCTCAAGTCTTCCGGCTCGCTTGAGTCTGATAATGTGGAAAGCAATGCGTTCTATGAGGAAGCACTCTAAATCTCCGACGGGTTGGTGGGTCGTTGTGAGTCGCTGGACTAGCAACCGATAGGCATCCGGATCGTCGAGTTCTGTTAACCCTTGCGCCAAAAGACCATGCGTGACCGCGTTGAGCCGGGTCGAAGTCGTGTCTTTGGGACCTGTAGCCACGGTGCAGCCTCCTGGGCGCAAAACACCACCCCTGCTGTCCCGTCGCTCAGGTTCGCACTGTCACTTCGGGTAAGAAGTGGAATTTAACGGCACAATCGCTCAGGGTCTCTGCCACGAAGTGCCGAAATAATTATTCGTCTGCTCTGACTCCCACGACTCCGAATCGCACTTTAGCCACTTTCTTCACGATTTTGCGAGATATCCGAATGTTCTTCCCGTCCTGACGATTCACAACTACGGTCTGGAAATCCTCATCTTCTAATTCTTTCTGAATGTCCGCGCCATTCTCGGCTTCCACCTCGATTTCGAGCATCACTTCTTTATCGTTCCTTTGGATCACGCTAAATTTGGATAAGTTTGGCGTTCGCATCAGTTCGAGAACAGCGAGTTCGGCTGTATCGCGAACCTGCATTGCGTCCCGGGCATTTCTCACTGCGTCGTAGACTTTATCAGATATATCCAATCGCATTGGTTTTTGTAGCGCCGCCAACATTTTGTTAACCAGCGGATTGACGGGAAGAAGGACACAACTTTGAGACTCATCGTATCTGCAATAGCCCATGTCGAGTAATTCGCCTATCGCATAATCTGCATCCATGTCGAATTGGTCGCCAAAATCAGTAAGAATCAAAACAGCAAGGCCGTGCTTCATCATGTCCACGGCTGCGGAGAAATGATCCGCACCGTCTTGGAGCATGAATTTCTGCAGCCATGCGAGTTTCTCTAAGGAGATGCCGAATTGCTTACGCATCTCTGCACATACCAAAATTACAAAAAATCGCTTCGGATCGAATCGCCTCCATCCGGAACTGTGTTCGCGCTGGTTTGGTAGGGCACCTTTCGAATCCCAGACGTTGAGTTGTCGGTAACTGATTCCGCCTGCCTTCCTCAAGTCAGAGGCCGTGAATTTCGGATTTTCCGAGTTCGTTTCCATAGCAATTGCAATCGAGCAAAATAAAAATGAACTGTACAGTCTAATTTATAAAATTCGCAAGATGCTGATTATTCTGTTCATAGACTCCGGGAAAGCAAAGAAGAGCGCCTGCAGTCAACCGGTAAGGAAGCAGGAAAAGGACGATTCGGGGTTCGTTTGGTAATACGCCTCCCGGGTCTCTGCCGCTCTGATATGAACAAAGCGTGCCCGGCAGCATGAGCTGGAAAGGTCGGCCCTTCGACGAGACGCGGACCTACTGGGCTTCGAGCATTGGCTTCTTCCTTTCCTTAG
>Ga0302326_10019089_pt1 | contig 14184 bp, 12 predicted proteins | sample Palsa_T0_3_FD_202264 | JGI IMG/M metagenome (GOLD analysis project Ga0302326, IMG submission 202264) | Peat permafrost microbial communities from Stordalen Mire near Abisko, Sweden - Palsa_T0_3 | ecosystem: Environmental > Terrestrial > Soil > Palsa > Peat permafrost | place: Sweden: Abisko... | reverse complement strand
CGGACTTCGACGACAGCATCGCGTTCCTGGCTGCTCAGGAGCTGATTCTGAAGGGTACGGAACAGCCCAGCGGCTACACCGAGCCGATCCTTCATCGACGCCGGCGGGAGTTCAAGGCCCGCGCTCGTGGGTGATGCCTTGTGCGGGAAATCTTGACCGTCCCGATGACTAGCTGCCGCAGGCACCTCCAGCGCACCGGAGAGGACCGGCATGGGTAGGCACCGAGCTCCCGACGACGAGCCGGCAGGCGAACCGTCGGACGAATATCCCGAGTCCGAACCGGAAGACTTCGACGACGACGCCGACTATCCGGAGTCCGAGGATGGACCGGTAGACCCACCCCCGTACACCGGTGCCTTCCCTGAGTCGCGGTATCCGGCGCCTCCGCCGGACGATTTTCCCGACGAATTTCCGGATGCGTCGGGTTTCGATTACGAAGCACCCGCCGACGACCGTACGACCGTGTTCTCCCGGCCCGAGCTACCCGAGCGGGATCTGCCGCACGGCGAGCTCGACACTCCTGGCGACTTTCCGGACTTCCCGCGCCGCGGTTCAGAGCCGCCCACAGCAGCCGCACCGCCGGCGCTGACCGGCGGCCACCGCAGCGTCCGGGAGCGGCTCGGTGGTCACCGCAACGACGTCGGACGACGCGGGGTCAGCATCGGTGTGGTCGCCGCCCTGATCGCGGTCGTCGTCGTGGTCGGTGTGGTCATCCTGTGGCGTTTCTTCGGCGACGCGTTGTCCGACCGCTCCAACAGCGCGGCCCGGTGCGTCGGCGACAAACAGCCGGTCGCCGTCATCGCCGACCCGGCGATCGCTGGCCATGTGCAGCATTTCGCGGACCGATTCAACGCCATCGCCGCACCGGTCGGCGATCACTGCGTCGCCGTCAGCGTGAAACCCGCCGGTTCCGATGCCGTCATCGACGGCTTCATCGGAAAATGGCCCGCCGAACTGGGTCAGCGGCCGGCGCTGTGGATTCCGGGCAGCTCGGTATCGGCCGCACGGCTGACCGCCGCGGCAGGCAAGGAAACCGTCAGCGACAGCCGCTCGTTGGTCACGTCGCCGGTGGTGCTCGCGGTACGACCCGAACTGCAACACGCGCTCGGTGACCAGAAGTGGGCGACGCTGCCCGACCTGCAGACCAAGCCCGACTCGCTGGGCAGTCTGAAGTTGCCGGCGTGGGGGTCGCTGAAGTTGGCGCTCCCCCTCGGTGGTGACAGCGACGCAACGTTCCTTGCCGGCGAAGCGGTGGCGGCGGCCTCGGTGCCGCCCGGTGCGCCGCCGACCGACGGCAGTGGCGCGGTGCGCACGCTGATCGGTGGCCAGCCCAAACTCGCCGAGAACACGCTGGGCGCGGCAATGGATTCGCTGCTGAAGTCGGGTGATCCGGCGACCGCGCCGGTGCACGCCGTCGTCACCACCGAGCAGCAGGTGTTCGCCCGCGGCCAATCGTTGCCCGACGCCGGCAGCACGCTGAGTTCCTGGCTGCCCCCGGGGCCGGCCGCAGTGGCCGACTATCCGACCGTGCTGCTCAGCGGCTCCTGGCTGTCTCAGGAGCAGGTCACCGGGGCCAGCGAGTTCGCTCGGTTCATGCACAAATCTGATCAGCTCTCCGAGCTGGCCAAAGCCGGCTTCCGCGCCGAGGGAGTCAAGTCGCCCAGTAGCGACGTGACCAAATTCGCGGCGCTCTCGTCGACGCTGTCGGTAGGCGACGACGCAGTACGTGCCACGCTGGCCAACAACGTGTCCACCCCGACGGGCGCTCCGGCCGCGACCATCATGCTCGAGCAGTCGATGGTCACCGACGAGGGCGGAAAGACTCGGCTGGGAAACGTGGTCGGTGCGCTGGACAGCCGGATCAAGGCGTTGCCGCCGAACGCCGTTATCGGCCTGTGGACCTTTGACGGCAAAGAGGGCCGCACCGAAGTGTCGGCTGGCCCGCTCGGCGATCCCGTCGACGGCAAGCCTCGGTCCGACGCGCTCGCGGCGGCGCTGGACAAGCAGCATGCCTCCTCGGGAGGCGCGGTGTCCTTCACCACGCTGCGCTTGCTCTATCAGAACATGCAGGCTAACTTCCGCGCCGGACAGACGAATTCAGTGCTGGTGATCACGGCGGGCCCGCACACCGATCAGAGTCTCGGTGGCGAGGGACTCCAGGAATTCATCAAGAAGAGCGCCGACCCGGCCAAGCCCGTCGCGGTCGACGTCATCGACTTCGGGTCCGATTCTGACCGGGCTACCTGGGAGGCCGTCGCGAAGCTCTCGGGCGGCAGCTACCAGAATCTCGCCTCCTCGGCATCACCCGAGCTGGCCACAGCGGTGACCAACTTCCTGAGCTGAGCGTCAGCCACCAAGAAGCGGCGTGCACCCATGCCCGATCCTGCGGTGGGCATAGCTCATCAATACGATTAGCAAATCATCAGATTACTCAGATTACTCTCAGGTAGCGTTCGACCTCGATCGCAGATGAGATGCGCATATACAGAGGCTGTGTAGGAACTTAGATCCGGCTGAGGCGTTTTACTTGCGCCCAATGCTCACCGCTGGATAAAGTCCAGCTCATAGCTGTGGGGTGGATCACAGTTAGCTAAGCCGTTAAAGGAGTTGATGGCCGTGCAGCACGCACTTCGTCCATACGCCACCGCCGGTGTGGTCCTCGTCGGCGCCAGCGTGATTGCGGTGACCCCGCTGGTGGCACCGATGCCCAGCGTGCAGACGCGGCCGGTCCAACTCGTCGATGCATGGTCGGATCTGGTCACCGACACGACTGCCAACCTGCAGAACATCGCCGCTAACGCCGACCCGACCGCGATCTCAGGCGTCTTCAGCGCACTTGGGACGAACCCAGTCGGCGTGCTTGAGGCCTTGTTCAACCTGACGCCAACTGTGACCTCGGACCTCACCCCCTTGCCGGGCACGATCTCGGTAGATCTGCCGCCGGGGCTCGAACTCCTCATCGCGCAGATTGGCGCTGAGGGAGCCACGTTCAACGCGATCAGCGACGTCGTCGGTGAATTGTCGAGCAACCCATCGGCTGCGCTCAACACGCTCCTCGAGGCGCCGGCCACTATCGTGAACGCATTCCTCAACGGCGAAGACAACATCAGCCTGCTGAACGGCATCGTCGACATCACCGGCTTCAACGGCATCCTTGCGCCGCTGCAAGACGTAAGCATCGATCTCAACCTGCCCGACCTGCTGAATGCCCTGGGCGTGGGCAACCTGAGCCTGAGCAACCTCGGCGTCGACCTCGGCAGCCTGCTGAATCAGCTCGGGCTGGGCAACCTCGACCTTGGCGGATTGTTCAGTGCCCTGGGCTTAAGCGGTGACGGGTTGGGCACGCTGCTGGGCGACCCGACGCTGAGCTCGCTCCTCGGCGACCTCGGTCTCGGCAACCTCGGGCTGGGCAGCTTCAGCCTGACGAGCATCTTGAGTGACCTGGGTCTGGATGGCAACGTCAACCTGGACGACCTGAGTCTGAACACCGTGCTCGGCGCGTTTGGTATCGACCCGACAGTGAACTTGGGTCTGGGCACCGTGCTCACCGATCTGGGCTTCGGCAACTTCGTCAACGACTCGCTGGGCACGTTGCTGCAGTCGCTGCCGACCAGCCTTCTCGACGGCGCTGTCAGCGATCTCAACAGCGTCCTTGGCACTGTGCTCGGCCCGCTCACCACTGACCCGGTCTTGGGCGCCGAGATTTCTGCACTGCTGACTTCCCTCAACATCAACATCAACGACCTGCTGACTCCGAGCACTCTCGAAACGGCGTTGAGTGGCATCACGGTCGGCGATCTGCTGGACACTCAAAGCAACCTCGACACAAGTATCAGTAACCTGCTCGGTGATCTTGGTGTGTCAATCCCGAGCAACGATCTGACCATCGGCGGCATCCTGGAAGGCTTGGGCTTCACCAGCTCGACCACTGATCTCACGTTGAGCGGTCTTCTAGGCGACCTCGGTGTCGGGGACTCCAGCATCACCACCCTGCTCAACAACGTCAACCTCGGCGACCTGCTGGGCGACCTCGGCATCTCCGACACACCGTTGAACCTGAGCGGCCTAGGCGACCTCTCCGGCCTGACCGTGGATGGCCTGCTCGGCGACCTGGGTCTGGGCGACATAGCCACGATCAACATCGACGGCTTCGGTGGATTGGGCACCCTGCTGGCCGACGTGATCCCGCAGCAGATCCTGGCGGCGCTGTAGCCAACCGCTAGGCGTAGGACTCCACCGGCGGGCACGAGCACACCAGGTTGCGGTCGCCGTAGGCGCCGTCGATGCGGCGCACCGGCGGCCACACCTTGGGCCGGAAGCCCTTGCCGAGCGGGTAGGCGGCGACCTCTCGGGTGTACGGGTGCTCCCACTTGTCGACCACCAGGCACTCCGCGGTGTGCGGTGCGCCGCGCAGCGGATTGTCATCCACTGGCCACTCGCCCGCGCCGACCTTGGCGATCTCGCCGCGGATGGCGATCATCGCATCGCAGAACGCGTCGACCTCGGTAAGGCTTTCGCTCTCGGTCGGCTCGACCATCAAGGTGCCCGCGACCGGGAAGCTCATGGTCGGTGCGTGAAAGCCATAGTCCGCCAACCGTTTCGCGACATCGTCGACGGTAACGCCGGTCGACTTGGTGATCGGTCGCAGATCCAGGATGCACTCGTGGGCGACCATGCCGTTCTCGCCGGTGTAGAGCACCGGGTAGTACTCGTCGAGCCGGCGGGCGATGTAGTTGGCGGACGCGATCGCCGTCAAGGACGCCAACCGTAGACCGGGCGCCCCCATCATCCTGATGTAGGCCCAGCTGATCGGCAGGATCGACGCCGACCCGTAGGGTGCGGACGACACCTGCGGGCCGGACGGCAATTCGGGCGCATACGGGTGGCCGGGCAGGAACGGGGCCAGATGAGAGCGCGCCGCCACCGGCCCGACGCCGGGGCCACCGCCGCCGTGCGGTATGCAGAACGTCTTGTGCAGGTTCAGGTGGCTGACGTCGCCGCCGAACTTTCCGGGTCGGGCCAAACCGACCAGCGCGTTGAGGTTGGCGCCGTCGATGTAGACCTGGCCGCCCGCGTCGTGCACGGCCGCGCAGACCTCGGCGACCTCGTGCTCGTAGACGCCGTGCGTCGACGGGTAGGTGATCATCAGCGTGGACAGCCGGTCGGCGTGCTCGCTGACTTTGGCTCGAAGGTCGTCCAGGTCGACGTCACCATTGGACCGGCAGGCCACCACGACCACCCGCATGCCGGCCAGCGCCGCAGAGGCGGCGTTGGTCCCGTGCGCGCTGGACGGGATCAGGCAGATGTTGCGTTCCGCCTCGCCGCGGCTGGCGTGATAGGCGTGGATCGCCAGCAACCCGGCGTACTCCCCCTGCGATCCCGCGTTGGGTTGCAGCGAGACCGCGTCGTAGCCGGTTATCTGTATCAGCCAGGTCTCCAGGTCGGCGATCAGCCGCCGCAGGCCCTGGCTGTCGGACGCCGGCGCGAACGGGTGCTGACAGGCGAACTCCGGCCAGGTGATCGATTCCATTTCGGCCGCTGCGTTGAGCTTCATCGTGCACGATCCGAGCGGAATCATGCTGCGGTCCAACGCAATATCCTTATCGGCCAGTGCGCGCAGGTACCGCATCATCGACGTCTCGGTGCGGTACCGGATGAAGGCGGGGTGGGTTAGAAATTCCGACGCGCGGGTCGCGATGTCGGCGGATCCAGACTTGGCGGACGTGTCCCCCGGGCGGTGCACGCAGCCGAACGCGTCCAGCACCGCAGCTACATGCGCGTCGGTCGTCACTTCGTCACAGGCGACCGACACGTGGTCGTCGTCCACCCGCCACAGGTTGATGCCGTTGGCCTTGGCCGCGTCGATCACCTCGTCAGCACGGCCGGGGACCCGGGCCAGGACGGTGTCAAAGTACTTGTCGTGCACCAACGCATCGCCGAGCGCGGCGGCGATGGTTTCGGCGTGAGCGTGCACGCGTCGCGCCATACCGGTCAGCCCGTCCGCACCGTGGTAGCTCGCGTACATCGCCGCCATCACGGACAACAACACCTGAGCGGTGCAGATGTTGCTGGTCGCCTTGTCGCGGCGGATGTGCTGTTCGCGCGTCTGCAGCGCCAACCGGTAGGCCGGTGAACCGTCGGCATCCAGCGACACGCCGACCAGTCGGCCTGGCAGCTGGCGGGCATGCTTGGCGTGCACCACCAGGTATCCGGCGTGCGGTCCACCGAATCCCATTGGCACACCGAAACGTTGGGTGTTGCCGAACGCCACGTCGGCGCCGATCTCTCCCGGCGGTGTGATCAACGTCAGCGCCAGCAGGTCGGCGCCGATGGCCACCAGCGCGCCGCGGTCATGCGCCTCCGACACCAGCGCCGACCAGTCGGTCAGTCCGCCGCTCGCACCGGGCAATTGGGCGATGACACCGAAGAAGTCGCCGTCCGGCAACCCGTTACGCAGATCGGCGGTGACGATCTCGATGCCCAGCGGCTCGGCCCGGGTGGCCAGCACCGCAGCGGTTTGGGCGAACACGTCGACATCGACGGCCAACCGGTTGGAGGTGCCCTTCACTGCCCTGTGCATCAGCGTCATCGCCTCGGCAGCCGAGGTGCCCTCGTCGAGCATCGACGCGTTGGCCACCTCGAGACCGGTCAGGTCGGCCACCATGGTCTGGAAGTTCAGCAGCGCCTCCAACCGGCCCTGACTGATTTCCGGCTGGTACGGCGTGTAGGCCGTGTACCAGGCGGGGTTCTCCAAGATGTTGCGGAGCAGGACCGGCGGTGTGTACGTGTCGGAGTAGCCTTGGCCGATCATCGACACCGCGGCCGTGTTTGCGTCGGCCAGCGTCCTTAACTCGGCCAGCGCCTCGGCTTCAGAGGCCGCGGGCGGCAGTTGATCCAGGCCGGGCGCGACGCCGGACTCGCTCAGTGTGTCGAGGATTTTTGCCGGCAGCGCGCGGCGGGCCAGATCTTCCAGGGAGTCGACGCCGATGACGTCGAGCATTGTCGCGATGGCGTCGCTGTCCGGACCGATGTGCCGATCGGCGAAGAGTGGGTTGGAGTAGTCGGGCATTCTCGAACTCCTGACAGGGGCATAGAAACACCGGCCCTCCCCCTCTGTCGTCTACCCGAACCGGGTGCCTGAGAGATTCGACATCGATGTGTCTTTCCCCATGGGCGGGTGACCCGACCGGGCCACCGCTTTCCAGAGGCATCGGGGTCGCGCGCGGTCCGGGCGCCTGAGAGGTTGACGGAGAGGTATTGCTCCTTCGGCGTTCGTGGCTGGCCGCCACGAAACTCTCCCGCGTGAGAACGATGCGGTGTCGAGTTTACCCAATCGCGGCGGCCGGAGCAGCCGGCGGCACAGATTCTTCGGTCAGCCGATCTTGCGGTCGCGGTGCTTGCGCCGCGAAGCCAACTCGTCTTCCGGCGCGGCGATCGACTCGCCGCCGTCTGCACGCTCGCCGGGGAAATCGGCGATCGCGCCGGTCAGCTCGCGCATCGCTCCGGATACCGCGATGCCGAACACGCCCTGCCCGCCTTGGAGCAGGTCGACGACCTCTTCAGCAGAGGTGCATTCGTACACCGTCGTTCCATCGGAGAACAGCGTGATGTTGGCCAGGTCCTGCACACCGCGTTGACGCAGATGGTCGACGGCAACCCGGATGTTGTGCAACGAGATTCCGGTGTCCAGCAATCGCTTGACGATCTTGAGGACCAGGATGTCTTTGAATGAGTAGAGCCGTTGGCTGCCCGAGCCTGCCGCGCTGCGGATCGACGGCACGACCAGCGAGGTCCGTGCCCAGTAGTCCAGTTGGCGATACGTGATGCCGGCGATCTGGCACGCGCTCGGGCCGCGGTAGCCGACCAATTCGTCGGGCACGGACTCGTCGGGGAACAGGCCGCCCTGGACGGGTTCGCTGGCGGCGTGGATTGCCTGCTCGGCGGGGATTGCTGGATCGTCATCGAGTGTGCTGACGGACTCGAGTTCCAGTTGATCCTGACGTGGTTGATCTCCCACGGTGCTTCCTCTCGCCGATCGCGCTCGTGACGGGCTGCCGGTTGCCGCGTTTGCTCAATCGAGTGCTTGTGAGCATACGCTTTTCGACACGTAGTGGTGTTTTTGCAACTAACTACAACTAATCAGTCGATCAAAGTATGGCGGTCGGGACGGTGTCTCCACGCTACCCAGTGGGCGTGTCGAGCTCGAACTCGCAGATGAGACGCATCCGTGATAATGCCGGTTCGGGCCGGTCGCGCCGCGCGTAACGGCCGATTGCATCGTCCGCCGACGGCACTCGACTACGGCTGTATACGGGGTCAGGTCGCCTTGAAATCGTCGGGTGAGACGCTGTCCAAGAACTCTTTGAACTTCTCCACTTCGTCCTCGCGAACGGCGGTGGAAGGCTCCTCGTCGCCCTCGTCGGGAATGAGCAAGCCCGCCTCGGCCAGCACCGCTTCCTCGACGTAGATCGGCACGCCCACCCGTAAGGCGATGGCCACCGAGTCCGACGGCCGCGCCGAGACAGTGATGTTGCGGTCGAAGATCAGGTCGGCGTAGAAGGTGCCTTCCTGGAGATCGACGATTCGCACCTCTTTGAGTGAATGACCAAGTGCGGCAATGAGATCCCGAATCAGGTCATGCGTCAACGGGCGCGGCGGCTCAACTCCCTGCTGCTCGAGGGCGATCGCCGCTGCTTCGGACTGGCCGATCCAGATCGGCAGATACCGGTCGCCGTTGGCCTCGCGCAACAACAGCACCGGCTGGTTCTGCGGCTGCTCGACGCGAATGCCGACGACGCGAACTTCACCCATCTGTGTCTGCCCTCCGCACCTGCTGCCGTCTTCCGTATCAGACCTGCCTCGACGTCGCGGTGCAAACGTCAAGCCGCCGAACGCAAGCTGTGCTTCGAAGTCTAGTCCTTCAGCGCTGTAGAACGTCGCGCACTGCTGACTTGATCAACGAGGTGTGCAGCGTGATCGCGAGCGCGGCGACTTCGCGCGCGAGGTCGTCGGCGCGGTCGCGGGCCCCGCTCTTGCCGGCCTTGCCCGCGTTGACGAGAGGCGCGGCGATCTGTGCGATCAGGTCGGATTGCCGGTCGGCGGCGGAGCGGAATGCCCGCAGATGACGCGGTTCGACGCCGTACTCGGCGAGCGCCCGGGCGCATTGCAAGATGACCACGGCGTGTTCGTCGAAAAACCTGCCCGGCCCGGTGGTGATGACTCCCGCTTTGAGCAGCGCCGCCAACAGCTCGCCGTCGACTCCCGAACGCTCCAGCAGGTCCTCTCGGCTCAGCCGGACTCGGGCCGCGGACACCGCCGCCGGGTCCGCAGCGGATCCTGCGGCCCCATCGTCGCTGACCGATACCAATCGCGGTACGCCGTAAGGAGATCCGGCCGGAGGTATCTCGCCGTCGGGCCGGGCGTCCAGCTGCGCCTTGATCACCTTGAGCGGCAGGTACTGCTCGCGCTGGGCGGTCAGGATGAAACGCAGGCGTGCACAGTCGTAGGCGGTGAACCGTCGGTAGCCCGACGCCGCGCGCTGCGGCGTGACGAGACCCTCAGCCTCCAAGAAGCGGATCTTGGAGATCGTCACATCCGGGAAGTCCGGCCGTAGCAGGTCGAGGACCGCTCCGATAGACATCCCGCTCAGTGCGGGGGTCTCGGGCGCGGTCACTAGCTTCCGGGCCCCCCGTTGTCCTCGCCAACCTTGGGTCCGGTGAGGAACACGAGGCGGAACTTGCCGATCTGAACCTCGTCGCCGTTTGCCAGCACAGCCGAATCGACAGGCTCGCGGTTGACATAGGTGCCGTTGAGGCTGCCGACATCGACGACGTGGAACTCGTCGGTGTCCAAGCGGAATTCGGCATGCCGACGACTGACGGTGACGTCGTCGAGAAAGATGTCGCTGTCGGGGTGGCGACCGGCCGACGTAGTCGGCTGGTCGAGCAGGAAGCGAGAACCGGCGTTCGGTCCCCGCTTGACGACCAGCAACGCCGAACCGACCGGCAGCCCTTCGACTCCGGACACCGTGGTCCCGGCACCCGTCTGTGCGGGAGCGTCCAGTTCATTGAGGAAGTCGGCACGGAAGACTGATGTCGTTTCCACAGTCACTTCGTCAGAGGTCAAGTCGTTGTCCTTGTCCGTCACCCGCTGCTCCTCACTGGCCGCTGCTGCGCTGTCTGGTTGGGTCTGCTCGACCGGCTTCCCACCCGCTGTGACCGTCGATGTGACGACCGTACCGTGCACAGGAGTTCGATGTGCCGTCCCCCGCCGGATCGGCGCAGAGATCTGATCGTCCCGCGGTCCGGCGAGTGTTGTGGCCGAGCGCAGGGAACCATAACAAGGGTCATTCGGCCAGCGTGCCGCGGTAGGCCTCGGCGTCGAGCAGCTCGTCGAATGCTTTCTGGACTGCGTCACTGTCGACCTGAAGTTCGATCAGCCAGCCGCCGCCGTAGGGATCAGAGTTGACCAGCTCAGGACTGGAATCCAGATCCTCATTCACAGCAACGACTTTCGCCGAAACCGGTGCGTACAAGTCCGACACGGACTTAGTCGACTCCACCTCGCCGAATGCCTCGCCGGAGCTCAGGTCGGTACCCACATCAGGCAGCCGGACGAACACGACGTCGCCGAGGGCTTCCTGGGCGAAGTCCGTGATCCCGACCCGCACGGTGCCGTCTCCGGTTCGCCGAATCCACTCGTGTTCGGCGGTGTAGTGCAAGTCGGGCGGGATTTCGCTCACGGTTTTGGTTTCCCTGTTCTGGTCGGTGATTACTTGACGGGCTGAGCGTATTGGCGCGGTTTTGGTTGCCGCAAGGCGGTGATGTCGACCTTGTCCCCTTGCTGCACGGTCATGGTGCCGCCGACGCGTTTGACGCTGTCCACCGCACCGCCGGGAATGTTCATCGCCGCCGCCAGGGTCGGTGGATCGCCAATGGCCACAATCGAATACGTCGGCACCAGGGTTTTGCCGTCGACGGTCAACGAACCAGCGGCGCCGACGATCCAGGTGTCGACGCCGGTGCGCACCGCCTGGTGCTCGTCGCTGATCTGGATCGCCTCGGCTCCCGCGGCGCGCAACTCGTCGAGCACGTCGAGCATCGCCTGGGGTGCCACGCCCGGCCCCGGATCCTCGATCCGCACGCTGACACCGGGGCCGGTCGCACCGACCGTGCCGATCAGGATCGACAGCGCCGCGAGGCGCTCCTGGGCGTTTTGGATGGCGGCCTGGTCATTGCTGCCTGATGCATGCAGGGCGTTCAACGACCGCTCGAGTTCGGCGACCTCGGTGTTCAGCGTGGCTTCGCGTTGACGCAGCGAGTCCAGCAGGACCAGGAGGTCGGCGGGACGGGCGGTATCCAACGAGTCGCCCGTGCTGGTCTGGCGGACCTGGGTTGCGATGGCCACGCCGAGCAGCAGGCACAGCACCAAGGCCAGCGTGCCGAAGACGGTACGGCCGCGGCGCGGCAAGCCGAGAAACCCGCGCGGCTGAAGTTCACCGATCGCGGGTTGCGGCTGATGCGGCACAAGTTCGTGGCGGCCGTGATGGGCGGCGTCGTCGGTGTCTGCGGGCTGCGCCGCGGTTTCGTCGTCGTGGCGGTCGTCGTCGCTCATGTCGGCCTCATACGCGTCAAGCCCCGAACAACCGGCGCCGCAGCGCGGCAGCATTGCCGAAGATGCGGATGCCGAGGACGACGATGATCGCGGTCGACAACTGCGTCCCGACGCCCAACTCGTCACCGACGTAGACCACCAGCGCCGCGACCAACACGTTGAAGACGAACGACACCACGAAGACCTTGGGGTCGAAAATGCGCTCCAGATAAGCCCGTAACCCGCCGAACACCGCGTCGAGCGCGGCGACCACCGCGATCGGCAGGTACGGCTGGACTACCTCCGGCACGCTGGGATGAAAAACCAGACCCAGGACGATACCGACAACCAGCGCCGCGATACCGATCATCGGTGCTTCGCTCCCATCATGTCGACTTCCGCATCAGCTTTAATTGTTTAAGGGCCAATCTGTCTGGCGAATTTGACATCTCGGACCGCACCCGCGGGGATCGTGAGCTTGTCCGCGGCGCTGACATTGACGCCGACGCCGTACGACGTCTCCAAAAGCCGCAGCCGGCGCAGGCCCGGGCTGTTGTCGAACACATCCTGCATGGAATGCGGAGGCCCGACGGCAAGAACCGCGTAGGGACTGCTGATCGGGTTGTTGTCGACCAGGATCGCGCCGCCCGCCTGCCGGATCGTCACGTTCGGGCCGATCCGGACACCGCCGACCGAGATGGCCTCAGCGCCGCTGGCCCACAACGAATTCACCACGAGTTGCAGGTCGCGGTCGAGGATGATCTGCCGGCTGCCTGCGACCCGCTGCTTGGACATATCGGACAGGTTCGGTCCGACGCCGGGGTCGGTCACCGTCATGCTCAGACCGGGGCCGATGACCGGGGTGCTCGCCGCCGCCAGGCTGAGCCGGTCGAGCTGGCGGAGCAGCGCCCGGCCCGCGGAGTCTTCGGCCAACGCCCGCCGCTGAACGTCGTCGCGTTGCGTCGTCAGCGTGTTGCGCCGTGCGGTCAGCTGACCCGTCGACGACTCCTCCGAACGCACACCGGCGGCCAAGACCCGCTGGGCCGCACTGACTCCCGGTGCGACGAGCCGTGCCTGGGCCACGGCCGCGGCAAACACGGTCGCCACCAGCAACGCGGCCAGTGCCTGCCAGATCCAGCCTGCGGCACGGGCGCGACCGTTCTGCGGGTCAACGGCGTTTTCCCGCTTGGCGGCCGCTGCTGCATAACCGGGATCCAGGTGCTCGGAGAGCAGGGCCCGCAGCAGCGAGGGCACCGGAATCCGCTGCGGCTGGTCTGCGTCGTGGGCGCTCAGACCCGCATAGGGGTCGTAGCCGCCGAGCGCCTGGTCAGCCATCGGCATCCGCCCTTATCGGCGAACGCTTTTCGCGAGGTTTCGATGGTGGCATCCGGCGCAGTACCAGCACCACCTGCACCGCGTACACCACGAAAGACCACAGGTACATGTACAGGCCCCAGATCAAAAACGCCCAGCCGCAAGCCAATACGAATCGATGCCAGGACGCAACCCCCTGGCCCAGCAGGATCAGCGGAAAGGCGGACATGAGGGCGAACGTCGCGGCCTTACCGACGTAGATCACCGGCAGTGCGGTGATGCCGCGGGTACGCAGCAACGGCATTTCGGCAGCCAGCAAGAGATCGCGCGCCAGCAGGATGGCGATGATCCACCAGGGCACGATGCCTCGCAGCCCGAAGGCGATCGGCGTCGTCAGCATGTACAGCCGGTCCACCGCGGGATCCAGATACTCCCCCAGCCTCGACGACTGGTCCATCAGGCGGGCGATCTTGCCGTCCGCCCAGTCCGATGCGCCGGCGAACATCAGGATGGCCACCGCCCAGCCATCGGCGTGCTTGACCAGCAACAGGTAGAGGAAGACCGGGATCAGCGCCAAACGAATCGCGCTCAGCGCGTTGGGCACGGTGAAGAGCCGGTCGTGTGCATGCGGCCGGTTCATGGGCGGTGAGCTTACGCGAGGCGGGCAATCATCATCTGAAGATGCCGGGCAGGCTGAGCGCGGAAAGCGAGTCGTCCGACAGCGGGTTGTCGTGGACCATGTACGTCCACGTCGATGTCGGACGGGCCAACTTGGACAGATCGACGCCAGGCTCGTCCTCGATCGCCGCCGAGGTCTCGAACGTCTGCTGCGCGGCTTCGATCGCGTCGGCGGCCAGCGACGCGAACGCATCGACGGCCATCCGGTGGAATTCGTCCAGTGGGTTCTGCCGCCCCAGGGCGCGCAGATGGATGCTCTCCCGGATGTCGGCAAGGTAGGCGAGGTGATCGGCCCAGCCCCGGTCGAGGTGATACAGCATGATCAGTCGGCAGATCTTCTCCAGACGCTTTTCGGAGATGTCCTTGGACAGTTCTTCGTAACGCTCGGGCGCCAACGCGGCGAGTTCTTCACGAGCCGCGGGCGTGCTCAGCAGCGTGTTGCGGCGGTCGACCAGGATGGCACGCTGCTGAGCGGTCAACTGGTTGTAGCGCCAGGTGTTGGCGTGGACGTCCAATAGCCGGCCTTCGGCGACGCGTTGGGCATGCTCGAGCAGGCCGGCGACCTTCGGGCTGAGGACGCGGCCGTCCTCGTCGGTCTCG
>Ga0302326_10019087_pt1 | contig 14184 bp, 12 predicted proteins | sample Palsa_T0_3_FD_202264 | JGI IMG/M metagenome (GOLD analysis project Ga0302326, IMG submission 202264) | Peat permafrost microbial communities from Stordalen Mire near Abisko, Sweden - Palsa_T0_3 | ecosystem: Environmental > Terrestrial > Soil > Palsa > Peat permafrost | place: Sweden: Abisko... | reverse complement strand
GAGGCTGTCAAGGATTTTGTGTGAGTCGGTGGTGATGGTTGTCAGGTGAGGCTGAGTCGGCCGGGGAAGTGGATCTCGAAGGCGTTGAGGGCTCGTTGCCAGCCTTGGGTGCCGGTCCCGAGATCACCGCCTCGTTTGTCGCTGATGTTGCGGGCCCCGAGCCGCAGGAGCTTCAGCGCAGCCTCATCGGTCGGGAAGTGACCGCGGGTCTTGGTGATCTTGCGGAGCTGGTAGTTGACGCTTTCCACCAGATTTGTGGTGTAGACGACTTTGCGGATCTCGGGCGGGAATCGCAGGAACGGGGTGAACTGTTCCCACGCCGAGCGCCACACCTTGACGATCCCGGGATAGCGGTCACCCCATTCGAGTTCGAAGGTGTCCATGGCATCGGCGGCGGCTTCGACGGTCGGGGCGGTGTAGATCGGGCGCAGAGCGGCGGTCACGGCTCGGCGGTCCTTCCACGAGCACAACCGGGTCGATGCCCGCAGGAGATGGATGACACACGTCTGCACCAGCGCCTGGGGCCAGGTCACCTCGATGGCGTCTGGGAGGCCTTTCAATCCGTCACAACAGACGATCAGGACGTCGGTGACGCCGCGGTTGCGGATCTCGGTCAGGACCGCCAACCAGAACTTGGCGCCCTCCCCGCCGTCACCCAACCACACCCCCAGCACGTGCTTTCGACCTTCGACATCGACACCGACGCCCAGGTAGGCGGCCCTGTTGATGACCGTGCCCGACGTACGGACCTTCACCACCAGGGCGTCGATGTACATGATCGGGTAGACCGCGTCGAGGGGCCGAGCCTGCCATTCGTTGAGCTCATCGACGATGCCGTCGGTGACCCGGCTGATCAAGGTTGGCGACACCTCCACGCCGTACATGCGGCCGAGCTCCCGGCGGATGTCACGAGTCGTCAGGCCCCGGGCGTAGAGGTGCACGATGTTGGCGTTGAACCCCGCAAGACGTCGAGCGTGGGTGGGGACGAGCTTGGGGTCGAACGTCCCGTTGCGGTCCCTCGGGATGTCCAAGTCGACGGCACCGATCTCGGTCAGCACCGTCTTGGCGCTGGTCCCGTTGCGGTTGTTGCCCGACCCGCGCCCGGCCGGGTCGCCGAGCTCGTAACCGAGATCGTCGGTCAGCTCCTCGGCGAGGCCACGCTCGAGGATCCGCTTGGTCAGCTCCGCAACTACACCATCGGGCCCAAGCAACTCGAGGCCGCCGGCATCGACGCCGGCCATGACCGCGTCGATCATCTCATCCGTCACCGCCGCAGACGGGTCCGGCGATCGGGTCGGTTTCGCTTCAGTGATAGTCACAGAATGGTCCTCCTTCAACGACCAGCCCTACAAGGCCAAGCCGCTCTTGTGGTGGACCACCTCCTCACACAAACCCTTGTACACCCCCGCCGTGGGACCAGGCGATGGTGCTCTCCAGGCTGGCCTGACGATGGACGGCACCCCGCGCGCCATTGGACAGCAGGTCCAGGCCGTAGGCGAGGCGCTCGGCGAGGCGGGCCACTCCCAACGTGCGGACTCGGGCGGCCCCAGCTCGATTCCCAGCGGGATGCCCTCCAACCTCGCGCACACGGCCAACACGGCTGCTGCGTTGTCAGGGCTGAGCGCGAACCCGGCGGTCGCCTCACTGGCTCGCTCACAAAACAATCCCGCTGCGTCGGCGGCCCTCAGCTCGTCTAGCGGTAAGCCGGGGTCGTCGGGAACGGCCAGCGTGGGCAGCGACCACACCGTCTCCCCGACGACCCGTAACGGCTCGCGGCTTGTCGCCAGCACCTGCACCTTCGGGCAGTCCGCCAACAACGCCGCGACCAACGTCGCCGCCGCGTCGATCAGATGCTCACAGTTGTCCATCACCACAAGTGCACGCCTGGCCCGCAACCCGTCCACGATCGACTCGAGCGTGGTGCGCCCAGCCTCGTCACCCAACCCCAACGCGGCCATCATCGCCGCCGGCACCAGATCCGAATCCGCGACCGCCGCGAGCTCGACCACCCATACCCCGTCTTCGAATTCGTCCAGCATGTCTGCCGCGAGCTGATAAGCCACCCGGGTCTTGCCCGTCCCGCCGGGACCCGTGATACACAACATGCGGGTCGACGTCAGCAGCTTGGCGCCCAGTGCCAGCTCGTCAACACGACCAACCAACGACGAGGCGATGATCGGCAGGTTGTGCCGCACTCGTTCCAACGTGCGCAGTGGCGCGAAGTCGGCCGCCAATCCCTCGCCGCATAGCTGGAACAGCTCCAACGGCGCGCCCAGATCCTTCAGGCGGTGGCGGCCCAGCGCGCGAAGCGACAGCCCAGCTGGGAGCGTGCCCGCGGCGGTGCCGGTCGCTTCCGACACGACGACCTGCCCACCGTGGCCCGCCGCGCAGATCCGGACCGCCTGGTGCACCGCCAGACCCACGTAGTCGTCGCCGACCAGTCGCACCGGGCCCGTGTGGATCCCCATCCTTACGCGCACCGCGCTGCTCGTCCCCCACGAGAACGACGCCAAGGCCCGCTGAGCCGCCACTGCCGTCGCCAGTGCGCTCTCCGCGTCAGCGAAAGCCACGAAAAAGGCGTCGCCCTCCGTCGACACCTCCACTCCTCCGAAACCGGCGACAGCCTCCCGAATGATCCGCTGACATTCGGCCAGCACCCACTCATAGGGCTCGTCCCCCAACTGCTCCAACAGGCGCGTCGAGCCCTCGATATCGGTGAACAGCATCGTAATGTTCCCCAAAGGCAGGAGCCCCAATGCCACCCTCCACTCTTGCGAGTCGCCTAAACTAAACCCTAACGCCGGCCGGCCACACCGAAGAGCCGCCGCGGCTCGTAAACCTCGTGCCGGCCCGGGGCGAGGGGATCGATTACCGTCGTCGGCATGTCGCCGGAGGAGATCGACTCCCTCGTGTACCTGCGCCGGGCGCGCGACCTCATAGACCGCGACTACGCGCAGCCCCTCGATGTCCCGGCCATGGCGCGTGCCGCGCTCATGTCGCCTGCCCACTTCTCGCGCAAGTTCCGGGCGACGTACGGGGAGACGCCGTACTCCTACCTCATGACGCGACGGATCGAGCGCGCCCAGGCTCTTTTGCGCCAGGGGATGTCGGTTACCGATACCTGCTTCGCGGTGGGTTGCACATCGCTCGGCTCGTTCAGCTCACGCTTTACCGAAATCGTGGGCCAGACGCCATCGCAGTACCGCGCGCGCGACCACCGCGACAGCGAGGTCGTCCCGTCATGCGTGAGCAGGATCGCCACGCGACCGCGGCGGACGCCGGTCACGGTCTGAGCAGGATCGGAGAAGCACGCGGGGCTTCGGTGCTCGTACGCTCCTCGCATGGCAGTCACCGTCTCCGCAATGTTCATCCCTGTCCACGATCCGGACGCCGCGCTCGGCTTCTACGGCGACGCGCTCGGCCTCGAGGTCAAGACTGACGTCGCCGCCGGCAGCTTTCGGTGGGTCACCGTTGCCGCCCCGGGGCAGGACGTCGACATAGTCCTCTTCCAACCCCACGGCGGCCGCTCCCAGGCCGAGGGCGATGCCCTCCTGGCGCTCGTGACGCAGGGTTCGATACAGGCCGCGATCTTCCGCTCCGACGACCTCGATACGACGTTCGAGAAGGTTCGGGCCTCGGGCGCCGAAGTACTTCAAGAGCCGGCCTCCCAGCCATGGGGCGCTCGCGACTGCGCGTTCCGAGATCCCTCGGGCAACATGGTCCGCATCGCACAGGCCTGATCGTCATTCCCCGAACCAAGCCTGCGGGCTCCGTCGTTGGTGGCGGCGAGAGCAGTCACGATGTGATCCGCGTGCATGGCGCGCGAGAAAACAACCTGAAGGACGTCAGCGTCGAGATCCCGAAGCGCCGGCTCACGGTCTTCACGGGCGTCTCCGGCTCAGGCAAGAGCTCGCTCGTGTTTGGCACGATCGCCGCGGAGTCGCAGCGGCTCATCAACGAGACGTACAGCGCCTTCATACAGGGATTCATGCCGGCGCTCGCACGGCCCGAGGTCGACGTACTCGAAGGACTGACGACGGCAATCGTGGTCGACCAGCAGCGCATGGGTTCGGACCCCCGCTCCACCGTCGGCACCGCCACCGACGCCAACGCCATGCTCCGCATCCTCTTCAGCCGGCTCGGGCAGCCCCACATCGGGTCCCCCAACGCCTTCTCTTTTAACGTGGCCTCCGTCCGCGCCAGCGGCGCGATGACGATCGAGCGCGGCGCCGGCAAGACCGTCCGCAAGACGTTCGTCCGGACCGGCGGAATGTGTCCGCGCTGCGAGGGCCGGGGCGCTGTCTCGGACATGGACCTCGCCCAGCTCTTCGACGACTCCAAGTCCCTCGCCGAGGGCGCCATCACGATCCCCGGCTACACGGTGGACGGCTTCTGGACGGTACGGCCGTTCATCGAGTCGGGCCTCCTCGACCCGGACAAGCCGATCGGCAAATACTCCAAGAAGGAGATGCACGACTTTCTTCACCACGAGCCGTTCAAGGTGAAAGTCGATGGTGTCAACGTCAACTACGAGGGGCTGATCCTCAAGATCCAGAGGTCGTTCCTGTCCAAGGATCGCGAGTCCCTCCAGCCACACATCCGGGCGTTCGTGGACCGGGCCATCACCTTCAAGGTCTGCTCCGAGTGCAACGGCACCCGGCTCAGCGAGGCGGCCCGGTCGTCGCGGATAGCAGGCATCAACATCGCCGACGCATGTGCCATGCAAATCAGCGATTTGGCCGAGTGGGTCCGTGGCCTCAAGGAGCCATCGGTGGCGCCACTCCTGGCGACGCTGCAACGGACAGCCGACTCCTTCGTGGAGATCGGGCTCGGCTACCTCTCGCTCGATCGGCCGTCCGGGACGCTGTCGGGTGGCGAGGCGCAGCGCGTCAAGATTCTCCATCTCGGCTCCTCGCTCACCGACGTCACCTACGTCTTTGACGAGCCCACCACCGGCCTTCACCCCCACGACATCCAACGGATGAACGACCTGCTGCTCCGGTTGCGGGACAAGGGCAACACGGTGCTGGTCATCGAGCATGAGCCGGAGACGATCGCCATCGCCGACCACGTGGTCGACCTTGGTCCCGGAGCAGGCACAGCCGGCGGCACCGTCTGCTTCGAGGGCACGGTCAAGGGACTGCGAGCCAGCGGCACCCTCACGGGCCGCCATCTCGACGACCGCACAAGCGTCAAGGAGACAGTGCGGACGCCCGCGGGCGCGCTGGAGATCCGCGGCGCGACGACGCACAACCTGCGCGGCGTCGACGTCGATATCCCGCTCGGGGTGCTCGTCGTGATCACCGGCGTCGCCGGCTCGGGCAAGAGCTCGCTGGTGCATGGGTCGATCCCCGCCGATGCGGGTGTCGTGTCGATCGACCAAACGCCGATTCGCGGCTCGCGTCGCAGTAACCCGGCGACCTACACCGGACTGCTCGACCCCATCCGCACCGCGTTCGCGAAGGCCAACGGCGTGAAGCCGGCGCTCTTCAGCGCCAACTCTGAGGGCGCCTGCCCCAGCTGCAATGGCGCCGGCGTCCTCTACACCGACCTGGCCATCATGGCCGCCGTCGCCACCACCTGCGAGGAGTGCGAGGGCAAGAGGTTCGACGCGTCGGTGCTTGAGTACCACCTCGGCGGCCGCGACATCAGCGAGGTGCTCGCCATGTCGGTGACCGAGGCCGAGAAGTTCTTCGGCGCGGGCAAGGCGCAGACTCCAGCCGCCCACGCCATCCTCGAGCGACTTGTCGATGTCGGGCTCGGCTACCTCAGCCTCGGCCAACCCCTGACCACCCTGTCGGGCGGCGAACGGCAGCGGCTCAAGTTGGCCACCCACATGGCCGAGAAGGGCCGCCTTTATGTCCTCGACGAGCCGACCACGGGCCTCCACCTCGCCGATGTCGAGCAGCTGCTCCACCTGCTCGACCGGCTGGTCGACTCGGGCAAGTCGGTCATCGTCATCGAGCATCACCAAGCGGTCATGGCCCACGCCGACTGGATCATCGATCTCGGGCCCCGTGCCGGCCACGAGGGCGGCCGGATCGTCTTCGAAGGCACGCCGGCCGACCTCATCGCCGACCACTCCACCCTGACCGGCCAACACCTCGCCGCCTATGTCAAGACTTGACTGGGACGGCCGATCCGCTACCTTGCGCGGCGTGGGGCAAACGCGGGGGGTGACGAGCGACAAGTCACGACGGGGGATGGCGCGCGTGCTCGTGGGCGCCGCGATATTGATCATCGCCTACTGGGTGGCGTGGTACGCCCACCGCTCCCTCGTGGCCGCGACAACCGGCGTGCCCTACGTCCAGTTCGAGGGCGCATTTCCGCTCGCCGACGGATGGCTGACAATCTGCCTTTTAGCCGGCGCCTACGGCCTCGTGGCCCGCCTGCGCACAACACTCCTCTGGCTGCTCGCAGGTGGCGGAGCCGGGCTCTACCTCTTCAGCATGGACGATCTCTATGACATCCAACACGGCCTCTGGGGCAAGGGAACCAACGGCGCCATGGAGCTGGTCATCAACCTCCTCAGCCTTGGCCTGTCCGTCTTCGTCCTGCGATGGACCTGGGGCCGCCGGGAGGAGTTGCTCAGCAACCAGCGCTAGTCCAAAGCGCCGAACAGCAGCGCGTAGGTCAAGGCGATGAGCGTGAATCCGTCGGGCACGTCGCCACGGGTGATGGCGTCTTTGAGATCGGCGGTGGCCACCCATTCGACGCGCTCGGACTCCGACGGGTCGGTCGGGTCCCCGACGTGCACGGCATCGGTGGCCAGCAGGATGTGGAACGCCTGGTCACAGATCCCGTTCATCGGGTGGTAGGTCACCACGGGGGTGATGGAGCCGACGCGCCAACCGGTCTCTTCAAGAGCCTCACGGCGGCCGCCCTCTTCCACGGACTCGCCGGCCTCAACCCGTCCGGCAGGAATCTCCCAGCCCCACGTGTCCGTGATGAATCGATGACGCCACAGCAGGAGCACGCCGCGCTCGGGATCGTGGACGATCACGCCGGCGGCCTGATGAGGCATGCGGACGACGTGATGCTCAAACCGATTGATGCCCGGGATCTCGACATCGGCCAGGGTCAGCCGCACCCACGGACTGTCATAGATCTCGCGTTCACCGTGGACGATCCAGCGCACCGCTCGCACTGTAGGAGGGCGGCCCCTGCTGGCCGCGCTGCGGGGGACCATCGGCGGAGTTAAGGTGCTCGGCGTGATAGGTCCGGCTGTCAGGTGGCGGGCCCGCGTCGTCCCAGTCGTTGCCGTGGTCGCCCTGGCCGGTTGTAGCTCTAGCAAATCCACGAACTCCGCCCTCTCGACTACTACCACCGCGGCCACCAGCGCGACGGTCGCGGGCGCGGCACCGATCGACCTCCGAGGGGCCATATTCTCCGAGTTGCCAGCGGGCTACATCGAAGAGCCGATCGGCGCGTCGGCCGACGGACCACTCGGTCTCACCGCCACCGCCATAGCTGTCGACGACCTGGAGCCGGCGCGCCAAGCTGCCCTCCTCGTGCAGTATGGATTTCGGCGCGCCTACGAGCGGACCTGGAGCGTGAAGGGGGCGGGGCAGACGCTCATCATCCGCGTCCAGCTCATGGGCTCGGGACTCCTCGCGACCGGATACTTCAACCTGCTGGCTCTCGCCGACCGGGCGGTGACCCAATTCACCGCTTTCGCGACCCCAACGTTGGTCCGCGCCGCGGGGTTCAGCCGAGCCTTCGCCGGGGCAACAGGACCCCAGGTCGCCGAGGACGTCAGCCTGGTGCGCGGACCGCTCTTCTATCACCTCATCTTCACCGGGCCGCAGGGTTCGGTGTCGCCCGGCAACGTGCTGGGGATCGCTCAATCGCAAAGCGATCTGGCCGCATCGCTCGGCTACAGCTGACCTGGCGCCTCGTCGGGTAGGCCCCTCAGCCAGGCTTCGATCTCGTCGGCCAGCGTCTCGCCGTGGTCGGGCATCTCGATCGTCGAGCGGCGTCGCCGCAAGGTCCGACAGCCCGAGGCGATCATCCAGCCGCCCCAGACCACATCAGGGGTCAGCAGCAGGACGACCGTCACGCCACAAGGGTACGTCCGCGACGGGGGGCGTGGTTGGAGCTAGAGGTCGCGCACAGCGACGAGCTCGATGCCGCGCCGCTCGACCACGGCCCGCACGGCTGGGTCGCAGAGCGCGGCCAGGTCGGCAGCGCGGAATCGCTCCGTCCAGTCGATGTCGGGCGAATCGGGCGACGTCAACGCGCGCAATTCTTCGCCGGCGACTCCGGGGTGGGACAACACGAAGTGGGTGCCGGGCGACAGCCGATCGAGGGCATCGGCGAGCCACGCGCCGCGGTCGTCGATGGCCTCGGCGGTGCTGAGCACGATGAACGAATCCCACCGATGGTGCGGCTTGACTCCCGGATAGATGAACTTGACCTGCAGCCGCTCGCACGCCGCCTCGTATCCGGCCCGCACCGACAGCCCCATGTGCGGATCGACGTAGCTGAGCGTCAGGCCGGCCGCGATCGCCCGCTCGGCTTGGGCCAGGACCTCGGCAATCGCCTCCGCTTCGTCGGCGGCCGCGGCGGCCGCTTCCACGGTCCGGTGGAAGGTCCCGTCCACTCCGCGCAGCGAGCGCGCGGCGGTCAGCGGCGCCCACCGGAGGAAGTCCCATTCGCAGGTGAATGTGGCATGGAGCCCCGTACCGAGACCGCATTCACGAGCGAGGCGCGCCCCCTCCCCAAACCATGGTGTTGCCGCCATCGCCGACGTCTGAGTCAGGATGCCGTCGGTCGCGGCCAACGCAATTCCCGCGTTGACGGCGCGGCACATGCCGAGGTCGTCGCCTTGCACCACGAGCCGCACGTCGGACATGGCCGCCATTGTTGTCTTCAGGGGCTCCCGATGCCCAGGTACTCCTCGAGTACCTGGATGCGGCGGCGCAGATCATTGACCTCGGCTTCGAGGGATCGCGCCGCGTCGAGTTGGCGGGAGATGCGGGGCGACTGCATGGCCCGATCGAGCACGGCGCCGAGGGGCACCAGGCGTTGCGGGCCGTGCAGGCTCGGGACCATGCGGGACGGGATCTGGTCGGTGCGGTACCACGACCGCAACGTCGACCGCGACACCTGGGCGGCGCCGGCTGCCTCGTCGAGGGTGACCCACCCCTCCTCGGCCGGCGGGCTGGAGAGCATCTCGAGGAGCCGATCCCAGTCGGTATCGGTCGTCGGCTCTGAGTCGGGGGCGTCGTCCTCTGTCACAGTGCCGCCTACCCTATCATCTCACACTGTCTTGACAGTGTTTGTATGGTGAAGCCATGTTCGAACGATTCACCGAGAAAGCCCGTCGGGTCATGGTCTTGGCCCAGGACGAGGCCCGGCTGATGGACAACGACTTCATCGGGACTGAGCATCTGCTTCTCGGGATGTTGGCGGAAGGGCAGGGCGTCGCCGGCAAGGCCTTGGTGTCCTTCGGCCTTGCCTTGCCCGATGTCCGCGACAAGGTCGAGGCCAGAGTGGGCAGGGCCAAGGGTGGGACCGGCGGTGGCGGCAAGCCACCGTTCACCTCCCGAGCCAAAAGGGTGCTCGAGCTCTCACTTCGCGAGGCCATGAGACTCGGACACAACTACATCGGCACCGAGCACATGCTCCTCGGCATGGTGCGCGAAGGCCAAGGCGTCGGCTGCCAGGTGCTGGGCGACATGGGGGTGCAACTGTCCGATGTTCGTGACCAAGTTCTCGCACTCCTCAGCGGGCACAACCCTGAGTCGGTCGACGTCGGGCCGGGTGAGGTGCAGTTGCGCATGGGCGAGTTGCGCAACGTCGCGCCGCGCCACCTGACCACGCCGGTGATCGAGGCCATGACCAACGCGGCCCGCCTCGCCGGCAGCCAGCCGGTGACCACCGCTCATCTCCTCCTCGCCCTACTCGGACGCGACGCGTCCCAAGCGGCCAAGGCGCTCGCCGCCCTCAAGGTGACCAAGCCGGCGGTCGAGGCCAAGCTGGCCGAGATCCCGGTCGAGAGCACGAGCGATGCGACGCCGACGCCCAAGACGGTAGAGATCAAGTTTGGGGAGATCTCGACGGTGATCAACAACCCGGAGCTGGCCGCCGGACTCCGGTCGGTGAGCACCGAGGATCTGGTGGCCGCGCTCGAGGATCTGATCGCGCGGGGCGCCGTCGCTCCCGGCGTGGGACCGGCTCCCGATCCCTTCGACCCCGAGCCCCCACCTTCTGATCCTTCTGATGCGGGCCCCGACTGAGCCCACGGGGGATCAGTAGCGCAGTCGCAGGGTCTTGATCTCGAACGGTCTGAACTCGAGCTCGATCAAGGGGCCCGCAACATCCAGCGTCTGCAACTGACGCTCCAGCAAGTCCACGACCGACGCGCTCCTGATGGGCGCGCCGATCACGAGTTGCGTGCGATGCCTCCGACCGTAGGCCTCGTACATACGCACAATGAAGCCGTCCCCGTCGTCGGCCTGCTTGATGGCCTGCACGACGACGCCTGGTCGATCGACCCTCACGAGGGAGGACGAGGCCGGTCGGCGACCGGTGGTCGGTGCCTCGATGTCGACGACGCGCAGCGGACTGTTGAGCTCGTGCGCCGCCTCGACGACGCGGCCGCGGCGCAAGTCACCGACGTGGGGATAGAGCGAATAGGTGAACTCGTGACGGCCCTGGTCGGCCTCGGGGTCGGGCGACACCGGCGCCCGCAACAGCGACAATCGCATCACGTTGCCAGCCACCTGATAGCCGTACTTGCAATCGTTGAGAAGAGCCACGCCGTAGTCAGGCTCCGACAGATCGGCCCACGTCTGCGCGCACACCTCAAACCGGGCCCAGTCCCAACTGGTGTTGGCGTGGGTTGGCCGTTCGACGTGACCTGATTGGATCTCGAACGTGGCGCGCGCGCTGTGCACGTCGACCGGGAACGCCACCTTGAGCAGCTTCCGGCGTTCGTGCCAATCGACGACGGTGTGAAAGTCGAGACGGCGCGAACCGGCCCACATGGTCATGGTCTGATCGACGGTCGACGCGCCGAACGAGCGCCGCACGCGCAGCGTGGCCCGCAAGGGTCCACTCTCGACAACCTCCACCAGATCAGCCTCGACAAGCTCGGTGCGGGCATCGAGGTAGTAGCGATCGATGTCCCAGGCGTCATAGTTGACGGGTCGGTCGACGTGCAGTTGGAGAATGTTGCCGCGCGTCCCCGGAGCCAAGACCTCACGCTCGGCCTCGATGTCCCACACCGACGTGAGCAGACCATCGGCGTCCCAGGTCACGCCAAGGAAGGCGTTGCGCATGTGGTTGGCGCCGACGGTGACGGCGTCCACCGTCACGGTCGCCGCCTCGGTGGCCGGGGCGCGGTCGACGACGGTGTAACCCAAGCCAGGGACATCGACGCGTCGGAGGACGCCGCCTACCTCGACGATCTCCGCCCTCCGGTCGTGGGTCAGCGCATTGAAGATGACGGCCGGCCTCTGCACTCCAGTCGTGTCGACCTCGCCGGCGATCCGACCGACCGCGTCGTCGATGATCGCCGTCGTGGTCGCGAGGACCTGAGCATGGTCCCTCGCCGCGTCCCGGTACACCCAGTTGATGCCCGATCCCGGGAGGATGTCGTGGAACTGATTGAGCAGCAGGGTCTTCCACGCCGCGTCGAGCTCGGCGGCTGGATAGGCATCGCCCGCTACAACTGACCAGAGTTCAGCCTCGCGCAGGGCCAGCTCACCCAATCGGTTGCCCTTCTTGACCCGACCCTGGGTGGTGTACGTACCTCGGTGGTACTCGAGGTAGAGCTCGCCCACCCATGTGGCCACGTCATCGGCGTCCGCCACCGCCTCTTCGAAGAAGTCGCGAACGCCGCCGAAGCTGACCCTCGGCAGACCTTCGATGTCAGCGCTTCGGATCACCCGCTCGATCTGCTCCCGTGTAGGCCCGCCGCCGCCGTCGCCGTGCCCGAAGGGGTAGAGCGAGACCCCGGCGTGGCCGTGGTCCTTGAAGTTTTTGGACACGTACAGGAGCTCGCGCACGCTGCCGTCGCCGTTGTAGGTGTCGGCTGGTGGGAAGTGGGCAAACACGCGGGACCCGTCGATCCCCTCCCACCAGAACGTGTGGTGCGGAAAACGGTTGGTGTCACTCCACGAGATCTTCTGCGTGAGAAACCAATCCACGCCGGCCAGCTTCATCAGCTGCGGCATGCTGGCCGAGTAGCCAAACACGTCGGGCAGCCAGACGTCACGGGTCTCGACTCCGTACTCCTCGAGAAAGAAGCGCTTGCCGAAGATCAGCTGACGGGCGAGGGACTCGCCCGAAGGGACATTGCAGTCGGCCTCCACCCACATGGAGCCGACCGGCTCGAACTGTCCGGACTCCGCCTTCTTGCGCATCCGGTCAAACAGATCCGGGTACTCGTCCTTCATCCACTGATGCTGCTGGGCCTGCGAGCAGACAAACGTGTAGTCCGGGTACTCCTCCATCAGCGAGACCGCCGTCGAGAAGCTGCGGGCGCACTTGCGTTTGGTCTCGCGCAACGGCCACAGCCACGCCGAGTCGATGTGGGCATGCCCGGCGGCGACGACGCGATGCGCGCTCGGCACCGCCGGCTGACTCATGACCTCGGTGAGGTAGTCGCGAGCGTCACGGGCCGTGCCGAGGACGTCATCAGGATCGAGGGCGGTGCAGAAGCGATCGAGGGCTCGAAGCACCTCCACGCCGCGAGGCTCATCCTCGGGCAGGCGAGAGGCGAGCGAGCGCAGTTGGTCCACGTCGAGGATGAGCGCGGCGATGTCGGGCCGACGCACGGCTAGCTGGGCGCGAGCAAGGACGCTGATCGGGCGGCCGCCCGGATCGGGAAGCAGGAGGGAGCCGTCCATGGGAGGGTTGGCCGCCCCTTCGAGGAGGAGGTCGACGGTCTCGTCGCCGCTGGCGGCGTTGGTGATCGGCACGAACGTGTGGTTGGGCGACACGCCTTGGACCGGTCGGTCGCCCGACCAGATCAGACCTTCGGTGCCGAAACCAGTACCGCCCCCACCCCCGAGCTCGACCCTGGCACCCACCTGCTCGCCCGCCCAGGCGGCCGGGACTCGACCCTCGAGGCGAAACCATGTGGTGCCCCACCGCGGGCCCCAAGCCTCGCCCACGGCAAACGGGGTGAAGGTGGCGGCGCGAGCTCCGGCGACCGTGATCGGCTCGCCCTCGACGTGATACGCGCTGACGACGAGGGGCTCCGTGTCTCCAAACAGGGCGGGCCGCAACAACTCGGATAAGACCCGCCGCAAGCGCTCGAGTTGGAGCGTGCGTTGCTGTGACGTCCACCCCATGGTGGGCCGCGATTGTAGACACCCGAGGGCGGGCCGCGAGCGGCCCCCGATAGGGTTGTCGGCGCATGCGCCTTGCCCGTGTCGCCGACCGTGACAACACGATCTTCCTGGCTCGGATCGAGGGTGATGTGGCGGTGCCGATCTTCCGGGAGGACACCACGCCGGGTGCCGACGCCCTCCGTAGCGCCATCGCCGCCGGCCTGGACCTGAGGGCGGCGCCGGCGGTGCACGATCCGAGCCCCGTGACGGAGTGGTCTCTGCGGTCGCCGGTCGGGGCGCCCCAGAAGGTCCTCGCCATCGGCCGCAACTACGCCGAGCATGCGAGGGAGACCGGTCAGGAGCCGCCGACCACCCCGATCGTCTTCGCCAAGATGCCGAGCAGTATCATCGGGCCGGGGGACCCGATCATCTACTCGAAGGCGCACTCCCAACAGGTGGACTACGAGACCGAGCTTGCCGTGGTCATCGGCCGACGGACGAGGATGGTGTCTCCCGACGACGCCTTGGACTACGTGCTGGGCTACACCGTCTGCAACGACGTGTCCGCTCGCGACGTCCAGTTCGGTGAGGGCCAATGGGTCCGCGGCAAGTCGTTTGACACCTTTTGTCCGCTCGGCCCGTGGATCGTCACGACGGACGAGATACCTGACCCCCAGGTGCTCAAGATCAGCGCCCGCCTCAATGGCCAGACGATGCAGGACAGCTCCACCGCCGAGATGATCTTCAGCGTCGCCGCCCTCGTCAGCTTCCTCTCGCTCGCCATCACGCTGGAGCCGGGTGATGTCATCGCCACCGGTACGCCTCCAGGTGTCGGCTTTGCTCGGACTCCGCCCGTCTTCCTTCTCGACGGGGACACCGCCGAGATGGAGGTCGAAGGCAT
>Ga0302326_10019086_pt1 | contig 14185 bp, 9 predicted proteins | sample Palsa_T0_3_FD_202264 | JGI IMG/M metagenome (GOLD analysis project Ga0302326, IMG submission 202264) | Peat permafrost microbial communities from Stordalen Mire near Abisko, Sweden - Palsa_T0_3 | ecosystem: Environmental > Terrestrial > Soil > Palsa > Peat permafrost | place: Sweden: Abisko... | reverse complement strand
TCCAGCTCATGCCCAGCTGGTCGCTCAGCGGCATGCCGGTAGAGATTTTGGCGCCGTAAAAGATACTGTTATAGGACTGATAGCTGCCGGCCAACGTCTCATTGGCGAACAGATCGCCGCCGAGCGAAACCCGCGGGCCGAGCGCATAGGGGTCGGTCAAGCCAAGATCAAAGCCGCGGACATATTGGCCGACGGTCACCGATGCCTTTGCGGTGTCGCCGGTACCCAGAAAATCCCGATCGCCGATCGCTATTTGGACCGATGCCCCAGCCTGCGCGGAATAGCCGCCCATGACCGAAAGATTCCCGGTCTTCTGTTCCTCCACCGTGACGTCGACCACGACCCGGTCGGGCGCCGATCCGGGCTGCGTGCCGATCTTGACAGTCTTGAAATAGCCGAGCTCCCGGAGCCGGCGCTCGCCGCGATCGACCAGTGCGCGATTGTAGGCATCGCCCTCGACGAAATCGAATTCGCGGCGGATCACGTCGTCGCGCGTTTTGGTATTGCCGCGGATGTCGATCCGTTCGACGTAGAGGCGCCGGCTTCCATCGATGGTGTAGACGAGATTGATCAGGCGCGATTGCGCCACGCGCTCGCTATGCGCGGAAACGCTGGCGAAGGGCGCGCCGCTTTTGGCGAGCCCGGTCGTGACATCGTCGATGGTCTTCTGCACGGCATCGGCGTTGTAAATCTCGCCGGGTTGACTGCGCAGGTAGGCGCGCAACGGCGCCGCATCGACGGATTTCAGGTTTGACTCTATCGCCACCCGTCCGAGGCGGTATTGCCGGCCTTCGTCGATTGTGAAAGTGACCACGACTCCCTTCTTGTCGGCCTGGTAGCTCGCGGCCTGGCGGACGAGCATGTCGGCATAGCCGTGCGCGAGGTAGAAGCGGCGGATGAGATCGAGGTCATTCTCAATGCGGTCGGCGTCGTACGTGTCGTTATCGAGCAAAAAGCTCAACACGTTCGTTTCGCCGGTTTTGATCACGCCTTGGAGCTTGTTGGCGGGATAGGCCTCGTTGCCGATGAACTGGATCTGCCGGACGGCAAGTTTATCGCCTTCCTTGATCTCGAAGACGAGGGCGACGCGTTCATTATTGGCCCTGATGGTTTTCGGGTCGACCCGCACCGCGAAGTAGCCGCGCTGGCGGTAAAGCTCGATGATGTGCGCGACATCGTCGTGGACGATGGCGCGCGAAAGCGGTCCGCCCGATTTCGATTGCAGCACCTTCTTGAGATCGTCGCCCTTGAGCTTCTTGTCGCCCTCGAATACAATTCTATCGATGGTCGGATTTTCCACGACGGTGATGAGGACGCGGCCGCCGTCCCGAGAAATTTTTACGTCCAGGAAAAGACCCGTGGCGTAGAGGCTCTTAAGCGCCGCGTCGAGCGTCGCCTCGGTGAGCCGGCCGTCGGCGCCGGCGTGAAAATGCGAGCGGACCATCGCCCCATCGACATGCCGGTTGCCGGCGACCGCGATCGACGAATCCGTCGCCGTTGCCGCTTCCGCGCTCCGGCAAGCCGCGAGTGCAAAAAATCCGCAAAGAAATAGAAAAGCGAAAACAGCTATCGCCCGGCCATACATCAACGCGGCTCCGCCACCCGGGCAGAATTAAATTCGATCGCCGGGGCGGAAGCGTGACGGATTGTGTCGAAATGTGGGGAATAGTTGAGGCGTGCCCGACACAATGGTTTACGGGCGGTCGCGCGCCGCGGACAATCTTCGTTATTTGACGACCAGAACCGGGCAGGGGGCAAGGTGAACGAGCCGCTCGGCCCGGCTGCCGAGCATGCGTTCGTAAAACTGCGAATGGCCGGTCGAGCCGATGACCAGCAGATCGGGCTTTAGCTCGGTTGCGAGCCGCACGATGTCGCGCACCGCATGCCCGGTGAGCACGTGGGTGCAAATGCTGATTTGCTGCGCGTCGGCGGCTTCCCGCGCGCGTTGCAGCACCTTGTGAAAACGCCGCGCCGCAGTTCCGGCTTCTTCTCTTACCTCTTCGATGAACTCCGGCATGTAGTCGATTTCCTCGACGGAGACCATGTGCAACTCGGAGCCGTTCGCCTTGGCGATCGAGATCGCCATTGCGAGCGCGTGCGCCGAGGGCTCCGATCCGTCGTTGGCACAAAGAATTTTCTTGAACATCGCGGATCCTCTCAAATTCAATCGGCCTTGCGTGCCGCCTCTCGTAGCGGCGCGGTGGCGGCCGGCTCTTTCGCTTCTTGCTTTTCCTGTTCCGGCGCATCGGGGAGCAGATGGCGGGGCAGATAAAACGCGTTCGCGATCAATGTCGGGATCACGGCGCTGCCGACCACCCCGGCAACCAGGATAGAATATTGGGACTCGTTAATGATACCGTGCGAGAGCCCGAACAGCGATGAAATGGTGCCGAAGGTCAGCCCGGTGGACATCAACAGCGTCGTGTACATTGCCTCCGGATTGGGCGTCTTGAAGATCCGCGTCACCGGATAGACGCCGACGAACTTGCTGACCATTTTGGCGATCAGCATGAAGCCGAAGGCGAACGGGGCCGCGATCAGCGCCGGGATCGAGACAAACGCGCCGGCACGGATGAAATAAAACGGCGTGAGCACGCCGAAGGTGAGCGCCCGCAGCCGCCGCACCAGCGCGTGATCCCTGCCGACGGAGCCGGCAAGCATCATGCCGATGATGTAGGCGGGCAGCACCGGTTCGCTGTCGGCCCAGCCGGCCAGAGCTCCGAGCCCCATGAGGCAAAACAGCAGATACTTAATCTCCATTTCGGAGGGCCGGCCGCCGAACAGGCTGAAGAACCACGGCGTCATCCGCGGCAGTGCCGCGAACACGACGATTGCGACAACGGCGAAGATCAGTGTATGCAGCGTGAACGGTGCGAAGATGAAGCCGAGCGCCAGAACGGTGCCGAGGTCGTTGATGAAGCAGGCGGCAAGCACGGTCTTGCCGTATTCGGTCCTGTTCAACCCGTATTCGATCATCACCGCGTAAACCACGGCGACCGATGTGGTGGAGAGGGCGACGCCGGCGAGCCAGCTCGGCATGATCTCCCAGCCGAGGACGTAGTGGGCCGCCGCCGCGCAGCCGAGAAACGGAAAGATAAAGCCGACAAGGCCTAGCGCGGTCGCCTCCTTCCATTTCTTTTTGAAAACCAGCGGATCGAGTTCCGCCCCGGCAAGAAAGGTCAGCACGATGGCGCCGACACCGGCGAGGAATTTGACCCATGGCTCATCGATGCCGAGGGCGGTGGCGCCGACGGCGCTGCCGATGATCAATTGCGCCACCGTTCCGACGACGATCTCTGTAAGCGCGGTCGAAACACGAAGCCACACCGAAAGCAGGCCCGCAATCAGTGTAAGGCCCACCCACAATGTCATCAGCGTCCAAACTGCCGTCATCGATGCCTCCTGCACAATGTTAGTCCGCCCGAAGCAACGCATGGATGCGCCGGCATTCGAACGGTCACACCAAACAGCCCTGGAGGCAGCGGGAGCACAAAGACGGACTCCTACCGACGCCAAGCGCCCGGCAGGAGTCATCAGCCTTATCGGCGGTTACGGGGGGACTCCATCCCCAGAAAGCGACACTCATTCTAACTGGGAATTCAACGATGACAAGCTGGAATGGTTTCCGGCCGGTACGCCGTGAGATCGCGCGACGCACGCGCGGGGAAATTTTGTTCTAATATCCCGCGACACGATTCGTTTAAGCATCTGAAATGAGGCCGGGATTACCGTGACGAAACGTCCGCCGCAGGGCTCGCGCAGTCTGCGTCTTGCCGAGCTCGACCGTTCGCTCGAGCAGGACCCCGACGCCGTCGAAGCCCGTTTCGAACGCGCGGGACTGTTCAGAAAGCAAGGTCACTTCGAGGCGGCAAAGCGCGACTATCTCGAATTGCTGCGGCGCGCGCCGACCGATTTCGGCGCGCTCAACGATTACGGCAAACTGGTCCTCAAAGCCGGGTATAAGAACACCGCGCGTTCACTGTTCACCGCGGCGGTGCACCATCATCCGGACAATCCGCGCGGCCAAGTCAATCTGGCGAATCTTTTGTCGCTCGTCGGCGAACCGGACCAGGCCCGCATCCATTTCGAAGCCGCCTTGCGGATCAGCCCCGACCACATCCACGCGCACCGCGGCATGGGCAATCTGCTCGCCGAACTCGGTGATGCCGCGGGCGCGCGGCGGCATCGGGACAAGGCGTTCAAGAATCACTTTTTGACGACTTTGCCGTATCGCGGCGACGGCACCGCGGTTTCTGTCCTGCTGCTGGCGTCCGCGTCGGGCGGCAACATACCCACGCGTTCCATTCTCGACGGTCGGCAATTCCAAACCACGTTGCTGGTGACGGAATATGACGATCCGGAGGTGCCGTTGCCGCGCCACGATTTCGTCTTCAACAGTATCGGGGATGCGGATTTGTGCCGCGAAGGGTTGGAAGCCGCCTGTGCGGTGCTGTCCCGAACCGATCGGCCGGTGATCAATCATCCGCGTACGGTGCTGAAAACCGGACGCGCTGCCAACGGCGAACGCCTGCGCGGCCTGCCCAACGTGATCGTGCCGCGAATGCTCACCTTACCGCGGCGGCTTTTAGCCGGGCCCAAGGCCGCTGCGACTGTATCCGCCGCGGGATTCGCCTTTCCGTTCCTCGTGCGCGCGCCAGGGTTCCACACCGGCCGCCATTTCGTCCGCGTCGAGGATTCGCAAGCGCTGGCCGCGGCGGCGGCGGAATTTCCCGCCGAAGAGCTTTGCCTCATCGAGGAGCTCGATGCGCGGGACGGCGAAGGCTTCTTCCGCAAATACCGCGTCATGATCATCGATCGCAAAATCTATCCGCTGCATTTGGCGATCTCGCGCGATTGGAAGGTCCACTATTTCAGGGCCGACATGGCGGGTTCAGCGGAGAATCGCGCGAAGGACGCCACGTTTCTCGATGACATAGCCGGCGTCATCGGACCGCGCGGCATGGCGGCGCTCGGGCGGATCAACGAAACGCTCGACCTCGATTATTGCGGAATCGATTTCGCGGTGAACCGGGACGGTGACATTCTGTTCTTCGAAGCCAACGCGACCATGGTGCTCGTGCCGTTGTCGCAGGAGCGGAAATGGGACTATCGGCGGCCGGCCTTCGACAAGGTGTTTTCGGCGGTGCGCGCGCTGCTCATGGATCGATCGGCGATCGTAACCCGGGCTTCCGCGTGAGCTTTCGGGCCTTCTGCGCCGGGGCGGAGTGCCGTTTGAACGTGCACGGTATAATTCTGCGGCTGCCCATTTTTTAATCAGCGCCACACCACCGCGCTCTAGCGCGTCTTTCTCGCCGGGGCTTCTTTCGAAATTAAAGGGCGATTTCAAACCGTTACGGCGCGACCACAGGTCGCCGCCGTGCTGGCATGGCCTTTGCGAATGGCTCTCCGCCAATCGAAGAACGCCCATCGTCCTGATGGCTGGCCACTTAGCGGCGCCGCGTGCGCTCGCGTGTACAGGGAGCATGTAATGAACCTCGACAACATTTCGCGACGCCGCCTTCTGCAAGGAACGGCGGTTTTAGGTCTTGGTACGGCGCTGCCGTTGAACCGGGCTTTGGCGAAAGACACCACGATCGGCTTCATCTATGTCGGTTCGCGCGACGACTACGGTTACAATCAGGCGCATGCCGCCGGTGCCGCCGCGCTCAAGAAGATGCCCGGCATCAAAGTGGTCGAGGAAGAGAAGGTTCCGGAGACCGACGCCGTCGAAAAGACCATGGAGTCCATGATCAGTCTCGACGGCGCGACGCTGCTGTTCCCGACTTCCTTCGGTTACTACAACCCGCATATGCTGAAGATGGCGGCGAAGTATCCGAAGCTCCGCTTCGAGCATTGCGGCGGCTTGTGGTCCGAGAAGGATCCGAAAAACGCCGGCAGCTATTTCGGTTACATCGACGAATCGCAGCATGTCGCCGGTATCGTCGCCGGCTACATGTCGAAATCCGGTAAGCTTGGCTTTGTTGCCGCCAAGCCGATCCCGCAGGTTCTGCGCAACATCAACGCGTGGACGCTCGGCGCCAAACTCGCCAATCCAAAAATCACCACGCAGGTCATCTTCACGGGCGACTGGTCGATGCCGGTGAAGGAAGCCGAAGCCACCAACAGCCTTATCGATCAAGGCGTCGACGTCGTCACTTGTCACGTTGACGGCCCGAAGACAGTGGTCGAAAACGCCGCGCGTCGCGGCGCGATGGTCACTGGCTATCACGTCAACCAATCCGTGCTCGCGCCGCAGGCCTATCTCACGGGCGCGGAGTGGAACTGGGAAGTGCTCTATCCGCGCTTTGCCAAGATGTTCGTCGCCGGCGAGACAATTCCGAACTTCTACCGCGGCGGTCTCAAGGAAGAGATCGTCAAGGTATCGCCGTACGGCTCAATGGTCAGCGCTGAAGCGAAGACAAAAGCCGACGAGGTCAAGGCCGGCCTGACTGCCGGAACTTACGTCATCTTCAAAGGTCCGATCGCCGACAACAAGGGCAAGACGGTCATTGCCGCGGGCGTGTCCCAGGGGCAGACCGATCCCGAGCTGGAAAAGATGGGCTATCTGGTCGACGGCGTCATCGGAGCGACTTCGTGAAAGCCGATGTAGGCGCGCCTCTCGGCGCGCCTTTTGCAAAATCTGGGGTAGGCACGCTTTTGCGCCTGCCCTCTTTCGGCCAGAAATTCGGCGGCGTGGCGGAATATATCGTTATCCCCGCGCTCGCCCTTCTGGCTTCGCTGGTGCTGTTCGGCATATTCGTCGCGCTTTTCGGAAAAAATCCGCTCGACCTTTACTTCTACATGTATCAAGGCGCGTTCGGCACCTGGTTCTCCTGGCAGAACACGCTGACGCGCGCCGCGCCGCTCATCCTGACCGCGCTGTGCACGGCGCTGCCGGCACAGCTCGGCATGGTGATCATCGGCGGCGAGGGGGCGCTGCTGATCGGGGCGCTGGCGGCGACGAGCGCGGCACTGGCGCTGCAAGCGGCGCCGCCGCTTGTCGTCGATGTGGCCATGGCCTGCGCCGGCATGATCGGCGGGGGCTTGTGGATCATGTTGGCTGGTGCGTTGCGCCAGTACCGCGGGGTCAACGAAACGATTTCGAGCCTGTTGCTCGTCTATATCGCGCTGGCAATTCTCAATTTCCTCGTCGAAGGCCCGATGCGCGATCCGAGCAGCCTCAACAAGCCATCGACACCTGAAATCGGCGCCGTCAACATGATCGGAAACATTCCAGGCATGGACGTGCACTGGGGCTTTGTGCTCGGCATCATTGCCGCATTGCTCTCCTACATCCTGATCTATCACACCGTGTTCGGCTTCGCCGCGCGGGTCGCCGGCGGCAACATCCGCGCCGCCAAGGTAGTGGGATTGAGCGTCGGCAAGCTTATTCTCATCATCTGCTTTCTCGCCGGCGCCGCCGCCGGACTTGCCGGCATGATGGAAGTTGCGGCCGTGCAGGGGCGCACCAACGCCAATCTGGCGGCGGGTTACGGCTTTGCCGGCATCCTGGTCGCGTTTCTGGCACGGCAAAATCCGTTGGCCATCATCCCGGTCGCCATCCTGCTCGGTGGCATCGGCGCCAGCGGCGGGCTGTTGCAGCGGCGACTCGGACTGCCGGATGCATCGGTTCTAGTGCTGCAGGGCATGATCTTCGTCATGGTGCTGGCGAGCGACACGCTTTACGGCCGTTTCGGCATTTTTAGAAAGGCGTCCTGAGCTTGGCAGACCCGGGCAACATCGGCCTGTGGACGGTGGCGATCGCGGTGCTGGGCGGCGCCATTCGCGTCTCGACGCCGTTTATCTTCGTCAGTCTCGGTGAGTGCATTACCGAACGCAGCGGCCGCATCAATCTCGGCCTCGAAGGCACGCTGGTGATGGGCGCGATGGCCGGCTACGGCGTTTCCTATCTCACCGGCTCGCCCTGGATCGGCGTCCTTGCCGCCGGAGTGACCGGCGCCGGCATGGGGGCGCTGCACGCCGGAATCTGTGGGCTGCCGCGCGTCAACGACATCGCCGTCGGCATCGCCCTGATGCTGTTCGGCGTCGGGCTGGCATTCTATCTCGGCAAACCGCTGATCGAGCCCACCGCGCCGCACCTGCCGTCAATCGACCTCGGCTGGTGGACCGATATTCCGCAATTGCGCGCCGCCTTGCGGATCAATGTGCTGTTTCTCATCGGCGTGGCGCTGGCGCCGGTCCTGGTCTGGGCGCTGCGATCCACGCGCTGGGGCCTGATCATACGCACGGCCGGCGAGAGCGCCGACGCCGCCTTGGCGATGGGCTATTCGGTCAATTTCATCCGCCTGCGTGCGACCATGTTCGGCGGTTTCCTGGCCGGGATCGGCGGCTCGTTCCTGTCGCTCTACTATCCCGGCAGCTGGAACGAAGGGCTGTCCAGCGGCCAGGGCATCACTGCCGTTGCGCTGGTGATCTTCGCGCGCTGGAATCCCATGCTGTGCCTTGGCGCTTCGATCCTGTTCGGCGGCGCCGCCGCTTTGGGCCCGGCGTTGCAATCCGTCGGCTACAGCCAGGGCTATCATCTATTCAATGCCGCTCCGTACATCCTGACTTTGTTGATCATGATCGCAACCTGCTCACCGAAGCGCACGCTGATCGGTGCGCCGGCGGAGCTGTCGATTACGAGGTGAGCCATGCCCCAACTGGCACGCAAAGAAAGTAACGCGGAACGCTACGTCGCCGCCGATCCCTATCCCTGGCCCTACAACGGCGACCTTCGTCCGGAGAATACCGCGCTCATCATCATCGACATGCAGACCGACTTCTGCGGGGTCGGCGGCTATGTCGACAAGATGGGCTACGACCTGTCGCTGACCCGCGCGCCGATCGAGCCGATCAAGCGCACGCTGGCGGCGATGCGGTCCAAGGGCTTCCACATTTTCCACACCCGCGAGGGCCATCGCCCCGATCTCGCCGACCTGCCGGCGAACAAGCGCTGGCGCTCACGGCAGATCGGCGCCGGCATCGGCGATCCCGGACCCTGCGGCCGCATCCTCGTGCGCGGCGAGCCGGGCTGGGACATCATCGCCGAGTTGGCGCCGCGGCAGGGCGAGGCGATCATCGACAAGCCGGGCAAGGGCTCCTTCTGCGCCACCGATCTCGAGCTTCTGCTCCGGATCGGCGGTATCGACAATATCGTGCTCACCGGCATCACCACCGATGTCTGCGTGCACACCACGATGCGCGAGGCAAACGATCGCGGCTTCGAATGCCTGCTGCTGGAAGATTGCTGCGGGGCCACCGACAAAAGCAATCACGACCACGCGTTGAAGATGATCAAGATGCAGGGCGGCGTGTTCGGCGCGGTGTCGGACTCGGCGAAATTCATCCAGGTCATTTCGTGAGCGAGTATGCCACGCTGATCCCGCCCGGCGGGCTGGTCCCGCCGACCGCATCCAAAAAGACATTCGGCGTCGAAGCGATTTCTATGACCAAGCGCTTCGGTGAATTCACCGCGCTCGACCAGGTTTCGCTGAAAGTCAAACCCGGCACGTTTCACGCGCTTCTCGGCGAGAACGGCGCCGGCAAGTCGACGCTCGTCAAATGCATCATGGGTTATTACCAGTCCGACGCGGGCGAACTCCTCGTCGACGATCGCCAGGAGATCATCGACAATCCGCGCGCCGCGCACGCGCTCGGCCTCGGCATGGTCTATCAGCATTTCACTTCAGTGCCGGCGATGACGGTGGCGGAGAATTTCGTGCTGGCGCGCGACCATGTGCCGGCGGTGGTGGACTGGACCCGCGAGCGTAAGGCGCTGGAGGAATTTTTGGCGCGCATGCCGTTTCGCGTGCCGCTCAACACCAAGGTCTCCGGGATTTCCGCCGGCGAAAGGCAGAAATGCGAGATCCTCAAGCAGCTTTATCTACAGCGCCGCTTCCTGATCCTCGATGAGCCGACCTCGGTGCTCACCCCCGGCGAGGCCGACGAGGTACTCGGCATGCTGCGCGGCATGGTGGCGAACGGTGCGCTCACCGTCCTGATGATCACCCACAAATTCCGCGAGGTCATGGCCTTTGCCGACGAAGTGACCATCCTGCGGCGCGGCAAGCTGGCGGGGGTCGGGCTGGTCAAGGATTTGAGCCCCGACGCCATGGCGCGCACAATGATCGGCGCTGAGGAGTTGACGGTGCAGCCGGCGCGCACCGGCGAGTACGGCGCGCCGCGAATCGACATCAAAAAGCTCAATGCGCTCGACGACGGCGGCCAGCCCGCGGTGCGCGACGTGTCGCTGTCGATCCGCGGCGGCGAGATTGTCGGCGTCGCCGGCGTCTCCGGCAACGGCCAGCGCCAACTCATCGAAGTGCTCGCCGGCCAGCGCGAAGCCGAGAGCGGTGAAGTTTTTATGCAAGGCGAGCGCTACCACGCGACGCGCGAGGAGATGCGCCACAATCATCTGTCGGTGCTTCCCGAGGAGCCGCTGAAGAATGCCTGCGTCGCGCGCATGAGCGTCGCCGACAATCTTGCCTTCCGCGAATTCGACCGCGCACCGTTCGCGACCGGCGGCTGGTGGCTCAATCGCGCGAAATTCCATGAAGAGGCGATGCGCAAAATCGGCCTCTACAAGATCAAGACCCGTTCCGACGATGCCCCGATCGGCGAGTTGTCCGGCGGCAACGTGCAGCGCACCGTGCTGGCGCGCGAGCTCGCCGGCGAAGTTGACATCTTGGTTGCGGCCAATCCGTGCTTCGGTCTCGACTTCGCGGCGGTGGCGCAGATCCACGCCGAGATCATGGCGGCGCGCAACCGCGGCGCGGCGGTGCTGCTGGTGAGCGAGGACCTCGACGAGTTGCTTGAGCTCGCAGACCGCATCGTGGTGATTTTCAACGGCTCGCTCGTTTACGAAGCGCGCGCTAGCGAAGCCGACCTCACCGAAATTGGCCGGCACATGGCCGGGCATTAGAGCGCCGCTGCTGAAGCAATTGACGGACGCGCTGAGTGGGCCCTCACGGCGGCGGTAGCCGCCGATACGTCGGGTATTGCGGCTCCCACATCGTCGACTGGACCGCCACTGCGATGTCCATATCCGCGTTGGGACGGGTCAGCCCCTCCGCTTCGGCCGCTCGCGCCACCGCGATCGCCACCTTAAGCGAAACCTTGCGCAGTTCGGCGAGCGGCGGCAGCAGATTGGCCTGGGGATCGCGCTTGGCCGGGGACAATTCGGCGATTGTCCGTGCCGCCGCCAGAAACATTCCGTCCGATATGTGGCGTGCCTTCACGGCGGTGGTCCCGAGACCGACACCGGGATAGACGTAGGCGTTGTTGGTCTGGTCGATGCGGAAGGGTCGCCCGTCGCGCGGTATCGGCGGGAACGGGCTGCCGGTGCCGATGACGGCACGGCCCTCCGTCCAGTCGAGAAGCTCTTGCGGCGTCGCCTCGCTGCGTTGCGTCGGATTGGACAGCGGAAAGATCACCGGCCGCTGCACATGGGCCGCCATTGCGCGCACCACCGGTGCGGAGAAAACGTGCGCCTGCCCGGACGTGCCGATCAGTACGGTCGGATGCGCATTGCCGACGACATCGGCGAGCCCGATCCGCTCCGCGGATGGCACCTTCCAGCCGGCGATCCGTTCGCGGCTTTGGGCAAACGGCGTCTGAAACGGCTGCAGGCCGGTCATGCCCTCGACCAACAGGCCATCCCGGTCGACCAGATAGAAGCACTCGCGCGCTTCGCGTTCGCGCAAACCCGCCTCGACCATGGCGCGGAGCAAAAGCGCGCTGATGCCGGTACCTGCCGAGCCTGCTCCCACCACCGCCACGCGCTGCTCGCGAAGCGGCACGCCGGTGACGTTGATCGCGCTGAGGATAGCGCCGACGGCGATGGCGGCGGTGCCCTGGATGTCGTCGTTGAAGCTGCACAGCTTGTCCCGATAATGCGCCAGCAGCCGGTTGGCGTTGCCAATCGCAAAATCCTCCCAGTGCAGCAGTACGTGCGGCCAGCGCGCGCACACGGCATCGACGAACGCGGCAACGAAGTCGTCGTAGGCGGCGCCGCGCACGCGTTCGTGCCGCCAGCCGATGTAGAGCGGGTCGGCCAGAAGCTCTTTGTTGTCGGTGCCGACGTCGAGGAGGATCGGCAGCGTGATCGAAGGATGCAGGCCGGCGCAGGCGGTGTAGAGCGCGAGCTTGCCGATCGGGATGCCCATGCCGCCGGCGCCTTGGTCGCCCAGCCCGAGGATGCGTTCGCCGTCGCTCACGACGATGACGTCGACGCCGTCAAAGCGCGGGTTTTTGAGGATGCTGCCGATGCGGTCCTTCAGGGGAAAGCTCAGGAACAGCCCGCGCGGCTTGCGGAAGATGAGGCTGAACTGCTGACAGCCAAGCCCTACCGTCGGCGTATAGACAATGGGCATCAGCTCTTCGATGTGCCGGGTCAGTAACGCATAGAACAAAGTTTCGTTGGTGTCCTGCGAGCCGCGGAGGAAGACGTATTTTTGCAGATCGTTGCCAAGCCCGCGAAACGCGTCGAGACGCCGATCGACCTGGACATCGAGGGGCGTTACGTAAGGAGGCAACAACCCATGCAGATCGAATTCGTCGCGCTCGGTCTCGGTGAAGGCTGTGCCTTTGTTCAGGAGCGGATCGTTCAAAAGATCGTAGCCGCTGAGCGCGGTCGCAACGATGCGTTCACTCATTTCGTTCATCACCGCGGCCCCAGCAAGGAAACGATACTCACGAACGGCCTAAACCCATAAAGCATCGCGGCAGAGCCGTCACGATCCGGTTACTGCGAGCACTGCTTCCTTGATCTTTGCCATCGCGTAATGGCCGATCTTCTCAAGCTCGAGATGCGGAAAATTGGGCATCTCATCGGCCGGCACGACGCAATCGACAATCGCCGGGCCGTCGATCTTGAGCGCCTCATTGATCTCGGCGTGCAGCTCGCCGGGTTTCGTGGCCCTAAAGCCGTGTCCGCCGCAAGCGCGCGCGAGTGCACAGAAATCCGGATTAGGAAATTCGATGCCCGCCTTGTAAGCCGGCAGGCCGATGCTCTCCGCTTCGAACGTTATCAGCCCGAACGCCGAATTGTTGTAGACGATGATCTTGACGGGCAGCTTATGGTGTACGGCGGTGAGGAACTCGCACATCAGCATGTTGAAGCCGCCGTCGCCACAAAGCGCGATGACTTGGCGCGAGCGATCGAGTGCCTGGATACCGTTGGCTTGACCAAGCGCCGTTCCGACCGCGGCGTTGTTAAACGAGCCGATGATCCGTTGCGAACCGCTCTGGCGTATCCAGTTGGCCGACCACAGCGTGTTGAGTCCGGTGTCGAGGACGAAGACAGCATCGCGCCTGGCGAGATCGCTGACCGCCCGCGCCACCGCTTGCGGATGAATGCGATCCATGCTGCGCGCCGGATCGGATTGCTTGTCCAGCATCTCATCCCATTTCTGGCGCTCTTTGATCACCCGATCCCATAATTTGGCATCGGTCTTGGCCGCGACCTTGCCAAGCAGCAGTTTCAGCGTCGGCCGAACCGACGCGACGACCCCAAGCGCAGTCGGCGCGCGGCGTCCGAGGATGCGAGCCCTGTCATCGACTTGGATGATGGAGCCCTTATGCGGCAAGAATTCCGAATACGGGTAATCGGTGCCGAGCATCAGCAGCAGGTCGCACTGCATCACCGCGTTGTAGACGGCTTTGGTGCCGATCATGCCGATGCCGCCCATCCAGCGCGGATCGTCGTACGGCAGGATGTCCTTGCCCTTGACCGAATGAATGAGCGGCGCCTTGAGGCGGTCCGAGAGCGCGCGCAGCTCTTCCGCGGCGCCGTGGCATCCGGCCCCGCACATGATGACGACGCTGCCCGCCGCATCGATGCGGCGGGCGATATCGGCGACGTCCTCAGTGCTCGCAATGATCTCAGGCCGTGGCTTCAAGGTTGCGACGCTCGACACGCCGCCATCGGCCTTTGCTTCAATGACATCCTGCGGCAACGTCAGATGGGCGACGCCGCGTCCTGCGTAAGCGGCCGAAATCGCCTGATGAATGACGGCCGGCGCCTGAGCCGCCGAGGAAATGGTTTCCGTATAGAGCGAGACGTCGCGGAAAAGCAGGTCGGGCTCGGTGGTCTGGATGAAGTCGGTGCCGTGCATCTTGCGCGGCATGTCGCCCGAGAGCGCCAGGACAGGCGCGTGGTCGCCGCTCGCCTCATACAGGCCGG
>Ga0302326_10019085_pt1 | contig 14185 bp, 15 predicted proteins | sample Palsa_T0_3_FD_202264 | JGI IMG/M metagenome (GOLD analysis project Ga0302326, IMG submission 202264) | Peat permafrost microbial communities from Stordalen Mire near Abisko, Sweden - Palsa_T0_3 | ecosystem: Environmental > Terrestrial > Soil > Palsa > Peat permafrost | place: Sweden: Abisko... | reverse complement strand
TCAGATCAAACGCAACACCCTGCCGGGCGAGTGGGGCAAGTTCCTCTTCCTGTACAACGTCTCGATCGACGAACGCGTCGAAGCCTAACGTTCCGTAGAACTACGGACGCTAGCCGCAGTTCGTACCGCTATGCTTTTCCTATGAAAGCTATCGGCCGTGGCGCACCGTACGCGCTCTTACTCTTCCCTCTGCTGCTCGGCACCGCGGTCATCATCTGGCTGGTGAACTCTTCGGACCCGGTGGGTAATCCCGAAGGAAACGCCATCGGGTGGTTCTTTTTCGGATGGGGCACTACGCTGTTTCTCCCAATTATGGTCTTGCAGATTGCTGCATGGGCACTACACAAGTGCAGAATCCCGTTCCCCCTGTTCTTTGTGGTCGTGCTTCTCGCGCTTGCTCCGGTGGCGTATTTTCTGTGCGCGAGTGTGCCGTCGTCTGTTCCGGAAGCGCTAGCGGGATTCTGCGCAGTGGTCGCTCCGCTCAGCTACGGCCTCTATCGTGTCGTGCGTTAAATCCGATTGCGGCGTCGTCCTAAGATGAGGCCGACGCTCATAACCACCAGGCCCACGGCGGCGAAACCGAAGGCGAAATATTCGACCTGGTTCACCGAGTGCACGATCGAGCGTATCCCGAGCACGATGGGGCCGATGAAGAAGAGCACGTTCCCAAACGCAAAGACGGGATTGGGGCGCGACGCCCGCATGCGGAAATTCATCAGGATACCGAACGCTCCGCCCAGGATGCAGACGCAACCGACGACGATCAAGCCGTTCATATCAGTGGCGACAGTTCATCCAGGTCGCGGCCATTCGTGTTCGGGCCGAGCACGGCGACGTCGAGTGCGACGATCAGCATCGCCGATCCGATCAGTAAGAACACGCCCAGCGTGCCCTGCGCCCGCAATACCGCAGCGATGACAAACGGTACGAAGATCGAGCTAAAGCGGCTCCACGAATAGACGAAGCCCACTGCCTGCCCGCGAATGCGCGTCGGAAACAGCTCGGCTTGGTATGAGTGATACGTCGCAGAGAACCACGCGAGGCCAAGCGTAACGATGATGCCGCATATCACGATTGGACCCGGCGTGCGCACTTGGGCGAAAGCAATACCGGCAGCAGCAACCACGATCGCGAGCACCACAATTTGCCATTTGCGCTGAAAGCGATCGGCGAAGAACATCGCGAGCAGCGGGCCGAGCGGGTTGACGATCGCTATCAGAAACGAATACTCCAGCGAATGGGCGAATTCAACCCCTTGATTGGCCAGAAAGATCGGAACCCACGAAGCAAAGCCGTAAAAACCGATCGCTTGGAGTAGATTGAAAATAATGAGCATCAGCGTGCGTGTGCGGTAGGTGGGGTCAAAGATGGTTTTCAGCGTGAAGATCGGGCCCGTCGCTTTGTGCTGGCTACGCGCCTCTTGCCACCGTGCGGAGTCGGGCAACCCGGGGCGCACGAACCAGATCACGACGCCGCCGAGCGAACCGATCAACGCGACGAGGCGCCAGCCGTCGAGGCCCGCGAAGGTGTGCGGTACCAGCAGGTACGCGAGGAGCGCCGCTGCGGGAATTGCCGAATAGCCAATCACTTGCGTGAACGCGATCCAGCGCCCGCGCTGCTCTTTAGGAACAATTTCCGAAACGTAGGCGTCGGAGGTTACCAACTGCACGCCGATACCGATGCCCGCGAGAAAGCGCCATGCGTCGATCGCGGGACCGCTTTGCATGAACGCCATCACCAGCGTGCAGATCGAATACCACACGAGCGAGTATGTAAATGCCGCCTTGCGCCCGAACCGGTCGGAGATGCCCGCAAAAATCAGTGTGCCGAAGAACATTCCGGCAAAGCCGCAAGAGATGAAGCTGGCGAAGCCAACGAGTGCAAACGGCGAGGGCGACGTGGCGCTGAACAATCCCGCGCGGATCAAGCCAAGCGAGATGTAAGCGGTCATAAACAGGTCGTAGAGCTCGAACCAGCCGCCGACCGAAATGCGCGCGACCGCGCCGCGGATGTTCGTTGCCGCTAGTGACACTCAGGCCGGTACCGGCAGCGGGATTGCGTCACAGAAGGCGCGGCGCCAAGCCGCTTCGACCCGGGCTCGGGTCGGCTTGTCGATCACCGACGCCACGCAGCCGTCGGGTCGCACGATGAGGACCACCGGCGGTTTCACGTGCCACCGTTTCGGCGGCGTCTCGATCCGTACATGCGGCAAGCCCAACGCAAGATCGCCGGCTACGATCAGAATCGCTTCACCTGCGCGACGCAGGTTGATTCGTGACCCGTCCGAGAGGCGGAGATCGTCGATCCGCCGGCCCGCCAGCGGATGGCGATTGTCGATAATCGGCGAGGTGCTGTAGCGGCCGTTGAGCATGCCGATGCCGCGGCACAGTTTGCGCTGCATCCCTCGTCCGCGAATCGCGCGCGCGAACGTGCGTATCGCGAACTGACGCGCACGCATCGGAAAAGTGATCCCGAAGCGGGTAATTCGATCGGTTATGCGTTCGACCGTATCGGTGATGATCTCGCGCCGCTCGGGATCATAAGTGGCAAGGAGCTGTGCGGCGCAATGCTCGCTGCGCACGGCAAACGCGAGCTTCCATGCGAGGTTCCCGGCATCTTGAATCCCCGCGTTCATGCCTTGTCCGCCGGCCGGACTGTTCAAGTGCGCCGCGTCACCCGCGAGCATCACGCGACCGACCACGAAGCGTTGCGCGTGACGGCGGTGAATCTTGAACAGACTGCTCCACTGCGTCTCAAACGGTGCGTCTCCAAAAAGATCGCGCACGCGCTCGCGGTGTGCGAGCGGCGAAAGCGCATCTTCGTCGCTGAGTTCTTTGGGCACCGACGCCATCACGCGCCACGACCGGTCGTCGAACCGGATCGCCCCGCGCAGCCCCGGCAGGTCGAAACGCACGCGCGCGGTCACCTCGGCTGGAATATCCGCATTGACGGTCTCGTCGCTCAGCACGACGCGCGTGTCGTAGGTCATGCCTTGCAACGTGAGGCCGATCGCCGTTCGCACGACGCCATGCGCGCCGTCGCATCCGACCACGAAAGCTGCCTGCAAACGACCCGGGCCGTTTGCGCCGTCAAAGTGAACCTCGACGCCGTCAGGACCCTGTGAAAGGCCGGTGACGTTGAATCCCGTACGAAGCTCGCACTTGCTATTCGAACGCACTAAGTCGCGCAGGATGCGCTCGGTGTGGTTCTGTGGCAGTAACAGCGCGCCAGGGTCGTCAAAAACATCGTCGATGGCCGAAAAGTCGATCGTGACGAAGGGCGCTTGCGTGCGTGCGTTGACGCCACGCAGTACCCGAGCAAACCGCCCCGCTTCACGGAGGGGATCGTAGGCTCCCCAATCGCGCAGGATCTCCTGCGTTCGCGGCCAGATAACGGCCGCGCGCGACTCCTTGACGGGCTCGGTATTGCGCTCGAGGACGATCGAATGCGCGTCGTACCGCGCAAGCCCCAGCGCGAGGGCAAGTCCAACCGGCCCTCCACCTACGATGATTACCGGCGCGTCCACGCGAAGCCCGTTCGTTGCATGATTCAAGCGGTGTCCCACCTGTGGCTTCCGTTCACCCAGATGCAGTCCTTCGACGCGAGCGCGCGGACGTTTGTCCGCGGCGACGGCACGAGCCTGTTCGATGCTCGGGGACGGCGGCTCTTCGACGCGGTCAGCTCGATCTGGACCACCATTCATGGACATGCGCACTCGGCGATCGTCGACGCGATTGCGCTGCAGGCAGCGACGCTCGATCACGCGACCACACTCGGAGCCACCAATCTTCCGGCCGAAGCGCTGGCCGAAGCGCTGTGCGAATACTGCGAAACCGACTACGCCTTTTTTGCAAGCGACGGTGCGAGCGCCGTTGAGGCGGCGATCAAAATGGCACTCCACTATTGGCAGCATGTTGGCGAGCCGCACCGCACGCGGTTTTTGCGCTTGGTCGATGCGTATCACGGCGACACGACCGGGGCGATGAGCATCTCTGGGATCTCGGTCTTCAAATCGCATTACGGTGCGATCACGTTCGAAGCCAGGACTTACGAGCATGCCGGCGATCTCGATGCGAACGACGTTGCCGCTGTCATCGTCGAACCGATCGTTCAAGCCGCGGCCGGCATGCGTTTGGTGCCACCGGAACGGTATATTCCATTGCGCGATTGTGCGCCGCTGGTGATTGTGGATGAGATCGCGACCGGATTTGGACGCACCGGTACGATGTTTGCCTACGAACAGCTCGACCTTCGTCCCGACCTGATATGCTTAGGCAAAGGCATCACCGGCGGGACGCTCGCGCTCTCGGCGGTCCTTGCGCGCGAGCGCGTTTATCAAGCTTTTCTTGGAGCGCCCGAAGAGTACAAGCAGTTCTTTCACGGGCATTCGTATGCCGGAAATCCGATTGCATGTGCGGCGGCGCTTGCCTCGCTCGAACTCTTCGCGCTCGAAGGCACGTTCGAACGCGCGGGGAGCATCGAACGGATCGCGGCCGAGCGCGTTGCCGTGCTTGGGGCGCATCCGGCGATTCGAGAGATTCGTCAAGCCGGCACGATGCTTGGAATCGAGTTGCACGATGCGGCTCGCGCGTGGCCGATTGCAAATGCACTCTACGATTTGGGCCAGTTCACGCGGCCGATCGGCGCAGTCGTGCAACTCGTCCCGCCGCTCTCATCCAGCGATGGAGAGATCCACGACTTCTTCGATAAGTTTGGGGAAGCACTGGAGCGCACACGTTGACCTATTTGGATCGCGCCGCGGTGTTACTGGACGAGATTCGAGCGCAGGGACGGTACCGGAAAGTGCGCACGCACAGTCTGGGTGGCGCGCTCGATTTTTCGTCGAACGACTACCTGGCGCTCGCGACGAATCCGCAGGTGGTCGAGGCCTTTCGCCGTGCAACCCGCGTGGGCTCGGGCGGTGCGCGCCTCTTAGGTGGAAGTCATCGCGAGCATTCGCTGCTCGAAGAAGAGCTGGCAGTTTGGCTCGGTCGCGAACGCGTGCTGCTTTTTTCCTCCGGTTACCATGCCGCGCTCGGCGCGATTACCGTACTGGCGCACACGGTCGAGCGCATCTATTCGGACCGCTTGAATCACGCCTCGCTGATCGACGGAATCCGCGCTACACGGATCGAGCGATCCGTCTACGATCACGCCACGCTTCCGCCGCGTGCGCAGCGGCGCGGCAGCGCATTGATCGTGACCGAATCGATCTTCGGGATGGATGGGGATGCGGTCGATCTCGAGAGCATGCTCGCCGCTCTCGGCGATGACGACGTGCTCTTGATCGATGAAGCGCATGCTCTCGGCGTTACGGGTCCCGGCGGAGCCGGGCGGGCGCGAGCGCTCGCCGATCCGCGAGTCGTCGTGATGGGCACGCTTTCGAAAGCGTTCGGTGCACAGGGCGGGTTCATCGCCGGGCCCGCGTTGCTGATCGATTTGCTCGTCAACCGTGCGCGTCCGTTCATCTTTGATACGGCGATGCCGCCGGCGGTCGCGCTTGCATCGCGCGTCGCGCTCGCGCTCATTCGCAATGCCGACGCAGCGCGCGAGCAATTGCACGACAACGTGAGGCGCCTACGCGATGGCCTGACCTTGTTGGGCTTTCCGACGATCGACGATCCCTCGCCAATCGTGCCGGTCGTGCTCGGAAGCGAGGAGCGAGCGGTGGAAATCGCGCGTGAGCTCGAAAGCATGAAAATCTACGCGCCGGCGATCCGGCCGCCGACGGTCCCGCCGGGCAGTTCGCGGCTGCGCCTCTCGGTGCGGGCCGATCACCACCGCGAACACATCGACTTGCTGGTACAAGGACTGGCGAAATGCATCGTTACTTCGTAACCGGTACCGACACCGACGTTGGAAAGACGCGCGTCACCGCCTCGCTGGCGCTTGCGCTCAAGAATGCCGGCATCACGCCAACGATCGTCAAGTTTGTCCAGACCGGGCTTGCGCCGGGCATCCCCGGTGACGCGGCACGCGCGGCTAAACTTGCGGGCGTGCGTTCGCTCGAACTCGCGCGCTTCGAGAAGGCCGCGGACCCGTGGTCGGCTGCGCTCGCATCCGGGCAACCCGAAGTACACGCAAGCGAACTCGTCGAGGCCGTTGCGCACATCGAGAATGGTCTCGTCACCGAAGGAGCGGGCGGTTTGATGGTGCCGCTCAATGCCCGCGAACATTTCGGGAATATCGCCGTGCTCGGGAACTTCGACACGGTCCTCGCGATTGGCCTCAAGCTCGGCTGCGTCAATCATGCGTTGCTGACAGCAAACCAGTGCCAACAGGCTGGGATCAGGCTCGTGGGTGCGGTGCTGGTTGAACGTTGGGGGCCGACCGAGGATCACTATCGCGCGGACGTCGAGCGCACGCTGCAGGGAAAGGTGAAGATTCTTGGCATTCTGCCGTTTGACGAAGACGAGGCGACTTCGGTAAAGACCGGCGCGCAGATCTTCGCACCATACTTTACCTAACACGAGGACACGCTTGCACTCGACCATCGCAAACGCGCGTGAACGCGTTCTTAACAATGGACTTCCCGCCGATCGTGCTTTACTGGAGTCGCTCGCGCAGCTACCGGACGAGGACGTTCCCGATCTGTTAGCGCTCGCCGACGACGTGCGCGCCTCGAGTTGCGGCAATGGAATCGCAGTCGAAGTGCTCTACAACGCCAAAAAGGGCGGGTGTTCCGAGGACTGTCATTTTTGCTCGCAGAGCGCGCGTTTTGCAAGCGACGTCGAGCCCGAAACGCTCGCGAGCGTAGAAGGCTTCGTCGCGGCGGCTCGCGACGCGTTCCAACGCGGCGCCGGCGAATTTTGCATCGTCGTCGCGGTACGCGGCCCGTCGGAACGCCTGCTCGAGCGCGTGTGCGAATCCGTTCGAGCGATTAAGGCCGAGCTGCCCCTCAAAGTGGCGGTCTCGCTCGGCATCCTGCGTGAGGACCAAGTTGCGCAACTCGTCGCAGCCGGAGTCGACAAGGTCAATCACAATCTCGAGACCTCGCGGCGCTACTTTCCGTCGGTGTGCACCACGCACACGTTCGACGAACGGATGGACACGCTGCAGCTGGTGCGCGGCGCCGGCCTCGAGGTCTGCTGCGGCGGGATCATCGGCATGGGCGAGACCTCTGACGATCGGATCGACTTTCTTTGTACGCTCCAGGAGCTCGCGCCCGAAGAGGTGCCGATAAACTTTCTTAATCCGCGCCCGGGCACGCCATTCCAAGATCGCTCGCTGGTCGAACCGGTCGAGGCGCTGCGCTTCGTGGCGATGGCGCGTCTGGCGCTCCCGCGCGCACTCGTGCGCTTTGCCGGAGGCCGCGAGATTACGCTGCAGGGCCTGCAAGATCTGGGCATGCGCAGCGGCGCGAGCGGCATCGTGCTTGGAAACTACTTGACGACCGGTGGCCGCAGCGATCAAGATGACTTCGCGATGCTCGAACGACTCGGCTTTGAAGTAATGGCGTGACCGCGCAACGCGTGGAGCGCGCGCGGCGCCCGTCGAGCCTGGACCAGACCAAGACCCCGTATTTTCAAGCGTTGCTCGAATACGTTGATTCGGGCGTCCTGCCGTTTCACACGCCCGGCCACATGCAAGGGCGCGGTGCTGAACTTTCGTTTCGTGAATTCGTCGGCGACAATATTCTGGCGATCGACCTCACGCCGATGCCCGGCATCGACGATCTCCTGCAGCCGACCGAGTCGATCAAAGAGGCGCAAGAACTCGCGGCCGAGGCGTACGGCGCCGATCATACGTTTTTTCTGATCAACGGCTCGACCAGCGGCAATCAGTGCATGATGATGGCGGCACTGAATCCGGGCGACAAGATCGCGGTTCCGCGCAACTCACACAAGTCGATGCTGGGCGGACTCGTCATGAGCGGGGCGCATCCGATCTACATGCAGCCTGCGGTCGACCAAGAGATGCACATGGACAACGCCGTGACGCCGGAGACGGTCGCGCGCACGATCGCCGAGAACCCCGACCTCAAAGCAATCTACATTGTTTCACCGACGTACTACGGCGTCGCTGCCGATCTCGAATCGATCGAGCGCATCACGCACGGCGCCGGCAAGCTGCTCCTAGTCGATGAGGCCTGGGGGCCGCACTTTCACTTTCATCCGGCGCTGCCGATGTCCGCAACGCAAGCCGGTGCGGATCTGTCGATCAACTCCACGCACAAGATGCTCTCGGCGTTTTCGCAGTGCGCGATGCTGCATCAAATCGGCGATCGCGTGCGTTTAGATCGTCTCAAAGCCGTCCTCAAGATGTTTCTCTCCACGTCGCCCAATCTGCCGATGGTCGCCTCGCTCGACGTCGCCCGCATGCAGATGGCGACCCAAGGTGCTGCGCTCCTCTCGCAAACGATCGACCTCGCGCAAGAGACGCGCCGCCGGCTCAACCAAATCGAGGGCCTGTATTCGTTCGGTGAGGAGATTCAAGGGCGCGAGGGCGTCTTCGCTTTGGATCCGACGAAGATGACCGTGCGTGTTACGGGGCTGGGCTACACCGGGTACGAGGCATCCGAACTTCTTCGTAAACGCTACAACATTCAAGTCGAGCTGGCCGACCTGTTTAATGTCGTCGCACTGTTCACGATCGGTACGACGCGCGAAGCGGCCGAACGTCTGATCACCGCGTTCGAAGAGATGGCTCGCGAAGATCGTCCGCTCGACATGTTTGCGCCGTCGGGCATACTCGAGCAGCGCCTCAAACGCGGCACTTATAAAATGCCGCAGATTCCACCGATGCGTATGCTGCCGCGTGAAGCGTTTCTGGCGAATACCGAGTTCGTCGACTTTCGCAAGTCGGCCGGGCGCATTTGCGCGGAAACGATCTCCCCCTACCCGCCCGGCATTCCCGTGCTGTCGCCGGGTGAGGAGATTACCCCGGATCTCATCGATTACTTACGGCTTGAACTCAAGGCGGGCGTGCGTATTCAGGGCCCCAACGACGACACGTTGCGCAAGATTCGCGTTGTCGCCGAATAAGGCGTAAGATAAAGCGATGATTGCTTCCTTACGCTTCCTGTCACTCTCGCTGCTGGCGTTGACCTTTGCGATGTCCACCCAATCCGTCGCGCAAAACGTTCCGTACGTTGCCGCATTTGCGCCGCTGAATTCGAGCGCGCACCCGTATTCCGGGAATATGAAGCTGAATTTCAATCACGGAACGATCAGCGGGAAGTATACGGACACGTCGCTCAAGCCGGGCGGCCCACTCTACAACCGGCGCAACGTCTCGGTGAGCGGCGGTGTCAATTCATCCGGCCATGCCACCCTTCTGATCGGACCGCTTTCATTCCATGGGACGTTCAGCGGCCAATGGTTCAGCGGGACCGCCACCGTCAAGGGACGGATCTACACCTTCAAGGCGCGTCAGGGAAGCCCGGGAAATCCCGCTCCCTAGTAGTTGCTTAGGCGTCCGACCCAAGATATGGGAGGGCGAGTCCGCGACTGTGGGTAAGTATCCACAAGAATCCGCAGGATGCGGATCACACTTGGAGGCGAGGAACGCGTTGGCCGTTAAAGCGCAGTCCGTTTCCCCGAGCTGGGAACTCTCACAGCTCCTCGACATCTTCCCACTCCCCATCCGCCAGTCTCTCGTGCGGCTCCACAATCTCGAAGACATCATCGAAGTCGTGCTCGACTTGGGCCGTCCGCCCGAGGCTCGATTTGCCAACGACTTTCGGTATCTCTCCGAGACGCCGGTCACCAACGAGGACATCGGGCACGTCTGTTCGCGAATTTCGCAATTCGGGCCCGACAACCGCGCCGGGATCGAGCAGACATTGCACCGCATTAGCGCGATTCGCAATCGTCAAGGCAAGATCGTCGGGCTAACCTGCCGTGTCGGCCGCGCCGTGTACGGCACGATCGACATTGTGCTCGACGTGCTACGCAGTGGCAAGTCGATTTGCTTGCTTGGTCGTCCGGGTGTCGGTAAGACGACGATGCTGCGCGAATGCGCGCGCATTCTTTCCGAGGACCGCAAGCGTGTCGTGATCGTCGACACATCGAATGAAATTGCCGGCGATTCGGATATCCCGCATCCGGGCATCGGCCTAGCTCGTCGCATGCAGGTTGCCGACCCGGCGCTGCAGCACGCGGTGATGATCGAGGCAGTCGAAAACCATATGCCCGAAGTGATCGTCATCGACGAGATCGGGACCGAAATGGAGGCCGGCGCAGCACGCACGATTGCCGAACGCGGCGTTACGTTGATCGGCACAGCGCATGGCCAGACGCTGGAAAATCTCTTGATGAATCCGACTCTCTCGGATCTGCTCGGCGGCATCAGCGCGGTGACGCTGTCGGACGAGGAAGCTCGCCGCCGCGGTACGCGCAAGACCGTGCTCGAACGCAAAGCTCCACCGACCTTTGACTTGCTGGTCGAGATTCAGGATCGCGATCGTCTCGCGATCCACAAGAACGTCGCCGAAGTCGTCGATGCGCTCCTACGCGGCTATCAGCCGCAGCCCGAAATTCGCCAACGCACCGCCAGCGGCGACGTCGCGATCGTGCAAGAGGCCGATACCGAGACGATGCCGCAACTCACCGAATCGCTCGACCACCATCACCACGAGCAGCTCGACGAGTCGGTCGACAAGCCGCTCTTGATCTTCCCCTACGGTGTCTCGCGCAACAAGATCGAACGCGCCGTGCACAATCTGCGTATCAACGCGTCGATCGCGCGAAATTGGGACGATGCCGACGTGGTGCTCACGCTCAAGACGCTCGAGCGCAAGGGCCAGCCTAAGCTCAAGCAGATCGCCTCGGACAACGTGCCGATCTATTCGATCAAGACCAACACCACGACGCAAATCCAAAGCGCGCTTCGCGACGTCTTCAATCTGGGTTCGATCGATCACGAAGAGATCGCGCTACGCGAAGCTGAGGAAGCCGTGTATCAAGTGCTGCTCACGAATCAGGCGATGGAGCTTTCCCCGCAAACGTCGTACGTGCGACGCATGCAGCATCAGCTCGCGGAGAAATATCGCCTGCAGTCGCGCAGCACCGGTCTCGAACCCAACCGTCGCGTCAGGATTTTCAAGATAGCCGACTAAAGGGCGGTTATCTCCCCGTCTTCGGCGACAAGAAATCGCGTGTCGAAGGCGAGCATTTCGTCGCCGCGCTTGATGCGACTGTGAACGTTGAAACGGTGCGCCGGCTTTTGTCCCGGACGGTTCACGAGCCCGCCGTAAAACAGCTTGAGCAGGGGCGTCTGGCCCTGTTTCGGCTGCTCGAGTTTGTTCTGCGCCACCAGCATTCCCATGATCTTTTGTTGCAGCGCTAGCGGAAGCAGACGATAGGCGTCGTCCACCTTCTCGCTCGGCTCCTGATTCTGCATCTTGCGCCGGTCGCTCTCGGGTTCATCGTTGACGTAGCGAACGATAGCATCCCAATCATCGGCGGCTATTCCAACGAACTCGCACATGTACCGGTGCCACTTTGCGCCTTGGTGTTGCACTTGATCCGAGCGCACATGTTTGACGCGTAGCGGAATGTTGCGCTCGCGCACGCGCGCAATAATGTTGAAGGAATTTGCAGCGACGGGTTCTTGCAGGATGAACATTGCGCCATTTGGCGAGATCTCGAGGCCCACACCCGACTTGAGCAAGTTGGGGTCGTTGGGGTTTGGCTGATACCACATGTGGTAAGCTCCGGCCTTACGCTTGTACTGACGCCGGTCGCCGGCGCGCCCGAGAAACCACTCGATGAGATCGCCGAACATGGAGCTGGGAGATGACATACAAAGCCGCTCCGTCGAATAACATACCGTGCCATTTATCACGGTTGAAGGCATTGAAGGCTGCGGCAAGAGTACGCTCGTGGCCGGCCTTTCCGAACGATTACGCGCTACAGGCAAGGAAACCATCGTGACCCGCGAGCCGGGGGGTACGCCGGTGGGCGATGCGATCCGCCATATCTTCCTCGAACCGGGCTTGCAGGTGGCTCCGCTGACCGAGGCGCTCCTCATCAATGCCGCGCGCGCGCAGCACGTGGTCGAGCTGATCGAACCGGCTCTTCGCGGCGGCGCAGTCGTCCTGTGCGACCGCTTCGTCGACTCGACCCTGGCCTACCAGGGCTACGGGCGCGGGATCGACCTTGCTCTTTTGCAAGAGCTTTGCGATACTGCCAGCGGAGGTCTGGTCCCGAATTTGACCTTCGTGCTCGACCTGCCCGTTGCGATTTCGCGGGAACGCGTGGCGTCGCGCGACGGAGGCGAAGGCGATCGCATGGAGCGTGAAGATCAAGGCTTTTACGAACGCGTGCGTCGCGGTTTCCTCGATCTTGCACGACGATCGCCGCACTATCGCGTGCTCGACGCCACCAAGCCCCCGGAGGAATTGATCGCGCAGGCGTTCGCAGCGCTCACCGGAGTTCTCATGTGAGCGACCTGCATTTCGACGTTATCGGGGCCGAGGGACCAAAGACCTATTTTGGCCGGATGACGCCGGCGTCGCTCGCGCATGCGTATCTCTTTAGCGGGCCACCCGGTGTAGGTAAGAAATTCTTTGCGCGACGTCTGGCCCAGTCGCTGCTCTGTGAGGCGCCCAAGGAAGGCGTTCTTGGGTACGACGGCACGTGCGCCTCGTGCCGGCTCTTTGCCAGCGAAAGCGGCCGGCATCCGGATTTTCTGGAGCACATCGGCATTCTGAAGATCGGTGACGCCGACGCGGCGATGGGATTCTACGAAGGCGAGGATCTCACCGCGCGCGATCTCGTGCGCCAGCTCTCGATGCAGTCGTACAGCGGCGGCATGCGGGTCTTGCTGCTCGGTGACATCGACTTCGCCACGCATCACGCAGCAAATGCTTTGCTCAAGTTCTTCGAAGAGCCGCCGCGCGGCGTGGTGCTAATCCTCACCTCGCCGACACCCGGGCGGCTTCTGCCGACGATTCGTTCGCGCGTGATCGAATTGCGCTTCCCATCCCTTGCGCAGAGCCAGGTGCGCGAGATTTTGCTCAAGCTCGGGTACGATCAGGAACGCGCGCATCTCGGCGCCTCGCTCGGTCAGGGCAGCGTCACGCGCGCCGTTGCCGCGCTCGGAGGTGATGACGAGACTCTGCGCTCGCAGATAGCGTCATGGTTCTTTGCAGTGACGGCGGGGGAGACGCCGCAAGAGGGCTGGGCAAGTCGAGAAACGCTCGACGAAGGCTTAGAGCTGATCAAGACCTTTGTGCGTGACTGGACGGCCTTGGGTACCGCGGGCGATCGCGCAATTGTGATGAGCGTCGACTATGCGGACGACTTGCGCGCGCTACCGGCGCTGCCTCCGGCCGAAGCGATCGCGATGTTCGGCAAGCTCGACGATGCGCAGCGCCTCGCTCGCACCAACGTGAGCCCGACGATGGTAAGCGAACTAGTGCGAATGGCGCTAACAGGTAAAGTCTAATAAAAGCCGCGGAACGCAGTTTCGTCGTAGGTTACGGCAAACGGAAACGCGAGATAAGCCAGGACGATTGCGCGAAACACCGCGATGCCGATGAGCGAGGCGATCACGCCATATTGTGCGAGCGGAGCGAGAAGCAACGCCGGGGCAAAAACCCAGAGAGCGATAAAGACGATCGCGAGGATCACGCACGCGAGCGGATTGGCGCGCACCGCCCGAATCGAACCCGAAAGCGCGAGGCCCCCCGGGAGCCCGCCGATCGCTGCCGCCGGAATCACGAGAATCAAGAAGAAGTACGCGATGAGTTGCAGCCCAAGTTGCAGCAAGCCGCTCCCGAGCAGCCCACCGATATACTGCGCGGCGTAAACGACAAACTGAAATCCGATCGCCGCGATCAGAATTCCCCCGGCTTTGCGCCGCGTCTCTTCCCACGCGTCGTCGAAGCCGGCACGGTAGCCACGCGCGATGTTGTTGGCTTGTATGACCGCACCGCCGAACGCGAACAGATACAGAATCTGAATGACAAACTGGAACAGACCTCCACCGTATCCCCCAAGCGGATCGGTAAAGAGGCTCTGCCAATACGACGTAAACATGTCGAGGATTGCGGCCAGCAGAGGCAACGCTAGAATAGACGGATGGCGCACGAGGTGGACGAACGCCTGCCCGTACATGGCCAGGTTGACGCGCGGTCCACCGCGGCGCATCAAACTAACCCCGTGCTCCGTCGAGCGCGTGATGGCACGAGCAGTCGGCCTTCAAATCGATGCGTTCGACGATTCGTCCGATGGCGTTC
>Ga0302326_10019083_pt1 | contig 14187 bp, 13 predicted proteins | sample Palsa_T0_3_FD_202264 | JGI IMG/M metagenome (GOLD analysis project Ga0302326, IMG submission 202264) | Peat permafrost microbial communities from Stordalen Mire near Abisko, Sweden - Palsa_T0_3 | ecosystem: Environmental > Terrestrial > Soil > Palsa > Peat permafrost | place: Sweden: Abisko... | reverse complement strand
AGGGAAAAGGTAATGCGCCGGTCCGAATGAATACTGGGAGTCTGTGCACCCGGCACATTGGTCGCGGCCGGCACAGCTTGATCCTCGCCTCGTGTCGACGCCGACAGGCTGAGCGCGAGCACGGCGATGACGGCGATCGCAGAAGAATATCTCACGCAGAATCTCCGTTTGAGCTTGGAGGGCGAAGCGACCCTGGCGTCATTGTATCGCGTGCAGCTCGCTTGGCGTGTGGATCAGCTGCTGCAACCGGTCGGCTCTATTGCGCAGCTCGCGGCTCTCCGCGTCTAGGATGAGTTTTCGCTCTCTGTCCGCGCCGTCGTTTAATTGCTCCGTCTCCCGTTCGCGCGAGCGGGCACGCAACCTCAGCGACCTGATCTCACCCCACAGTTCATCCGTCGGATCTTCGCCGCCAACCGATCTGCCGACGAGGAAACCGCTGGCGTCGACTTCCGAGTCGTCGACCGCCATTTCGGATTCCAACAGAGGTTCACCCCTGCTCTTGATCGCCTCGAGCGTAGCCGGTCGCTTCGAGCGGACCAACCGGCCGCTCGAGCGGTCGCGCATCAAGAAAAAGTAAACGAGAGCGTCGGGCATTGTAGTAACTAAGTAACGCAACGGGAGATCCTGCGTTGACCCGGCACCGCAAAGATTGGCGTATCTAGCGGCTCGGGACGGCCTCTCCGATGAAGTCTTTCAGAAGCGCCTCAGCGTCCGGCGTTGTGAGATGCTCGGCTTCTTCCAGAATCTGCGCAGGCACCCACCCAGGAAACGCCGTGAGATGGTTCACGTGCTTGCCAGAGGCCGTGTGCTCCTGCCGTATCTGGGCGAGCTGGTTGGGATGGAAATGACCCGCCAACTTGACGATTGCCGGCCAGAGCCGCCGATGTACAAAGGTCACGCGCCCGGCGATGAATCGGCAAACCAAGATGTCGGGAGAACCCTCCAGTATCTGTAGGACGGAATAGATCTGATGACTTTTACTGTGAGCCCACCAGCTTCCCTTGATTGTTTCCCCCGCAATTGCATCCGTCAGACGCGGCACCGGACCCTTCGCGGATACGAGCACCATGCCATGCCGCCGCACGAACGCCATCGCCGTATCTGCGTTCATGTGCGCACGAGCGCACTCAGCGCGTCAAAGTCGCACCGGTCAACCTGCCTATGGCTCCCAAGGTGGTTTGCGCAGCATTCAGCCCTAGGCGAAAGTCGGCGTCCGAGTAGGTGGCATAGATATCGGTGGGTTGATGCCATTGCGGATCCCAGCCGGCGCCGATTTCGCGTCCGCGCTCGTTTTCGCGCAAGCTGAGTGCCGGCACGAGATCCATAAAGGGCGTGCTATCGGTGTTGGTCATGTGGGGTCCCACTGCCGCGGGGTAGTCGGTCGCGTAGGCTTCGTTCGCGGCGTAAAACACCCAGGCCAACTTCTGCGCCTCATCGGCCGCTTTGGAAAGCGACTGAAATTCGATGTTCACGTCAGCTTCCGGCCGCTGCTGCTTCGATACCGTGCCGTCGGCATGCGGCATGCCGTGATCGAACAGCATCATGTCGTGCTGAATCATCCCCAGCCACTTAGGTTCGGGGTATCGCCCCGACCCGACGGGCTCCTGTTTTCCTTGCAGGGCCGCTCGCTGCTCGACGTAGGCGCGGGCCCCATTGAGACCGGTTTCTTCGTTATTCCACAAGGCAAAGCGAATGGAGCGCTCGGTCTTGACGTCGCGGGAAGAAAATACGCGCGCCAACTCCATCACCAACGCGGTTCCCGAGCCATCATCGTTCGCCGCTTCACCCCATCCATGACCATCCATGTGGCCACCGACGATGTACATCTCCTCAGGGTGCGTCGAGCCGACCTTGGTGCAATAGACCTCTTCGCGCTCGCCAGGCTCAGTCGGCTGGGTGTTCAGCGCGCGCAGCTTCTCATCAGGCTGCAATTGCGGATCGGTATTCACGCCCGTGGGGCCGCGCAGCCCGCGAAAGTGGCCGCCGCCCGGCGCGGCATCACGCGAAACTTGCGGACCACTGGGACGGGGGGTTTCGCTGGGCGAGTATTGGTATTTGAGCCGCGAGATATTCAAGCAACCATAACTCTTGAGCTGCGCTTCGATCCAATCGACGGCCGCGCGATTGCGATCCGTTCCTTGGCGTCGATCGCCGAATTTGGTCAACCCCTTGATGGTCGCCTTATATTTTTCTAGATCCAGACGCCCCACGAGGACTTTGACCGGATCCGCCTGTTTCGACTCGGTTTCGCCCGCGGTGGGCGCCGCCAGCGCAGGGATCGTTGTTGCCAGAATAATAAACGCCGCAAGCGGCGCTGCCCTTCGAATCATGTGCGATACCCCTTGGTTGGTGCGGCATAGTTTAGCAGTCACGCTAGCTCTGCAGGATCGAGATCACGGCCGCACGGGCATTCGGCGAGTGCAGGGGTAGGGCAAGGACATCTCCCGGTCGCGCCCAGTCCAGAGCGTAGCGGGCGGCGTCAAGTTCGTTGTCGCGCACGGTCAGCCTGGATTCTGGGAGCCCGCGACGCAGCAGCTCGTCGCGGATAATGCGCGGAACTTCGCCCGGCGCGCGGCCACGCAACTGGGTTTCGTTTTCCTTGACCACGACCAGATCAGGATTGTAGTCGGCCGCCACCCGAGCCAATTCGGCTATGTCGGCATCCTGGCGGTTGCCGGCGTGCCCGAGCAGCAGTCCTAAGCGGCCTTTACCGCGCAATTGCGTGGCCACGGCTAAAAATCCCCGCAATCCGTCGGGGTTGTGCGCATAGTCGATCAAAACGTGCGCCGCCTTGAATTCGAAGCGCATCATGCGGCCGGGATTATCTTCGATCTTCTCACCGAAGCGCGCGAACACCGCCGCTATGGTTGATGCCGGAATTCCCAGCGCGACCGCCGCGAGCGCGGCCGCGGCGAGATTACTCACGTTGTAGGCGGCAATGCCGCCGATCGAGAGGGGCATCGCCGTTACCAGGCCAAGATCATGCTCAAGATCTGCGGCGTTCAACCACAGCCGCCCATCCCGCACAGCGCAGCTCGAGGCGCCGAGTGCGCGATACTGGCGCAGATACGATTGATCCCAATCGCGGGCAAACCACGCAGGGGTTGAACCAAGGCCATAGCGCAGGGCGAGCTCACTGGCCTTCATCCGCAGCAATGCATCGTCGGCGTTGAGCACTAGGCGGCCGCGTGCGCCGAGCGCCGCTGCAACGCTGAGCTTGACGTCCGCGAGTCCAGCCAGATCGTCGATGCCGTACTCGCCGAAATGATCGGAGCTGATGTTGGTGACCACCGCCGCGTCGGCGCGCCATACGGCAAGGCCGCGCCGCAAAATCCCGCCGCGCGCAACCTCTAGGATCGCGGCTTCGGTACGCCGGTCGCGCATTACCAAGCGCGCGCCGGCGGGTCCGGAATAGTCTCCGCTCGCCAATGCCTCATCACCGATGAACACGCCGTCGGTGCAGTTGTAACCTGGCCGCCAGCCATGGGCGCGCGCGCAGGCGGCAATTAAGCGTACCGTTGTGGTTTTGCCATTGCTCCCCGTCACGAGCGCGGTCGGAATGTCCGAGAGCTCATCCCAAGGCACCTCTGTCGTCGATGGCAAGCGGTTCAGGGAAAACGTACGGCTGCCGTGTCCGGCGCCTAAGATCAAGTCAGTGTCGTCGACAAAGCGGGGCAGCGATCGGTCGCGCGCGGCCTCGATCAGCGCGCGCAGCTTCGGCGATGCCTCAACAGCTGAGAGCTGCCGGAATCTTGCCAGCGCCGCGCTCTCCTCGATGACGGGCAAAAGCTCCGGGGCGAGTGACGCCGCCGGATTGGCGTCGTCCATTGCCGCCGCCACCAGCGCCTGCTGAAGACCCGCCCAGCGTTTGGGATCCCGCTCCGCCAGAGCCGCGCACAGCGCCCACTCGTTGACCTCAGTGGCGAGCAGCAACTGATCAGAGGGGGAGGCGATCGCCAACAGTACGCCGCGCGCGTGCCGGCGCACCACGCAGCGCCGCTCCACCCAACCTAATTCTGCGCCGACGCGCTCGACCCGCGCGCGCCAGGCGCCGATATCCGCCTCATCGAGGGGAGCTCGCACGACATCGAGCACGGCACCTGTTGATGCAAAGAATAGGTTACTGCCCGTTAAGCGCCTGGAATCGTCAAACGGCAATTCGGAACGAACGTTCAGTCGTCGCTCTCCGGTGCCAAGCGCACGCCGCGCTCGTCGCGAATCAGGCCATGCATGTTGAATTCCGGGCTCGCCGCCGCGGCCTCGATTTTGTCCGCCGCGACGGTGTCGAGCATCGGCCGCGGCGCACGCGGCGCCGGCGTGGCCGAGGCAGTACTAATGGGCTTGAACTTCGTGATCTGCTTCCAGGAGCGCACCAGCGCGTCGGCAAAAATTAGCAACAGATCGCCCGATTCACCCATGCGCAGCGCCGCGTCGATGGCATCCTGTTCGTCTGGAATGATCGAGATCGCGCTTTCCGCAACGCCGGCCGCTCGCAGCGCCTGAGCTTGAATGCGCGGCACTTCGTCCGCGGCGCGATTTCGCAGGTTGTCATCGCGGCGGCAGATGTAGTGATCGAAGCGGCCGGCAACCGCATTGGCAATCGCCACCAGATCCTCGTCGCGCCGATCGCCCGGTCCCGCCAGCACCACAATGCGCCGTCCGGTCACGTCCAGCCGCGATGCCAAGTCGGCCATCATCCCGACCGCGTGCGCGTTGTGGCCGTAGTCGAACAGTACTTTGAACGGGTGCTCGTTGAACACGTTCATGCGCCCCGGGGTCTGGAAGAAGGTTGAATCGAATGTACGGAGGCCCTGGCGGATGGCGTCCAGCTTGATACCCAAAGAGAATGACATGGCGGCCGCGAACATGGCGTTCTGCACATTGTGTGTTGCACGGCCTTCCAGCGTCGCGGGAATCAAATGCGTCCACAGCAGCGGGATGTGGCCGCCGCGATCGTACAGCGTCATCATTTGGCCGTTAACGCCCGCCTCGAGAGCACAGGCGCGGCCGCCGGCACGAATGTGCTCACGCACCAGCGCGTGGTGCGGATTCATGGTCACGTAGCAAATGGTCTTGGCTTCCGTGTGGCTTGCCATCTTGAGTACCAGCGGATCGTCGGCATTGAGCACGGCGCAATCGGTAGCGACCTCGACGACGATGCGTTTCAATTCGCTCAGCTGCTCGAGCGTATCGATGCCCTTCAGTCCCAAGTGATCAGCCTGGACGTTTAGCACCGCCCCGACATTCACTTCGCTGACACCCATGCCGGCGCGCAGCAATCCGCCGCGCGCGGTTTCGAGCACCGCGATATCGATCTGCGGATCCGCCAGCACCATGCGTGCGGATACCGGGCCCGTCATGTCGCCCGGCACAGTGCGTTGGCCATCGATATACACGCCATCGGTGGTCGTGAGTCCCGGCGTGTAGCCTGCCATCTTGGTGATATGCGCCAGCATGCGCGCCGTTGTGGTCTTGCCATTGGTACCGGTCACCGCGGCGATGGGCACGCGCACTGATGAGCCGGCGGGAAACAGCATGTCGATGACCGGGGCCGCCACATCGCGAGCGGTTCCTTCGCTCGGCGCGACGTGCATGCGAAATCCGGGCGCCGCGTTGACCTCGCAGATGCCGCCACCGATGGTTCGGTAGCTCTCGGTAATATCCTTGGAAAGAAAATCCACCCCACCCACGTCCAGACCGATCGCCCGAACCGCGCGCTCGGCCATCTCGCGGTTGTCGGGATGGATCACATCGGTCACGTCGGTGGCGGTACCGCCCGTGGACAAATTGGCGGTCGAGCGCAGCAGGACCACTTGCGCCATGTCGGGTACCGAGTCCGCGCTCAGACCCACGCCCTCGAGCATCTTATGCGCCTGCGCATCGAGCTCAAGCCGGGTCAGTACTTTTTCGTGGCCCACCCCGCGGCGTGGATCTTGATTGACGATCTCGACCAGCTGCGCAATGGTGTGCTTGGCGTCGCCGACGACATGGCCGGGCGTGCGCCGGGTTGCGGCGACGAGATTACCGTTCACCACCAGCAGCCGATGATCGTCGCCCTCCAAAAAGGTTTCGACGATGACCGAGCGTGCGTGTTCGCGCGCCAGCGCGAAGCCCTGCGCTACTTCCTGATCGTTGGTGAGCCGAATCGAAATGCCGCGGCCATGATTGCCATTGTAGGGTTTCGTCACGACGGGGAATCCGATGCGCTTGGCGGCGCGGATCGCCTGTCCTTCGCTTTGCGCCAGCTCCTGTTTAGGCACCGGCAGCCCCAGGGTCGCCAGGATCTTGTTGGTCTCTTCCTTGTCGCTCGCCAATTCGACCGCGATGTGCGACGTGCTGCTGGTCACCGTGGCTTGTATGCGCTGCTGAAACTTCCCATGCCCGAGTTGCACCAGCGACTGATCATTGAGCCGCAACCAGGGAATGCCGCGATGTTCGGCCGCGCGCACCAGCGAGGAGGTGGATGGTCCCAGCGCCCGGCGTTGCGCGAAGCGAATGAATTCATCGCGCGCTTCCTGCCAGTTCCAATCAGCGGGGACTGAGCCCTCGGGACGGATGGCGACGGGCAGCAGCGAACACAGCAGCCTAAGCCCAAGATCGCCGGCCGCGATCCCTTCGTCGCGCTGCGCGTATTCATACACCACTGTATACACGCCCGGAGGACCTGCGCTTCGCGTCTTGCCGAAGGTGACCTCCTCGCCGGCGATATTTTGCAGCTCGATGGCGACGTGTTCGAGGACATGCCCGAGCCAGGTACCCTCATCCTCGCGCATACGCCGAAAAAAGCCACCCGGCTCCCGATAGGAACAGCCATGCTGAGCGAGGCCGGGCAGCGCTTTGCTAAGCGCCTCGACAAATTCTGGACCCAGGCGCCCGGTGGGCCAAGCCTCCAAGGCCCCCAAGTCGAGTTCCAGGCGAATAACGGGAAAGCGTGCATACAACGAGGGACCCACATAGACGGAACGATCAAGAATTCGCATGAGTGCTCGCTGTCCTTAGGTTTTTTACTCTTTGGCGGTCCCGAATCCGCCGGCCGACGCCACTCGTGTGTGCAGGTTGAAGGTCGCGCCGGCCACCAAAATATGCAGCCGCAGTCCGAGCACACACACCGGCTGCCCCTCGCTAACTTCGCCGATGGAGGAGAAGCTGACTTCAGAGGCATCGACAATGGTGACGCCGCCGCTGCCTTGAACTTCGACGGTTTCATCAGGACCGATGAACGCCGCCGTGTCCTCATCGAGGCCGATGCCAACGGCGAACGGATTGTAGGCCAGGGCGGTGATGAGGCGCCCTAAGCGATCGCGTTGCCGAAAATGCTGATCGATGATGAATCGGTTGGTCAATCCCAGACCGGGCGCGAGCCGCACGCTGCCGGAGATCACGGCAGACCCCTCATCGCCGAAGGCGATCATGTGTTCGCTCAAGATACTCGCGCCTGCGCTGGTGCCGCCGACCGTGACGCCATGGGCGTTACGCACGCGAATCAGTTTCGCGACCGGCGTACCACCCAGCAGCGTGGTGAGGCGCAGCTGATTGCCGCCGGTGAAGAAAATGCCGCTTGCCTGCTCGAGGCGGCGCAGGCGGCCGGGTTCCTGGCAGTCCCGCCGCGTGTCAAAGTCCATCACGGCGACGTCCGCCGCGCCCAAGTCTCGGAACAGCTGCTCGTAGCGGGGTCCGGTTTCATGCATGCGGCTGGCGGTGGGAATGATGACGATATCGGCTTCCGAGCCGCCGGAAACGCGCACAAAGCGCTCGAGGATTTGGCGATCGTTTTCCTTGTTTTCGGCGCCGCCGATCGGAACGATCCACCCGCGCGTCTCGCCGTCGGGAATTTTACTGGGCATTATTTGCAGCGATTCCTTTTAATTGTGCAGCGTGAATGATGACGGTTTCCGCGCCGCCTGTCGTGCCTGCGTGGTCAAACGCCGCAGCCGTGGGATAGAGTCTCGTGCCGGGGCGCATATGCGCCTCAACGTGACATTAGATATTGTTATTAAAGTATTGATAAATATGAATTTGTACCGCGAGAAAACCAATATTCACCGGTCGCGACAATGACCCTGACCGAGCAGTTGTGGGCGATTTATTCCAGCCGCGGCGCCGCCGGCTATTTCGGGGAGGTGGTGACCACGCTGGAACACAGCCTGCAGGCCGCTTATTTTGCGCAGGAATCGAAAGCCTCCGATGCGTTGGTTCTCGCCGCGTTGCTTCATGACATTGGGCACTTGATCGATTCGGCCCCCGAGGATTTCGCGTTCTGGAACACCGATGCGCGGCATGAAGTGAGCGGCAGCCGCTGGCTCGCGCAACGATTCGGACCCGAGGTGTCTGAGCCCGTGCGCCTGCACGTACCCGCGAAACGCTATCTTTGCGCGACGGATCCGAGTTTCCTGCACCAATTGAGTCCGGCTTCCGTGCGGACGTTGGCGCTGCAGGGCGGACCGATGTCGAGCGCAGAGATGGCCGCATTTCGCCTCGAACCCTATCACCGCGATGCCATTGAGCTGCGCCACTTCGATGATCGAGGCAAGGTCGCGGGGCTTCGAATAGCGGATTTTGCGCACTATGCTGGGCTCATCGAGGCCAATTCTCGACACCAAGGCGTAAAACAGTTTACCGTCTAAGATAACAACGGGGGCAGGGCGCGATGGCGTTGGCACGGGAGGTAATCCTCGAGACGCACAGTCTGGTTAAGGACTTCAACGGCTTCGTCGCGGTCGATGGCGTCTCGGTGCGCGTCAGACAGGGCGAGATCCACGCCCTGATCGGGCCGAACGGTGCGGGCAAGACCACCTTCTTCAATTTGCTCACCAAGTTCTTGCAGCCCAGCTCCGGCAGCATTTTCTATCGCGGCGAGAACATCACTCGCGAACAGCCCGCCGATATCGCGCGCCGCGGAGTCGTGCGCTCCTTTCAAATCTGCGCAGTGTTCCCGCATCTCACGGTTCTTGAAAATGTCCGCGTGGCACTGCAGCGCAGTTTGGGAACCTCCTTTTATTTCTGGCGCTCCGAGCGGAGCCTCGCCAATCTTGATCGGCGCGCAATGGAACTGCTGGCGGAGGTGCATTTGGAAAATCATGCCCGCACCTTGGCCGCGGACCTACCCTATGGCCGCAAGCGCGCATTGGAGCTCGCGACCACCCTGGCGCTCGAACCGGAATTGATGCTGCTGGATGAACCCACTCAAGGTATGGGACATGAGGACGTTTCGCACGTCACTCGCTTGATCAAGCAAGTTTCGGCCAATCGCACGGTGCTGATGGTCGAGCACAACATGAGCGTGGTCGCCTCCATCGCCGATACCATTTCGGTGCTGCAGCGGGGCCGGGTCATCGCCACAGGTCCCTATTCGGAAGTTTCGCAAAACCCTCTCGTGATTGAAGCGTATATGGGCTCAGCGAGCGATGAATTGTCGGGAATAGCGCCGTGAGCCGCGAGATGCTCAAGGTCACCGATCTTCAGGCATGGTATGGCGAATCGCACATCCTTCATGGCGTCGAGTTCAGGGTTCAGGAAGGCGAGATCGTCACACTGCTGGGCCGCAATGGCGCGGGCCGCACGACCACGCTGCGCGCGATCATGGGATTGGTTCCCGCCCGCAAGGGTTCCGTGCTAATCGAGGGCATCGAGTCGGTCGAGCTTGCGCCTCACCAAATCGCCCGGATGGGCGTAGGGTACTGTCCGGAGGAGCGCGGTATTTTCGCCGCGCTGTCGACGGAAGAGAATTTGCTGCTGCCGCCCCGGCTCAAAGGCGCGGAGGGGATGCAGCTCGAGGAAATTTACGCTATTTTTCCCAATCTGCTCGAGCGCGCCAACAGTCCCGGCACGCGGCTGTCGGGCGGGGAGCAGCAGATGCTGGCGGTGGCGCGAATCTTAAGGACCGGCGCGCGCTTGCTGCTGTTGGATGAGATCTCCGAGGGGTTGGCGCCGGTCATCGTGCGGAAACTCGGCGAGGTGATCCGCACCCTGAGAACGAAGGGGATTACGGTGGTGCTGGTCGAGCAGAATTTCCGCTTTGCCGCGCCGCTGGCGGATCGGTTCTACGTGATGGAGCGCGGCCAGATAGTCAAACAGTTCGCCCAGTCCGAGCTGGCCTCGCAAACCGCATTGCTGCAAGAATTTTTAGGCGTTTGATTAAACTCAAAAAAGGATAACGAGATGACGCGCAAATCAACAATCGTGGTGCTGGGCGCACTGCTCGGCCTGTACGCCGCTTCACAAGCCAGCGCCGCGGCAGATCAGGTGGTCATCGGCGACATAGACGACATGTCGGGCGTCTATGCGGACGTCATGGGCCAGGCCGGCATCGACGTCATCAATATGGCGATCGCCGACTTCGGCGGCACGGTGCTCGGCAAGAAAATCACGGTGCTGAGCGTCGATCATCAGAACAAGCCCGATATCGGCGCGTCCAAGTTCCGCGAATGGGCCGACCAGAATGGCTTGACCCTCGTGCTCGGCGGATCGAACACCGGCGTGAGCATCGCGATGTCCAAGGTTGCAGCGGCTAAAAAGATTCCCTTCATCGCCATCGGCGCGGGCGGTGCCTCGCTGACGGGAGCGGATTGCACGCCGTACACCATTCACTATGCCTACGATACGACCGCACTCGGAAACGGCACGGCAAGCGCCATCATCAAAGAGGGCGGCAAGACGTGGTTCTTCATTACGGCCGATTATGCCTTTGGCACACAGTTACAAGACGCTGCGACCAAAGTCGTACTCGCCAATGGCGGCAAGGTCTTGGGCGCCGTGCGTGCGCCACTGGGCACGACCGATTACTCCTCGTTCCTGCTGCAGGCTCAAGCCTCGGGCGCCCAAGTGCTGGGGCTCGCGAACGCGGGCACCGATTTTTCGAACTCGCTCAAGGCTGCCAACGAATTCGGCATTACCAAAACCATGAAGCCCGCCGCGCTGCTGGCCTTTCTCACGGACATTCACGCCGCAACCTTGCAAACCGCGCAGGGTTTGTACTTGACCACCGGATTCTACTGGGACATCAATGATCAGACGCGCGCTTTCGGCAAACGCTTCTTCGCCAAGGTCAACCGCATGCCGACCATGGATCAGGCCGCAGTCTATTCCGCCACCATCCAGTACCTAAACGCGGTCAAGGCGGTGGGCTCGACCGATTCGGACAAAGTGATGGCGCAGCTCAAGAAGACCAAGATCAACGATTTCTTTGCCAAAGACGGCTACATTCGCGCTGACGGTCTGATGGTCCACACCATGTACGTGATGAAGGTCAAGACACCCGCGGAATCGAAGTATCCGTGGGATTACTACAAGGTCGTCAAGGTCATGACGGGCGAGGAAGCTGACGGCGCGCAGCCCGATCCGACTTGCCCGATGATCAAGAAGTAATCCTGACCCGTGACCACCGTCTTCGGTGTACCGCTGCCCGCGATCCTGGGCCAGCTGATGCTGGGGCTGGTGAACGGGTCCTTCTACGCGCTCTTAAGCTTAGGCCTGGCCGTAATCTTCGGGCTGCTTGGCGTCGTCAATTTTGCTCACGGCGCCTTTTATATGCTGGGCGCATTCGCGGCGTATATCGGCCTGGCATCCTTCGGCGTCAATTATTGGTGGGCGCTGCTGCTCGCGCCGCTCGCGGTGGGCCTTTTGGGTATCGTCATCGAGCGGCTTTTACTGCGGCATTTGTACCAAGTCGAGCCGGTGTACGGCTTGCTGTTGACCTTCGGCATCGCCTTGATTGCCGAAGGGGTCATGCGCAGCCTGTTTGGTGCTTCGGGCAAGTCGTATCCGGTGCCGTCGCTGTTGCAAGGCGGCTTGAATCTCGGCTTCATGGTGCTGCCCATTTATCGGGCCTGGGTAATTCTGGCCTCGGTGACGGTATGCGGAGTCACCTGGTTCCTGATCGAACGCACGCGCTTAGGCTCGCGGCTGCGCGCCGCGACCGAGAATGCCAAGTTGGTGCAGGCTTTTGGCATCAACGTGCCGCTGCTGGTGATGTGCACCTACGGCGCGGGTGTGGCGCTCGCTGCGCTGGCGGGCGTGCTCGCCGCGCCCGTCGTTCAGGTCAGTCCCTTGATGGGATCGTCGCTCGTGATCGTGGTATTCGCCGTCGTCGTCATTGGCGGCATGGGGTCGATTCCTGGCGCGATTGTCAGTGGACTGGTTCTCGGGCTCATTGAAGGACTGACCAAAGTTATTTATCCCGAGGCCTCGAATATCGTGGTCTTCGTCATTATGGCCGTGGTGCTCATCTGGCGGCCCGCCGGCCTGTTCGGCAAAGAGCAATAAATGCGCGCCCAGATCGCCGTCTATGTAGTGCTGGCCGCTCTCGCGCTGATCGCGCCGTTCGTGGGGTTGTATCCGGTGTTTTTGATGAAGCTCCTGTGCTTCGCCATATTCGCCTGCGCTTTCAATCTACTGTTGGGCTTTACCAAGATGTTGTCCTTCGGTCATGCGGCCTATTTTGGCTCAGCGGCGTATGCGACGGGATGGTTGGTGACGGTTCAGGGTTGGGGGACCATCGCGGGCATACTCGGCGGCGTCGCCGTCGCGCTGCTGCTGGGCCTGGTGATAGGCGCGATCGCGGTGCGCCGCCAGGGAATTTATTTCGCGATGATCACCTTGGCGCTGGCGCAGCTGGTGTTTTTCGTTTGTCTGCAGGCGGACTTCACGGGCGGCGAGAACGGTCTGCAAGGCATTCCGCGCGGCAGCCTCGCAGGACTAGTCAGCCTGGGCAATGATCGTGTCATGTATTATTTCGTGCTGGCGGTGTTCGTGGCCGTATTTGTCCTCATTCGCCGCATCGTGCATTCGCCTTTCGGCCAGGTCCTGAAAGCAATCCGCGCCAATGAGCCGCGCGCCGTCTCCTTAGGGTACAAAGTCGATCGCTACAAGCTCATGGCCTTTGTGTTGTCCGCGAGCCTTTCAGGCTTGGCCGGTTCCCTCAAGGCCCTGGTGCTGGGCTTTGTCACGCTGTCAGACGTCAGCCAAACCAATTCTAGCGAAGTCATTCTCATGACCCTGCTCGGCGGCAGCGGAACTTTTCTCGGACCTGTGATCGGCGCCGATGTTGTCGTGACGCTGCAGGAATATCTCTCCGATCTGGTCGGCGCCTGGGTTTCCGTCATCATCGGGGCGATCTTCGTGGTATGCGTGCTGGTTTTCCGGCGCGGCTTCGTCGGCGAAATTCAGCGGCTGTTCGCGCAGCGTGCGCGTTAGGAACCTTTTTCCAAGCTAACCGCTGCGAGCCGCTGATGCGCTGCTTCGATACCGTAGGGTTTGATCGCGGCTGTCTTGCGCACAAAGTACAGCGCAGAGAGGGCCATTAACATCGTGCCGGCGACGCTGGTGCCGTAAGCGCCGGCCGTAAAGACCTGCAGCCAATTGAGTTGCATCAGCCCGAAATTGCGCCACAGCAGAAGCGCGCAGCTGCCCAAATAACCGGAGGCATCGGCAACATAAATTAGAAACCCTGCCGTCCCCACCGTGTCGCTCGCGGCAATCAAGCGATCGAACAACATGGCATTGAAGGGAACGTAGGCCATGTACAGTCCCGCGCCGCTCAAGATCATCCACGCAAGCGGCGAGAGCAAGCCCGCTTGAAAGGCCAGCGTCGAAACGCCGAGCAGCAGTAAACCCGCAATGACGACCCCGTGGATTACCAGCAGCGCCTTGGTGTTGTCGCGTACAACGATGATGACGGCCAGCACCGTCAGGGACAGCACAGCCACCGGCACTTCGCTGGCGGTGAACACCGCGGCGGCGTGGCCGAATCCTAACGCGGTCCAGATTTCCGCGGCGAAGTTGTCGCGGAAGTCGCGGATTGCCGTGACCAACACATAACAGAGCACAAGCAGTGCCAGACCAGCGCCGTAGCGCTGTAGAAAGCGGGCACGCGCGGCGCCGTCCATGGGTGCGCGCCGCACTCGCGCAGCCTCATCTTGCGCGCTGGGCGGAGGCAACTGCGAAAGCACCCAGACAGAGAGGCCCAATAATGGGAAAAATAACGCGCCAGCCGCGGCGGGCATCCAGAAGGGGCTGACCTGCCAGTCATCCATGAGCAGTTTGCCGACCGATTTTACCGCGCCGGAAGAGACGATAAAGCTTGCGCACAAAATGGCGCCCAATACCTCTGAGGTGCGTCGGCCCTCCATGAATCCAAATACCAGGCCCCAGATCAATCCCAGCGGCAGGCCGTTCAGGAACATCGTTAAC
>Ga0302326_10019082_pt1 | contig 14187 bp, 13 predicted proteins | sample Palsa_T0_3_FD_202264 | JGI IMG/M metagenome (GOLD analysis project Ga0302326, IMG submission 202264) | Peat permafrost microbial communities from Stordalen Mire near Abisko, Sweden - Palsa_T0_3 | ecosystem: Environmental > Terrestrial > Soil > Palsa > Peat permafrost | place: Sweden: Abisko... | reverse complement strand
CCACCGAGATCCGGTCATGGCGCGCCAGATTCAGTGAGACAGCGAGTAGCCCATTCTCGCTCAATCTGGTCTCTTCACAGGTCAGCGCGCTGACTGGAGACCAGATTCATCCGGATCGGACAGCATGGCCCGGTTACGGCCTGGGTCCTGACGTTGAGAGTTCGATCGGTGAACTGACGCCAGATTCCTGCAGGGTTAGCGGGTCTTTGGGCAGAACCCGAGCGCGTGGGGCACGAGGTCATCCATCTTCATACTGTCGGCCATGGCCAACATGTCACCGCGTTCCTGATCAGTGATGGCAATTTTTCCTAGGCGAGTGCGTCGGCGATTTTCCTCCAGCGTCACGCCGTACTCGCCTACCTCGATGAACTCACGGAACAATTCCGCCTGATCACTGCCCAGCCGGTCTTCCAGCAGGATCAGCAAGCCGTACAGCCGTCCGGCCAGGTCCTCCCAGTAGGCTGCGTCCACCCGTTATCCCTCCGGGTAGGCCGAGGCGACCCAGGGCAGCCGCGCCGCGTCCGGCGGCCAGTGATCCGCCGCCAGTCCCGCAGCGATCTGCCCCGCCCGCTGACGGCTGATCCCGGTGATGTCCCAGACACAGTTGCCGCGCCGGTCATCGATGAGCATCGTGGTGTGCTGCCAGGACAGCCGCCAGGTGAGTTCCTGCCCGAGGTCGGGAAACTCATAATCGCTACGGGTCCGCTGCCGGATCACCGCGACCGGCTCTCCGTCGAGGGGTGAGCAGGCGGAGAAGTACCGGACGGTGACTGTGAGGGCCGGGTGCATGTCGGCATAGCAGTTGTCGCAGACTGCGTTGCTCGCGTCCCCGTCGATGGTGGCGAGGTAGTGGTGGAAGTAGCCGTGCCATCCGCATCGCGGGCAGTCGTCCTCGATCCGCTCCGCCAGCCAGTGCCGCTGCAGTGCGCCCGCCGGGTCTTCCGAATGCACGATCAGTCGCGCCAGCCGCTGCTGGCGTTCGTTTTCCTCGGCGCCCTGATCGGCGGCCAGCCGGGTGCAGCCGGGCGTGTGGCCGTGTTCGACGTGGATGGGCCGCCCGGCTGGTGCCCGGTCGGTGACCTGCTGTCCGCAGCCGGGGCAGTCCCAGTTGAGCGGAGGGAAGTAGCTCGTGCTCGCGGTCAGCCGGTGAAGGGAGTACTGGGTCGAGCCGAACAGCAAAGCCGCCCCGGTCTCGGAGTCTTCCCAGCAGGCCGGACTGATTATCCCGGCGATATCCTGATAGCTGCGGATGCCGCAGGCGGCGGCGATGACGTCCCACCGGCTGCCGCCCGCCCGGGCGGCGGCGGTCAGCCGGATCAGTTCCTGGTCCGGTACCGGGGCTCGCGCGCGGAAGTAAGCGGCGAGTTCGGTCAGCGCCTCGTCCACAGCAGGGAGCTTAAGGAGCGGCAGCTGGACGGCGCCGGACTTCGGCCAGGGCTGTGACCTGTGTGCAGGAAGAGCGGAAATATCATGCTTGGCATCAGCTGACCAGGCCACGCATACCCGGAGAGCCGGGACCTTCTGTGAGCCCGGCCGGCGCCCTGCTCCCCTGCTCCTCGGCTCTCGGCCCGAAGGCAACTAGCAGCTCATGCCACGGCGCTTGCTTAAGGCACCGCAGAGACGGACAGACCACGGCGCAGGAGCGCGGAGACTGGCCTCAAGTGACCGTCGGCCCGCGTCCTGGCCTGTTGACACGGCTGCCTCGAGCGGCAGATGCGACCCGTGCGGCCAGTGCGACGGCTTCCCGCAGCTGGCCGCGGCCATCAGGGAGACAGGTCTGACGGTTCCGCGGAGGCGATAACACGGCGGAGGGTAAATTCGCTCCCGTAAGCCGCCAGGACTCGCTCAGCGAGCCCGGCCCGAGGCCGGCGGAGACGGCCGGACGGGAAAGGAGACGGCAGTGACCAGCGTTACGGCGCTAGATCAGGACCGCGACATGGGCGGCCTGGCCGGCCTTCCGGGCCTGGAGACGGTCTGCGAGCAGCTCGCCGGGCCGATCGCCGTCCTGCGCGCGGAACAGGCCCGCCGGAAGGCCGGCGCGGCGGTCACCCGGGCGGCGTGGAAGAACCTGATCTTCACCGGCGGGCCGGGGACCGGCAAGACCCGGGCAGCCAGAGCTGTCGCCCGCATCTACGCCGAGCTCGGGCTCCTGTTGTCCGGAGACCTGCGGGAGATCGCCGCCGCGGACCTGGTCGGGACCACCTTGCAGGAGACCGGGGCGCTGGTAGACGCGACGGTCTGGCGGGGCAGCGGTGACCTGCTGATGATCAACGACGCGCACGCCTGGTACGGCCTGCCCGATCACGGCCGGCACGTGCTCCGATGCCTGTACAAAGAACTCACCGTCCTCCGCGATCACTCGGGCAATCACTCCAGCGGGCTGGCCGTGATCCTGGCCGGGTCAGAAGGCCCGCTCCGCGGCATGCTGGATGCCAGCCCGGCGCTCGCCGCCCGCTTCCCCGCCGTGATCAGTTTCCCCGGCTACACCGCCGGGCAGCTCGCCGCCATCTTCGCCGCCCTGGCCGGCGAGGCCGGGTTCACCCTGACCCCCGACGCCGCGCGCAAGGCCGCCACGGTGCTCGCCCAGGCCGAAGCCGGCCGCGGCGCCGGCGACGCCCGCCTGGCCGTCCGGCTGCTCGACCAGGTCACCGTCAGCCAGGCCCGCCGGATCACCGCCGCCGCCCAGTCCCCGGATCCGGTCACGCTGAGCACCATCGACGCGGCGGACGTACCCCAGCACGTCCATCCATCTGACCCGCCCGCGGACGACCATCCAGGCCAGTACCTATAGCAGGCCGGTCCGCGGAACCGGGCACGGGAGCCGCGGCCGCCCGGGTCGCAGCCGACTGTCAAGACACAGTTGACAACCCGGCGCAGAACGGTTCGTCGCGGTGGCTCCTGGCGTGGCTTCCGGCCTGGCCGCCGGCGACCGGTACCTTAAGGCATGGCTACTCAGCGGTAACGGATGATAACCAGATCGCGGGGAAGGGAGCGGTGCCGTGTCGCGGGCTCAGCTCGTCGCGGGAGTGCCGTTCGCGCTCGCCATCGCACGGTTCACCTCGGCTAAGCTCCGCCGTGCCCACCCTCATCCCTATGCGCTCGCATCAGCTCTGCCGAAGATCTTGTGGTCTGACAGCTGGGGTCCGGGTCTCACCGAGGTGGTTCTGGCCTACGGCTACCCGCACACGGTGTCGCGGCCGATGATCGAGGTAGCGACATGTTTTGCAGAGCAAGACTGCTCTTTTCCCTCGCTGGAGGTGGCGATCGCGCGGGCCGAGCATCGCGATGCCTGCTTCGCCCGGAGTGAGTGGGCCGATGCGGGCGGCCCGTTCGATCCCATGACCGGAGCATCGGTCCCTGACAGGCAGCTTGGCCGCGACGAGCGCACGGTCACGGTGGATGGTGAAGAACGAGTCGTGACTGCACTGTCCTACGGCGACTACGCGGCCCTCCGGTTCCGGCAGGGTTCAGCCCATGTCATGGCGGTATCCCGGCTCGGCCCTTCAGACGGCCTGTCCTTCCGGGCTGCAGATGACCTGGAGCCCTACTTCGCTGGCTATAAGCGGTTCGTGCTCGGCTGGCTGAAACCGTGGGCTCCGTGAGCAGCACAGCGATGCACCTAGCGTCCGTAAGCAAGCGTCCAGCTAGCTGTCGGCTGTGCGGCGCGGCTGCTGTCCTGCGGTTGGAATCGGCAGCTCAGGGCATGATCTTTGAATGTCTGCTTCATTGTTTGCCCGCAAGCCTGAGCGATGCCCTTTCGGGCACTCGCTTGCCTGCGGCAGGCCGCAGAAGGTCTCGTGGATGCCGTGCATCTGCGGCCCGGCGCGGGAACGAGCCGAGCACGGCCTGGGCATGGGTCGCGTGACCCTGTGGTGCGGCATGTGCAGCGACCAGGACCACCGGGCCACCGTGTTCTACGAGCCGTCGCACGACCTGGGCCACCAGCCCGTCACCGGCTGGATGCCGCGGCCGGACGCCTGAGCGCCTCGGCCACGACGACTAGGGCGATGGACGCTGCCGAGGACCAGTCCGGCGCCTGGACCGTAACGACGCTGATGATCTTCTCCCACGTGTGCGCGCTCATGACGCTGGCATTCCTGCGCGAAGCGGCCTGCCCGGCCGCGACGGCGAACTCGGACGGATCAGGACCGCAGCCGCCATCGGTGGCAACGGTCACGGTGACGTCGTAACTGACGGGTGGTTCAGTCATGCCTGACACCGTAAGTCCCGTATCCGACATTCCGCGGAGCTGTCAGCGGCCCGCCGAGGACGAACTCATCCGGTCCCATGGGAGTGGTCAGCTTTCCCGGCTTATCTAACTGGGGGTTCTTGTCGGCGCGAAGCCGCGCAGGCTGAATCACCAGATACCCCGGAAGACGCAAGATCAGCCGGAGCTTAGAGGAAGCGGCTGCTGGGTACTGGGCCGGCGTCCGGGATGTGCTCGCGGATGCCGCTGAGCCAGCCGCCGTCGCGGGTGCCGGGGGCGGTGACCGCTTCGACGAAGCGGCGCAGGCCTTCATCGGGGTCCGGAGGTGTGCCGCCATCGCCCTCATCCGGCGCGGCCACCGTGCGGGCGATCTCGGCGGCGACGGTCTCGGCCGGGCGGTCATCTGCCGGGCCCTGGCCGACGGTGCCGTCGTCGAAGCGGCGCATCTGCCCGGCCCACGGCGCGACCACCGTCTGGGCGAGCAGGCCGCTGACGTCGGCGGTGACGCGGGACGGGTCGGTCCAGCGCGTCGCCCGCTCGAATAGGACCTGGCCAGGGGCACGCTCGCGTAGCGCCGTGACGGTGTCCGGGTCGGTCCTGGTCAGGTCGTAGGCGACGACAAGGCAGTTCGCGGCGGGCTTGGCGGGGTCGAAATCGGTCGTCGGCAGGCCGAGTACCGCGGCGGCCGCGGCACCGAGGATCCGGCTCGACCGGTCGGGCAGCAGCGCCACCGCCTCGGGTGCCGTGCCGGCGGCATCCAGGATCAGCCGCAGCCGGTGCAGCGCGGCCGCGCAGCCGCCGGCGGAGTCGCCGAGGTAGGCCCACCGGCCGGTCATCGCGCTGAACCCGTACGGTGACAGGGTCGCCAGAACACCGCCGGTCAGGACGTAATGCCAGCCGCGCAGGTCCTGCCGGCCGAGCGAGGTCACGGCACGCGCGGTGCCGGCGCGGGCCAGGATGCGCCGCACCTTCTCGCGCGCCGGCGCCCACGCAGTATCCTCTGGTTCGGGCAGCCGCCCGAAACCCTCCACGGCCTTGTCCAGGTCACCGGCCATCAGCGCGTTGTAGACGTACTGGAAGCGGGGCAGCCACCGCATGTGCATCACGGACTCGTGCTCCTCGAGCACCGTGACGGCGCGCGCATGCTGCCCGTCCTGCTCCAGGGCCGTCACGAGCTCGGTGAGCACCGCTGCAGCGCCCGGCGCCAGTTCGAGCGCGCGTGCCAGCGGCCTGACAGCCAGGTATCCGGCGCCGCGCTCGGTACACGCGTAACCGAAGTCGTACAGCGCCTGCACGTCGCCGGTACCGGCGCCGTCCCCGCCCTCTGCCGCCGCGGCGGCCTGCGCGAGGTCATCGAACCCGGCGAGCCGCGCAGCTCTCGCTACCAGCCGCGCCACCTCGCCCAGCGGCAGCGCCTCGCCGTCCGCGCGCAGGTACCGCAGCAGACCGGGGATGTCGCCGGACGCCAGCAGGCCCTCTGCCTTCTCAAGCTCCCCAGTCACGCCCACACGCTAACCAAGCGCCCACGCGCGCCGTCGGCGTTTCGGCGTGCCGTCATCAACCGTAATAACTCTGACGCACCGCCCATCTGGGTGCGACTGCGGCAGGACGGTGCTGGCACGGGCGGTACCGTCGGTGAGGTGGACGGGCCGAACAGCCTGAGGATCCGAAATCAATGAGACTCTGGTGATGTCGCCCCTTTCCGTCATGCAGGCGTCAAAATTGCGCAGGCCACGATGCGCTGGCATCGTTTCCCAGATGTGCTGTGTCTGCCGCGGATGATTCTGGCTTGGCAGGCATCGAGGCACTCGCGCCGGAGGTGGGGAGGGGTCGGTGGCTGAGGATAGGTGGCTTGGACCCGGTGCGCTGCCGGATGCCACCAGCGGCTCGCCGAGCCGGCGTGCGGCCCTGGTGGAGAAGGCCGCCGGGGACTGGAAGAACGCGCTCGTCGATCTGGGCGGCCGGAACAACCTGCTGCATTTTCGGGACCTCAAGCTCGGCACGCTCGATCTGACCGCGGCGGACCCGGAGGTGGTCAGCGGGTTTCTGCTGGGCAAGGCCATCAGGGTCTCGGCGTTGTTCACCGACCCGGTGCAGCGTGAGCAGGTGCTGCGCCGGGTCCGCACGGTGCATAACAAGGCCAAGGAGAATTTCGAGGAACGCGGCCTGGAGACGCTATCGGTCGGGTGCGGCCTGGCGACGTGGGAGAACAAGCGGGCGGCCTGGGCCCCGTCCGCGCCGGTCTTGCTGCAGCGCGCCGCGCTGCACCCGGTCGGCGCGGGACAGGATGAGTTCGAGCTGTCCCTGACCGGTGAGATGGAAGTGAACCCGACCCTGCTGCATGTGTTGCGGGCCGATTTCGGCTGCGAGGTCGATCAGGGAGCGCTGGCCGCGCGGATCCCGGACGGCCGGATCGATGAGCTGCGCGAACTGCAGGAAACCTACCGGTGGATCTGCGAGCAGGCCCGGCAGGTCCCTGGCTTCGGGGTCGAAGAGCGGATCGTGCTGGCGAATTTCGCCTACGCCAAGCTCGCCATGGTCACTGATCTGGACGCAGCACTGGACGAACTGGCCGCCAACGACCTGATCGCGGCGCTGGCAGGCGATCAGGAGGCCCGCGCGGCGATCCGCGGGCAGGGATCCGGGGCCGGGGTGATCCCGGGGCCTGATCAGGTGCCGCTGGCGGATGAGTTCCTGGTGCTGGATGCCGATTCCAGCCAGAACTACGCGATCAACGCGGTGCTGGCGGGGCGGAGCCTGATCGTCAAGGGACCGCCGGGGACGGGCAAGAGCCAGACGATCGCGAACCTTATCGGGTCGCTGATCGCCCGCGGCAAGAAGGTGCTGTTCGTGGCCGAGAAACGCGCCGCGATCGACGCCGTGACCAAGCGCCTGACCCAGCGCAATCTCGGCGAGCTGGTCTTGGACCTGCATGACGGGGTGACCTCGCGGCGGGCTTTCGCCCAGATGATCGGGCAGGCCCTGGACGCCAGCCGGAACGCGCCCCGCCTGGATAACGGCGCAGACCTGCAACGGACCGAACGGCGCCGCGATCAGCTCAACGTCTATGTCCACGCCTTGCACGGCACCCGCGAGCCGTGGGGAATGTCGGTCTATGACATGCGGGCCCGGCTGCTCGGCCTGGAACCGGCCGGTACCGAGTTCCGGCTCCGCGGGGCGGCGCTGCAGGGTCTGGAGGGCGCGGCCGCCCGGCAGGCCGCCGAAGACCTCGCGCAGTACGCGCGGCTGGGCGGGCTGACCTTGGCATCCCGCGGCAGCCCGTGGGCACAGTCCCCGATCATCAGCGCCGAGGAAGCCCAGCAGGCCGATGAGGTCCTCGATGAGGTCCGCCGCCACGCGCTGCCCGGAACACTCGCGCTGCTCGGACGCGCAAGCACCGAGACCGGCCTGCCCGAACCGCAGACGGTGGCGGGATGGGCTGAGCTCACCGCCGCGTGGGCCGGGGCCGACGCGGTGCTGGCGGCTATGACCCCCGCGGTCTACGACCTTGACCTGCAAGCCGCCTGCGGAGACTTCGCCGCAGCGGCCCGCGGCGGACTCGCCCGGCTGTGGGCAGCGCTGACCTCACCCCGGTACCGTGCAGCCCGGGCCCAGCTTCGCGCGGCCCTGCCGCCCGGGCACACGTCCGGTGACCGGGACCTGTACTCGAGCGCCGTGGCCGCCCGGGACAGCGCCCGCACGTGGGCTGGCCTGGACGGCCGAGGCAGCCCGCATGCCCCGCGCACGGCAGCGGAATGCCAGGCGTCCTATAACCACCTGGCTGGCCAGCTCGCCCAGCTCGAGGCATGGTCAGGACAATCGGGCCTTTCCCAGCTGTCCGCCGGTAACTGCGGGCAGGTCCTGGACCGGCTGGACGCGGACCGGGGAACCTTGGCCAGGCTCCCGGAGCTGCGGCGGCTTCGGATCTCGCTGCAGTCCGCCGGCCTGGGTGAGTTCCTGGCCGGCATGGCGGTTCGGCAGGCGTCGGAGGATTTCGCTGTCCGGGCGTTCTGGCATGCCTGGCTCAGCTCGATCCTGGATCATCTGGAGCTAACCGACCTGACGCTGGGAACGTTCACGGCCGAGGCGCAGGACATGACGGTCCGGGACTTCAGCGACGGCGACCGGCGGCACATCCAGGCGACCTCGGCGCGGGTCCGCCGCGCCTATGCCGAGAACGCAGTGCGGGCCCGCGACGAGTTCGGCGACCAGGCCGCGCTGGTCCAGCACCAGGCCGGCCTCAAACGGCGGCACCTGCCCGTCCGCGACTTCGTCCGCAACGCCGCCGACGTCCTCCTCGCCTTGAAGCCCTGCTGGGCGATGAGCCCCCTGGTGGTCAGCCAGCTCCTGCCGCCGCTGCCCTACTTCGACGTCGTCGTCTTCGACGAGGCCTCCCAGATCACCCCCGCCGACGCGGTCACTTCGATGCTACGCGGCCGGAAGCTCGTGGTCGCCGGGGATGACAAGCAGCTCCCCCCGACCGCGTTCTTCGCCTCCGGCACCACCGAAGACGACGACTCCGAGGAACCGGAACTGGAACCGGGCACCCCCGCGGCCCTGCTGGCAGGCACCAAGGGGTTCGAGTCAATCCTGGACGCGCTCGGCTCCGTGCTCAGTTTCCGGCAGCTCACCTGGCACTACCGAAGCCGCGACGAACGGCTCATCGCATTCTCCAACGCCCACATCTACGACCAGACCCTGGTCACCTTCCCCGGCGCCGACGGCGGCAGCGTCCTGACCTACGTGCCCGCGCCGTGGCGCCCGGGCGCCGGCACCAACAGCCCCGGACCCGAAGTCGACGCGGTCGTGGACCTCATCTTGCGGCATGCCCGGGAACGGCCCGGCGAGTCGCTGGGCGTGATCACGATGGGCATCAAGCACCGGGACCGGATCGAAGAACGCCTCCGCGACCGCCTCCGCCAGGACCCAGAGCTCGCCGCGGAACTCGCCGGGTTCTTCGACGAACGCCGCGACGAGCGGTTCTTCGTCAAGAACCTCGAACGTGTCCAGGGCGACGAACGCGACGCGATCATCTTGTCCATCGGCTACGGCAAGAACGACCGCGGCGACCTCGTCTACCGTTTCGGCCCGCTGCTGACCGAGGGCGGGGAACGCCGCCTTAACGTCGCCGTCACCCGGGCCAAGAACCGGATCACCCTGGTGTCCTCGTTCTCCTCCCGCGACATGGCCCCCGAACGGTCCACCGCCGCAGGCGTCACCCTGCTCCGCCAGTACCTGCAGTACATCGAATCCGGCGGCGCCAACCTCGGCGACTACGCCCAGGACAAACCCGCGCTGAACCCGTTCGAAGTCGACGTCCGTGACACCCTGCTGCGGCACGGGCTGAAACTGACAGCCCAGTACGGAACCTCCGGCTACTGGATCGACTTCGCCGTCCAGCACCCCACCCAGCCCGGCCGCTACATCCTGGCCATCGAATGCGACGGCGCCACCTACCACTCCTCCCACAGCGCCCGAGACCGCGACCGCCTCCGCCAGGAACAACTCGAACGCCAAGGCTGGCGCTTCCACCGCATCTGGTCCACCGAATGGTTCCAGGACAAAGACACCTGCACCCAGAAAACGATCGCGGCCTACCAAGACGCGGTCCGCGACGCCGACGAACCAGCCACTGACGACAGCCGACGGCAAGCACCGGCCAGCAAGGCACACCCCGCCGATGGGGTTGAGGACACCGCTCCTCCGCAGAATGGATACAAAGCCGCACTGTCTCCGGCCGCGCCGCAACCATCCGTACCCGGGCAACGGCAAGGCCCGCGCCCCTGGGTCACCCCCGGATATCCGATCGAAACCTATTCAGACGCCGAACTGCTCAAGCTCGCGCGGTGGATCAGATCCGATGACGCACTCCGGACCCAGGACGAACTGCTCCAGGAAATGATGCGCGAACTCGGCTTCCAGCGGCGCGGCAAAAACGTGGTCACCCGCCTCACCGCCGTCATCATCCGCTCAGCGGCAGATTGACGGGACCGTCAGGCTTCCTGCCATCAGGTGCAGCATGAGACTGCTGCAAGGATCTGCATTGACCCGGGCGGTTCAGAGCATCGTCAACGAGTACGATCCAGGTCGGCGTAGCCCGAGCTTTACGAAGCTTAGGTAAGCCGCCATGCGATTAGTCTCGAAGCCGCACATGCTGTCCGCGATCGTTCCTCGTCGGCCGCCTTTAGCAGGGAACCAGTTTGGTACTTCTGTAACCGTCCACACATGATGGTGCCGGGCGATTAGAAGACCCTCAAGCGCTCTAGCTCGGAGTCGGCCACTTCCCGAACATAGATCGAGCCACCGCCAGCCGTGATCTGTTCCATGTAGACATAGATCTGCAAAGCACGGTTGATGGTGTCCGTCTTGCTGTCCCCAGTTAGCTGGGTCGCTATCTCCAGAGCCCGAGAGGCGCGCGCGGTCAGATTCACGGTAATCCGCTCCAGTGGCCGCTCCGTACCTCCGCTCCCGTCCATCGTCTTGATGTCGTCACCACCGATCGTAGTTGTCGCCGGCATGCCGGGCCCGGATCGCGTTAAGCCGGGAAGTGTTCACAGCTTGTCAGGCATTGTCATGAGGTCGCTCGGGGGGACGTTCGTCTTCGATATCGGGCCGCCGAGCATGGCTGCTCCTCCACGGGACGAGACGTATGGCCAGGTAAATGAATAGTGGCGTGACCAACCCGACGATGGCGGCCCAGATTGGGCCGCCAATAGCGGCCAGGACGCCAGTAACGGCGCATCCGCTTAGGACAAGTATGAGCGTGGTTACCGACGTTGAGAGGCTACTGGAGGCGCTCATAGCTGCATGCAGCGTGGGACGCTTGACCGCGACGTTAACCTTGATCTCCTCAGGGCGTATGTAGGAGCGCGCGGATGGATCACCTTCAGTTTCTGTTAGGTCAATAAACACCCTGCGCTCCGTAGAAGCATCTCGCAATGACCTGCCGCTTGGAGATTGATTTAGTCCTGGGCGAGCCCCTCCAGGAGCATCCCGTTTCGTCATCTCGCCACTTAGTGCCTGCCGGTTACGCTCCTCACCTTCGGCTGGAGCAGTCGGATAGGCACTCACTCTGCGGCCTTTGACGGGACGCGGGACGCCCAGCAGGTAGGCGATACCGCGTAGCGGGAAGGGGAGTAGCGCACCGACGGCCGCAGCCAACAACGGCAGAGGGTGACCACCGGCCGCAAGTACCACAAGAAGCCCAAGCACCACGACACCAACCAAGCTGCCTACCACATAACAGGCGACCAGCAAGTACTTGGGATCTCGGCCACGCGAGGCGGGCTCGTTAGCCGCGACGTCACTCAATGCGACAGCTCCTTCAGCGCACTCAGCACCCAGCCTATGTGCTCATTGAGCACCCAGAAAGTACAGAGCATGCCGCAGCCGACACTGGCAGTCCACTTAACAGCACCGGGCTTCAAGGGCCAGACGGTCAGGTCCCCGTTGGCTCCCGAGTACTTCTCCTTCGCCTCGTAGCCGCGGTACCGGATGATCACCGCCATGATGAAGAGGGTTAGAAATATTACGACCACCCCAGCCCAGCGCACTGGAGCTTCTTGACCTCCCGAGCCTGGGATGAAAGTTACCTGCATTACCATTGTACCGACGAGGATGTCCAATCCAACATCAAGGGCCTCAAAGATGGGAGGCTCGTGCTTAGAGAGGACGTGCCAGCCTGCCGTTGCTATGGCTCCGGCGGCCGTAAGGAGCACCGCGACGATAAAGGCGATCACGCTGTGATATTAAGGTTTGCTCCAGCTGTCTGCCCACAGAAGCGTCGTTTCGAACAGGAGGAGATATGGTTGGCCAGGTCAGCCCCGCGCGGTCACTGCGCTTTCCTGCCGTACCAGGGAGGGTCTGCCAGCCCCGGCCGTCGTTCCGACTGGCGCCGCATGGGCCCGATGGAAGATCACGGTCAGGCTCGTCGTCGCGTATACATGCACCTGGATCGTCTTGACGTGCAGGGACTGCCGCCGGACGTCGCCAGCAGCCGGGACCGCATCCTCCAGCTCGAACTTCGGAGCCTGGCCGGGGCGGCGCTGTCAGATAGCGACCGCCCCCCAGCTAGCCCGCGATCTGCTCGATGGGCTTGAGGAACGGCAGCGGCTGATCCCACCTGATGTGACCTACCGTTTAACAGAAGTCTTGTAGCAACTGGGCCAGCCGGCGCCGTGGACATCGCCAGCCCCGTTTCACCTGCATAAAGGCTCGTCAAGGCTAACAACAGAACTAGCAGCCATGCCGCCGTGTGCCAGAGAGCACCGTTTCGTCCATGGGATTCCTGTGGGGCGACTCCCAGGATCCGCACTTGTGGGGTCGCCCCGGCGCTCACATCGCACCTCGGGCAACCCGTTGGAGCGGGCCTCTAGCTCTTGGCACCGCTAGTCTCGTTGTCTGATGATTCGACGATGAGTACTGCGACGGTTTGGATCCCGCTGGTAACCGCAGGGATCGGTCTCATGACAGGTATTGGCGCTGCGGTTGGTACGGCAGTCCTCACACAGCGGCGCACTGACCGTCGGGAGGATGTTCGGTGGCAGCGTGAACGTGACGCCCGGCAGGAGCAGTGGCAGCGCGAGCATGACGAACGCGTTACTGAGGAACGCAAGCTTGCTTTCGTTGAGCGCCGAGCCGCCTACGCTGCAATTAACCGAGCCACCAGAGATTTTCATGATGGGCTCAAGTATGCGGTGAATCGCCTTCGGGATGGTAATTATACAAAAGAGGATCGGGCAGACATCGAGCGCCTTAGAAGAGAATATCGAGGCCGATACGCGGAAGCGCAGATGTTCGTTTCAGAATCTATCCTCGAGCTGTCCCGAGACATAAATTCTCTGCTTGTCAGGGTTGATGCGGCGGTTAAAAGGCTCGCAGGTAGCAAAGCTAGGCCAGGCGAGGAACCTGAAAGCCTGCGCATCGTTCACCTAAAAGTAGCTGAGGAAAAGATCCGCAACTTCACGGTGGTTATGCGGGCTGATCTGGGATTCAAGGATATGACCCAAGAAGCCCGTGACCCGACAATTAAGGCATCTGCTGTCAAGGACCATTAGGAATCCGGTTGGCTGACCTTGTCTTCTCCGGGCTGGCGGATCGCGGCCGATGCGGTGACCTGCCGGTTAACAGAAGGGTCTGTCGCCCTTTTACCCACCGTCCCGGAAGAGGATAATCAGCCCAGCTCATCTGTATTTCCGCTGGCTGGGATGCCACGTTCCCCGACACGGCCATGATAGTACGAGTGTCGCCGTATGCCGGGAATGCCGTTTTGTCCGTGTTACTTTGGTGTTGATCTTCGCCCGAACCCCGGGCTTGTGTTGCCTTTGTGTGTGCGCCGCGAGGCGCTGTTTGACCATATGGAGGTGAGAGACCGTCCATCGGCTCGCTGTCGCAGCAGCGGGCTGGAGCTGGAGGCAGCCTGATCCGGGGATCGCCGGGGAGGGCGGGAGCAGCCTCGACAAAGTCGCGTCGGCCTGGTACTGCCGGATGGGCCGGGCGCGGTGAGCGAGACGGGAAGGTATACGCGAGGAACCGGTGTCGTTACGCCTCTTGAAGCAACGCCAGCTCAAATCCGGTGGATACGGGCTGGTTCGCGGCGCGTACCCGTCCCCTACGAGGGCGGGGAACTCCTGTCCGGGTCTACACAGCCTGGGATAGGAGGTCACGGTGAATGCCTGCGGCGTAGCCGTGGCGATGCCGCAGGGGTAAAGCCGGGTGCCTAACCCGTCAAATGGTCAGCAGTGAACGCGGGAACCGTCCGTGGCACGTTCCGGGTCCTCTCCCCGGCCAGGGGTGACGGGGCCGGATAGGCACGATGCCTGCCGAAGGCGCGGACGGGACGGAGCCGCCGTAGTACTCCGGGGCCGGGAAAGCCGGTCACATGGGGAAGGGCGGCAGCGTGTCAGTCAGGAAAGGAGCTGTAATGCCCGAAGACGCACCGGGGAATCCCGGTGCCGTGCGGACAGATGCGCAGCCCGCCG
>Ga0302326_10019081_pt1 | contig 14188 bp, 15 predicted proteins | sample Palsa_T0_3_FD_202264 | JGI IMG/M metagenome (GOLD analysis project Ga0302326, IMG submission 202264) | Peat permafrost microbial communities from Stordalen Mire near Abisko, Sweden - Palsa_T0_3 | ecosystem: Environmental > Terrestrial > Soil > Palsa > Peat permafrost | place: Sweden: Abisko... | reverse complement strand
ATCGAGCCGACGTTGCGGGGGTTGGAGTAATGATCGAGAACCTTATCGCTGTATGACATTTTGTTTCTCCTAGATTTATTTCTTCGTGTTCGCGAGATCAATCTTGGGGATCATTTCGAGCAGTGACCCCTCCGATGCCTCGGCCCAGAGCTTCTTGATGTTCTTTTTCGACTTATGCAGCTCTTTCGCGACGCTTGGTTTGCCGCTTTTCTCCTCAACCTCAGGGTTCATGTAGTAATTTCCATTGATCTTCGGCATTGATCGTCTCCTCTTTCGGCACGGCTGAAGTCGTGCCCTTTCAAGGCCTTCGCCTAGTGCGCTTCTCCTGCCCACTTTACATCTTTCAGATTGATGCCTTCCTTCGCCATTTCGTAGAGCGGAGAAAGTTCGCGCAGCCGCTCCACCGTCTCGATAACGCGGTCGGCCACGTAATCGACTTCGGCTTCGGTGTTGAAGCGGCCAATGCCAAAGCGAATCGAGCTGTGCGCCAGATCGTCGCCGGTGCCGAGAGCCTTTAATACGTATGACGGTTCCAGCGTCGCCGAGGTGCAGGCCGATCCGCTCGAAACCGCAATATCGTTGATGCCCATCAGCAGCGACTCGCCTTCCACGTAGGCGAAGCTGATGTTCAGGTTGCCCGGCAGACGATGCTCCATCGAGCCGTTGATGTAGCTTTCGTCGAGGCGGCTCATGATTCGCTCCTGCAAACGGTTGCGCAGCCCCGCGAGCTTGCAGGATTCCTTCGCCATTTCTTCCTGAGCGATGGCACAAGCCTTGCCTAAGCCGACGATTCCGGGAACGTTTAAAGTTCCGGAACGCATACCGCGCTCGTGACCGCCGCCGTCGATGATGGCGGAAATCTGCACTCGCGGATTCTTGCGCCGAACGTACAACGCCCCTACACCCTTCGGCCCGTACATCTTGTGCGCCGAGATGGATGCCAGATCGATATTCTGCTTGACCACGTCGACCGGGACTTTGCCGATGGCCTGGGTCGCGTCGGTGTGGAAGATCACGCCGCGCTCGTGACATAGCTTGCCGATTTCGGTCACCGGCTGGATCACGCCGATTTCATTGTTGGCGTACATGATCGACATCAGGATTGTCTTATCGTCCATGGCGCGCTTCAGGTCGTCGAGATCAATCAGGCCGTCTTTCTGCACCGGCATGTAAGTGACGCGGTAGCCGTTTTTCTCAAGACGCTTGCAGGTATCAAGCACGGCTTTGTGCTCGGTGACCGCGGTGATGATGTGGTTGCCCTTCTCGCGGTACATCTCGGCCACGCCCTTGATGGCGAGGTTGTCGCTCTCGGTAGCGCCGGAGGTGAAGATGATCTCTTTCGTGGTCGCGCCGATCAGCTTGGCAATGCGTTCGCGAGCCAACTCCACACCTTCCTCCGCGGCCCATCCGAAGGAGTGGTTGCGGCTGGCCGAGTTGCCGAACTTCTCGGCAAAGAAGGGCAGCATTTCTTCCAGCACCCGCGGATCCATCTGGGTGGTGGCGTGGTTATCCATGTAAATGGGCAGCTTCACGCCGTGGGCGTCGGGGTGGTGGGACTGCGTTAGTGCCTGGGGGATCTTCACTTCGGTGCTCATTCGATTGCCTCTCCTGCTTTGAGTACCGGCCTTGACTACCGGTCTGTACGTAACTTGATGATCTCTACTTGATGACCTCTAATGATTTGATGACCTCTAACGCCCGACGTTTCATCCGAATCGTGACCAATTCGCTGGCCCGTGGAGCGTCGGTCGCAACTTCTTCCGGCTCTTCCCGCATGTGCGAAATCTTGATGCGCTTCAGTACCGCTTCGATGCTGTCGTTCACCTTGCGGAGCGGTTCGCGGATGTTGCAGCGATCGCTCTGATCGCACTCTCCACGAACAGTGACGCAGGAAGTGATAAACAGCGGGCCGTCGATGGCCTGAATCACTTCGAAGGCCGAGATCGTGTGCGCTGCCCGGGCCAGCGTGTAGCCGCCGTTTATGCCGTGCTGCGATTGCAATAGACCTGCCCTGGCCAGCCGCTGCAGAATCTTGGCCAGCGCCTCGGGCGGAATGCCGTAGGCGTCGGCCACGTCCTTGGCGCTGCGAGACCCCCCCGTCGAATGCTCGGCGAGGTGCTTCATCGCCATCAGCGCGTAGTCGGCCTTCTTGGTAAGCTTCAGCACCGGGATGACCTTAAGAGCAAGCCATTAAGAGTGACCTTCGTAAGTCCGACCAATAAGATCGGATAGAACTCCGACCATTTACGTCGTAATTCATTCTACGCAATCTGGCTGATCGCGGCAAGCCCTCGCAGCCATCCGCGTCAAAACATTCCTGAACGGCAAATAAAGGCAACTGAACGGCTTACGCCAAGGCGACGAGTTTCGCTGGAATCTGGGTGTGAAAACGTGGGGTCGCATGTGGCTTGACTGGAGTTCCGTTACGAATTCAGGACGCCGTGACGCCTAAGGGCTTGACAAGCCGGAAAGCCGTTCTAAAATACCGGAAATTCGGCGAAATCCGTCCCAGCGCCAAAGTTCAGGGGGACGTTCCGGATTATGACCCCAAAGCCGCCCTCCCCTCCGCAACCCGTAGTTCAGCGGCAGCCCTGCAAGCACCCCCGCGTGCAGATTGTCAGCCGTGACGAAGACGCGGAATTTGTGGAATGCCTGGAGTGCCGAGAAATCTTTGAGTCCAGCGAATTTAAGGACATAAACATCGAAGAAGGAGCCCCGGAGAGCGAAATTTAAGCGCCGGATCGGAATGCAAAACTCCATTCCCAAAATGAAGCGGAGCCTGCGCTGCTCCGGTCGTCCACTGTGACGGAGGTAATCGCAAGGCTGAGTTTCGACTTGTTCCCTGGAAATTGTCTCTGTTAGTGTCCCATCATCTGTTATCCGGTTTTCGCCTGACTTATTTTAAAGTGACCCAGAACAATTAAAGTGACCCAGAATCGGGGGCTCGATCCTTTTTCTCCGGTTCGGTCTCTTTGGTTCGAGCTTTGGTTCGAGCTTTGGTTCGATAAACGGTCCATCTAATGTCCAAGCTGGCTCTGGTTGTCGACGATTCGATGCTGATCCGCTATACGGTTTGCCGCTTTCTGGAAGCCCGCGGCTTCAGGGTCGAGTCCGCCACCAACGGCGCTGAAGCCCTGGAGATGCTCGATGGAATCCAGCCGGACTTGATCGTTACCGACATGCAGATGCCGAAAATGTCGGGCAGCGAGTTGATGACTGCCCTCAAGAATAAGCCCGCGACGGCTGCGGTTCCGATCATCATTGTCGCGGGACGAGCCAGCGGCTTCGCCGAAACCGAGAAGCGCGCGAATTTTATCATCTACAAAGATATCGACATCGAGGCCCAGCTGGGTAAGGCACTGGACGAAGTGATGGGCAAGGCCAGCGCCGCGAAAGCCGGTGGGAAGTAAACGCAGGAATTTGGTATTTTCCTTCTCCGTGTCCCTTGTGCCCTCTGTGGTTAAGGGCTTTGAACCTACTTCAGCGCCAGGCCTGGCTCCGCCGAAAAATCCATCGCAGCAAAATCTTTCGCCAGAAATTTTGGATAGGCCGCGGCTGCGATCATCGCGGCGTTGTCGGTTGAGAGCGGGCGGGAAGGAAAATATACCGGCAATCCCTCCTGCGCGGCTTCCCGCTCGAAGGTCCGACGCAATTCCTGATTGGCCGCGACACCACCGGTGACGAAGAGCGTGGCCGCATTGAAGGCTCGCGCCGCGGATAAGGTTCTGGTCACCAGATCGTCCACGATGGCCCGTTGAAAGGACGCAATCAGGTCAAGCGTGAACTGGTCGCAGGCGGCAAGGTAATCCTCCAACTTAGGCTTGGGAACACTTGCCAGAGCCATTCGGCGCGCGTCGATGGCGGCACGCATATTGTGAGCCTCGACGTAACGAAGGATCGCCGTCTTGATGCCGCTGTAGGAAAAATCGAAGCGCGGGCGCGCCTCCGGCGAATCCTCGTCTGAATCGATCTCTGGTTCAACCGCTCTGCCATCTTTTCTTCCCCGGCGGTCGCGATGCTTGATCTGCGCTGGAGGAAACTTCACCGCCTTGGGGTCGCCGTGGGGCGCGAGCCGGTCGATGATGGGGCCACCGGGATATCCCAACCCCAGCAACTTTGCGACCTTGTCGAAGGCCTCTCCGGCAGCATCGTCGCGAGTGTGGCCGACGTTTTCGTACGTCCAGGAATTCTCTTTCTGGGCCGCGAGATGCTGGGCGGCGAGATAAAGATGTGTGTGCCCGCCGGAGACCACTAGAGCAAGTACAGGAAATTGCAGCTCGTAATTACCTTTTTGCTTTTCCTCCAGAAGCACGGCATGAATGTGGCCTTCAAGATGATTGACCGCGATCAGCGGCTTGTCGAGCGCGAAGGCAAGCGCCTTGGCGTAGCTGATTCCCACTAGCAGCGCACCCGCAAGTCCCGGTCCGTGGGTGACTGCAATAGCGTCGAGCGATTGGTAGTCGTGGCCGGCTTCGGCCAAGGCTTGCCGTACGACAGGCACGATCGCACGTAAATGCTCTCGCGACGCCAGTTCGGGTACGACTCCGCCATAGGGCTGGTGGGTTGAGATCTGCGATGCTACCACATTCGAAACGAGTTCTTCGCCCGACCGCACCACGGCCGCCGCGGTCTCATCGCAGGAGCTTTCAATGCCGAGAATATAGGCGGAGGGCATGCTTTCTAATATTAATATTATTGGAAGTCATGGAAGATTTGCGTACCGCATAGACAGATGCTTGAAGATTTCGCCACCTCGATCGTGCAAACCCTGCGCCAGTGCGGCTTTCAAGCCTATCTGGTGGGGGGATGCGTGCGCGATCTTCTGCTGGGACGCGAGCCGAAGGATTACGACGTAGCTACTGACGCGACGCCGCCGCAAGTGATGGAAATTTTTCCCGAGACATACGCGGTCGGGGCTCAGTTCGGCGTTGTCCTGGTCCCGGCTCCGCGTGACGAGCCTGGCGACGAATCTGCGAGCGCCTCGTCACACGCGGATGCGGTCGAGGTCGCGACCTTCCGCGAGGATATCGGATATTCTGACGGCCGGCATCCGGACAAAGTGCGCTTCAGCCAGGATCCGCGGGAAGATGTGGCGCGCCGCGACTTCACCATCAACGGCATGCTGCTCGATCCACTGAGCGGACAGATGCCCGGCGAGGTGCTGGATTTCGTGGGCGGACGTAAGGATCTGGAAGCCGGCATCATCCGTGCTATCGGCGATCCTGAGCAGCGTTTCGAGGAGGACAAATTGCGCATGCTGCGGGCAGTACGCTTCGCGGCGCGCTTCGGGTACTCCATTGAACCGCAGACCTTTGCGGCGATGCAGAGGCTGGCAGAACAGATCGAGGTCGTGTCGCGCGAGCGGGTGCGCGACGAGTTGACACGCATGCTGACGGAAGGCAACGCCCGGCGCGCGTTTCTGCTGCTGGACTCGAGTGGTCTGCTGAAACGTGTTCTGCCGGAAATTTTCGCGATGAAGGGAGTGGAGCAGCCAGCGGAGTTTCATCCTGAAGGTGATGTATTCGTGCACACACTGCTGCTTCTGGATCATCTGCCGCATCCCTGTCCCATGACGCTGGCCTGGGGCGCATTGCTGCACGATGTCGGCAAGCCCGCGACGTTCCGCGTGGCGCCTGACCGCATCCGTTTCGATAACCACGTGGAAGTCGGCGTGAAAATCGCGGAGGAGATTTGCCGGCGGCTACGTTTCTCCAACGATGAAGCCACGCAGATTCTGGCGCTGGTCAACAATCACATGCGCTTCGGACATGTTTCGCGCATGAAGGAATCGACCTTGAAGAGATTTCTCCGCCTTCCCGGTTTTGATGAGCACATGGCGCTGCATCGGGCGGACAGCCTGGCCAGCCATGGCAACCTGAGCGCGTATGAGTTTCTGCGGCAGAAGCGGGTTGAAATTCCGCCGGAGAAGATCCGGCCCGCACCTCTGGTAACCGGGGATGATCTGATCGCTGCGGGGCACGTGCCCGGGCCAAAGTTCCGCGAAATCCTGAACGCGGTCGAAGATGCGCAACTCGAAGGTCGCCTGCCGTCGCGCGACGCGGCACTCGAATTTGTACATCGCGAGTTTCCCGCTTGAAGCGGCGCACGGTTTCTTGTCGCCAGGGAGTATGTCAGCGATGCAAAAGGTTGAGAATGCTAAAATCGTGCTTCTCGCAGTTGGATCGCAACATTTCGGTCAATGAGTTCAAGTCGACGGATTCACTCGACGAGGAGCTGTGTTTGGAGCAGGCCGGCGCGGGATTGGAAAAAATCGTAGCGCAGTCCTTGCGGCTGGCGGCTTCGGCGGAGGCGCCACTGATGGCCTGGCCGCTGGTGTGCGGCTCTGCTGTCGCCGATCGCACGCGCGCGCTGAGTTTCGCGGACGGAGTGCTGTTTGTGGAAGTTGCCGGCCAACGCTGGAAGGCCGAGTTGCAATCTCTGGCTCCCCGTTACGTGGCGGCGATCAACCGCTTTACGACGGAGAAGGTTCACCGCATCGAGTTTGTAATCGCCTCGGCAAAACCATGAAAGTTACCGAGCAAGACGTCGCCTACGTCGCCGACCTGGCCAATCTGGAGCTCAGCGCGGACGAGCGCAACGGCATGCTGCGCGACTTGAATTCCATTCTCGAATACATCGACCGCCTCAATGAACTCGACACTTCCGACGTGCCGCCCATGGCGCAGGTTTCCGATCGCTACGGCGTGGACGAATCGAAGCAGGGAAGCAAGCGATTTGCCTACGCGAACCGCGAGGATATTTTGGAAGGATTGCGCAAATCGTTGCCCACGGAAGAAGCGCTCGCGAACGCCCCGGACGCGGATGAGCATTTCTTTCGGGTGCCGAAAGTGATTGAAAGATAAGAGACACTGACCACTCATCACTAAAACACTGTCCACCGTTTTATGGACCAGACCTCACTCACCATCGACGCGGCTCGCTCCGCCATACAGGAGCGCCAAACCACGGCGCTCGCGCTGGCTGAAGAATATTACGCTCGCATTCAAAAGGAAGATGGCCAGATTGGCGCATTTCTGACGCTGTCGAAAGAGCGCGCGCTGGAGCAGGCGGATCGGATCGATCGCATGGCCGCCGAAGGCAAGGCGCTGCCTCCGCTGGGCGGCGTGCCGGTAGGAATAAAAGATGTGATGAGTACGCGCGGCTTGCGAACTACTGCGGGATCGAAAATTCTCGAGCATTACATCCCTCCCTTCGATTGCACTGCTGTGGCACGTATGGAAGCCGCGGGCGCGGTCGTGCTGGGCAAAATGAATTGCGATGAGTTCGCCATGGGCTCGTCGAATGAGAATTCCGCGTATCGACCCGTGCGCAATCCGCGTGATTTGAGCCGGGTGCCCGGAGGTTCTTCTGGTGGCTCGGCGGCGGCGGTCGCGGCTGACATGGCGGTAGTCGCGCTGGGCTCCGATACCGGCGGATCGATTCGGCAGCCGGCGTCGTTCTGCGGGGTGGTGGGGTTGATGCCGACGTACGGGCGTGTTTCGCGCTATGGGCTGATTGCGTTTGCGTCATCGCTCGATCACATCGGACCACTGGCCAAGACAGTGAAGGACGCTGCGATTGTGCTGCGCACGATGGCCGGCCGTGATCCGATGGACTCCACTTCCGCCGACGTTCCGGTGCCAGACTTCGTGGCGGAACTCGACAAACCCGTTCGGGGAATGAAGCTCGGCGTGGCAAAGGAATATTTTGGCGATGGTCTCGACGATGAAGTGCGTCACGCGGTCGAGGCGGCGATCGACAAGCTGAAGGGACTCGGCTGCGAGATTGTGCCAGTTTCGCTGCCGCACACTCCGTACGCCATCCCGACTTACTATTTGATCGCGACCGCGGAAGCCTCTGCGAATCTCGCGCGCTACGACGGCGTACGCTATAGCCGCCGCGCGCAGGGGGTGAAGACGTTGTCGGAAATGTACCGGCGCAGCCGCGACGAGGGCTTCGGCGCTGAAGTGAAACGGCGCATCATGCTGGGCACTTACGCGCTGAGTGCGGGCTACTACGACGCGTACTACCTGAAGGCGCAGAAGGTGCGCACTTTGTTAACGCGCGACTTCGACGAAGCGTTTCGTAAAGTTGATGCGATCGTCACGCCGACCAGTCCGACGGCGGCGTTTCGGTTGGGCGAAAAGTCGAATGATCCGCTGGCCATGTATCTGGCCGACATCTACACGGTGACGGCCGATCTGGCGGGCATTCCCGGAATTTCAATTCCCTGCGGCGAGACCAAAGAAAAGTTGCCGATTGGATTGCAGATTCTGGGGAAACATTTTGACGAGAGCGCGATTCTGCGCCTGGGGCACGCGTACGAGCAGGCGGCGTAGCGATTTGCTGGCAAACGCGTCGGGGTAGCGCAGCGCCTTCATTCCCCGACAAAGTTGTTTTTCGAGAGGCCCTTTAGTCCCAGACGTCACTCTGCGGAAAGTTCGTAATAGCTGTCTCCTGCGCACGCTCGGCACAGAACCTTCCCATCCCTCCGTACTTCTCTCCGAAAGTTAATTCCTTCCCCGCATTGCTCGCAGGTCACGCGATCGCCTTTGTATCCTGGGAACTCTTCCGGCGGAAGTGCGACTCTCACCCACTGTGTGGTGAACAGATCATCGTCAGAAATTTCTCGATAGGCCAGCATCTGCTGCTGGTTTTTGTCGGCGATTTCGGGATGCATTTCGCGCGCTAGGGTCTTCGAAGATTCCTTTGCCGCGATGCGGATCGCCTTGCCGTTGCTCACGTCGACAAAGGTGGCAGCAACTTTTCCCCAGTCGCGAAATTTGAGAGCGCGCTTGCCCAGCCGGCATCCCGTAACGACCGCGACCGCGTCGGTGGCGCAGCGGTCGATTTCGACGAACGTGACTAAGCGTTTCCGGTCTTTTCCTTGCGGATCCTCGACGCCGAGGTTCTGCAATCCGAGCATCGCCAGGCGAACGCCCAGGACTTGCCCGGCACAGAGATGGCCGTGGGCCTGTTCGGCATCGCGCAGATATTCGTCGAGAGATTTCACGGGAAAAAGCTGTCAGCTATCAGCTGTCAGCCATGAGCTTAACACCTCGTGCCAAGCGGCTGACGCCGCCGCGAGCAGTCATTTCCTGCGCCAGCGGATTCCGTCTTTCGTGATTTCCACGATCACGCCGTTGGCGGCCAGTTCGGCGCGCAGAGCGTCGGAGGCCTTGAAGTCGCGCGCCTGGCGGGCTGCTTTCATGTCCGCAATCGTTTTTTCGATCTCCCCGTCCGGAAGTTGATCCGATTGCGTCACTTCGCGCAAACCTTCGCTGATTTCCTTGTCTCGTCCTTCGCTCGAAGCCCAGTCGAAAACCTGCTTCATCTTGGCGGCATCGTCGTCGTCGAGTACGGCGAAGATTTCGTCGAACCTTGTTAACGCCTCCAACAGCGGACCAACATCATCTTTCTTGACGTGACCCGCATCGAACGCGGCATTCGCCTGACGTACCATTTCGAAGATTGCACCCTGCGCCTGTGCGGTATTGAGATCGTCGTCCAGCGCAGCACGCATCCGATTGATTGTTTCCGCCGCGAGGGATTGCATCGCGGGGCTTGAGCCTTCGGGAAAACTGCCGGCGCTCAGGCGCAGACGGAAGTTCCGCAACCGTTCCACCGAGACCGCTGCCTGTTTAAGTCCATCGAAGGTGAAGTTCAGTTGATTTCGGTAAGGAACCGAGGTCAGCAGATAGCGGATCGAAGACGGCTTGTGGCCTTTCAACACCAGGTCGCGCAGGGTAAAAAAATTTCCCAGGCTCTTCGACATCTTCTCGCCTTCGACCAGCAAGAAGCGGCCATGAAACCAGAAGTGCGCGAATGGTTTGCCGGTGAGCGATTCCGACTGCGCGATTTCGTTTTCGTGATGTGGAAAAATCAGGTCTTCGCCCCCGGCGTGCAGATCGAAGCTCTCGCCCAGTTCCTGCATTGACATCACCGAACACTCCAAATGCCAGCCGGGACGGCCCGGGCCGACGGGCGTGTCCCACGAGGCTTCGCCAGCCTTGGGCGCTTTCCAGAGCGCGAAATCGCGGGCGCTGTCTTTGTCATATTCGTCGACGTCAACCCGTGCTCCGTCGAGCATGCCCTTAAAATCTTTCTTGGATAGTTTGCCGTACTCCGGAAACTTCGCGATGCGAAAGTAATACGAGCCGTCGTCGGCGCGGTAGGCAAGCCCTTTTTCCACGAGCCGTGCAACGAAGTCCGCCATGGGTGGAATATTTTCGGTCGCGCGCACCAGTTCGGGAGGGGCGATGTTGATCATCGCCGAATCTTCGACAAAGGCCTTCTCATACTTTGCGGTGAATTGCTGCACGCTCACGCCATCGCGCGCGGCATTGCGAATAATTTTGTCGTCGACGTCAGTGATGTTCATAACATAGCGCACGCTGTAGCCGCTCTGACGCAGAAAACGATACAGAAGATCGACGGCCACGAATGTGCGAAAGTTGCCGATGTGGCCATAGTCGTAGACCGTGGGCCCGCATGCGTACATGCGAACTTCGTTGCCGCTAAGCGGATGGAACTCCTCGATCCGCGACGACATCGTATTAAAGAGACGCAGCGCCATAGTGATTTCAAGAGCCTGCAGGCGAAACTACGATTCTAGGGGCGAGGGGAAAGTCGGTCAAATGGTGCGTCAGGCGGGGGTTCACGCCGGAGGTAAGGCGTGAGTGTGCTGGCGAAGGCGCTGTTGCACCAGGATCACGTAGTGCAGCGCGGAGAGGACGGTGAAAATAAAAGTGGCGCGCAGAAAGACAGTGCGCGCGATCCAAACCAGGCGCACGGGCCGAACTTCCAACAGAAGCACGAAGAATATCGCACTGATCTGCGAGAAGGTATTGGCCTTGCCGAAAATGCTGGGGCGAAAATCCCGCAAGCCGGCGATCGCAAACAGCACCGCGCTGGCGGCCAGAATGGAAATATCGCGGCTGAAGACCACCACGGTATATTTCCAGGGAATTTTGTGAAGGATCGACAAGACCAGAAACATGCTGCTCAGCAGCAGCTTGTCCGCGATGGGATCGAGATACTGCCCCAGCAGCGTCTGTTGATGTAGAGTGCGGGCCAGAAGGCCGTCCAGCCCGTCGCTGAAGCCGGCGACTACGAAAACGGCCAGCGCCCAGAGATATCGCCCCTCGACCAGATGTATCACGATGAAGGGGACAAAAACCATGCGGAGCAGGGTGAGTTGGTTAGGAGCGGTAAAGATTTGCGAAAGCTTCACGCACGCTCCTTCGCCGCGTGCGATGAAGCCGGGTGCGACCGAGAATGATCAAGAGCATCGGTGGATGCTTCATTGGTTGAAGAATTTGGCGCCAGAGCCACCGACGGTTCCAAACCGGTTTTTGCCACGAAGCGCTGCGAGAGCGAAGGCAGGCTGCCATCGGGCGAATCCAGTTCGACCCGCTCGATGCGATGCATGGGAAAGAAAACCACAGCCGGAGTAAAAGGCTCGCCGTTCTTGACCATGAGCGTGAGATCTTCGAATGAGGCCAACTCGGCACCGCTCAGGCTGAGGCCTTCGGCGGCCAAAGAAAGAATCATGCCCCAGAATTTTTCCCGGGGAGTGCTCAGGGTGACAATTACGACGGCGCCGGGATGAAAAGGATCCCGCGTCTGAAGCGTGCCACTGCTGGGCAGTTTGCTTTCCACGCAAAGATTGTCGCCGGGGAGGAGCGCACATTGCAACTGCGGTTGCCTCGGGCTTGCGAGTCTGCGGAAATACTCGCTTCCACGCCGGCAGCGTTCCCCAGCGGCTGAAGCCGAGATTGATTTTGCGGGACTTGCGGTGCGGCTGGAAGCCGCACCCTTCTAAGGCGCCGGGATTATTCCTGCATGCCGTCGAGCAGGGAGCGCAGCTTGCCCGAGCGCGAGGGATGCCGCAATTTGCGCAGGGCTTTGGCCTCGATCTGGCGGATGCGTTCGCGGGTCACGTCAAATGACTGCCCGACTTCTTCGAGCGTGTGCTCCGAACCGTCGTCCATGCCGAAACGCATGCGGATGATTTTTTCTTCTCGTGGGCTGAGCGTGCGCAACACGTGTTCCGTGCGCTCTTTCAGGTTTCCGTTGATAGCCGCGTCGGCGGGCGAAACTTTCGTCTTGTCTTCGATTAGATCGCCGAGATGGGAGTCGCCCTCTTCGCCGATGGGAGTCTCAAGCGAGATCGGTACGCGCATGATCTTCCGCACCTTGCGCACTGTCGCTTCAGGAATATCCATCTGCTTGGCAATTTCCGCAGAAGTAGGCTCGTGTCCAAGTGACTGCACAAGTTGGCGGGAAGTGCGAATCAGTTTGTTGACAACTTCGATCATGTGCACAGGCAGGCGGATCGTGCGCGCCTGATCGGCCAACGCGCGGCTGATCGCCTGGCGAATCCACCAGGTGGCGTAAGTAGAAAATTTATAGCCGCGGCGATATTCAAACTTGTCGACCGCCTTCATCAGGCCGACGTTGCCTTCCTGAATCAAGTCCAAAAACTGGAGCCCGCGATTTCCATACTTCTTGGCGATGGAGACCACCAGGCGCAGGTTGGCTTCAATCAGCTCATGCTTGGCCTGTTCGGCGCCCATTTCGCCCAGAATGATGGCGCGCTGGGTGCGGTGCAGCTCGGGAAAGCTCATCCCGGCCTCGGTTTCCAGCCGGGACAGCTCGACGCGGTGCTGCCGCTGCGTGGTGCGGTACTGTTTCTTCAGATCATCACTGCGTGTGCTGGCAATCTTCTTGTCCAGAGCGCTGATCTGGCGGTCTAGCGCCCGCATGGTTTCGATAGTTTTATTCACCCGCTCGGCCAGACGTTTCTGCTCCGCATTGTTCAGGCCGAGGGTCCGAATGACCAGCGAAATCCGAACCATCTCGCGCGCCAGATGCGACCGGCAGCGACGATACTCCCGCGCTTTCTTCTTCGCCGGAATCGTGGCCAGCCGCTCGGCCAGCCGGCAGGCGGTCTTGTAATGCTTTTCCAGAAGAGCGATCTGCGCGGTCACGTGTTCGAACCGGTCATGCAAAATCTCTTCCGTGACCTCTTCCTCGTCGATCACCACCGTGTCCTTGATGGAACGCAGGCCGCGCTTTAGGTCCTCACCAATGGCGATTACCTGCAGGATCACGATGGGCGACCGCGAAAGCGCCTTGAGCTTGGAAAGTTGGCCGCGCTCGATGCGCTTGGCAATCTCCACTTCCTGCTCGCGCGTAAGCAGCGGCGAAGCCCCCATTTCGCGCAGGTAAACCCGCACCGGATCGGTGGCTACATCGGTCGCTCCCGGAGTGAGATCCAGTTCGACCTCATCAGAGTCCTTCCCCAACCCCGCTTCGAGTCCGCCGTAAGGCACGCGAGGCTCTTCCAGTACGTCGAGACCCCGCGTACCAATACTGGTCAGCAGATCGTCCACGTCCTGCACGTCTGGTACGGAATGCGCGTCTTGCGGAATCAAATCGTTCCCTTCGTCGTCCATGACATTATTCTTGCTTTTTCCCGGCATCAGTCGGTTCCTATGATCCATAGCCAAACATGATCCATAGCCAAACATGATCCATAGCCAAATGCGCGGCTTTCGGCACTGGCCCGCACGGGCCCGCACGGATAGACGTAGCAGTGTCAATCCAGAGGTGCCGTTCAACGGAAGCGCGCCAGCCGGGACGGTCTTAAGAGAGTTGCCTCTTTTGACGATATCTGGGGGCCAAGCCGAAATTACCACCCACTACCGCACTCTAACACATCCGGCCAGTTGTGCGTTAAGCGGGTAGTGTCCTAATTTGGATTCTAGGGCTCGCGCTAGGTGTGTTTGTTATATCCGAAAGGTCCGCATATCAGAAACTCGTTCAGTGCTGGACTCCAAAAATAGCAGAAACAGGTCTCGTGCAGTTTGAGCGGACTCTTGAGTTCGTGGATAGTCTTCGACTCCTCAATCAGGTCGCGGTATTGAAGTCGCCCCCAATACAACAGACGTTTCCGGCTACTTCGGATTTCCTTCCAATCTTCTGGCAACAGGTGATTTTCGGCCCAAAAGTAACTCTCGGCGAAAGTTGCCCACGATTCACCAGCAGGGACCATTCTGGTGTGGGCCATTACATGTCCTTCCAAGCCGTACTCAGGGGGCGACGGCAGATCATCCGTATCTTTACGGCATTCAAGGTGTTGATCGAAGAAAACCACTTCGGCTGGAGTCTTTCCCCAGTTCTG
>Ga0302326_10019080_pt1 | contig 14188 bp, 15 predicted proteins | sample Palsa_T0_3_FD_202264 | JGI IMG/M metagenome (GOLD analysis project Ga0302326, IMG submission 202264) | Peat permafrost microbial communities from Stordalen Mire near Abisko, Sweden - Palsa_T0_3 | ecosystem: Environmental > Terrestrial > Soil > Palsa > Peat permafrost | place: Sweden: Abisko... | reverse complement strand
GAGAAACCCGGCAGTCATATCTCTCGCGAGTCCATCTTCAGCGCCTGCCAGAAAGCCGGGCAAGACGCCGGCATCTCCAAGGCGGTTCATCCGCATTCGCTGAGGCACGCCTTTGCCACTCACCTGCTGGAAGCCGGAGTGGATCTCCGCACCATTCAGATTCTCCTCGGCCATGCTCATTTAGAAACCACCGCCCGCTATCTGCATGTCGCCGACACCACCGTACGCGCTACCGTCAGCCCTCTGGAATTGTTGGACCCGCTCGACGTGGTTAAGGCCGCCAGCACATTTCAACCGGAGCGATGAGCGATCATCGGTTGGAAGTGGCCGATATCTTCCGCACCTATGGAGACGACTTTCTGGCTCAGTGGGGACACGTACTCTCCCGCGAGCAGAGAAAGGCATTCGAAGATATTCGCGTTTGCCGCACCGCCGCTTTAGGCGGCCACGTGGAGCAGTGCGATCAGTGCGCGCATTGCGCCATCTCATATAACTCGTGCCGGAACCGGAGTTGTCCGAAGTGTCAGGCGGCGGCCCGCGCTCAGTGGCTGGCCGAACGGGAAGCCGAGCTGTTGCCGGTGGAGGAGTATTTCCACGTAGTCTTCACGCTACCGCAGCAGATCGCCAGACTGGCCCTTCAGAACGCCAGGGTCATCTACACTATCCTCTTCCGCGCCGTTTCCGAGACGCTGCTGACGATTGCGGCGGACCCCAGGCATCTGGGCGCGGCCATCGGCTTCCTGGCCGTGCTGCACACTTGGGGTCAGAATCTCCATGCGCATCCGCATATTCACTGCGTCGTGCCCGGCGGCGGAATCAGCCCGGACCACTCGCGCTGGATCGCTTGCCGAAACTCGTTCTTCCTTCCGGTCAAGGTCCTCAGCCGCCTTTTCCGCACCCGGTTTCTGATCCATCTGCGAAAGGCGTTCCGGAAGGGCAAGCTCCAGTTCCACGGCGATCTGGAATCGTTGGCCCAGCCGGCAGCCTTCGAAGAATTGTGCGATCGGGCCGGCAAGATCGCATGGGTGGTTTACGCCAAGCGGCCCTTCGGGGGACCGGAACAGGTCCTCAAATATCTGGCTCGCTACACGCACCGCATCGCCATCTCCAACCGGCGGCTAATATCGATGGCGGAGGGCCGGGTCACCTTCGAATGGAAGGACTATGCCGATGGCAGTCAGACCAAGACGATGACCCTGGAGGCGGTCGAATTCGTCCGCCGTTTTCTGCTACACGTGCTGCCCTCCGGCTTTGTCCATATCCGCCACTTTGGATTCCTGGCCAACCGCAATCGTAAGGAAAGTCTGGCGTTGTGCCGCTCCTTGCTGACTGCCGGACAGACTGTCACCGAGCCCGCCGCAGGCTCTTCCAGCGACTGTGATTCTACAACCGTGGAACCGGTGTCTCACCAATGCCCAGCCTGCAAGACCGGGCGGATGATCTTCATCCAAGTCCTCACGGCGGCGGCCCTCGCCTGTTTGCCGGCGCCGATGGGCGCAGACACTTCATGACCGACTTTCGCACACCACCGACCCAATCACTGGCCAATCGATCCCGCCTCATCCGAGGGACAGGAGATCCCTGTCTTGCAGCGGTCTTTTGGCGCGCCAGCAGATCCGCGCCAGATCCCGGACAAGAGACTTTACGCCTGCACAATAGGGTAGCTCCTTACTCCGAACCTAGACTTCGGCTGTCTTCCCGTCGCCCGTCCCGCACCCACTCGATTCGAAACGGCATTCAACTCCCATAGTTCGCCCCACGGCTCAGTTCAACGCATTCTATCGGTGGTGCCCGCCATCGGAGTATTTGATCCCCTCCCCCGAGCTCACGCATGCGGGCACCACCGATAGAATACTCTTCATTATGTTGGAAGTTGGCCGGTTTGAATGATTTTATGAACGTCTTGCCATTTGGCGAGCAGCACTGTTTTGTGAAGGCGACTGTCTGTTTCTTCAGGCGGATATTTATGATGCTCTGTAAGATCATTGAGCCGTCGCTTGCGGGCTTCGGTATCGAAAAACTGGAACGCCTTCTTTTCTAGGCTGGCCGAGAGGTCGATAAAGTCTTGCCTGATGAAAGCGCCGATGATGGGAAACTGCTCTGAAGAAGCCTGTGAAAGGTTGGTGTGCAGGGTAACGAAATAGTCCTGTATGAAATTGAGTTCTCTTTTGACGGAGGTTGAAAGCCATGTCGTCGCAGGTGCGGAAGCCTCCGAAAAGTAGCCAAACCACTCGTCAAATATTTCTCTTGACATCATGACTTGCGGGGCGCGAACAACCTCGCCCGCCTGAACCGTTCCGAGGGGACACATAAACCGCATTTTGAGGGCGAGGCTGACGACGGTTTCATGTGCGGTAATTCGGCGATCCAAGAATCTTTCCCATAATTTCAGATTGAAGTCTCTGTTGCGAGTGACCCATGCGTTCAGCAAGGAGAAAGCTCCCGTGAGAACGGCACCGATAAAAACGCCTATCAGCGCTATAACAGCCCCATTTTTGATAAGGTCGGCCATAGGTCTTTATAATCGCACTTCGGCGAGCGTCCGGTACAGGGTGGATCGGTTTACGCTCAGGAGCGCGGCCACGTCGTTGCGGCCAAGCTCCCCGGCGTCGATCAGCTTCCGGGCGTGATCGATCTGCTCCGGCGTCAGTTTCCGTTTGCGTCCGAATTTCACGCCCCGGCGCTTCGCGGCCTTCACCCCGGCGCGGGTCCGTTCGCTGATGAGGCTACGTTCCAGTTCGGCGAGTACCCCAATCATCTGCCACATTGCGCGGCCTGTCGGCGTCGCGGTGTCGATTGCCTCCGTGAGGGAATGGAATTTCACGCCCCGGTGTTTCAGGTCGTCGAGCATAGCGATCAGGTCGCGAAGGCTGCGGCCTAATCGGTCGAGCTTCCAAACTATGAGAGTGTCGCCGTGTTCGAGTTTCTTCAAACAGCGGAGTAAGGCAGGGCGCTTCGTGGTGGCTCCCGATATGCCTTCATCTTTGAAGACGGTCTTACATCCGGCCTTCTTCAATGCCACGAGTTGTAGGGCAGGGGTCTGGTCGTCGGTCGAGACGCGGGCATAGCCGTATTTCATGCCCTTGTTTTTGCACCAGACATTTGCATCATGCAAGGCCCTTTGTTTACAGGCGTTGCCGCAATGGTGCAAAACTTACCCTTTAGGAGAATTGCAAACACCCCCCTTTTTTCGACTACTTGTCCAAAGCGGGGCCGGTGTGCAAGTGTGACAAGGCATGTTAAAGCGCAAACAAAACAGAGCCAAGCCTCCCAGTATTCTGCTTCTGGCGTGTTTCTTCATAATCCTTGTTGTCGTGAAGCTGGCGTTCGCCCGAGTGATAGCCGGAGCTTTCAAATCGTTCGCACTATTTTTGGTGGGCACATCATCGCGTCTGAAATTGGACCCTTTGTGCACTGGCCGAGAATACAGTAAGGACGCAAGAAAGCCGGAGCGGTGAAGCTCCGGCTGGCTCCGGTTCCTGAAAAGAAAAGGGAACGTTAAGGTGTCACCGTGAAGGCTGTTTCTTTAGCCATCTCGCGAAACTAATCATCAAACCACAACCAGCAACGAACACTGCTAATCCAGTGCAAATTCGTGGTGTGGTCAACGGGTAAATAATCCAGCCTGTGAGTCCGCTAAGAGCAATCCACCATGAAATGAACGCCATCCCCTCGCTCTTAAGAACGAAGCCTTCAAAGCACCCGAGGGAAAAGAACACCCCTATAAAGGTGGCCATCGCGATCACGTCATGACTTGCGAAAAAGGTACTCATTGGTTGAGTGTGCTCATAGATAGTTGATTACTCCGGCACATTGAAGCACAGCAACGAAGCAGATCAGCTATATCTTGTTAGGTGGCAAGCGCTGGTCGATGATGTGTAAACAACACGCCATCACAATGGCGAGTACGCCAACCAATGCCAAAGTTGAAGTGGCAAGAGTATATCCATGAATATAGGGGGCACCGCGCGAAAGAGCGACGTTGTAAGACACAAAACAATACCCTGAGCCAATGATGGCGAACACACCAATGAAGAGTGTGATGTTCGAATAGGTTCGCAGCGGCCATTTCAGCATTTGACAGGCCCCCAGATTAATGAAATATCGGACGCCATATTCTTAGAACAGGTTTGGGGAGGCGGCAAGCCCCCCCAAAAAGTGGAGCCGTTTATTCAGGTCTTGGAGGAGGATAAGACAACCCTCGCATAGCCCAGAAGGGAGGTTTCCATGTTTCAGGATAGTCTGGATTGTCGCCCTCAATGTCCGATTTCGTTAGAGGCGACAAAAAGGAAGCAGCGCGAACTTCTTCGCCTGTGACGTATTGAGGAAGTCCATCTGGATTACTCGGCGTGCAGGCGTTTGGAACATCCCAGTACGGTTTGAACGGTGGCGGCGGTGGTGGCGGTAGAGTTCTGATATCTTGATCGGCTCCAACTATGTCCTCCCAATAGCCAGCAAGCGAAAGCGCGACTCCCGCCCCGATTATATAGGGAAGATATCGTGCTATGGCAGTTATCGCCTGCTTTCCTTTGGGGTCGGTAAACCTGAACGGGTTGGCGCTTGCATACTGATACGTCGCCGTGCCTCCGGCGATGCCGATAGGGTCGGTCTGAAAATACAATCCCGTGGTGGGAACGTATTCGCGTGCGCCGTTGTGGTAGAGGCCGGTTTCCGGGTCTGAATACATACCCGGCAGGCGCAGGTTTTGCGTGATGCCGTTCGGATTGGTAATGGTGCCGGTCGCGCCGAACGGCGCATAGGTCGTGCTCCACTGCACCGTCTGGCTGGTGCCGGGGCCGGTCACTTTCTGCGGCGTCCCGAGCCGGTCGGCGTGAACGTAATACGCCCCATACGCGCTGCTGCTGATGCCGGGGACGCCGATCATCGCCACGGGATAGAACGCGTCCCTCGGCGAGCTTGGATCGAGGCTGATGTAATCCGTCGATGCTCCGAGCGTGTTGATTTCCTCGGTCAGGTTGCCCAACGGCCCGTAGGAATAAACCGTCGCAACGGCGGTGTTTTTCACGAACCGCTGGCCGAAGCCGTCATAACTGTAGCTGGCCGCGGGCGAGCCTGCGCCGGCGAACGTCACCGAGGCCTGCTGCTCCGACTGGCTCCATGCCGCGCTGGAATATGGCGAGCCGGATACGCTGATGCCGGTCGTCGCTCCCGCGCCGTTATAGGTCACGCCGAAGCCGCTATAGCTGGTCGTGTCCACCCGATTGGTTCCGCTGTAATAGCTGTAGGTGTCCGTCGTTCCGCCGTTCAGCGTTTCGCTGCTGCGGTTGCCGTTCGCGTCCCACGTCCACACATAGGAGCCGTAGCCGCCTGTGCCGCTTGCCGCCGTCAGGGCGCGATCCATATAGTCGTAGGTCATGCTCTGCGTGTTCGCGGCGTTCAGGCTGTCGGTAATAGCGGGACTGCCGGACACGTTGCCGTTTGCATCGTAGTTATAGCTCAAATTCAGCACCGTCGATGTGCCGCTATCCGTCAGGTTGGTCAGTTGGTAATCGAGGTCATAGGTGTTGGTGCGCGTGATGCCGTTGGCGAAGGGCAGGCTTATTGCCGGGCCGAACGGTTCATGCGTGATAAACGCGCTGCTGCCGTTGCCGATAAGGGCCACATCCGTGGTCGGTGCGCTGGGGGTGGTGTACCCTATCCCGTTCACTTGCCCCGCCGCGTCCCGTGTCCATCCCACGGTGTAGCCGTCAGGGTTTGTAATCGCATATATCCGGCTCGCGGCGTCGTAGTATTTCGAGACGTACAGATTGGCGGTGCCAATCGTGTGGATTTCCCCGATGTCGTTGCCGCGCTCGTCAAATTCCACGCTGTATGTTTGCGAAGCGTCATACATCGTCGTCAGGTGACCGATGCCGTAGCCATAGCCGCCGGTCTGGTCATAGGTCTTGTAGACGTCTTCCGCCGAGTTGCCGGGGAAAGTCCGGGTGATTTCCCGGTTCAGGGCGTCGAACGTCCGGTTGGTCACCACGCTTGCGCCGTCCGTCTTCTGCGTCAGGTTCCCGGCCTTGTCGTAAACGTAATTCGTCGTGCCGCTGTCCGGGCTGGCCTGCTGGGTCACCCGTTCAAACCCGTCGCGGGTGTAGGTCGTCGTGTGGCTGTTCGGATCGGTGACGCTGGTCACCGCGTCATGCGCGTCGTAAACGGTCGTCGTCGTGTGGCTGAGCCTGTCCGTAACCTGATAGGGACGGTTGAGAGCATCGAAGCTCACGCTCGTCGTATGGCCCCTTGGGTCTTGGATGCTGGTGGCGTTGCTGTTCTTGTCATAGGCGTAAGTGGTCGTGTTGGGCGCCGAGGTCGTCGTCCATGCCAGATCCGTCAGATTGCGGCCCAGATTATCGTAAGTGGCCGTGTGCTTCCGGGTCAGCGTGCTGCTGGCGTTATAGATATTCGAGACTGTGCGGTCGCCGAGATAGTCAAGCGTGTAGCTGGTATATTCGCCGAGCGCGTTGGTCACTTTCGTCAGCCGGTTCGCGGCGTCGTAGGTGTATGCGAGATACGAACTGTCCGGCAATGTGACCTGCGTCAGGTTGTTTGCCGCGTCATGCGCGTAGGTGGTGGCATAAGGCCCCCCCGCAGTCCCCGCGAGGTCGAGCGTGCTGGTGTGGAGGTTCAGCCGCGCATCATAGGCCAGCGTCATCACCACGCCGTTGGGGTCGGTGATTGTCATCGGCAGAGTCCCTCCGCTGCTGCCGTAGGTGATCGAGGTCACGTGGTTGCTGGGGCTGATAACTTGCGTGATCGAGGTCAACGTGCCGGTGTTCGATCCGCTGCTCGGATAACCGAAGATAGTCTCCTGCGTTAAATCCGTGCGCGGGCCGGTGACCGTGAGAAGCAATCCGACATTCGCGCCGGTTCCCCACGTATTCGTCCATAGCCGCGTGTACGTGCCTGAAGTGGTCGAGCAGGCGGTTCCGCCCGAAGCCGTGTCGGTTTCCGCGCGGGTGAGCACGTTGCCCGTGCTGCTGTCATAGACAAACGCCACCGTGTTGCCGGTGGTCGTGATGCAGTGGGGCAAATGCACCCATGTACTGTCATAGGTGATGCCGGTCGTCCGCGAAACGGAAGGGCCAGAGGAGCCATAGGCTTCGACAATCGCGCTGCTTCCCTCCGGGTCGCCGTGGCTGTCGTTGCTGTAATGGGTCACGTTGCCGTTCCAGTCGGTCTTGCTGGCAAGATACCCGTTGCTGTCGTAGCTGAAACTTTCCGTCGCGGCTGCCGTTGCGCCGCTGCCGGTGGTCGCCGCACGGCTGATCCCCGTCATTTTCGGCACGCCCTGAGAAATGCCGAAAGTGTAGGTGTCCGCAACCCCGTGCCTCGATTTCCTCGTGAACGGCGTCATACCGTGTCGAGTCGGTCGTCATAATGCAGCCGCAAGCGCCGCATTCGAGACCAAGGGCCATGACTGCCTCTTCGCTGCACTGGTTGCAACCACGCGGGCAATAGTAAGTCGTCATGGCGCTTATTCCTTCTCTTTCGGATCGGCCATCTCCCGTATCTGCTCCTGTATCTGGGCTTCGAACTCCGACGTTTTCTCCTTCGGCTCGGTGCAGACGACGCGCCCCGATACGCTGATGCCCTCGTGGATTATCAGGTCGTAACCCTTGCCGTTCTTGTGCGGCCACAAAACGCCGACCTCTCGCCAGAACGATTTTTCGCCATCGGCTTTCGGCGTGCTGACGACGTAGGCCCGGTGTGATGGTGACTTGCTCATGGTCTTTCCTTTCGTATTGGCTGGCGCGGGATTGCGGCCAGTGAATTAAAGCCGGACAATGCCCGATGCGCCCGAGGGGCAAGCGGAGAATTTTTAAATTTCAAAATTGTCTGCTTGAACAAAATCCGCGCACCCTTCCGCGCGGATTTCGTACCCCTCGGGCGCATCGGGTATAGTCTGGCTTCACTGGCCGCAATCCCGCGCCAGCCAATAGCGAACGATTCGATACGGACGAACCAATCAGCCGGGACACACGGCGGCGGACAGCATAGGCAGTAGGAAGAAAGAAACGAGGGTGGATTTCGTTCCCGCATAAGTGCAGGGGCCTTGGCCGTTCACTGCAATCCGCTTACCAAATCCGCACGAACTCGCCGTCTACGATTACGAACAAATTTTAATGTCAGGTTTTACGTTTTGGAGCGAATACCTAGTACACGCCTGCCCCGGCTCAAAGATTAGCGAAGTTTAATGATGAGGTTTTGCGTTTTGGATTGTCTTATCGCTAGCGATGCGACAGTTGGAAGGAATGTTCGATGAATTTTAATGTCAGGTTTTACGTTTTGGGTCGTCTTCCCCACCGAGAGCCGCGATCAAAAGCCTGAACGAATTTTAATGTGTCGTTTTGCTGGTTAGCGCATATACGTAACTGAGCCGCATTCAGTCGACTACCGCGACGGCGCTAACTTAGCGCGAACCTGAGCGGCGTAGTTTTTCATCTGCTCCCGCCGGTCTGGCGGAATGGGGCCTTTTCCAATCGGAAAATCTTTTTGAACGGCAGCGACAGCGTGCACATCGCGTTCGTCGATGAGCAAGTGGCCCTGATGTTCAACCACATTCAGCAAATGGCCATATCCGGTCGAGCGGGCTTTTGCCCAACGCCATAGCGTTGATTCAGGCAAGGCGACGATTGCGGCGGCGCGATTTGGGCAATGAAAGAAGCCGCCGCTGATGGGTATCGTTTCCTGCACGGCGGCTCCGCTCCCGATCCTGTTTTGTAGGTCGGAAGAGTATATAGCCCCCTTGCGGCGCAAGCAATCACAGGAAGAGTATGCACAAAAGCTTAAGAATTCGAGCTGAATTATCGAGTTGATTTTTAGACGAAAAAGCCCCGCCTTCCTTAACTTTTTGACGGGTGAAGGGAGGAATCTGGGCGGATGTGGAACGCGGGGGCTGATGCCCTTTTGCGGGATCGCAATAAGCCCAAACAATTCGGAAGCAGTTGTCGATAGCCAGCGAGCCGCTGGCCCTACGGGAGAGGTGTGTCTGCGCGTCGTCACGGGCATGGAACCTCGACCTGAGACGGAATTTTCAAGTGAGGTGAAAAGGAATGAAGCCAATTAACGTAACGAACGGAAACGAAAAAGTTGAGGCAATGCGGCGGAGGTTTGCCGCATACAAAGCGAAACTGGATCAGGCGGTTGTCCGCGATCAGAAAGCCAAGGCAAAGCTCCTGAAACGCGAATTCTCCGCCGTGGGCGAAGCCCTCTGCAAATACGCGGCGCATTCGCCGGAATTTCACGCGACGTTGAAATCGATGCTCGGCGCTGCTGTCGCGAGCATCGATGAAGCAACGAAGAGATTCCTTTCAAGCCGGGGCTGGGGGCTGTGATGGACCCTATCTCATTAGCTGTTCTTGGCCTGTTCGGATTGTTCGGAGGGCTGGGTATCTTAGAAAGCCAGAGAAAGGCCGCGCAGCGGGAACGGATCAAGCAAGCATATATATTCAATCCGGCCAACTCGCACGGCGCAGCCAGAGTCGCCAATAACACAGACATGAAGAGAGCCCGTCTGTTCAAAAACAGCGGAATCCGTATTGGCTTTTCTCCCGACGGTCGCCGGAAACTCTTCATGAACAATTCCGGCCATCTTCTGGTATGCGCCGGGGCCAGAACAGGCAAGCTTGTAACCGTACTCTGCGAGGCAATCCTGTCGCTGCCGAAGTCCTATGGGTTATGCATTTTCGATCCCAAGGCCGAAATAACCTGTGTCTGCCTCCATTATTTGAAGTCGTGCGGACGCGCGGTTTATGTGCTCAACCCATTCGGGATTTGGCTTGATCGGATGAAGGGCCTCAAGCTGGCGTCTTTCAATCCTATGTCGAGCCTCGAATCCGGTCCCTCCTTTCATAGCGACTGTGACAAGCTCGCGGACGCGATCTGTCACGAGGAAGGCCATACGTCCGATAGCCACTGGATTAGCAGCGCTCGACTGTTCATCTCCGGCATCATTGCGGCGCTGGCGACACATGGCTCGAAAGCGGATAAGAACCTTGTCGCCGTGCGGAATGTTATCACGGGAAGCAATGGCGCTTCCGTATTCGAATTCTGCCGCGAGAGCATGAAGTCGCCAGACCCATACATCCGGCAAAAACTGGCGCGGTTCGCGGCTCCGGGCGCGGAAGACAACAAGGAACTGAACGGCATCATCAGCACGGCTGACACCCAGACCGGCTTCATCGGCAACGAAGCGATTGCGGAAAGCCTTAAGGGTGGTGCCGATGAGGTAAGTTTTCGAGACCTCAAACGCAGGCCGGCCACGGTGATTTCAATCTGTCTCCCGCTCGATCAACTGCCGGTCACGCACAAATGGTTCAGGATTCTCGCGGCAACGATGATCTCGGACACGCTCAAGGAAGGCTTACGAGGAAAGGGTGCTCCTGTCGTCGCGGTGCTCGATGAAGTGGCGCAAATTGGGTATTTGAAAATATTGGCCGACGCATGGGGTATGGCGGCAGGTGCGGCGTCATTGCAACTGTGGGCAGTGTATCAGGACGTTTCCCAAATCATGGCGCAATTTAGGACCGCATGGCAAACGATGGTACAAAACTCGGGGGCCGCTATGTACTTCGGCATCAGGGACCAACAGAGTGCGGAATTCGTAGCAAAACAATGTGGGGTTACCGAGGTACTTAGTCATTCCCGTAGCGTGGGCATTGATATGCGCTCTGGCGAACCGATAGTAAATGACTCGGCAACGCAATCCGCCAGACCCCTCCTACATCCCGACGAGGTGCGCTTCGGTCTTCATGACGATGAAATGCTGCTTTTCTGTGACGGCGTGCCCGGTGTCATACGCGCAAAACGAAAGCCTTACTTCGAATGCCGGAACTTGAAGGGCAAGTATCGCGATAACCCGTACGTCCAGAAATCCGGGGGCTGGTTCAGTTGGCTCTGGAAGTGAAGCCGGATTATGCCCGCGACACAACAACAACCGAAATTTACGGCGGAAGAGGCGCAACGCTTTGCCGCGCTCGTGGCGGGTTTTGAAATCGCGAACCCGTCCGAAGCCGAAGCCGTGGGCAAGTTCCGCATGATGCGCCGCATGGCTGTTGCGAAGGGCCTGCGCCTCGTGGACGTCTTCGAGTTGCCGGAAATCAGGAAAGCTATCGACGATCAATTGCAGCCGGTACGGAGCGCGAATACGGAGTGCGCGGCAAAGGCCGAAGCCGATGAGTTGCGCGGCAAGCTCGCGGTGGTCGTGCCGAAACTTCGCGAGATGACGGAAGCCCTCACACGCGAAAAGGAACTAACCGCGCAACTGCGCCGGCAATCGCAGCGGGCGCAACGTGGGGCGGCAAGCAACGGTAAAGGCTCAGGGGTGACTTCGCCAAGCCTCGGGGCGCAATCGTGGCTGGTTGAATTGTCGGCGGTCGTCGCGGCGGTGGTGTTGATGGTGATGGCCGCGTTTCGGTGAAGGCTGGTTTTGGAAAGGATCAGTTATGGATTGGGAAAGCATAAAACAAAGCGCGAAGGAATGGTATGGCAAGACGTCGCGGTTTTTTCTGTTCTGCAACATGCTGCTTTATCTCGGCTGCTGCATCGTGGCTGGCGCGCCCGTGGGGCCGGTGGGCTATGTCCACTTCCTGTATCACTGCTGCCAATGGTCGGCGAAAGGGTGAGCCATGGCCGACGAACGGATTGATTATTCGCGCTTCACGGGCAGTCATGAACCCGAGGGCGTGAGTCATCAGAAGCACCCTGAACGCGAAACAAGGGCGCAAGCGGAGAAGGAACGCGCACCGGATTACACGCGCCGGACGATGGAGCGGGAAGGCCGTAGCGAATGGAGCGGCGGAAATATGGGCGGCGGCGGAAGGTCAAGGTAAAGGACGGTTATGAATAACAACGCGATTGAAAGAACGGGAAGCAATGTACCTGAGAAACGGCGCATCGACGTGTCCGCCATAGCGCGAAACGCGTCGGCGGATGACGAATGGCGTTTGATGAACGCCGCGCTCGAACGGCTCGGGCAAGTCGAGGCGCGGGAGCAATCCCCTGCCCGACGTAGCGGGCGTCTGATATTCGGCCTCGACTTGACGGGCAGCCGAGAGCACAGCTTGCGTCAGGCGCGGATTGCGACGGCGGCGATGTTCAACACGATTAAGTCTCTAGGGGCCGTCGCGGTGAAGCTGGTTTATTATCGCGGTTCCGAATGCCGCGCGGGTGCGTGGCACGATGATCCGGGCGTCGTGAGCGCGGCCATGCTGCGACTTTCATGCAAGACCGGATACACGCAAATCGGGAAGGTGCTGCGGTTCGCTCTTGACGAAAAACAGCCGCTATCGGGCCTCGTCTTGATCGTTGATCATTTCGAGGAAGACGCGGACGAACTGGCCGGGCTGGCGCAAAAGCTCGGAGCCAAGGGGATAAGAATTTTCGCATTCCATGAATGCTCGGATCACGATGCGCGGTCGCTGGAAGCAAGGCCGGTATTCGAGTGCATGGCCGAATTAAGCGGCGGATTGTACAGCGAATTTAAAACGGATTCCGGCGCAACGCTCCGTGAACTGCTCGCCACGGTCGCGGTGTTCAGCGCGGCGGGCCATGAGGGGCTTAAGCAGATAGGGCAACCCCTCACGCCGGAAGCCCGGCAATTGCGTGGGAGCCTGCTGCTGCTCACGGACGGCAATTCCAATGGAGGACGGCGATGAACACTATGAAAAAGCTTTTGTGGCGGCTTGTTGGGGAAGCTATAGCCGTTCTTTGGGGGATGGTGTGCTGGCTCGAAGCGCGGCCCGTCCGTCGCTGCGAGGTCTGCGACGAATGGCATCGTCCCGACGAAAAGCATCCCGCCCAACGCGATTCCGACGAGACTCGCCGCGCCCTGCTCTTTTGGATGCAGGTTGATCCCGAGTTCGGCCCTGAAATGCTGCGGTGCCTGCGCGATGTGCCCGAGTTTGCGGAATTCGTTGCGCGGAATATGAGGCCGTATGTCCCGAAAACGTGAACCCGAATATTATTCCGGTGATGGTGATTGCCCGCATTGCCACGCAATCGACGCGCTGGATTATCCAGCGGCCAAAGGCTTCCTGCATTGGGTCGTGGATCAGTACACGGTTCACGGCGTTCTGGATTTTCGACGCTGCGAAGCTTGCCACCGTGTCGTTTACTGCGTGACACTCGACGTTATCCGCAACCCGGACGTTAGCGACGAATTGACCCACGACTATTTTTGGAGCCGCGAACCGAGGCAGGGGCGCACGACCGTATCGACGATAAGGCCCGGCTGGAAAATTCGCGGGCTGCCGAAAGAGTGGCGCATGTTTCAGACCGAAACCTTGGACGGCGTAATCGAGCGGCATTTCTTCGGGCCGTTCCCGGATGGCCGAAATGGATGGGCGCTGAATGGCTCCACCAAAGGGCCGTGGAAACATGCCATGTGGATTATCTGCCGGGTTGGTCAACGGCTAATAGATAGACCCACGAAAAAACCTGCACCCCGGCGAAAACCGGGGTAGCCGGCAATAACATTTCTCGTTTAAATGGCCGCTGGTGCGATTTCGAGTGTGGCCGGTGGGTTGTTATCCCCCCTGCCCCGTTATCCGCCAGAAATCCAGTCAGGCGGGCCGGGCTGGTGGTTACGGAAACTCTTGGCCGGAAGAATCCCGGCGGGTAGGATGCGGATTCAGGTGGGCAGTAGGAAGAAAGATACTTTATGAGTGACCCTGAACTGGAAAGTTTCAAAACCAATATCGACCTCCGGGCCTATGCTGCCGGGCAAGGCTACCAGCTTGACGGCAAGGCAAGCTGGCGCGGGTCGTCGGTCATGCGTCACCCGGTCAGCGACGACAAGGTCATCATCAGGCGCGGCCTCGATGGCCACTACGTCTATTTCTCCGTGCGGGATGATCGGGATAACGGCACGATTATCGATTTCGTGCAAAACCGGCAACGCCTGACACTCGGCACGGTACGTAAAGAACTGCGGCCATGGATTGGTCAGCCGCCTGTTGCGGTTCCCTCTTTCCCTGCGTTGGCGAAGACAGAAAAGGACCGCATGAAGGTCGAAGCGGCCTATGCCCGGATGCAAGATGCCGTTAACGGCCATCCGTATCTTGAACGCGAACGCGCCCTGCCCGGCGCCCTGATGGCTCTTGACCGCTTTGCTGGCCGGGTCCGCATTGATGATCGGGGTAACGCGGTGTTCCCGCACTTCGATCAGGACGGATTATGCGGA
>Ga0302326_10019078_pt1 | contig 14189 bp, 10 predicted proteins | sample Palsa_T0_3_FD_202264 | JGI IMG/M metagenome (GOLD analysis project Ga0302326, IMG submission 202264) | Peat permafrost microbial communities from Stordalen Mire near Abisko, Sweden - Palsa_T0_3 | ecosystem: Environmental > Terrestrial > Soil > Palsa > Peat permafrost | place: Sweden: Abisko... | reverse complement strand
AGAAAACGCCACCCCCAGCGTGCACGCAGATACGGTCATCGCCGCGGCCGCTTTCGTCGCTCCAAACAGACGGACAAACATCGGCAGCAGCGGCTGCGTCGCATACAAATCGATGAAGGCAAAAACCCCGCACAGCCCGACAGCCACCAATCCCGACACCGGCCCCAACCCAACCCGCACGCTCGCATGCGAAGGACCAGCCGCCAGCTCGACCGCCGCTTCCGGCTGCGCCATCGCCGCCGACTCCGCCCCCCGCACCAACTCCGCCCGCTTCACCCCTACAGACTAAGCGCAAGCCGAATCGCCCACCCATCTACAATCGCAGCACGCATATTCTTGGAGACCCAGCTGCCATGACGCGCTCACCGGCCCTCGCCACTCCTGCTTCAAATAGCTTTCTCGACTGCCTGAATTTTCGCGAAGTCACTGATGCAAATTGGAGTGATTTCGAGAAGCTCTTCGAATCCCGCGGCGGCCCAAAATCATGTTGGTGCATGGTCTGGCGCGCCACTCCGGCGGAAGCAAAACATCCCGACGGCGCCAGCCGCAAATCCGCATTGCAGCAGCGCATTCACACCGGCACAACCATCGGCATCCTCGGCTACCTCGACAACGAGCCGGTCGCCTGGTGTTCGATCGCACCCCGCTCTTCCTATCGCCGCCTCGTTACGATCACCGAAACCAACGCGCCGGAAGAATACATCTGGTCTCTCGCCTGCTTCTTCGTCATTCGCCGACTGCGCGGCCACGGCATCACGCAGCCCCTCATCGCCGCCGCCGTAAAATTCGCCCAAAGCCGGGGCGCCACAATAATTGAGGCTTACCCGGTCGACCATGATTCCCCGAGCTACCGCTTCATGGGCTTCGTTCCCACATTCGAATTAGCCGGCTTCCACGAAATCGGCCGCGCCGGAAATCGCCGCCACGTCTTTCGCCTCGACTTGAAAGAAGCTGCTGAGCACTAAATCTCCGGACACAAAAGTAAATCTCCTCAGCCCGCCAACCAGTACGCCCACGCCTCAAAATGCGACACTAAAAGCAGTTCATGCCCCTGCCCGCAGCTCCCCCAACCGCAGCCTTCCGCCACCGCGACTTCCGCCGCTACCAGCTCGCGCGGCTGCTCGCCATCCTCGGCGCCGAAGCACAAAGTGTCGCGGTCGCCTGGCAGGTCTACCAGCTCACCCATCGCCCGCTCGACCTCGGCTACACCGGCCTCGCACTCTTTCTCCCCGGCCCCATCTTCATGCTCGCCGCCGGACACGCCGCCGACCGCTTCGACCGCCGCAACGTCATCCTCATCTGCTACGCGCTGCAAACCGTCGCCAGCACCTGGCTCTTTTTCCTCGGCTACCATCACACCCACAATCTGTGGGCGATTTACAGCGTCCTCTTTTTCATCGGCATGGGACGCACCTTCAGCGGCCCCGCCTCCAGCGCTTTCGTCCCTCACCTCGTCCCGCCGGAAGACTTCGTCAACGCCGTCACCTGGGGCGCCAACATTTTTCAGACCGCCAACATCGCCGGCCCCGCACTCGGCGGCGTCCTCCTCACCCTCACCGTTCCTTTCGGTTTGTCCGGGCCTCCCCTCGTCTACCTCCTCTGCATCGTCCTGCTGCTCGCCTTCCTCGCCCTGGTCGCCTCGCTCCACATCCGCATCGGACGCATGGAGCACGGCCGCTTCTCCCTTAAACTCGTCCTCGCGGGATTTGCCTATGTCTGGCGCGCCCGCCTCATCCTCGGCGCTATCACCCTCGACCTCGCCGCCGTCCTGCTCGGCGGCTGCACCGCCCTCATGCCCGTCTTCGCGCAGGACATCCTCCACACCGGCGCCCGCGGCCTCGGCCTCCTCCGCGCCGCTCCCGCCATCGGCGCCCTCATCATCTCCGTCGCCCTCACGTGGATTCCCCTCCGCCGCAAAGCCGGCCGCAACATGTATCTCTGCGTCACCCTCTTCGGCCTCTCCATCATTCTCTTCGGACTCTCCCGCAGCCTCTGGCTCTCCGTCTTCGCCCTCCTTATCTATGGCGGCTCCGACATGATCAGCGTCGTCATCCGCGGCTCCCTCATCCAACTCGCCACACCGGTCGAAATGCGCGGCCGTGTCTCCGCCGTCAACTCCGTCTTCCTCGGCGCCTCTAATGAGTTCGGCGAATTTGAATCCGGCGTCACCGCGCAATGGTGGGGCGCCGTCCGCGCCGTCGTCTTCGGCGGCATCGGCACCCTCGCCGTCACCGGCCTCTCCCTCTTCGCCTTCCCCAGCCTCCGCAAAGCCGATCACCTCACCGCGGAATCGCTGCTCGCCACCATCCAATCCGATACCATCGAGCCGGTCGATTAACCTCCGCTTCTCCCGATCAAAATTTCGCCGGCACAATCAACCAGCTGGCTCTTCTCTTATCGGACAAGCATCCAAAAACTTGAGGACCGAAAGTAACGCAATGGGCGACTATAAAAAAATAATTCAGGCGGTGCTTTTACTCGGCATCCTCGCCATCGGCCTCCGCGTCTACTTCCTCTGGCGCGAACGCCACACGCCCACGACCATGCCGCAGCAGCGGGAGCCCGCCGGCTACAAGCCCACCGCGGACGACTACACCTACCTCCGCCAGATCCATCCCGAAGTCCCAAAAGATTTCGAGGTCCTGCTCGGCAAAACTATCTGGACCAGCATCGCCGACCAGCTCCCCTACTTTCCCGTCATCGGCAGCCACGCCGACTATGCCCAGCAGGTCGGCGTCCTCCGCGGCGCCGCCCCACTCGCCGTCGGCGCCATCCTCCAGCAAGTCGCGCCGCACTCGCTCATCACGCGCATCCCCAATGGCGACAAGCAAGTCCTGCTGGCCTTCAAACTCCCGAATGACGGAAAGATTTATGCCGTCCCCGTCGGCTACCACCAGGCCGATGGCTGGACCTTCATCGCCGATCAGGCCTTCTTCTACGACGATCCGCACAGCCTCTACAGCTGGAACGACAAGCAGTGGCAGGCCATCGAATCTCACACCGCAATCCCCGGCATGACCGAGCAGCAGGTCGGCCTCGCCCTCGGCCAGGTCCAGACCAGCGACTCGCAAACCATCGGCGACCGCACCGTTCACTACGACAATCTCGGCCATCCTGTAGACGTAGTCTTCGTAAAAGGCCACGCCACAACAGTCACGCCAGCCAAGCCGTAATTACGCAAAAGAGGTTACGAATCATTTTCCGGTAGGCCACTGCAGGCAAATCCCAAACCCATCGGGATCACAAAACGAAAGCTGCCTCATCCCATACCACGCATCCGCAGGCGGCTTCAGTCCGGAAATCTTGCCGCGCAATCTCTCATACGCCCCGTCTACATCGGGGCAGCCAAAATACAAAGTCGTGTCGCCGTGCGCTGCCACCCGCGCCGCATCCGGAACCGCAGGCCGCTCGTCATCACTCTCATACGCGGTATTCAGCATCACTTCAGCCCCGCCCAGCCGCAACATCACCCAGTGAAACTGGTCTGGCAGCCCCAACGCCGGCGACGTCGTAACCACTTCAAATCCCAGCGCGTCGCGATAAAAATGCAGCGCGGTCGGCATGTCATACACCTGCAGCAACGGCGACCCACCTCGCAACTCTATTTTTTCATCAGTCATCGCGTCGATCCGGTTAGGCCCCTACTTCGCCGCAGTCTGCGTCGCCCGCGTCACCAGCAACGGCATCTCCGTCGCCCCGACTTTGTCTTTGAACAAATCATGCACGCCGACTCGCAGATAAACCCGCCCCAGCGGGACTTCCATCGTCTGCCGCACCGTCAGCCCCTTCTTCAACACCGCCTGGTATTGCGCATCATTGAGCGACTGCATAAACATTCCCGTCTCCGCATTCAGTATCGTGCCGTCCGCGTCATACGCCAGCAAAGTAAACGCCAGCCTCGGCTGATACTGCCCATTCTGCGTTCGCATAAACCAGACCGAGCCGGCATCCACCGTGCAATCCAGCGCGTAAACTTCCGTCGTCCCCTTCAGGTGCGTAACAAACAGCGGCTTGCCAGGCTTCGGATCGGTCGGCTCATTGCGATCTCTTAACTCCGGCGGCTTGCGCTCCTTCTCATCTATATATGTGCCCGATCCCGCCGCCTTCACCGTCAGCCCAATCTCGGCTCGCTCCGGAGCCCCATGCACCATCGCCACCGCGAACTTCGGCAGCGCATCGGAGCGAATCGCATTGCCCGGCTTGCTCGGATCATCCGCCAGGTATCCCCGCCGGTAATAAAGATTCACACCCTTCAGCTCTGTCTTGACCTCGATCTTCCGATACTTGCCATTCCAATTCTTGTCCGCCGGCGAATATGCCACCGTATAAAAATTGTCGCCCTGGTTCAGCGACTCGATGATCTCCCCGGTGATGTCATTCGTGTTGTAGATCGGCCGCCCGCCCGTCTGGTGCGCGATGTTGTTCATCACCTGCTCCTGGCTCATCTCCGCGCCCGCAAACGCAGTGTAGGCGTTCAGATTCGGCCTGCCCGCGGCGACCCCAAACACAGAGTTGCCCACCAGCCCCCGCACATCCACCGGAAAAACTGCGATGTGGCCGGCCTCCATCTGCAGCGCCAGCTTGTACATCGCCTCGCCATACACCACGTTGCCGCGCCATGGATCCATGACCGTGCCGCCCGGCGGCACCGCAACATCCGGCAGCAGATCAAACGGAAATGATCCCGCCAGCCACAGCAGATTTTTCTTCCCCGGCAACTGGCTCAAATATTCCGCCAGCTGCGACAGCGCTTGCAGCGTCTTCCCCGTCCGCAGCTCGCTTGTCAAGCCTTCTTCATCGCGCGCCCCGACGCTGCCGAGGATTGAGTTCGGATTCCCCATATTTCCCGCCGGCATCGCGTTGCCCGACAGCTGGCTCCCCGTGCTGCCCGTCGATCCCGCGCCATACGACGAACCGCCAGTACTCACCAGCACCATGTCCGGATCGTTGAACCACGGCCCGCTCAACGTCGACTTGTCCTTGTCCATCGCCTTTGCCAGTAGGCTTGTGTCTGCAGTAAATCCCTGCACCATGTGCAGACTGCCGCGCAGCACAAAAATCGCAATTCGCGACCCCGGCGGCAGCCCGGCAATCGCCTTCTGGACCTGCGCCCGCGCGTAACTCTGGTCCGGGCTCGCCGTATTCAACGCGTCAAACAAAATCACGTTCAGCGCGGACGTGTGAATCTCCTGCCCGGCATTCGTCGCCACCGTCGTCCCCGGCTCGGCCGCAACCTCCGCCCGCGGAACTACCGGCAAGCTGTCGCCGCGGTGCTCTTCAAACACCTTCATCGCCTGCTCATGGCCGTCTTCCAGCACGCGGAAGTCGCTCTGCTTCAGCCCATGTACCGGAGCACCGGTCTTGTCCGTCACCACCACGTCCACGACCACGATCCGCGTCGTCGTTTTGTAAACCGGAATGTCGGAGGATGTTTCCGTTCGCGATGCCTGCGCATTCGCCAGGGCGCCCGCAGGCGTCTGCTGCGCCGCGGCCGTACCAGCCAGCAGCGCCACAAGCATCATCCTGGAATACGGCTTCAACATAACCAAAAGCCCCGCAGAACTAACAACTGTACTGTACTCCAGCTTCATCACGCCTTCACCTGTTTTGCTCCCGGATTCAGCGGATCTCGCCCCTGAAAATGCCTATTCCAGCGCCAGGCTCAGCTCTTCCCACTCCGCCACCAGCGCCGCATGCTGCGCCTTCAGCGTCCCCAGATGCGCACTCTGCCGCTGCATTTCGTCAGAATTTACAAACACTCCCAGCGCTTCTTCCGTCTCGCGAATCGCGGCTTCTTTTTCCGGAACCGCTCGCTCCACCACCGCCAGCCGCTGCTCCATCTGCCGCCGCTTGATGGGATTCATCCGCTTGCCCGCGGCCCCATCCCCATTTGCAGCCGATTCAGTTACATGAACTGGCGCGACATGCGAAACTGCCGTCGGCACTCTCGCCTGCGCCTCCGACTCCAGCTTCGCCGCCAGCTGCTGCGCTCCGCCCGCCTTGCGCCACAGGTAATCTTCATAATTTCCCGGATACACAGTCACCCTGTGATCGAGAACTTCAAACACCCGCGTCGCCACCCCGTCCAGAAAATACCGGTCATGCGAAACAAACACCACGGTCCCGGAAAATCCGCGCAACGCCTCCAGCAAAATATCCTTTGCCCGCAAATCCAAATGGTTCGTCGGCTCATCCAGCAGCAGAAAGTTCGAAGGACTCACCAGCAGCCGCGCCAGCGCATACCGGTTGCGCTCCCCGCCGCTCAACACGCCCAGCCGCTTGAACACGTCATCATCGCGAAACAGAAAGCATCCCAGCAGCGTCCGCAACTCCGTCGTCGCCACCTTCGGCGCGGAGCCGCTCAAGTCATCCAGCATCTTCGCATCAGGATTGAGCTCCTTGTACTGGTCCTGCGCAAAATAATCCCCCAGCACGTTGTGCCCCAGCGTCACCGCGCCTTCGGTCGGCTCATCCAACTGCGCCAGCAAGCGGATCAGCGTGCTCTTCCCCGCGCCATTCGGCCCGACCAGCGCAATCCTGTCGCCGCGCTCAATCGTAAAATTCGCGCCGCCGAAGACATGCTTGTCGCCATAATCCTTGCCGAGATTCGCCGCCATCAGCACCGTCCGCCCACTCGACGGCGGCTGCGGAAAGCTGAAGCTGATCGCCGCCTCTTCCTCAGGAATCTCGATCCGCTCAATCTTTTCCAGCTCCTTGATCCGGCTCTGCACCTGCTTGGCCTTCGTCGCCTGCGCGCGAAAGCGATTGATGAACGCCTCCAGCTGTTCAACCCGGTCGCGCTGGTTTTTATACGCCGACTCCAGCTGCGCCCGACGCTCCGCCTTCTGCGTCAAATAAGTTTCGTAGTTGCCGGAATAAACATGCAGCCCCTTGTTCCAGATCTCGACCGTCTTCTTTGCCGTCACATCCAGAAAATACCGGTCATGCGAAATCAATATGTAACCGTGGGGGTACGTAAGCAGATAATCTTCCAGCCAGTTCCGCGTTTCCAAATCAAGATGATTGGTCGGCTCGTCGAGTAACAAAAGGCTGGGCTTGGCTAGCAGCAATTTCGCGAGAGCAACCCGCATCTGCCAGCCCCCGGAAAATTCCTCCGTCGCCCGCCGCATGTCATCGGCAGAAAATCCTAGCCCATTCAAGACGATGCCAATCTGCGCCTCCAGCGTGTACGCATCCCGCGTCCGCATCTGCTGCTCCAGCGTCGTGAAGCGCTCGCAGACAATTTCGTACTCTTCGCCCGCAGGATCCAGCTCGCCCATCTGCCCGGCCAGCTCCTCCAACTCGCGCTCCATGCCCTGCACATCAGCAAACACGCCCATGCACTCCTCGAGCACCGTCCGCCCACTCAACTCGAGCCCATCCTGCGGCAGATAACCAAACGTCGCCGACTTCGCCCGCTGCAACGTCCCATAATCCAGCTGCTCTTTCCCGGCGAGCACCTTCAGCAGCGTGGACTTCCCCGTGCCGTTCGCCCCCACCAGCGCCGTGCGCTCGTTCGGCGTAATCAGCCAGTCCGCGTTTTCGAAAAGTAATTTGTGGCCGTACCGTTTGCCGGCCTGTTGCAGTTGCAGCATGGCGAAGAGCAGCCGCTGAATCCGACTGCCGCTCCTATTTTCTCATTCGCAGCCGCGTTGCAGCCGCTACCAGACCCGGCACGACTTCTCCGGCATCATCGGCTGCCCCACCTTGCAACCGAACGCCTCACCAAACTCCGGCATGTTTTCGATCACTCCATTGCCGCGGAACTGGAACGGCGAATGCGGATCCGTCTGCACCTGCAGCCGCTCAGCCTGCGGACGCGTCTCCCCACACCAGTTCTGACCATACGCCAGAAAAAATTGCTGCATCGGTGTGTAGCCGTCCTGCTTCGCGCTCAAATTGATCTGCTTGCGCTTCGCATCCGCCAAAAACGCCAGGTACGCTAGTCGCAATCCGCCGTTGTCCGCAGTGTTTTCGCCCAGCGTCAGCTTGCCGTTGACGTGCACATCCCCATCCACCACAAAGTTGCCATACTCCTTCACTTCGCAGTCCGTCTTGTCGTCAAATTTTTTGCCATCTTCCGCCGTCCACCAATCCATCAAGTTTCCATGGGCATCAAACTGGCGCCCTTGGTCGTCAAAGCCGTGGGTCAACTCATGGCCAACGATGGACCCAATGTGCCCGTAATTTTCCGCGTCCGTCGCCTTGGCATCGTAGAAAGGAGGCTGCAGAATTCCCGCCGGGAAATTAATGTCGTTCATGCTGGCGTTGTAATAGGCGTCCACCGTCGGCGGGCTCATGCCGAATTCTCCACGATCCACCGGCTTGCCGATCTTCGCCAACTGCCGGCGGTTTTCAAATTCCGTCGCGCGAACGAAGTTCCCCAATGCATCATCTTTGACCACCACCAGCTTCGAGTAATCCCGCCACCTGTCGGGATAGCCGATCTTGTTGGCAATCCCGTTCAGCTTTTCCTTCGCGCGAATCTTGGTCGCCGCACTCATCCAGTCCAGATGGTCAATGTCCCCGTCCATCGCGCTCTCAATGTCCTTCACCATCTCGAGCGTTGCCGCCTTGCTGGCCGGTGGAAATTCCTGCGCCACGTACACCTGTCCCAGCGCCTCACCCAGAGCCGTGTCGGTTGACTGTGCGCACCGCTTCCAACGTGGCAGCTGTTGCGGCTGCCCACGCAACACGTGCCTGTTGAAATTGAAATTCTCCTCGTCAATCGCCGTCGGCAGCACCAGCCCGGGGAACGACGACACCACCTGCCAACGCAAATAGGTCTGGATCGTCGCCAGATCAGTCGACGCCAGCAACGCGTTCAGGCCCTTGAAAAACTCCGGATTGGCAACATTGATCTCCGTCACCGCAGGCGCTCCGGAATCACCTAAAAACGTTGCCCACGCGAAGTTCGGAGCCATCTTTTCCAGCTCGCTCACCGGCATCAGATGGTAAATATTTTTCGGCTCCCGCTGCGACGTCACATCCATTGAAACCTTGGCCAGCGCAGTCTCGAGCTCCAGGATCTTCTTTGCATCAGCCGCAGCCTGCGCGTCAGCCTCACCCATCAGCTTCAGCACATTCGTAATATGCTGCACATATTGCTGACGGATTTTTTCATCCGCCGAACCGGTTCGCAGATAGTAGTCCCGCTCCGGCAATCCCAGCCCACCCTGGTCCACTTCAGCGATTTGCTTCCGCGCGTCCTTCATGTCCTGCTGCTCGCCAAAGCTGAGAAACGCCCCAACGCCGATCAATTGATAATGCGCCAGCAGCGCCGGCAACTCCCCCTTGCTCTTCAGCGCGGCAATGCGGTCCAGCTCCGGCTGCAGCGGCCGCAGCCCCCGCGCATCTGTCGCCTTCGTGTCCATGCAGGCCGCGTAGTAGTCGCCGATCTTTTGCTCATTCGCATCCCTGTTCGCGCCACCCGCCGCCGCCTTTTCCAACATCGCATGCAGCAGAAAAAGGTTGTAGTCAAACAGCAACGCACCGGGGCCATACCCCGAACGGTCCGCCGGTATGGGATACAGCTTCGTAAAGTTGCCGCACGCATACTTCACAAAATCCTGGCACGGATCAGCTGTCGTATCGATGAAGCGCGTCTCCAACCCCGCCACCCGATCAGGCGCTTTGTCAGTGCCCGCTTGCGCCGCCGCCACGCCCGGCAGCCAGAGTGCCGCCGCAAGCATCATCAAAACACTCATCCATCGTCCCGCATTGCAATGCGTCATAACCACCCTCGCTACTTCGGAATATCCTGCAACGCCTTGAACTAATTCTTCTCGCTCACTTCGACCTTTTCCCTCACCGTTAAAACCGGCGGCTGCTTCTGCTCTGACTTCTTCTTCGCCTTCTCAAACTTTTTCTTCTTCGCAGCCGTCAGCGGCTTCACCGCCTTCACTCCGCGCTTTTTGCAAAGCTCTTCCCAGTCTTTCTCGGTCTGATCGGCGTACGCCTGCGCAAAATCCACCAGCGCCTCCTCCATCTTCACCGAGCTCCCGAGATACCCATTCAACGCGCACGAATCTCCAGACCGGCAGTGCCCGCGCGCCAGCAACTCGCCGCATACCTCGGCATACTCATGCAGCCCCGGCGCGCTCAGATCCGCCACCGCAATCGACCCCTTGTGATCGCTGAGCTGCCGCACCACATAATCGCGCGACGCAATCGTCGTCCACCCCAGCATGGGATCGCTCTGCAACTGCATCGCCCGCTGCCCCTCCGCCACCCGCTGTCCATTGTGCGGAACCGCGTGCTGCAGCGCCGCCGGCAGATACGCCGCATACGCCGACGGCCCTTCTTCTTTCAACTGCAGAAAAAGTGGGTCCCCCTCACCGTTGCCTTCCATGTAGATCACGTAGCAGCGCGTCCCCACGCTCCCCGTCCCCACCACTTTCAGCGCGACATCGAGCGGCCGGTATTGATCCAGAAAATGTCGCCGCTCCGGCAACAGGCTCTCGCGATACAACGCCAGCGACGCCTGAATCTCCCGCGCCTTCGCCCCTTGCATCCGCACCAGCAGCGGTGGCTGGTCGTGAAAAACCCTGTGGCCATGCGCCTTGGACGGCTGCGTCAACTTCTCCAACGTGTGCAGTGGCGTCGCCCGCTCGGCCTGCAACAGCGCCCTGCTCACCGGCTGCACCCGCTGCAAGCGATGCACCTGGTAACGCGCCGCATCTAGCACGCCCATCCGCGAAAACATCCGGATCGTCAGCGCGTATCGATTCATAAAAATCCGCACAGCTTCCCTGCAGACGCCGCGCTTGTCCCCCGCCGCACGCCCCGCCAGCACCAGGCTCACTGCCAGTCGCCGAGTGTCCCATTCAAACGGCGCCCGTGTCGTCTCATCAAAATCGTTGATGTCAAACAGCAGTCGCCCATCCGGCGACGCAAACGCCCCAAGGTTCATGACGTGCGCGTCGCCGCAAATCTGGCTCACAATCCCAGTCTGCGGAAGCTGCGCCATGTCCGCCGCCATCACCGGCACCGCGCCGCGAAAATATCCAAACGGCGACGCCATCATCCGCTCATACTTGATCGCCACCAATTGCGGCAGCCGCCCGCGCATGCTCCGCGCCAGCAATTCCAGCGGGTCGTGCTTGCGCTCCTTCGCGTTCCAATGCGCCAGCTCCACGCGATGCACCTGCTTGCGGCGCGATCGCCCAAACTCGCGCCTCTCTTCCGGTGTCGCCCACGCTGCCCCCGCCATCATTGCTCTCCTCGCGACAATTCTTCCAATTCCGCCAGTAGCTCCGCCGGAAACTCAGTCTGCGCTCCTATGCGCGACGCCACATAGCTTCCCAGCCGGTTCGCCGCCGCCGCAATCCCATCCAGTGGCCGGTCCTTCAACCAATATGTAACCATCGCTGCAGTAAATGCATCCCCCGCGCCAATTGTGTCCACAACCTGTGTCTTCAGTCCCGGCGCCTGCACCAGCTCATCCTGCGCCGTCAGCAAACATCCGCGGCCGCCCAGCGTCACGCAGACGAGCTTCAATCTCGGCCCCAATCCCAGCAGCGTCCGCGCCCCCGCCGCTTCATCTCTCGGCGCAGGCTGCCCCAGCGCATGCAGCACCAGCGGCAACTCCTCCTCATTCAATTTCAAAACCGTCGCGTGCTGCATCCCCCACGCCAGCCCGTCATCATCCCAATAAGGACTGCGCAGATTCACATCGAACACCCGCGCCGCCTCCGGCCGCGTCTCCACCACCAGCCGCCGAATCGTGCCCCGCGATTGCGAACTGCGCTGCGCCAGCGTCCCGAAACACACCGCCTCCGTCTCCTGAGCCAGACGCGCCCACGCCGGCGTCCACTCCAGCGCATCCCACGCCACCGGCTGCACAATCTTGTAACGCGCATGCCCTCCGGCATCCAGCTCGACCAGTACTTCGCTCGTCGCCAACCCACTGCGCTGGATAAAATCCGCTTCCACTCCGCTCCCCGCCAGCATCGCCAGCGTCCGCTCACCCAGCGGGTCGCGTCCCACCGAACTGGCCACCACCGCGCGCCCGCCCAGCCGCGCACACGCCACCGCAAAATTTGCCGGCGCCCCGCCCAGCTGAGGATTCACCGTCCCATTGGGCCCCGGCACCATGTCCCACAACACTTCGCCCAGCCCGACAATGCATTGCGGCTTCACTTCGCGTTCGCATCCAGCAGCGACTGAAATTCCAGATAGACGCCGTTCGTCCAGCCAAAACCAATCTCGTTCGACTTGTAACCGGTCTTCAGCTCCACATTCCCCGTGCCCGACACTACGTCGTACTTCTCTTTGATCGCTCCCGACCGCGCCAGGCTGGCATCAATCAGTCCATTCCAATCCTTCGCCACCCGCATCGCATCCGATTTGTAACCGTAATTGAGCAAACCCTCCACCGTCGGCCAATGCGTTGGCGCCCAGCCGTAAGGCAAATCCCACTGCACACCGCTGTCCGTCATGCTCATCGCCACGCCGTAGTCATGCTCAAAATCCTTCAGATGCCCCGCCACACCCTTGGCCTGCTCCTTGCTCGCCATCCGCGCCCACAGCGGGTCAAACGTCGTGATGTACTCGTAGCTCGACTGCTTGCCCGCCATAAAGTCGTAGTCGAAATACATCCCTTTGTCCGGATTCCACAAATATTTATCGATCGCTTTATGTCGCGCCTCCGCCTTCGCCCCCCACTCCTTGGCTTCCTTCGGCTTGCCCAGCTCCTTTGCGAAATGCTCCATGTCGCGCTCATATTTGTAGAGCAGGCTGTTCAGGCACACCGGCGCGTAATGGTGCGTGCTGCCGTCAAACACGCCAAAACGAAAGCTGGGATCGAACCCCGACTCCCGCATCGCCCGGTCGCCCTTATAAAAATCCGCCGTCAGCCGCTTTCCCTCCGCCCACGCCTTCAGGCAGACGTGGCTCGTCTTCACATCGCAACTAGACTGCGCCAGCGCCGCGTCATCTGCAGCCGCCGGCATCTCCGCTCCGTCAATCAAATATTCGCCGGCGCCACTCTGCGGATGCGCCACGATGTAGCGAATCACGTCAGGATAGTAGCTGCTGTCGTCCGCCATCTCCGGCACCGGCCCGTCGCCGATGTCGTAATACCGCGCCAATCCCGTCTCTCCCGCGCGATGAAAATCGCTCTCCCACAACGCATGATCGCGCCGGGCAAAGTCATACGCCCGCGCCAGCCATTTTTTATCCGGCTGCGCCTCGTAAACTTCGCGGATCATCGAGCTCAGATACGGCGGCTGCGACCGCGTGAAATAGTAAGTCCGGTTGGCATTCAAAATCCCGCCGTAGTTATCAATCTCGTAGAAAAAGTTCTCCACCATCCCCCGTGCCAACTCAACCTTCTTCGCCTCCACCAACCCCAGCACAATGAAATAGCTGTCCCAGCCATACATTTCGTTGAAGCGCCCGCCCGGCACCACGTACGAGTTCGGCAGGTACAACAGCCCCGGGTGCGGAATATCCGTCAGCTTCAGCTGGCCAAACTCCGTCACCTTGCGCGGTAATTTCTTCACTTGGACACCGCATTTTTTCTCCAGCTCCTCCACCTTGCCGGACACAGCCACGTCCACCGGAATGTAGAGCACCGTCGCGCTCGGCAGCTTAGGATCGACCACCGTCTTGCAATCGCTCATCGACCGCGTCAGCACCTCCCAGGTGCCCGCAATATATTTCTCCGTCTCCGCAGGAGATCCCACAACCTGCTGCGCATGCAGCGCGCCGGCACCCAGCCCGGCAGCCAGCAGTATGTAACAGCTGCAGTTACGTATTCCAGCAATCATTTCTTGCCCCCCGGAGTGCCATTCTGCAGCCGCTCCGATTCATTGAACTCCGCCGCCGCGTCATCTTTGCGCCCCATGCTGCGATACGCCTGCCCCAGCAGCGTGTGGATCTGGTAGCTCCCCGGATCCATCCCCTCCGCCTTCCGCAAAAAGTTCACCGCCATGCTCGCGTCCCCGCGCTTCATCAACACTTTCCCAAGCAACATCAGCGGACCCGTCGAATATGGATCCAGCAGGATCGCGCGATTCAACGCCCGCTGCGCCTCATCCAGCTTCCCCAGTCGAAAATAGGTGTCCCCCAGCCGGTCATACACGCCGGGATACATCGGATTCGAAGTCCGCTCCCGCTCAAACTCCGCCTGCGCCATCTCGTTCTCGCCCTGCGCCAGCGCAATCTCTCCCAGCACCTGGTGCGCC
>Ga0302326_10019076_pt1 | contig 14189 bp, 10 predicted proteins | sample Palsa_T0_3_FD_202264 | JGI IMG/M metagenome (GOLD analysis project Ga0302326, IMG submission 202264) | Peat permafrost microbial communities from Stordalen Mire near Abisko, Sweden - Palsa_T0_3 | ecosystem: Environmental > Terrestrial > Soil > Palsa > Peat permafrost | place: Sweden: Abisko... | reverse complement strand
GATGGCAGTGAGAGCCGGGATCTCCGCACCATTCCAGGCGAAATGCCGGTGCCACTCGTCAGTTCTCGGATGAAACAGTCTGGTCAGTTCTCCCGTGTCCGGGTCGATCCCCGCAATGTTCGGGCCCTTGTACCGATTGCAGTGGATACATGCCAACGCAAGGTTATCGGGTTCATGCGCGCCGCCGTGCTGTTTCGCAATGATGTGGTTGGTCTGTTTGGAATGGCGCCGGATGCGTGGACGCAAGAAGCTGACAGTATTCGCAGCGTCCCGCAGCCCGTACACGGACCTGCCGAGCCGTTTCGCCGTCCACCGTAGCTATTCTTCCGTCGTGTGCAAAGACTGTCTTGCCTTCGAGCGTATTACTGCCAGCAGATTGCTCACATGGATATAGCTATCCAGTTCAGCTGCCTCAACTCCGGACAGCGAACCGCTTCGTGCCATCTCGCTCAGTTCGTTCATCCGCGATATATCACGCTCGTCGAATTGCAGGGAAAGAAGATACTCAGCCGCATCGCGCGATAAATCGTCTCGCCTGGTTTGGATTAGGCGCGCGAGTATGCCGGTCTCGGTATTTTGCCCGAAAATTCTAGGGTTCGTGGCCATAGCCACCTTTTATTCTATCCTGCTGACTGAGGCGTGGGAAATAGATCTACCGTGGCCGGCAAGGGGTATTCTCGGTCACTTGTCTGCATAACTCGCAAACCGCGGATTTGAATTCTCCGACACTGTCCCGAAGCCCCTCTGGGAAGTCTGGCACGGCAACTCGTTATTTTAGCGCTTATAGCCGCTACGCCCCTTTGGGTAATCGAGAGGGCCGTGCTCGATTTTGCCGGCTGCTGCTGCATCCAGATTGAAGAGCCCACTTTCCAGCAATTCTTCGCTGGTCGATTGGTGGCCTGGGTTCAACACCACGGTTCTAATTCTTCCCAGCACCACCACCGGCTCATTCCCGCGCCCCCGCTGGTTCGATTGTGCGCGCCGAACTCGGCTTTCCGGTTCAACCCCTGCCGGCCACCGATCCGAAGTTGCAAATCGACGTCATCCCCGGCCGCAGATAAGAACCGGGTTTTTGCCCAAGCGAAGCGGATATTGGAAGGATGCGCGGTGATACTCAACCTCTGTCCCTGATCGGCTAAGTCCCGAAAGAATCGCGCGAATCACGACTCAGCGGCTACAATAAAGGCGTCATGGCACGCCGGCTCGAAGCTGTTTACGAACAGGGGATCTTGCGCCCGCTTAAGCCGCTTGATCTGGCAGAGCACCAGCGCGTCCACTTGACTATCGATGAAGGGGCTGCCCGATTGAGTTGGGAATCGCCAGAACCCATGAACGGGCGGCGCGAAGAGCTGCAGTGGCTCGCCCAGGAATCTGCTGCGTACGCAGGCGAGTGGGTGGCGCTCGATGGGCCTCGCCTGGTCGCGCATGGCGTGAAACTGGCAATCGTCAGCGCGGCAGCCAAGGCAGCCGGCGTCATCGAACCGTTCTTCGCCCGTGTTCCCAGAGACAGAGATAACCCGTTCGGCGGCTGGTAGGGCATGTACCAACTGGAATTCACGCGGGCCTACGACTATTCTGTTGAGGATGAAAGCGTCGTGATACCGGTAGTGCTTCGCGCGGGAGCGAACCAAGTTCCCGTCGCTGCAAGCCTTGATACCGGAGCCTCATTCTGTCTATTCGGAGCCGAGATCGCTGAGGCTCTTGGTCTCGCTTTGACCAGCGGAATCCGCAAGCGTTTCCGGACCGCTAACAGTGCGTTTGAAGCCTACGGCCACGAGGTCGAACTCCACGCTCTCGGTGTCGCGACGCACTCTTTGATCTACTTCTTTGCCGATCCGACGATCGACAAGAACGTATTGGGCGGGACCGGCTGGCTTGATCGAGTTCGCCTCGGTTTGGTTCACCACGATAACAAGATCTATTTGGCCCCGCACGACCCACCTGTCTGAATAAATCCCAAACCGCGGATTTTGAATTCCCGACATTGTCACAAAGCCCTTCCGGCAAGTCGGTCACGCCCCCTGCACCTTCCGCTCTTTCCCTTGCCAGAACTTATCGCGAATCTCGCGCTTCAGAATCTTGCCCGTGCCCGTTTTCGGCAACTGCTGCTCTGAAAATTGAATCAACCGCGGCAGCTTGAATTTCGCCAGCCGTAGTTCCAAAAACGTCAGCAATTCTTCGCTGGTCAATTGGTGGCCGGGGTTCAACACCACGGTCGCCATCGGAATCTCGCCCCATTTCGGATCCGGCACCGCCACCACTGCGCATTCGAACACCGACGGATGCGCGAAAATCGCTTTCTCCACTTCAATAGACGAAATATTTTCCCCGCCACTGATGATGATGTCCTTCTTGCGGTCCACAATGTGAAGGTATGTCTCCTCATCCCACACCGCCATATCTCCGGTATGGAACCAGTCTCCGCTCATCACCGCCTCTGTGGCCTTCGGTTCTTTGAAATAACCATCCATCACGTTATCGGACCGCACCACGATCTCGCCCATCGTCTCGCCGTCCCTCGGCACATCTCTCATCTCACTATCCACTACTCTCACTTCCACGCCCACGCCCGGCCACCCGGCCATCGCGCTATGAAAGATGCGGTCTTGGTCGTCTTTGTAACTCACCGTGCTCTTGGCTCGCGAGGTGGACACCATGGGGCTCGTCTCAGTCAGCCCATAACCCACCACCACCTGGCATTTGAAAGCTTTCTCCATCCGCTCCATCAACTCGGGGGACGAAGCCGCGCCGCCCAGCAAAATCTCCTTCATGCTCGAGGTATCGAACTTGCCCAAATCCGGCGAGTGCAGCAGCGCGTTAGCCATCACCGGAACCAAACCCATATGCGTCGCGCGCTCTTGCTGAATCAACCGCAGCACGAACGAAGGCTCAAAACGCCGCACCATCACCTGCTTATGGCCAATCATCGGCGAAAACTGCGCGGCGCCCCAGCCGTTCGCGTGGAACAAAGGAATGGTGTGCAGGTCGACATTCGTGTCGTCCTTGGAAAAACTGCCCGCAATGCCCACCGCGTGCAAATAAAGCGTCCGGTGCGAGAGCATCACGCCTTTCGGCGTACCCGTGCTGCCGCTCGTGTAGAACAATTCCGCAATCTCATTCTCATCCCACTTGGTCCAATCGGGCCGCTCGATGCGACCTTTCAGCAACAAATCTTCATACGTCAGATTCGCTTGCGGCAGCGGTCCATCAATCGCGATATAGTCCTTTATAGCCGGACACGCTTCGCGAAAGGCGCTCACCAGCGGTGCAAAATCGTTCTCAAAAATCAGCACCGTGGCGCCGGAGTGATTCAAAATTTGGGTTAGTTCGGCTGGCGTCAGGCGAACGTTCAGTGGCATGAAGATGGCCCGCATCAGCGCCGGTCCGTAATAGCCCTCCAGCAGCTGATTGTTATTGAAGCTGAGGTATGCTACGCGGTCGCCGGGCACCACGCCCAGCGCCAACAAGCCGGCGGCCAGCCGTTCACACCGTTCGCCAAACTCCGCATAGGTAAAGCGCCGGTCGCCGGATACGACGCCCTCTTTCTTTCCGTACAAATCTACGCCTCGATAAAGGCAGCGAATGGGAGTGAGCGGAAGATGCATGTTTTAATCCAAGCTATATAAGGTGGCGTCGCGGGTCAATAGGCGTCCCGCGATCTGCGGCTAATCGCTACCGAATCTCACTGGATCATACACCGCCACGCTTCGGGGGTGATCCCTTCAGAGCCGCGACCGCAAGGGAGCGTGGTTAAACGCTCGTCAATATTTCCTCAAAACGCGCGCGCAACTCTGCCGGTAGCGGAATGGCACGCTGCGACCGCCTGTCCATACAGACCATCACGATCGCCCCGCTGGCCGCCACCGCGCCCTCTTTCCGAACTTTGAATTCGAACCGTAGTGACGACGAACCGAGCTTTGTCAAGCATACTTCTACCGCAATCCAATCGTCATGCACCAATGCCAGCCGGATATCGCACTCCGCATGGACGCGCGGAAAATTGAAACTGCCGCGCGTATAGCTAATGCCAAACGATCGGAACAATTCCGTTTCGGCTGCTTCAAAAAACCGAAACAGCGCCGTGTAGTGAATGCGGCCGCTGGCGTCGGTATCGGCGAAGCGGACGCGAGTTTCATACCGAAACGGCTCAGGCATCTATAGGACTAGGATGCAACAGCGCTCTTCCGGGCAGACTTTACTCAGGCCCATGCAACCGCATGGGGATTCTGCACTTCCGAATCCGAGCCGGAAGCGTGCGCCCCCCAAAACCGCGCGCACGAACTCCCGGCCAACGATTCACGTTCCCGCTCATACCTTCAATCTGAATTCCTCGAGTTTGCCTGCGATCATACTCCCGCCGAACGGTCACAAGCCTTGCAGAATTATTTCCTCGCCCTTAAACGGCTGAAAAGTAACCCACTTGCCCGTGCTGTCTCCCACGGCCCTATCCGGCCCCACCCCGCCGCACGCTATTTTCAAACCAGCTTTCGGCGGTCGCGTCTTGCCGGTGTCTCCCTGCTTGCCGAGGATCGTCCGTTCGCCAGATCGCGGTTAAGCGCCGATTCTTTCTCGCCGCAAGGTGTTCGAAGCGTCGGCTCACAGTTATTTGAAAATTTAATATTTGCACGTCCTCCGGGAACGCCATTCGCGTCTCTTGGGCCACCCATTCTCTTCCGCAGGGTTGGCCCAGCGGGCTGCGCGGCGCGGCAAAACGACCCATTGGCTTCGTATTTTCAAACTTGCCCAATGGCATTCTGGGTTAGAGCGCTGGAATCGGCGTTTGGCTTTGTTTTTACCAAACCGTCGGCGACCGCAAGACTGGGTTCGCTGCGCAGCGCGGCAAAACGGCCCATTGGGTTCGTATTTTCAAACCCCCCAATGGCATCTTGGCCAGAGCGCTCGACCAGGCGCTTGGGTTTGTTTTTACAAGCTGCCGACATTCTCCCAAAACGCAAAGGGTGCGGCTGCGCGCCGCTAAACGACTCGCCAAGACTTTGGGCGGCAAGCCTGACACCGCGCCCGTCTTGCGCGAGTTCCCCAAGTTGGGTTCGTTGCGCAGCGCAGCAACAAGCCATTGGGTTCGTATTTTCAAACTTCCCAACCGCCTCCGCCTCGGATACCCAACGAGCGGCTGGGTTTGTTTTTACAGGACGCCAACGCCCTGGCGAACTGGCTTCGTTGCGCAAAACCTGGCCTCCTGCCTTCCGGCCCTGGGATAATGCTGAAAAATGGCCTGTCCGCCATGACGATGAAACTTGAGATATCGCCCGAAGTGCAGCCGGGCCTTCTCGCGCAGGCGCAGCATCAAGGCATGTCTCTCGAAGCGTATGCGGAAAGCGTGCTCCGGGAACGCGTCCAGGAATCGGCTACAACTCCGCTCACACGCTCACAAATTGCCGGTCAACGCATCCGGGAATTGCGCAAGGGTGTGACGCTCGGCGGTATCTCCACCAAGGAACTCATCGAGGAAGGCCGTGAGTGAAAGAGTTCGTCCTTGCGGCAAAACTACGGGGCACCGCACCCAGTGACCACCCAGTGGCCCGTCCCACTCGCTTAACCATCATCCAACACCGCTTTGATCATGTCCGCCAGTTCATCCTTCCCCGCCGCCGTACTGACGAATAATTCCTGCCGCGCGCCCGCACTCAGTGCAATCGCTTTCCATCCGTTGCTAGTAGGCACGGTAATGCGAATCACCGGTGGTCCTTTCGCATCGCGCACTTGCCGGATCACGCCCGGAATGATCGAGCGAATGCCCGCGTTCTCCCTGAGCAGACGTTCCAGCACCGGCCGCAGTCCATCAATAATGCTGTGCTCTATCTTGAGTTTGTTCTTTTCCGCCCGCAGCCGCATCGCAACGCTACCTATTTGAATTGCTTCTTATACTGGAAATCGATCCCAAACTCCCCATTGTCGTCGCGCAACGCTACTACTGAGAACTTCCGGCTGAACGCCCACTCGAATCGGAAGATCTGTTCCGATGTTTGCGTCAGATTCGTGATGTACGTGATGGTGACATCCGGCGAAATCTGCTGTTCCAGCGTAACGCGCGTTTGCGGCGTGTTGGTGATGCCCTGCACCAGCGGATCGATCCTGATGTTGGAGATCCCGAACAGCTTCGATAAGCGGTTCGTGACCGGCGAAGTGGCTGCCGCGCCCAGCAGCGAATTCGCTCCCGCTTGCATGTTATTCACCGAGTTCGTGCGCAGCGATTGCGCTGCGTCGGTTGATTCCGGCGCCCGTCCCACTGCCAGCAGCGCGATAATCTCTCGCGGTTGCAACGGCGGGTCCGAACGGTAGGCGATATTCAATTTGCTGAAGATGCCCGATATGGTTATGTCCACCGTTACGCCGCGAGCGCGCGTCTCCAGATCCAAATCAAGCACCGGCTCGATTTTCACCGGGTTCGTAAAAGAAATCTCGCCGCGGTTGATGCCGAACCGGGTGCCGAATGCCGTGATGTCGCCCTGATTGGCCGATAGACTTCCCAGTACCACAGGGTGCTCCGGCGTGCCGCGCAGCCTGAGATCGATCTCCGCCTCCACGTCGCGGCTTAACGACGTGCTCAGCTGCAAATTCGGAGCGCTTTCAATCACTACGTCCATGTGCAGCCCGGTGAGAAAATCGTTGTCGCTGGTAGGCGAACCGCTAGAAGAGCCAAGACCCGCCAGGATGTTCCCAACATCGGTATTGGTATTGAAGACCACGCGCGAAACAGTAAGCGTGCCCGAAAGCAGGCTGTTGGTGCTGGCGCCGCTCAGGCGCAGCTTGGCGCTGGCAGTGACGCTGATCGTGCCCGCATAGCGGACGCGCACATTTTCGGCCGATCCTTCCAAGTGATAGACCAACGGACCGCCCCCGCCGAAGCTCAGAAAGCCCCCCAGTGTTAATTCTCCGCCGCCTGAATTCGCCGTCATTTTTTGCAGCGTGGCCCGGTTGCGGTTGAACATTACGGTGCCGTTCACCGCGCTCAAACCGTTCGGAATGTTCTCGGGAAAGAAAGAACCGTCCTTGATAGCGAGGGTCCCTTTTACGTCCGGGTCTCGAAGCGTGCCACCGATGGCCGCCGAGATGATCGAGACTCCGGCCGACTGCACATTTGGGTCGAACAAATGATAGGTCTGCAAGTTTACCGACCCCGCCACATGCACGTCCATACTCTTCCCGTTTTCGAACGGAATCGTTCCGCTCACGCCCAGGCTGGTATTATCGCCCTCGATATGAAAGCTGCGCACCGTGGCCACTCCTTGCGAAACCTCCACCACCAACGGACCCGCGTTGTGCAAGGAAATCTCGGGTCCCACCGACTTGCCCAGCGGATCGGCGTTGATGCGCGAGGAAAGCTGCAATTGGTCGGAACGTAAGGTTGCGTGAATCTCGTCCGGCTTTTGCAATGGCCCTTCCAGCAGCAGCTTCGCTGACATAAATCCACCAAATAGCGGCGGCGTTTCCGTTCCCCTCAGCGAATAAATGGACTCGACAGTGATGCGGTTAAAGTCTATTTCGGCGCTCGCTTTGTTGTCGCCGCTTAACTCAACCAGTGCTGTCCCATGCAGCGGGTTCTTTCGGAAATCGCCGCTGATCTCAACACCCAAATTGGGTCCGCGGGTGGTGCTCCGCAGGGACAAGTTGCCATAGGAAACCGTGTTTAATGTGACATTGCGCAGCTCAATAGTCCCGTTCGCGCTAACGGGTTCAAACTTCCCAGGCGATAAGCGCGTCGCCGCTTCAAAGTGAAGCTCCGCTTGCGCGTTCAGTGCGGGCGCATACTTGCGAACGGGCGATAAACTGCCCAAAGGAAATCCATTGCTATCCAGCTTCACGCGCGCTTCGCCGCTGGTCCATGCGTCCGGGCTGTGCAAATAATCTCCCGAGAACGTCAGCACGGCGGCACCGGCAACAACCCGGCCGCTACTAATGCGCAACTGATCGCCAGCCAGAGCCGCGTCAAACTGCACTTGATTCAGCCGTTCGCCGTAAGCATCCAAGCTGTTACTGGCGATATGCGCGCGGCCTTCCGGGTGTCCAACCGTGCCCCGCACTTCAACCGAGCCCGACGCAATGCCTTGAATGATGGGCAACTCAATTTTGGGAAAGTACCCCGCTAGTTGCCTTACATTCACGCTGCGAAGCGCGATGGCCGCGCGCACGGCAGAGTCGGGTTTCACTGTCCAACCGTCAAAACCCAACAGCCCCACCGCGCTGATTTTCGTATCCCCCTGCCGCACTTCGCCCGAGGATACATCCAGGCCATTCGCGCTCACCACAAATCTCGCACTCACATCGTCAATCGTTTGCCCGAACAGACGCATCTCCGACGCTTTGAGCTGCCCATCGAACTTCGGACTGCTCAACAGATTCGCGATCGATCCGTCAAAATGCGCCGCGCCGTTCTGCAGCAAAACGGGCCACACGTCGGGCGCCACAGTCAACCCGATGAGGTTCAAGACCGGTTTCACGTCTTCCAGATTGCTGCTGTCGATCGAGATTTGTGTCCGATCGCGCAGCGCGCCGGAGAACGCAATGTTGGAATGCGGAAAACTTAGGTGGGAATTCCCGAAAGTCAGCGAATTCGATTGCTGCAGGTAACTCAAGTCGACGAATCCCGCTACCGGAATGCCTGCTGGTAATGGAGAAATTTGCAATCCGGCCTGCGCGGCCAAATCGTTCGCCCTCGAATTCAAACTGGCTGTGACCCGCACGCGCCCACTGGCGGTGCCCTGCCACGCCAACGGTTTATTGGTAAAGAACGAAGCAGCTTCACTAAGAGTCACTTCGCTGACATTGCCTTCCACCGCCAAATTGCGGAAGTTCCTGATGGTCGCTTCCCCCACAAATTTCGCCCCGCGCGTGGCAGCGCTGATGTGGCGCAGCTGCACACCCGATTTCTTTACCTCGATCTCCGCGCTGGCATTCACGCTTTCTACGGTCACTGGATGGGAATAATAGCCGGTCCTTTCCACCGCCCCTTTGCCGCTAAAAGACCAGCCATTTGTTTCGTCGTAACGTCCCAGTCCCCGTAGCACCAGCTTGCCTCCTCGGACGTTGGTTATCTTCATAACCGGAAGAATTTCATTCGTCATAACGCTCGCGTCAAGTTGATAGTCGACCCTCGGATGCGCAAAACCCAAAAGGGACCCGCTGACAAACGCTTTCGAATCGGCACTCGCCAATCCCGCCTTTTGAACGATAATTCGATCTTTTTGCAAAGTTGCTTGCGCTTCCAGGCTGAGCGGTCCGCGATTGAAGCTGCGGAATCCCAGATCGATTTGACGCGAAGCGAGCGCTATCTCGTAGCTAGGTCCGGCTAAGCGGTAAGCCACACGCACGTCTACGCCGTCTCCGCGCAGGTTCAGCGGAATGCGTTTGTCGCTTACCAAGGCCAAGCCGTTCACAATCTCAAAGTTTTTGAGTTTGAGCGCGAACAATTCTTGAATCGGATCTTTGCCGCTTTTCCTTATCCTGAGCGGCGTGGGAAGGTTTGTCGATCCATCCGGCGCAACGATCAGATTGAGCTGTGGGCGTGTCAAGACAACGGAAGAAACATCGGCTGAGCGTTTTAGAACCGAAATAATTTTCACCGTAATGCGGGCTGTTTCCACACTAAGCAGCGGTGCCGCGGCCGGCGGTTCCGTACCGTGAATCACAAATCCGCGCAGATCCGCCGTCAGCCTGCGCCAATCGTAATCGAAAGCGGCAATCTCCACCTTTCCGCCCGTAGCCGCCTCCACTTGCGCCACAATGCGCCGCCGCACCTGATCGCGAAACCAATTTGATTGCAGCACCCCCAGCAACGCCACGGCGAGCGTGCAGAAGACGACGCCGGCAATGGCTAGCGCTATCCAGATGGTCTTGCCGCGAATTCGCATGGCTATTCAAGCGCCTTGTCTAAATACACGATGTTCACTCGTTTGCGGCTTTCTCCCAGCCACGTGTTCATCGCCGCATCCGTGTGCTCTTCCAGCAACATGGCGCGGAGCGTCTCTCGCGAAGCTTCGAAAGTAGGCGGCTCCTCGCTATGAGACTGTTTCCAGGCCGCCACTTGCCTCTGATATGCCGCCTCCACGTCGCTATCTGAAACAACAGTATCGGGACGGAATCGAAAGTCAATGAAGCGTAATTCCATCAGCTGCAGTTCCAGATGCCGCCGCATTGTCTCCACTGTCAAGTTATAACTCGCTAGCATTTTGTCGAAATCGGCGGTGCCGCCGTTCGAGTCGACAATTTGCTTCAGATACTTGCCCACATCCGCAGGACCCGGCAGCGGATAGCGGCTCAGATCCATCTCCTGCTTGATCAATAACTGCTCCACTAGGCGGTCGGCCGCATCGCGCCGCTCTTCCAGACTGCGCACGACCGGCTTGTGATTGAGCATGGCCGTTACCCGCAGTTCTTCATCAATCTGAAGTTCGGTGATAATTCGATTGCCAACCGCGACGGCAAGCCGGTCGATAATCTCGGCCTGGTCTAAAACTGCGCAGAAAACGATCAGGCTAAGTGTGCGCATCAAAACGCCTGCCCTAACGAAAAATGGAATTGGAATGCGTTGATCTTTTGCACCACCGATGGCAAAATCTCGCCTTGGAGAATATCCTGTATCGTGCCTTTCAAACCGAAAAACCGCGGCGCGTCGGGACTGAAGGAAAAATCGGCGCGAAATGGGCCAATGGGTGTACGGTAACGGATGCCGAAGCCAACCGATTGCACCAGGTAATTGAAATCGGCCAGGTTGCGCTGGCGGAATCGAAAGCTAAGATCCTGGATGTTCGTATAAACGTTGCCTGCATCGTGAAACAGCACGCCCCCCACGTTATCGCCAAACAACGGGAATCGCAGCTCGAAGCTGTTGGTCAAGAGGGCGTTACCGCCAATCGGAAATCCAGTCGTGAGATCGCGCGGCCCAGCCTGAAAATCGGGAAAAGCGCGCAATGAGGTAGATCCGCCCGAATAGATGCGTTCTGCCAGCGGAATATCGTTGACGTCGCCAATTCCATCGTTCTTTCCGCCGGTTCGCTGAATGAGGCCAAATTGCGTGCTGCGGGCAAAAACGAAGGCTCGGCCCAGAGGATGATAAGTGGAATTACGGAACAGCCCGCGCGCGAAATGAGTTTGCGATCCTAGGAAGCCAGCCGCGTAGCTTAGATCGATTGTGGTGTAAATTCCATGGTGAGCGTCGGTGGGATCGTCGCGCTTGTCCTCAATAATGGTGAAGTTGGCGATACCGGCGGTTTCCGGCTGCGAAAGAATCGGCACGGCGCCCTCGGTAATTTTGAGGTTTGATAACGTCACGTTGCGGTAAATCAGGCGGTATTGAAAAGTGTAGGCGCGCGAAAGGCGTTGGGAAAGCTGAACGGACCCTTCCCTGCGATGCGCGGTGTAAGTGCGTATGTCGCTGGAGTCGTCGTAGAGAACCGTGGCGGTGACGCTCAATTTGTCGTTTGAAATGAAGTGCGGAATGAAGTAAGTGAGCGCAGCGCGCTGTTCGATGGTCGAGACCGCCGTCTGCAAGCCAAGAGTTTGCCCTAAACCAAACAAATTGATACGGCTGACGCCGAAAGCGAAGCGCGGCGTGAAGCCGGTGCTGCCGGCGGGATTGTCCAAGCTGGTTTCGCCTCCGCCAATACGGGCAATTTGCGCGCCCAGACCAAAGGTAGTCGAGTAGTGCTTCGCCTCGTCCACATCGAATAGCACATATTTAGCGTCTTCGTCGCCGTTCGGATCTTGAATCGAGGTGTTCACGCGCGCGAAAATACCCAGATCGTACAAACGGCGTTGACTGTCGGTCTCCTTCACCAGCGAAAGAGGTTCCCCGCTCTTCAGTTCCATGCGGTCGAAAACCAGCCGCGCATTGGTCGTTTCCAAGCCGGTCACAAGCACGTTTCTCACATATTCCCTCGCACCGGCCTTAATGACATAACGCAAGTCCACATGTTGTGGCTCGGCCGCCGGCGTGACGTAGTAATCGAAAGTGGCGTTCACATATCCGCGGCCGTAGTAGTAGTCGAGAAGATTCTCACGATCCAAAGAAATGCTGGCGTCGCTGAATACCTGATTCTTAGCCGACGTTAGCATGCCTTCCAGCGCCTTGCGGTCTGTATCGGCCACCCCTTCCATTTCGAGATCGGACACAATCCATTGGGGACCCTCGACGATTTGAATAAAGGCGCCCAGACGATTGGAGGCGCCGCGAAAATCGTCTTGCACACGAGATGTTACTTTCACATCGCGAAAGCCATTGGAGGCGTAGAGATTTTGAACCGCCTGCACGTCCTGCCGCAAATAAGCTGCGCTGAAGCGGCCAAATGGGAACCGCGGTAACCGCGCCGGCTCAGTTAAAAGCCTTTCGCGGATCATGCGTTCGGGAAAATAATGATTGCCCAGGATTCCCAGATACACCAACTTGTGCCGGCCGCCCAGATCGACCAGATAAGTGACAATGCGCTCGCTCGAATCCTTTCCGTCCGTGATGGAATGCGAAACTTCGGCCTCAAAATAACCTTCGGCTTCCAGGTAATGTTCAATGTTGTGATCGCCTTCATTTAATAAGTCGGGATCAATGGAATGTTCTTGAAAGAGAGGCACCAGATCCGTTAATTTTTCTTTGCCAAGGTGGGCGCCTTCCACGCGCACAACTACTCCCGGCCCTCCCTTGATTTCAATGTAAGGCTTGACGGTGTTGGAATCTCCCCGATAATCGAGGCGCGTTAGAGTTACGCTCGATTGCAAAAGGCCTTCCTTTTCGTAATACCGCCTGATATTGTCCAACCCGCTGCGCACACGCGCATTCGTCACCGGCCTCCAACCGAGGCCGAACAGGCCATAGAGACGTTTCCAATGGGTAGCACGGATGATACGGGCGGCGGAGGTCTGGGTATTGCCGCTAATCGCCGGCCGCTCCAGTTTGGCTCGCTTACCCGCATCAATATTAAAGGTGACGTGCGCCTGCTCGTATTCAGGCTCATAATCGACATCGGCCGTCACATCGGCGTTGTAGAAGCCATTTTGGCGGAGGAGAACTTGGAGCGATTCTACGGCTTGGTTTTTGTCGGCGTTCGTGTACAAACTACCGAAGCGCAGCTTCGATGCGCTCACCAGCTGGCTCTCGTTGGGAGGTTGTTTGGCGCCCAGGATTTCAATTCTTCCGACAAAATAGGCGCGCTGCGTTACAAATCGCAGAGCCACACCGGCGCCTTCATCGCTGGCATCCACTGCCAAATCGGCGTAGCGTCCGGAGGAATATAGATTCTGAAGCGCCGCCCGCAGCTCATTCTCGTGAAAAATCGAACCGGCGTGAATGGGAACGCGCTTTTCGAGTTCTTCCTTTGTTAACGGCTGGTCTGCAGGCTCGAACTCCACCTTCTCAATGGTGCGCCCTTCATATTGCAGGGCTTCCCGCAAAAGCGTCGAGCTCGATTGCTGGCACAAGACGGGCAGGCTGACTAGGATTGCTAGGATCGGGATAGATGACAGCCGGTGAGGAAGCGCAAAGGGCACGTTCGTGCCGCGAAACACAGTCAGGAATTCGCGCGGCCTCGACGGGCCCGTCTTGCGCGTGTTCCCTAGACCAACGCTACTCCAGGCAGATTCTGTTCCCCGGCCTGGGCGTTGAAGGCCAGGCGCGAATTCGACTAGCGGCGATTTGTATTGTCGGCTGCGGCGCACTAGGAAGCTTTCAAGCTGAAGCATTGGCGCGCGCAGGCATTGGCCGGCTCAGGCTGATCGACCGCGACTACGTTGACTATACAAATCTGCAAAGACAGTGGCTGTACGACGAGTCTGACGCTCACAACGAGTCCCCCAAAGCCATTGCGGCCGCACGACGATTGCAACAAATCAATTCTCACGTTCAAATTGACGCGCTCGTCAAGGATGTGACGCCGTCGAATGCCGAAGAATTAGCAGCCGGTTTTGACATGATTCTAGACGGTACGGACAATTTTGAAACGCGCTATCTCATCAATGATCTTAGCGTCAAATCAAAAACCCCTTGGATTTATGGGGCGGCCGTGGGCAGTTACGGCGTGGCGATGCCCGTTGTGCCCGAAAAAGGGCCGTGTTTAGCCTGCATTTATCCTGAAAGTCCTGCCGGCGTGCAGCCCACTTGCGATGTCAACGGAGTCATTTCTTCGGTAACAGCTTCGGTGGCGGCGTTGCAGGTGGCACTGGCGCTACGGTTAATCGCCGGATGG
>Ga0302326_10019075_pt1 | contig 14189 bp, 13 predicted proteins | sample Palsa_T0_3_FD_202264 | JGI IMG/M metagenome (GOLD analysis project Ga0302326, IMG submission 202264) | Peat permafrost microbial communities from Stordalen Mire near Abisko, Sweden - Palsa_T0_3 | ecosystem: Environmental > Terrestrial > Soil > Palsa > Peat permafrost | place: Sweden: Abisko... | reverse complement strand
CCCCCATCCCCACTCCACGACAAAATAGCCTCGCTACGCTCGGAAGATAACTCTTCCAACTTGACGATCTCGATCACTTCCCGAGACAATCAATCTCGCCAGCGTCGCTGCGCTCCGACCTTGATCGGAATCGCAGGAACACTGATCGCTTTCACACTGAATCCCTGATCGACATCACTGGAATCCGCACGGCCCTAAGCGTTTCCACTTTGAACGTGAGGATCACAGTTGCAATATCACCATTGTCGGTCTCCTGATAAGTTACTTCTGGACGCTCCTGAATCTTGGATCGAAGAGCGAGTATTCCATTCCTAGAGGGGTACTCTATGATGTCTCCTTGTTCGGGGATGTAGGGCACGCTCTCTCCAGGAAATGTGAGCCTGCGGTCTTCTTTAAAAGACACCCCGTCGTCGCTGCTCGTGAAAGAAAAGACGTATTTCATCCACTATCCTCCGCCAACTATGAATAACGCAGCTCCTCGGCGCAAGCAGGCCTTAGTCCGATTCTCAGCCATCTGTCGCCGCACTGTTGCCCGGCCTGGCGAGGTTTAGCCCACCAAGCTCAATCCCCGTTCTCCTAGAATTTCAACTCTGAATCGTTGTTCGTTGGTCATGAAGAGAAGGAGTGCTAGCTCCTTAATTGAGTAGCCAAGTGCCTGAAGATGAGTTCGCACCAGCCTCAGGAAAAGCTCCGGACGCTCTGGGGGATATTCGTATTCCAGGGGCTCGTGGACACGAGTCCGACTCCCCCGGTTGAGATTCATGTAGAACAGCTTTCGTTGATATTCAGTGATTGTCTTCAATTGAAAAGCGCGCTCGATAAGCGCCTGAATTGAGACCTTCCATGTCCGCTTGAGGTCAACCAACTTCGCCATCGTCAGACCGTATAGAGATGGCTTGATTTCGCGGCGCGGCATGAGAAACTCAGCGGCGAACTCATTGGCCTCCTCTTCCATCTTCGGATGCGGGAATTTGTGCAAGACGATGTGGCCCAATTCGTGGGCGATAGTCAGTCTGCGTCTATCCCAAGGAATATCCGAATTAGAATTAACCAAAAAGATAGGGCGGGACTCTTTCTTGTCGTCGACCCATTCACTTATTGCATCTGCTTGTTTCGTTCCAAAATCGAACTCGATGACAACGCCGCCGGCCTCTTCGATGGCCTGCGTTAGATTCCTGATCGGTCCCGAGGGAAGCATCCATGTACTTCGGACCAACCGAGCAATGGCCGCTATACCACCGTCATACTCTGAGGGGTCCATCCGCAGAAATTTGAAATCTACTTCTGTTTGAATTGATCTGGTGAGTCGGTCAACGCGCATGCGACAAAGGTTCATTTGCGCATGAAGCCGACGCAACACCCGATCTGCCAAACTTTGGCGTTTGCGATGAAAAAAGACAGTCGAGTTGAAACCGTACACTTTGTCCGATTGCCAGAAAAAATAATCAGGAAACTCCAGCTTCTCGACGAAACTCTTAAGCACATCATCGGAAGGCGGAAGAAGTCCGGCTTCGATTCGTGAAATCGTTCCCTGGTTGACTGCGACGAGATCAGCTAAGTCGGTCTGACTGAATCCCCAAGATTCACGGGCAAGAATCAGCATCTCAGGATTGAATCTTGTTTCTACCATAGCTCCTCAAAGGATGATAATTTGTTCGGGTCCTTTCGTAATACGGAGCCGAACACTACGTTCTGCCGGTTTCAATTCATGCATCACGAGTGGCTGCGGAACCTCATCGACATCAATAAACCAGCGCGGAAAGACAAGATTCGGCGGAGAGAAGGACATACGTCTGATCGCCGTCTCGTCATCGTTGAGCTGATAACCTGCGATTACTAGAGCAGCTTCACCAAACAGGTTTAGCTGTCCTCGGTTTAGTTCTTCTGCCTGCTGCGTGCTCACGTTTGATGACGTGCGGTTATCGTCGAGCTTCTTAAACCAGATGGTCACTTGGTCAGACAACGAGAGGAAGCGAAGCTGTCGAGTCTCTTGAAAGATGATCTGTGTTCCGGCCACTTCATCAAATTCAGTGACGACATTTGCGAAGATCAAGTCGCTGACGATATTGGCGCGGGTCGATTTGCGATGAATCTGAATGTCGGGATAGGTGTTACGGTACCGATCGTAAGCGTTCGCCATGCAATTCCAGAGCCGGCGAATGTGCGGTTGAATTTCAATATAGGCTTGATCCTCGCTGATGGTCGAAATTTTCATCTTCCTTCAAACCTCTTTGATTCTTGATCATAGGCTATTTTTCGACTGTTTTATGTATTTTTTATGCATAAAACTATGCGCATTAGAATCAATGAGTTAGACCCCTGTGCGAAAGTCCCGCTTTCCACGGGGGCGGTCTCAGCACCCTATCGGTGAAGTTACGGGCGGCGAACGGCAGGGTGGGGCGGATCGCAGCGACTCGGCGCCGGGCAAAGCTACAGAGGTTATCAGAGAGCTCCAATAGACCCTCAAGAGAGTGGCAGCCTTGGAAACATTAGGGATCCGCCTGGCCGAAGGCTGTTGCTGTCGATCACCACGTGGCGGCCGCCGGCGGAGAAGACCGAGGCGCCAGCTCACCGGCACGGCAGAAATTACGCGCAGTCGCAGGGCCTGAGGACGCGACCGCGGATCTCCGTGCTTTCTCTCTCTGAGCCCCGACAACGCGCGTCAGCAGCTCAACGCCGGGTCAAGTAAACATTCCCTAGCCGAAGACTCTACTACCGAAACCACCCGTGCGACCGCGCGGCCGGAATAAAAGACTCAAGGCACGAGAGCTTCAATAGCTCGGCCAACATCATCCAACACAGCGAAGATCCCAGAGCCATACAGGCAACCGCTCGATGCGTAGACCTCCTTGGTCGAAGGCTGTTGCTGTTCGTCGTCCCCGATCATCGCCGCGTCGCTGGCAGAGAAGATTAAGGGTGACAACGCTGACACCCTTCCGCATCCCGCGCGGCCGAAGCCTTCGGCCTGGCAAACCCACAGCGAACCGAGCTCGACATGTGGACCTTCCTGGCCCAAGGCTGTTGCTCTCGATAGCCGCGCGGGCCGCCGCCAGGACCAGGCGCGGCAGGATTAAGGGGGACGTTGGTGACCCCCTTCCGCATCGAGCGCCCACAGCCTGAGGACTGGCGACCAACGGGGACCGAATCGACGTGTGGACTGCGTGGCCGAAGGGTTGTTGCTATCGAATCGCCGCGTGGCCGCAGCCAGAGAAGATTAAGGGTGACAAGGCTGACACCCTTACGCATCCCGCGCGGCCGGAGCGTGAGGCCCTGCAGACCCACAGCGAACCGAGCTCGACGTGTAGAGACCAACAGGGACCGATCGACGTGTGTGGACTGCCTGGCCGAGGGGGTGTTGCTATCGAATCGCCGCGCGCCGCGGCCGGCAGAGAAGACCCGGGGCGTGAGAAGGAACCGTGAGGCTCAAAGAGTATGCACCAAAACGCCAACCAGAGAGTACAAGGCGTGCAGTCGATGATCACGCGCAGTCGCAGAGCCTGAGGCCTCAGAGACCACAACGAACCGCTCGACGCGTGGAACCTCTTGGCCCGAAGGCTGTTGCGGTCGAATCGCCGTGCGGTCCGCGGCAGAGAAGACCAGCGCGCCAGATCACCGGCACGGCAGAGATCACACGGCGAAGCCTCAGGACCTGCAGCACAACGACTGGGTCAGGCCGCGTGGATCTACCGGCTCGAAGGCTGTTTGCTGTCGATCGCCTGGCGGCCGCCGCCAGCAGGAAGACCAGGCGCCAGCTCTCCGGGCACGGCAGAGATCACGCACAGAGAAGCCTGAGGACTGCAGCACAACGACTAGGTCAGGCCGCGTGAATCTCCCGGCCCGAAGGCTGTTGCTGTCGATCGCCACGCGGCAACCCCCGGCAGGAAGACCGAGGCGTTCACCGGGCACAGCGGTCGGAAGACCACGCGCCAGCTCGCCGTCATGGTGAAGATCGCACACAGCGAAACCTGAGGCCCTGCAGCACAGCGACCCGCCCGGCCGTGTGCACTCCCGGTCGAACGCCTCTTGCTGTCGACCGCCGCGCGGCCGCCGGCAACGAAGATCAGACGCAGCTCACCGGGCACGGCAGAGGTCACACACACACAGCCCGGGGCCGCAGAGCCAACAGCGGCCCGCGCTCGAGGTGTAGACCTTCTGGCCGAAACTGTTGCTGATGATTGCCGAGGGGCCGCCGGCAGCGAAGATCCGTGCCTGGTCGCGCGTGCTCCGCGCCTACCGACAACAGCCTTCCGGCGCCGGGAGGTCCACACCTCGAGCGAGCGGCAGTTCCGACTGTGGCTCTGCAGGTCTCAGGCTCTGCGGCCGCCGTCAGTTCAAGCGTTAGGTGGTTCGCCTGAGCGACGCCTGGCGATTCGCTGAGTTTCAGGCTTCCCTGTAACGGTGCAGGACGAATGATCCGTCAGCCCCGATAACTGCGAATTGATACCGGCCGCCGCGAAAGCCGACCCGGATATCTCGACCGGACGCAAGGCGAAGCAGCCGTCCGAGTGTCGCTCCAAGGAACCGGCCGCAGATAGACTCTGGAAAGCCGTAATCCCGAAAGCACTCGTCGATCTGGAAAATTGCTACAGCATTATCGGTGTTTCTTTGCCCGCAAGTAATGGAAAGACTATCTGTGATTGTCATAATGCGCTGAGCGTAGCAAGAGAGTCCGCCGTCTCGCCACCGCATAATTCTTTGAACGCCAGCTTGTTCTCGGCGACACTTCTCGGACCCCGCAGCCCAGCAGAAAATTTAGCGCTGGGTTTTCCGCCGGGAAAGCTGGCTTTGGGCGGCCCGAGATCTTCGGAACCAAGCTATCGAGATGCCTCGCTTTTTTCTACACCGTATCCATTTAGGTACATAGTTGAGAGCTCGAGTTGAGCAAGCATCATTGAACCAAGCTCACAGTCTCCGCTTCCTTCTTTCGGTTCGGCCGCTTTGTGGAGGTGTTTAGCACCCTTTACATAGTCCTTTGGCGGCCATGAGCCGTTTAAGTACATGTGACCGAGTTGAAAGTGCGCTGGCGAATACCCTCGCTCGGACGATTTACGAAACCTATCTGAACGCCTCGTTCCAGGCTCTTTTCAACACTATCCCCACTCTTGTACAAGAGGCCCAGTCTAGCCCGAGGTCTGCAGCACGGCGACCCGGTTGGCCGTGTGGATCTCCCGGCCGCTGGCTCTTGCAGTCGATTGCTGCACACACCGCGGGCAGAGATAGACCAAGGCGCCAGCTCTCCGGGCACGGCGGAGATCACTCACAGCGAAGCTTGAGGCCTGTAGCGTAGATCTCCCGGCCGAAGGCTGTTGCTGTCGATGCGCCGCCGCGGCGGGCGGCAGGGCCGACCAGGCGCCAGCAGCTCACGGCGCACGACAGAGATCGCACACCGCGAAGACTGAGGGCCTGCAGCACAACGACCAACTCGGCCGCGTGGATCTCCCGACCCGAAGACTGTTGCCGTCGATCGCCGTGCAGCCGCCGGCAGAAGGACAAGCGCCTGCAGCTCGCCGCTTTGGTGCATATATGCTGCACGATCCGTGCATTCAATTTGGCGCTTTGGTGCATATACCACTCGAGGAGGCTGTTGCTGTCGATGCGCCGCGGCGGCCCGCCGGCAGAAAGACCAGGCGACAGCTCACCTGGGCACGACGGAGATCACACACAGCGAAGCCTGAGGCCTGCAGCACTGCGACATGCTCGACCGCGCATGGAACCCCCTGGCCGAAGGCTCTCGCTCGGATCGCCGCCCCGGCCGCCGGCAGGAAGACCAGGCGACAGCCACCTGGGCACGGCGGACATCACTCACAGCGAAGCCTCGAGGCCTGCAGCACTGCGACATGCCCGACCCGGCTTTCGCGCCCGGCGGGTCAGTGCACTTCCCGGCTGGATCGCTGCACCCTTGGCCGGCCAGGCCGATCCGCTCTGTGCTTCTCCGGGTGTTGGCAACATGCCGGGACCGAGGCCTTCGCGGAAATCGCAAGGCAATGTGTCCACCTGGTCGACGGGACGGGCGCCGGTGGCCGCAGCGAAAAACACACCTACGCCGCTCTCTGGAGCCTGGTTTGATCGGTTTGGTCCGTTGGGAATGCAGGCAAAAATACTCTCCAGCGCCAATACGCTTGCATTTTAGGCACAACGCTGAAAGGATGTGAGTTGCTGTCGTCATCGTGCGCACAGCAAATAACCAAGCCGCATCGCCGGCCTTAAAAGGAGCGTTACCCATGGGCACTTCTGTCCACCGCATCACTGCGTATCAAATGCGCAAAATCGCGCACCCCGTCTTTACCGACATTAACAAGTACTGGTTCACTGTAGCCGCGAAGGATTTTCCGGCGGACATCAGCACGGCCGCGAATGCGCGCGATCCTGTGGGTTTGAATCGCCGCGTATACAAAGACGTTCGGAGCAGCTTGGACGGTGAAACTGCCGAAGTCGGTACCTTCGACTTAATGAACAAGGGCATCACTATCTTGGCCGAGTCCGTGCGGATGGTGAACAAGGAGAAGGGCATTTTCGACGTAACGATCGACGATGCAGTAGGTGGTATCGTCGACGGTGCTCATACGGCCAAGATCATTTGGGAAGCCAACGCCGCTAGCAGCACTCCCGAAGAACAGTATGTCGAGGTGTATGTTCGCACGGGGATTACGCCTGAGATGATCAGCGAAATCGCGAGAGGCCTGAACACCGGCATCCAGGTAGCTCCGCAGTCGATTTACAACAAGGCCGGAGTTTTCGATTGGCTGAAGAAGACCCTCGCAAAAGAACCTTATGCAAATAAGATCGCCTGGAACGAAAGCGACGAGACTGAATATGACGTGCGCGATCTAATTGGGGTTCTCGAGGTTTTGAATGTCTTCGACTTTCCAAATAGCGTAAATTCCGGCAAACACCCGATTTCAGCTTATGAGAAGTGGAGCCTCCCGCTTAAAAAATTCGCAGACGACTACGACGAGCACGAAAACAATCTGAAGGGAAGCAAGTTCTACCGTCTTCGTCATCTGTTGAAGGACGGGCTAGAACTCTACGATCTGATCCGGCACGATTTCCGCGAAATGCGGAATGTGGAGGGCGGTCGGGCCGGCAACATGAAGATCGTTGAAGAAGCATCAGAGCGGCGTGGCGAATTTGAGTTTCCTTTTGCTGGGATCCCTGGCGGTAAATATCGACTAACGAAGGGAGCCACGTTCCCGATTCTTGCGGCGTTCCGCAGCTACGTGACGATCGACAGCAAGACAGGGGATGCAGAGTGGCGCGGTGGGTTCGATCGCGTGAAGGAAGTTTGGAAGGAAGCCGGGCCGACCTTGGTGGATGAAACATACCAACTCACCCGCGATGGTATCCGTAGCCCTGACCAGGTTGGCAAAAACCGCAAACACTGGGGAACTCTGTACATGCGTTTGCAGGTGCAACTCCTGCAGGAACAGTTGCAGGAGCAGCAAGACCGACCGGCTGCGCGGCGGCGCAGATAGATCGTGGGGCGGGAAGGAAATCGTTAGGATTCGACCCTAGCCCGCCCCATAAGACTCGGGGCCGAACCGGTGAGTTTCGCGCCCCCGGGTGACTTCTGCCCTGGCGGACGGCGCGGCGAATCAGAGCGGCGGCCTCTTAACCCCGTAGGTCGTGGTATTTTTTCGGCTCGCCGCAGCCATGCGGGAGGGGAAAGCGTAGGTTCGGTGGCAACGCTTGCGACCGTGCTCCGTCATCCCAGAAGCCGCTCCAAAAGCGCCCGCTTTTAAAGCATTCCTCATAGTTCTCCCGGTCCTGCTCGTCGACCTGCAGCTCCTCGAATAGCAGGGCCGAAGGCTCTCGCTCGATCGCCGCCGCGGCGCCGGCAGGAAGACCAGGCGACAGCCCACCTTGGCACGGTTGCGATCACACACACAGCGGAAGCCTGAGGTCTGCAGCACTGCGACCTGCTCGACCCACGCATGGATTCCCTGGCCGAAGGCTCTCGCTCGATCGCCGCCGCGGCCGCCGGCAGGAAGACCAGGCGACAGCTCACCCGGGCACGGCGGAGATCACGCAAAGCGAAGACTCAAGGCCTGCAGCACTGCGACCTGCTCGACCACGCATGGATCCCCTGGCCGAAGGCTCTCGCCCGATCGCCGCCGCGGCCCGCCGGGCAGGAAGACCAGGCGACAGCTCACCTGGCCACGGCGGACATCACTCACAGCGAAGAATGAGGCCTGCAGCGCAGCGACCTGCTCGATCGCGCATGGATCCCCCGGCCGAAGGCTCTCGCTCGATCGCCGCCGCGGCGCCGACAGGAAGACCAGGCGCGACAGCTCAACCGGGCACGGCGGAGATCTCACACAGCGAAGACTCGAGGCCTGCAACACAGCGACCTGCTCGACCCACGCATGGATCCCCTGGCCGAAGGCTCTCGCTCGATCGCCGCCGCGGCGCCGACAGGAAGACCAGGCGCGACAGCTCAACCGGGCACGGCGGAGATCACACACAGCGAAGACTCGAGGCCTACAGCACACCGACCAGCTCGAGGCCGTGCATCTCCCCGGCCGAAGGCTCTTGCTGTCGATCGCCGCCGCGCGGCCGCCGGCAGGAAGACCAGGCGACCGATCACCTGGGCACGGCGGAGATCACACACAGGGAAGACTGAGGCCTGCAGAGCCACACACTTTTTGAATCGAAAACTCCCATTCAATTCATGCGTGCATGGTTCCATGCCTGCATGAAAACACGTCTTACGTGGCGAGCTGGCCGAAGGCTCTCGCTCGATCGCCGCCGCGCGGCCGCCGGGCAGGAAGACCAGGCGACAGCTCACCCGAGCACGGCGGAGATCACACACAGCCAAGCCTCGAGACCTGCAGAGCCACACACACTTTTCTGAATCGAAAACTCCCTTTCAATTCATGCGTGCATGGTTCCATGCCTGCATGAAAACACGTCTTACACGTGGCGAGCCGACCGAACGCTCCCGCTGTCAAATCGCCTCCGCGCGGCCGCCGGCAGGAAAGACCAGGCGTCTGCTCACCGGGCACGGCGGAGATCACACACACCCAGCGAAGCCTGAGGCCTGCAGCAGCGACCCGCTCGACCGCGCATGGATCTCCGAAGGCTCTCGCTCGATCGCCGCCGCGTGCCGCCAGCAGGAAGACCAGGCGCCCGCCCACCCGGGCAATGATGACGCGCTTCTTAAAACTGGCGAGTTTGAGATGTACAAAAGACCAATCAGTTAGCGTCCCACTTCTCCCCTGAGTCCGGCAAAAAAGCTGCGAGGCACCATTAGCTGCTTTATGCCGTGTGTATGCACATCGGATTCCGGCAGAAAAGTCACAGCGAGAACTCTAAATTTGTCATCTGTTCTGTAAATCCCAAACAGTATCCGGACCCCTGCGGCATGAAGCTCTTGAGCCTCGGTCAAGATAGAACGACAGGCGTTTAGTCTTTCGCTATATGTCCCATCGCTTGCGCAATCGGCCCAGTCGCTCAGGTTGTCGAGGAATGATGCCACAAGCTCTGCACACTCCTCTGGAGCCCATCGCGTACAAGGCCACACGCCATCAAGACCTAAAATTTCATCGCAGTGTTCCAGTGTCGTCAGAGCTTTAGCTTCTATCACGAGGTATTGTGCGCTCAACTGAGCAGCCTGCTCTTCAGCCTGCTCTTCTGTCATGATCAGGCGAGGAGCGGTAAAGAGGTCGGCGGCTCCTCCGAAAACTTTCGCGATTCTAGCTAGACTTTCGTCGGAAACCTCATTTCCGGCCTCAATCCGTTGGACTGTGCGTTCGTCAATGCCAGCTTCGACTGCCAACGTATATTGCTTCATATCCAAAGCTTTGCGGAAACGTTTGACTGCCTGAGCAATTTCTTCTTTGGTCAAGCGGCGGAATGATCCTTTTGTCTCTGTGTTCATTTGTGTTTTCTCCCACAAGCAGACTCCCATACCGTGAAAGGCCAATCCACGACAATAGCCCGACACTAACCCGACAGGTTCATTTGTTGTACTCTCTGCAACTTCTGGATCTGGTCGTTCTTATTTATGGCCGCTACCTCCGAGAGAATCAAGTCGACAATATCCTCAGGATCAAACAGTTGTGGTGAATATGGCCAGTTTGTCGCGAATTGTTGCCATACCCCATGGATCCCCTGGCCGAAGGCTCTCGCTCGATCGCCGCCACTCCGCCGGCAGGAAGACCAGGCGACAGCTCACCTGGGCACGGCGGAGATCACGTACAGCGAAGCCTCGAGGCCTACAGCACAGCGACCTGCTCGACCACGCATGGATCTCCTGGCCGAAGGCTCACGCTCAATCGCCGCCGGCAGGAAGAACCAAGCGACAGCTCACCCCGCACCGCGGAGACCACCAAAAGCGAAACGGCGAAGAGTCAGATTAACCCTTCCCCGCTAAGCCATACCACACCTTGAATTGCGGGAGGTACCTCGTCACTGGGCTCTGGGCGAGCATCCCGATGGGACCTGGCCGCGGGCCGCCCGGCACTAACCTCGAGCCTTTTCCCGTTTCAGCAAAACCATCGCACGGCTCTTGCTGTCGATCAGCCGCGGCTTGCCACCGACAGGAAAGGAACCAAGCGGCCCAGAAATCACCGGGCCACGCAACAGCGACCCCAGTGGGCGGCGGGGGGCATATCTCCCGGGCCGTTCTTGCTGAGCGCAGTAATCACCTGTCAGATCGCCGCCGATTACAGCCTTCACGATCTGCCTGGCGATTGCTTAGGGCGGCCTGATTGAACAGCATTAAGTGCTGTTTATCTAGCCGTTCAATGCGACGGATTATCGAATCCCTGCACGCACCAGGACCGATGCGATCGGCACGCGAGCAAAGCAAATAAGCTCAGGATTAACACAATACAAATCGAAATTCATAGTCGACTTCCCTCTGGTCAGGCCAAACAAGAGCCCCATAACGCTTCTACGTCTTCTCAAGGCAAGCGGTGCAACCACAGCCCAAATGGGTGGATCGAGCGCGACATAAGGCATGGGGCCGCGCGGCAGCACATTGATCGACGTAAACACAACTGGGCGCCGACTCCTGCGCATCGGGGAAGAGAGAAACGAGGCTTGATAGCCTGCGCGTCACACGAACCGGGCGCTACTTTTCTCTCTCTCCAGAAATTCGTGGATCGCTAGCCGTAGCAAGTCGTCTCGGTCAATACCCGACACGTCCGCTTGCCGGGAGAGATCCGCTACCTGCGGAGTCCCTAAAAACACGCTGACCTTTTCTGTTGGAAAATAGAGCGCCTCTGATTCAGTTACCAGTCTTTGAACACATGGGCAGGTTTCAGGCGAATGCGGTTCTGCCCCGCAAACTGCTCTGGAAGGTGGGCGTTTCTGTGCAGATTTAGGCATGCGCGGAAGTGTACGAGGGATATCGGATGATCCGCAAGCGAACGCCTTGGCTCGTTGCTGCCAGTCGATCGCCAGGGCCGCCCGGCTGCTGAGCGACAGCTCACCGGACACGGCAGAGGGATCACACAGCCGCAGAGGCGTGACCCACTGGATGCCAGCCCCAGCAACGTCGCGCCCGCTTTCATCGTGCCGAAATACGTGAGCGTGATGCCTTGCTGAGAGTGGGCCTTCCCAAAGCTGAAGCCTGAGAAGCAAAAGAGAGCGCCTAGTCTACCGGCACCGCTCCGGCCTCTAGCTTCAGCCGCACCCAATTTAAAGTTCTCCTCCAGCGGCCCGGCAATTGCCCCGGCCCCTGTCCCTTCATCTCTCTTCCGTTCTGCAAGCGCACATAGATTTCGGTATCCATGCACTGCTCTAACGTTGTGATCTTTGCGACCGGAGCAACTTCTTGAAAGAACCTGATGCTTCCCGGTTTTAATTCCTTCTCCCAAAGCGATTTGTTGTCGATAGCGATAGGGACAATGGAGCCGCCCTTTTTATAGACGACATTTCCGAGGAGGTACGTTCTCGACCGTGACCGATTACGAATATCGAAATTAGGTCGCGACCCTGCCCGGTTTTGGCTCCAGTTGTAACTCACTTTCACATCTGTAGTGAGCATGAACCACTTGAACAGAAAGACGAGTATGGTAGTTCCACATGCTAGGGTCACCGCAACGAGAGCGTGCCAAACGGTCATACCTCCGAAGTTTACTTCGACCTCTGCTTTGCGTGTTGCGTAAGGGTAAGACTGGGCGCATGCCCAAGTTCGCCATCGGCACTTTAGCTTTGCTCTGTGCTTTAACCGTCCATTCGCAATCACCCGGCCAGCAAGGAAGAGCGGCGACAGCTCCGGCTATGCCGTCCGAGGCTGAAATCGGAGAGCTGCTCAGCAAAGCAAGTGAGTATGTCGATACGTACAAACGCACCTTCATCAACACCAAGGCGTCGCTAGACAAAGCGCCGACCCCCGGTTTTTATGACAAGGCAATGGAGGAATGCGCCGCCGCTTCCCAGATAATTGCGGCGATCAAGAAGAACGGCTCAACGGGAGTTGCGCTTGTAAGTTTGATAGCGACCCTCGATGACATGAGCTTGAACGGTGCGCGAGCATCCGCCGCAACGATGTTGGTTGCGATGAGTGAAGACAAGACAAAACCGTCTGACCATGCAATGCAGGACTTTCAGGACATCGCGGCCGCCGAGAAGAACTGTTACGACATTTCAGAGCTGCTATTTCATGCAACGCTTCGGTACATTTCGGCTGAGGAAAACGCTTTAGGGATTTTGCTTCGCAGCCAGAAGCACTAGCCCCCGGGGTGAGCTGGGCGCCTGGTCTTCCTGCCGGCGGCATGAGTGAGCGGAACAAACCAGCCCGGCGGCCGGTGCATTCTTCCATCCGGTTAGTTGCTGGCCTAGTGTTTACTGAATGGAATGATAGACACAGGAGCAAATACCGCGACGGGTTGGTTTCCAGTTCTAACGTCGTTTCTCGGATTCGCTGCAGGCGGGACTTTTGAATGGCTCCGAGACACACGTACAAGTAAACGTGAGCGCGAGGCTCGGGACTCCGCAAGCCGGGCTCAACGGTTCGAGCGACGTGCAAACTTCCAACGGGAAACTCTTTTAAATCTTCAGGACTCGGTTGCAAAGCTTGCCCGTGCCACAGGGAGAATGCATCACTTCGACTTAACGGAACACCGCAAAACTGGAAAGTGGCGGGCGAGTTTGTTTCCTGAAGGCTTCAGCGATGATGCTCAGCAAGCAACTGTTTTAGTCATGCTGCTTACGTCGCGGGTACGCGATGATGACATTCGGGAATTAGCCGAGACGTTTAGAAGTGCTGCTACCTGGGTGACTCTTTGCCCAAATAAAGAAGATTCAGAAGCTGCATTGAGCAAAATGAGTGAAACGCTAGGCTGGCTCCATAAACGTACGGAGAAGTTCTCCGGAAACTGGACGACGATGAAGATACTAGCTCCGCGAGCCACCCATAAAGGACGTTATGGGTGGCTCTCTCCCGGCCGCCCTCGGCCACCCCCTCTACCAACCGAGCAAGAGATGGAACGCCAGCTTTACCGCTACGTCGATGAGCACATCGCGCAGCAGGTCCTGCAGTACTTCCCACACATTTTTGACCATGGCCGGAACCCTGAACCTTTCCAGGCGCCGAAAAGCTGACCCCCTACCCAGGCCCCCAGTAGTCAAAACCCTTAAATTCACTTTGATTTGTCCAGGCGCCCCCGGGCTGGATGATCTGCTCTCCGCCGGCCGCCGCGCCCTCGATTCGCCCCCCTTTGGCAGCCCCCTGGCTCACCTTTTAAAATCCGCGCATTCCAAAATTTCGCGTCCCTGGACCCCAGAAAAGTCGTTTCTGTGCTCCTCGCTGCCAAACAGGTCGAAGACCTCGACCGTTACGCGCAAGTGTCGGGCATGAGCCGTCATGAATTAATCCGCCGGGCCGTCCCCCCAGGGGATCCATGCGCGATCGAGCGGGTCGCAGTGCTGCAGGCCTCAGGCTTCCGCTGTGTGCGATCTCCGCCGTGCCCGGGTGAGCTGGCGCCTGGTCTTCCTGCCCGGCGGCCGCGGCGGCGATCGAGCGAGAGCCTTCGGCCAGGGGATCCATGCGCGATCGAGCAGGTCGCTGCGCTGCAGGCCTCATTCTTCGCTGTGAGTGATCTCCGCCGTGCCCGGGTGAGCTGGCGCCTGGTCTTCCTGCCCGGCGGCCGCGGCGGCGATCGAGCGAGAGCCTTCGGCCAGGGGATCCATGCGCGGGTCGAGCAGGTCGAAGTGCTGCAGGCCACAGGCTTCGCTGTGAG
>Ga0302326_10019072_pt1 | contig 14190 bp, 12 predicted proteins | sample Palsa_T0_3_FD_202264 | JGI IMG/M metagenome (GOLD analysis project Ga0302326, IMG submission 202264) | Peat permafrost microbial communities from Stordalen Mire near Abisko, Sweden - Palsa_T0_3 | ecosystem: Environmental > Terrestrial > Soil > Palsa > Peat permafrost | place: Sweden: Abisko... | reverse complement strand
TGGTTCCGCCCGGACCTCTACCACCGCGTAATAACCTATTCCGGCACGTATGTAAATCAGGCCTACCCCTTTAATCCCAGCGCGCCCCATGGGGCCTGGGAGTATCACGAGCATTTTGTCCCCGAAAGTCCACGCAAGCCCATCCGCATCTGGCTGGAGGTGGGTGATCGTGACAATTACAATCCGAACCCGCTTCGCGACGCGATGCACGACTGGGTCGAGGCCAACAACCGAATGGCGACCGCGCTGAAGGCGAAGGGATATGACTACCAGTATGTGTTTGCCCTAAATGCGGGGCATACCGATCGCAGGGTGAGGGCGCAGACTATACCCGAGGCCCTGGAGTGGGTTTGGAAGGAATCGCCCAAGAAAAGCGCGCAGTGAGCGCGGCGGGGACTTGGTTCAACACCGCCCCCGGGTCATTTCTCAAGGACATTGATGTCTATGCTGGTGATAATCGGAGTCCCCGAGTCTCGTGGCGTCCCCTCGAGCTTGTTGACGATCAGGAGCCATTCCCTGGATCCGGATGAAAACTTTGCCGACATATCCGAGTCCGGGAGAAAGTGTTTCCCCTGATCTCCTTTTCCAACGATTGAGCTTATGAGGGCCGCGACCGAGGTGACGTCGAGCGGCTTTCTGGAAAGGAGAATCTTGGGCGCATTCTGCCCATAGTAGAACACAATGGAGAGATCTCCAATTCGCTCCGTGTCCGGGCCAGGATGAAAGCTGGCATGGTACAGGAACCTGTAGCCGTCGGTGGGAAATCCACGGGAACTGTTCAGCGTTACCGAAATACGGCGAGTGCCCGAAGCGGCTCCGGGACGCGCCGCGCCCTTGCTTCCCTCGAGAAAGCCCATGATCGGGTTCACATTGGCATCGAACGGGTTCGCGTTCGTTTCCTTCACCTTTACGTCGGTTTCATAGCGCGCGAACAACCCCGGAAAACGCGCCCTTCCGTAGGTTGAGATGAGGTGCGCCAAGATCGACCTGACGGATTGCTCCTCCTTTGGGTCCATGCCGCGCTTTCCCGGCACCAAGGTGCCGTTCTCGACCGCCCCCACGGGCGCGAGCAGCTCGATCAGCTTCCTCTCCTGGCTCGCAGACGACACCGAGAATGCGCTCCAGGGGCCCGCCGCGGAAAGAAGGCAGATCAAGGCGAGGGAGCCGGGGATCGCCCGGGTCGAGCCGCCGGGTCGGAAAGTGAACAGAATTGAGACGGCCAGGAGCCACGCTCCAAGGACCAGGCCGTAGTAGCGCGCCTCGGTGACGCCGTATTCCGATATCCTCTCCTGCATCGAAAGCAGGAGCAGGATCGCAAGCGGGCCGAGCGTCCTGAAAAAATATTTCCAATACCACCTTGCCCATCGCTCGGCCTCGATCTGCCTCGCGGGCTGCAGGAGCAGGGCCGCCAGGATTCCGACCTCCGAGAAGAAATAGATGGGCTTGCCGACCCACCCGTGCGGCCACGACCAGGCCCTGAGGATCTTGAACGCGTAGAGGTACAGGATGACGAAGAAAACGATCACGAGTGGCGCCAGCGCGAACTGCGCAAAGGCCCTGAGTCCCCGCGGGTAGCTGGTGTCCCGCTCGAGCTCCTCCCTGCCTGCGGGCACGCCGCCAAGGAAGAAGAGGGTGTTGAAGACCCCGACCATCGCCACCCAGAGCTCCGCGTACCGCTTGGGGTCTACGTTTACATCGAGAAGCTTGGACAAGCTTCCCAATGCGAGCGATAATCCCGTGTAGAGGACCACGGTGTAAAGGAGCGCCAGCGCAAAGCGCTGGAAAAGCCTGCGGTTGAACTGCCAGTAGCCCCATTCCCCGACTCCCGCGAGGCATGGCGCGTACGCGACGGAAAAGTGGAGGCCGATGTCGATGACGGCGAACCGGATCCAGTGAATGGCGGGAACGCCCTTGTAATCGGCCGGGAACGAGAAGGAGTAGGCGACGAGAAGCGCCACGCCGATGAGCTCAAATGCCATTCCCAGCCTGCGGAAGGCGGTCCACTCTCGGATGAGCCTGAGGGCCAGCATCAGGGGCAGCCCAAGAGCCGCGGCCATGACCACGTTTGCGACCGAGACGCCGTGGGACTCGATTCCCACTATCGAGGCCACCGACCCGGCAACGGCCGACAGCACCACATAGGGGAAGCGCGCTGCGACCCTGCCTGTCTCGTCGATAGCCGTCCGAACCGTCGGGAAGGAGGGTTTCAAGGCAACCTCCTAGGTGATCGCCAGTAGCTCCTCGGTGGTGGGGACATCCTTTATGATCTGCGAGGGTCCCGGGCCCACGCCGAGGTAGCGCAGGTTCGGGAGGCTGGGGGGCCGGGGTTCACCGGCGTATGCGACGTCAAGGATGCCGCGAACCATGCCGGCCACGTAACGGCGGGCGTTGACCGGCAGTTTGGCGAACCGGCGGACATTTGAAATATCCTCCGCCCAGCCCGGGAAGCGGGCGTAGACCGGGCGCAGCGACTTGCGGACGGCCTCGTTCCTCGGGACGTGCGGGCAGCGCGTCCCGTCCTGGGTCTCATAGCCCGTGCAGATCATGAGGTCGCCCTTCCAGTCGCCGTTCCAGGTCAGGGCGTCGAGCTTGTTGATCATCAGGTCCTGGAATCCGCCGTAGCGAAGGGCGTCTCCCTTCTCCACGGCGTCGTACCAGCCGACCATTCGCTGGCGGCCCGTGCTTGTCCCGAATTCGAGCGTCTTCAGCTTTGCGCAGAGAGGGTGCGCGTCGTCCATCTGCGTGAGGAAGGTGTGGGTTCCCACCTTCGTGTCGTAGGCCTTTGCGACCCCGAAGGTGTGTATCGGCTGGACCGGGATGTTGGCGCTCTCGAAGAACTCCGGGGTGAAGGTGTGGGACGAGGTGGGGGAGAAGCCGTGCCTCTTGTCGAGCCAGTAGGCCTGCCCGAACTCCCCGATGATCGTGTGCCCCGCCCGTATCTCGCGCAGGATCAGCTCGCGCACCTCGCCGATATTGCGGCTGAGCGCCGTCCCGGCCTTCCAGTAGACCTGCGTGAGCCGCTCGACATCGAGGGTGAACGGCTCCTTCCCGAGGAACTGCGGGAATTCGAACTCGTCCCTGCCGAACACGCCCTCGGAGAGGGTGTCGGCGTTTGCGCGCAGCTCGGCATCGCTCAGGCGGTCGAAGAACCCCCTCCACGTCGGCTCGCTCACGCTGTAGACGTGCCGGATCATGCGGCACGCGCGGTCGGCGCGCTGGGCCAGCTTGCGCGCGAAGAAATTGGGACCCGCAAGGAAGTCCGAGAAATGCATCTGCCAGTGGCCGGTCTCCTCGCTGTAGGCGGCCGAGATGCCGCGTCCCGTGGCCCCACGGGGCTCCTCGGAGAGGACGCGGACGCGGTAGTCCTCCTCCGCCAGCTCGAGGAGCCTGTGGGTGAGGTCCGAGATCATGGTGCGCTCGTCGATGAGGAGCCGAGCCAGGACAGCATATCCCTTTTGCTCGAGAGGCGCGGCCTCCCAGAGGAACTTGCGCGGGTCAGCGACGACCCCGCTTCCTATCGCCAGGTGGGGGATCTCCTTGGCGACGACGCCGGAGGGCAGGAGGTTCAGCTTGACGCCTGCGGCGGTGTGCCCCGCGTTGGCGCCGCCGTTCACCTTCATGACGACGGTCACGGGCCTGGACGTGGAGCGGAGCTCGTCCGCGATCTCGGGTACCAGGCGGCCCTTCCCCTCGTCACCAAGGGAAATTCCGACGTCTGCGATCAGCAGGCTGGAGAAGGGCGGCAGGGACATCGTGCTTTGCGCAACCGAAGTCAGGGACCCCTGTTGCAGGGGATTGGAATGGTGAGCCCCCGGTTTAGGGCAAGCCCGAACTGACGCTGGCCGGCCGGCGGACTAATTGGTTCGAGTGGACACCTCGACCACGTCGTGCGGCGCCGCCTCGCGCTGGCCGGCCGGGCTCACGCGCGCAAACCGGGCCTTCTCCCGGAGGGCCGCAAGGTTCCTGGCGCCAAGATAGCCCATCCCGCTCTGCACACCCCCGATGAGACCGGTGAGGACCTCGTCGACGGAGCCGCTGACCTCCTTGAGCGCCTCTATGCCCTCGGCGGCCACCTTTCGGGTGTCCTCGTCGCGGCCGTAGCGGGCGGCGCTCCCCGCCTTCATGGCGGCGAGCGATCCCATGCCCCGGAACTGCTTGTAGACCTTCCCGCTGATTTCCAGGATCTCCCCGGGCGCCTCTCGGCATCCCGCCAGAACGCTGCCGCAGATGACGGCGTCGGCGAGCGTGAGCGCCTTCACGATGTCGCCGGACTTGGCGATCCCGCCATCCGCAAGGATCCTGACGCCGCGTTTCCGCGCCGCCGTGGAGGCGACATAGAGCGCCGTCAGCTGCGGGATTCCGACGCCGGCGACGATTCGCGTGGTGCAGATGGCCCCGGGCCCCTGGCCCACCTTGACCGCATCCGCGCCGCAGTCCGCGAGGAATTCGACGCCCTCGGCGCTCGTGACATTCCCCGCCATGACGGTGAGCGCCGGAAAGGCGCCGCGCACCATCTTGACGAGGGCCCCGACGCTCGCCGTGTGGCCGTGCGCGGTCGAGATGGCGACGGCGTCGATGTGCTCGTCGACCAGGTGCCCGACATGGGATAGCACGGCCTCGCGGTCCACGGATCCGTCGGGCTTCCGCTTGGGGGACAGGGCGGCCCCCACGACGAGCCTGAACTGGGTGTCCCTTGCGGGCTTGCGGCGGGACTTGGTCTCGCCGGTGATCCTCTCGACGTCCGATGCCGTCACCAGGCCCCTGAGGTGGTCGTTGCGGTCAACGACCAGCATCTTGTTGATCCCGATGTTGGCGGTGAAGAACCTGTCCGCCGCCTTGATAGGGTCCTTGGAGACGTCGGACTCGTTCTCCGTCTTCAGCTGCGCGCGCGGGGTCATGACCTCGGCCACCTTCTTTGCGCGGTAGCGCTCCTTGACGACGTTGCCCGATACAAGGCCGAAGAGCTTCCCGTCGTCGGCGACCACCGGAAACGTGGAGAATTCGTAGCGCTTGGCGTCCATCATCGCCAGGAGGTCCCCGATCGTCTGGCCGGGGTTCACCGTGATCGGGTCCTGGATCAGGCCGTGAATGTGCCGCTTGACGCGCGCGACCGCCTTCACCTGCTCCTTCGGGCCCATGTTGTAGTGGATGAGCCCGAGGCCGCCGTTCAGGGCCATGGCGATCGCCATCCTCGCCTCGGTGACCGTGTCCATGTCGGACGAGATGACGGGAATCTGCAGGCCGAGCGAATCCGACACCGAGGTCGACGTGTCGGCGTCCTTCGGGAGGATCTCCGAGTAGAGCGTGGCGAGCGTGACGTCGTCGAAGGTGAGCGCCGTCGGGATGTTCGAGCGGAAGAATTCGCCCGCGGAAAGATAGAACTCCCTGTCGGCCGACGGCCGTGATTTCTTGGCAACCTTGCTCATGGGTTGCCGGGAACCAAGTAATGCCTTCTGATCAATAGGCAATAAGAATGGAATTTCGCCTCGCCTACCGCCGCTACCGGCTGCCGTTCCTGGCGCCTGTGCGGACAGCCCACGGCGCATGGACGGAACGGGAGGGGCTGTATGTCCGCGTGGAGGGGCCGGACGGAACAGCGGGCTTCGGGGAGGCTTCGCCGCTTCCGAACTCGGGAGACGAAACGGTCGATGGCGACGAGGCCCTGTGCCGCTCCCTGGGCGACCGAATTGACGCCTCCGTGCTGGGGCGCCTTCCGGCCGGTGCCGGTGCACTCAAGGGCGCCTTAAGGGGCGCAATGGGCGATCCCAAGGCGCCGCGGCACCAGAGCCTGGGCGTGGCCGCGCTTCTCCCAGCCGGCCGCGCGGTGCTCCTGGAGGCTCCGCCCAGGGCCGAGGCGGGCTTCAGGGTTTTCAAGTGGAAGGTCGGCGTGGGCGCGGCCGACGACGAGATGGCGATCTTCGACGACCTGATCGCGGCGCTGCCATCGGGCTCGAGGTTCAGGCTGGACGCAAACGGGGCCTGGAACTTGAAGACCGCGGGCAAATGGCTGGGCCGCTGCGCGGACCGCCCCGTGGAATTCGTGGAGCAGCCGGTCTCGCCTGATTCAAGGGGCGCCGACGACCAGCTTCGCGGCCTTTCTGCGGATTACCCCGTGGCCGTGGCCCTCGATGAGTCGATTGCCAACGACCGCGACATCGGGAGGTGGATCGACGCCGGCTGGGCGGGCTACTTTGTCATCAAGCCTGCGCTCCTGGGGGATGCCCCCGGGATCCTGGGGCGCCTCGCAGCGATGAAGGCGCGCGTGGTCTTTTCGTCGTCGCTTGAGACGGCCATCGGTGCGCGGGCGGCTCTGGGGGAGGCCTTCGCGTGGGCGGGGGAGGCCCATGCGCTTGGCTTCGGCGTCTGGCCTCTCTTCTCAAACCCGGTTTTTGACGGACCTTCCGCGGTCCCATTCCTGCGTTTGGATGATGTCGCGAAGATCGAACCGGAGGCCCTATGGACCGCAGCAATCTAGCCAGGCTCCTTGGAGCCGTCCCGTCCGCGTCCGCAGGGAGGACCCGCATAGTCGAGGCGGCCGACCCTGTGGATTTCATGCGCGCGTTCGCGGATGCCGTCGCGGACGGCGGGAACGTTTTCCTCTCAAACCCGTCATGGGGCGCGGTCGAGCGCGCCGAGCTTGCGAACCTCGTTGACAAGGGCGGAGCCTCCGACAGCGGATGGCTCATGATACCCAGCGGCGGGGCAGGCGGCCGGCTGAAGTTTGCGAGGCACGACAGCTGGACACTTTCGGCGGCCGTCGAGGGTTTTTGCAGCCACTTTGAGCTGGGCCCGGTCAACGCGGTCGGCGTCCTTCCGCTCCACCATGTGAGCGGCCTCATGGCGTGGATGCGGAGCGCGCTCACCGGGGGAAAATTCATCCCGTGGGCGTGGAGGGACGCCGAGACGGGAAACTTTCCTTCAGATCTGCCGACGGAATGCTGCATCTCCCTCGTCCCGACTCAGTTGCAACGGCTCCTTTCCTCGGTCGACTCGGTCGCCTGGCTCCGGAAATTTCAGGTCATATCCGTGGGCGGAGGCCCGGCATGGGAGGGGCTCCTTGAGGAGGCCTCGCGCCTGAAGCTCCCCCTTTCGCCATGCTACGGCTCCACGGAGACGGCGGCGATGGTCACCGCGTTGAAGCCGTGGCAGTTCCTGGCCGGCATGCGGGGATGCGGCTCCGCGCTTCCCCACGCGAAAGTCGACACCCCGGGCGGCATCGTGAGGGTCGCCGGCGATTCCGTCTTCCGGGGATATTTCCCGGAGATTGAGGCCGTGCGCTCCTGGAAGTCAGGGGACCTGGGCTCGGTCGGACCCGACGGCAGCCTGGTCATCCTTGGCAGGGACGACGACATCATCATCACCGGAGGGGAAAAAGTGTCCCCCGGCGAGGTCGAGGCCGCCCTCCGCCTCAGCGGGGAGTTCGAGGACGTCGCGGTAATTGGAATCCCGGATCCCGAATGGGGCCAGCTCGTGATCGCGTGCCATCCGCCGGGCGAGCGCAAATTGAACTCCAACAGACTGGCGGCGGCGCTTTCCTCTATAGAAACGTTCAAGCGACCGAAGCGGTACGTGGAAGTCTCACCGTGGCCAAGGAACGCCCAGGGTAAGATCGGTCGACTAGAAATGGTGAGAAGCGTTCAAGGCGGATAAGCGCGATCCGCGATCTTATCCGCGAGGGGGCGTGGGCTTGACCTCGGCACAAATGAGACTAAAGTGAGCACATGGGAAAGACAACACTTCTTCGTGCCCGAGTGGACATTGGACGGAAGATTCGCGCGGAACGGATATTGGGGCGTTATGGCCTCACGCCTGCACAGGCGATCAATGTCTTCTATGCAAAGGTGTCCGAAACCAACGGTTTGCCGTTCGATTTGCGACCGAGCGAAACGAATGATTTGATGGCCGATCCCGAATTTAGGACCCATCTGGCGCGCCTGAAGGCGGGCAAGGTACGTTATGTTGATTCAGATGAAGTCCCGGCTTGAGGTTCTCGTACCAAGTCATTGACGCTCTCAGGGCGCTGCATCCGGGTGTTAGGAGGGACATTCGCCGTGCCCTTGACGAAGTGAATTCCGGCAAGAGGCGCGACGTGGCGGCCCTGGATGAAGATCTTGCGGGATTCTCGCGCCTTCGTGTGGGCAAACACCGGATAATCTTCCGATACGACCTGGCGGGCCAGCTTGTCGCCGAATTCCTCGGGCCGCGGCGGACCGTCTATCAAAACTTTGGGCCTCCCCGGTAGAGCTGATTCGATGACGCGGCAGCGAACGAGTCCCCGCTTCACCCGTGGGACCGCACCTACCTCCTGAGGACGAGAAATGTCTGGTCCTCCATGACTCCACGGGCAAACGGGCAGCTCCTAGCCCTTCTGCACCCACGCCAGCAGCGGGGCGGGGAGCGGCCTGCGCTCGCGGGTCTCGGAATCGATGCACACGTGCTCGGTCCGGACGAGGCCAGCGGTCTTGCCCAGCGGATCCACGCGGGTGATCTCAAAGCGGATCTCAAAGGTGTTCTCCGAGAGAACCCGCGGCAGGACCGTCACCTCGAGTCGGTTGCCGCATGAGAGGGGGCGGCGGTACTCGGCCTCGCTCTTTGTCACCGGAACGACGACCCCGTGGACCGCGAAGAACGTCTTCAGGTCGATGCCCTGGGCGGAGAGGGACTCCTCGTAGGCCTCATGGCAGATCACCAGGTAGTTGGCGAAGAAGACGACCCCGGCGGAGTCCGTGTCGGCAAAGTGCACTTTTCGGTGGTAGGTGAAGGGCATGGGGGCGATTGGACCCAGAGAGTGCGGTCGCGGGGGCGCTAGACAACATCGGAGAGGCCCTGTTCCCGTCCCTCTTGGTCGTTGAATTTGGCGTGGCCCCCGTCTGAAATGGCCTCATGACGAAGATCGAGATCGCGGACGCGCTCACCGAGATCGGCATGCTTTTGGAGCTCAAGGGCGATAACCCGTTCAAGGTCCGCGCTTACTCGGCCGGGGCTAGGGCCATCGAGGGCCTCGAGAACGACGAATTTGAAAAGCTCGTGGCCGAGGACGGGATGCAGAGCGTCAAGGGCATCGGCGAGGCGCTCGCGTCAAAGATTGGTGAATTGCATTCTACCGGCCGCCTGGGGTTCCTCGAGGAGCTCAGGGCCTCGATTGAGCCGGGCCTGGTCGAGATGCTGAAAATCCCGGGCCTTGGGCCCGAGAAGATAGCCGCCGTCCACCGCGAGCTTGGAATTGGCACCATCCCGGAGCTTGAGAAGGCCTGCAAGGACGGCCGCGTTGCGGCGCTGGCCGGATTCGGCGAGAAGACCCAGGAGAAGATCCTGGCCGGCATCCGCAACCGGGAGGCCTATTCGCGCAGGCACCTCTGGTGGGACGCCGACGAAATATCGGGCACCCTTCTTTCCGGGCTCAGGGCGCTGCCGCAGGTCCTGCGGGCAGAGGCGGCGGGCAGCCTGAGGCGGGGCCTCGAGACGGTGGGCGACCTTGATTTCATTGTGGCCGCGGGCGACACCGCGCCGGTCACCGAATGGTTCACCGGCCAGCCCGGCGTCGCCGAGGTGACGGCGAAGGGCGAGACCAAGTCGAGCGTCCGCTTCAAGGGCGGCCTCCAGGCCGACATGAGGATCGTCCCCGCGGCCCAGTTTGCGTTCGCCCTGCATCATTTCACGGGCTCCAAGGACCACAACGTGCAGATGCGCCAGCGCGCCCTCGACCGGGGAATGCACCTGAGCGAATGGGGGCTCGTTCCGGGCGGGGGCGAGGGAACGGCGAAGGAGAAGGCGGCGCGGGGGGAGGGCGTGCGCGCCAAAGAAGAAAAGCAGATATTCGAGGCGCTCGGCCTGGCCTTCATTCCTCCGGAACTGCGCGAGGGGATGGGCGAGATCGAGGCCGCCGAGAAGGGCGAGATTCCCAATCTCGTGGAGCTTGCCGACATTCGCGGGGCCTTTCACAACCACACCTCGGCGACCGACGGAAGCAACACGCTGGCCGAGATGGCGGCCGCGGCGCAGGCGCTCGGATGGGAATACCTCGGGATGGCGGACCACTCCAAGTCGAGCCGGCAGGCGAGGGGCCTCACCGAGGAGCGCCTCCTGAAGCAGGTCGACCAGATCGGGGAATTGAACCAATCCAAGCGGTTCAAGACGCGCGTTTTTTCCGGGGTCGAGTGCGACATCCTGCCGGACGGCGAGCTCGACTTCGATGGCGGCATCCTGGCCCGTCTGGACTATGTCGTCGTCTCCGTCCACAGCTCCTTTGGCCAGGAGGAGGGTGTCATGACGGCGCGGATCATCCGGGCCATGGAGAACCCGCACTCGACCATGCTCGGGCACCTGACCGGCCGGATATTGCTCGAGCGCGAGCCGTACCGCGTCGACATAGCCAAGGTGATCGACGCTGCGATTGCGAACGGCGTCGTGATCGAGCTCAACGCGAATCCCCACCGCCTGGACATGGACTGGCGGCACTGGAGGCGCGCGGCGGAGCGCGGACTGGAATGCTCGATCAACCCGGACGCGCACGGCATCCACGGCCTCGAATTCGTCCGCGCGGGCATAAACTCCGCGCGCAAGGGATGGCTGACCCGCAAGAGCGTGGTCAACACCCTTCCGCTCAAGTCAATGGAGGCCTGGCTGGCCAGGAAGAGAAAGCGCACATGATCGACGCGCGGGCAAGGGGGCTGGCGAACATCTACGCCGCGATCACGACGGGTTTCGTCGGGCTTCTCTACTGGGCGTGGGCGGCCGCGAACCTCGAGTTTCACGTCCCGTATGTTCACATGAATCCCAAGGAGAACCTGATGCCGTACTTCCTGTGCGCGATCGGGGGGACGCTGCTGTCGGCGCGCGGGGCGTCGAGGCGCCTGGCGGCGCGCTTCCACCTGCCGGACCTCGGCGAACCGGCCCGCCTCGCGTTCCGCCAGGTGGTGCTCATGGCGATGCTCCTGTTCGCGATGATGTTCGCGACCCAGGACCACAGCATCAGCCGCCTCTTCCTCGGGGAATTCCTGGTCCTGTGCTGGGCGGGCCTGGTCTTCCTCAACGCCTGGGTGCCCCGCAGGCTCGCCCGCTTCGTCTTCCAGAAGGGCCACAGGCTGCCCACGGTCTTCATCGGCAAGCCGGGCTCCTTCGCCAAGGTCCGCGAGTGGATCGTGAACAAGGAGTTCCTCGGGATCCACGCCGTGGGCCTGCTTTCACCCGAGTCGCCGCCCTCCGATCCCGCGGCCCTGCCCGTGCCCTGGCTCGGGACGCTTTCCGACCTTCCCAAGGTTCTCGAGGGCCGGCCGGTCGGCCAGGTGATCATGCTCGAGCTGCCGGCCACGGACGCCGAGGCCGCCGCCGTCATCGAGGCCTGCCGCAACCGGGGCTGCAGGCTCCTCATCCACAGCGACATCGAGGAGCGCTACAGCGAGCCCCTGGTGCCGATCACCGAGGAGGGCCGCCATTTCTACACGCTCCAGGAGGAGCCGCTGGAGGATCCCTTCAACCGGCTGCTGAAGCGATCCTATGACATCGCGATCTCGCTCCCGGTGGTCGTCCTCATCATGCCGTGGCTCTGCTGCTGGGTCGCAGCCATGCAGCGGCTCCAGGCGCCCGGGCCCCTCTTCCATGCCCGCGAGCGCAGGGGAAAGCACGGGACCGTGTTCTGCATGCTCAAGTTCCGGTCGATGTTCGCCGCTCCGAGCGATGCCGCCGCCGAGTCGATGCAGGCGCTGACGGAGGACCAGCGAATCTTCAGGTTCGGGAGGTTCATGCGCAGGCGCAGCCTGGACGAGTTCCCCCAGTTCTGGAACGTCCTCGTGGGCGACATGAGCATCGTGGGGCCCCGGCCCTACATGCCGCTCCTCGACGAGGAGTTCCGCCAGCAGGCGCAGGGCTACCGGATACGCAACCTCGTTAAGCCGGGGATCACCGGGCTTTCCCAGAGCCTAGGATACCGGGGCGCCGTCCTTGAGGAGGAGATGGTGCGCCGCCGGGTGTATTGGGATGTATATTACATCTCCCACTGGTCCGTGTGGCTCGACCTGCAGATCACCGCGAGGACGCTCTGGCAGGTGGTCGAGCCCCCGGAGACCGCCTACTGACTGGGCGCCTAGAAGCTCTTCTGGTAGGTGACCCCCTGGGAGTCGACAAAGGTCACGTGGTCCGGCGAAACCCCGACGAGCCTCAGGCCCGTGGCGCGGTCGAGGACGTCGTTGAGGCGGTAGACGTGCCCGTCGATCAAAGCCTTGCTCTCGGCGCCCGCCGCTCGGACCCCCGACACGTGGATCCCGTCGACAAGCCCCTGGACCAGGTCATTATGGGCCTGGGCGCCCGGCGTCGCGGCCACGGGAGGGGCCGGCGTCGGCGGGTGCAGGGAGATGACCGGCGCCTCGGCGAGCGCGGCAGCAGGCGGGGAGGTCGGAGCCTCTGTCGGGACCGCGGTGGGAATCGCGGTCGGAATCGGAGTGGGAATCGCAGTCGGAAGCGGCGTCGTGACCGCAATCGCGACGGGTGCCGGCGCAGGCTGGTACACGACCGCGGGGGCGGCCGTCGAGACCGGGGGGACCGCCCTCGGGACCGAGACCAGCGAGACCGCAGGCAGCTGCACCAGGGGCGCGGGCGCGGGCTGCGATTGCTCTGGGGGCGGCTTGGGCGCTGCGGAGGGCGCCGCCGCGGGCTTTCCCGTGACGAGCATGCCGGTCACGACCACTGACACCACGATCAGGGCCACGGCGCCGGCGGCCACGAGGACGACCGTCTGCGTGGAATTGCGCTTCTCGCCCCGGGACGCCGGCGCGCGGCCCGCGCCGGGCATCAGGCTCGAGAGGTCGCCCTCCTCCTGGGCCCTCTGGCGCGCCGCCTTCTTGAGCGCATCGTTGATAATGCTCATGGGCGGTCGCTCAGCTGGTGAGGGTCTCCATTTCGCGGATCGCGCGTCGCGCGTCCCAGAAATTCACCTCGTCGGATTCCCTGATGTACGCCGAGAGCATGGACTTGTCGCAGAGGTTGTTCACGATCCGGGGGATTCCCCGGCTGGCCTTGTGGATGGCCCGAAGCGCCCACGGCGTGAACGAGGGGCGCCCCGTGCTGCCCGCGAGGGTCAGGCGGTGCTGGATGTAGTGGATCATGTCGTGCTGCGAAAGGGGATGGAGCTCGTAGTGGACCAGGATGCGCTGGCGCAGCTGGCGAAGCTCGTCGCGCGCGAGCACTTCCTTCAGCTCGGGCTGGCCCATGAGCACGATCTGGAGCAGCTTCTGCTTGTCGGTCTCGAGGTTGGAGAGGAGGCGCACCTGCTCTAGCACCTCGAATGAAAGGTTCTGGGCCTCGTCGATGATGAGGACAATGTCACGGCCGCGCTCGATCCGCTCCAGGAGCACGCGGTTCATCTGGGAGACCAGGTCCACCTGGCTGCGCGCGAGCTTCGTCTCCCCCAGTTCGCTGAGGATCGCCTTCAGCATCTGCGTCTCGGTCACGCGCGGGTTGAGGATGAGCGCGGTGTCGTAATGGGCCGGGTCCAGCTCGTTCAGGAAACGCCTGCAGAGCGTCGTCTTGCCGCAGCCCACCTCTCCGATCAGGACGATGAAGCCCTTTTTCTCGCGGATGCCGAACTTGAGGTGCTGCAGCGCCTCCAGGTGGGTCGGACTCAGGAAGAGAAATTTTGGGTCAGGGGTGATGTTGAATGGCATCTCCCTGAATCCGTAGAAGCTTAGATACATGCTCTCCCGTGTACTTAGTCGCGCCGGGCTCAAAAGGCACGCCAAAACAGAGCGCGCCAAGGGTGGCTGAAAGTTGTTGCGAATCGCTGATGGCCCGCTGTTTATCCATCCAGAACGACGTGAAAATCCGCAAGCTCATCCTGAGCCTCTACCTGCTGCTCTTTGCGGGCCTCGGCGTCACCGGCTGCATCCTGTTCCTCGACGCGAGCGCGGAATACAGCCGCCTTGAGGCCGTGCAGGCGGAGAACCGCCGGAGGCTCTCCGAGGCCCAGGCGCAGCTTGCGAGCCAGGAGAAGGTGCTCGAGCGGCTGCGGAGCGATCCCGCGTATGTCGAGAAGGTGATCCGCAAGAGGCTGGGCTACGCGAAGCCCGACGAATTCATTTTCCACTTCGCGGAGTGACCGCCGACGGCACATGACGCAGGGGACCACAGGCCTTATCGACGCATTCCGGGATGCGGGACAGGGGCAGGTGTTCGCCTTTATTGGCGGGCTGAGTCCGG
>Ga0302326_10019071_pt1 | contig 14190 bp, 11 predicted proteins | sample Palsa_T0_3_FD_202264 | JGI IMG/M metagenome (GOLD analysis project Ga0302326, IMG submission 202264) | Peat permafrost microbial communities from Stordalen Mire near Abisko, Sweden - Palsa_T0_3 | ecosystem: Environmental > Terrestrial > Soil > Palsa > Peat permafrost | place: Sweden: Abisko... | reverse complement strand
CTATCAAGGCATTCAAGGGCCGCACCATCCACGCCTTCCACACCGAAGGCGCGGGCGGCGGCCATGCGCCCGATATTATGAAGGTGGCCGGTTTGAAGAACGTATTGCCGTCGTCAACCAATCCGACCCGGCCGTTTACCCGCAACACCATCGACGAGCATCTCGACATGCTGATGGTGTGCCACCACCTCGATCCGTCGATTGCCGAAGACCTCGCTTTTGCCGAAAGTCGCATCCGGAAAGAAACGATCGCGGCCGAGGACATCCTTCACGATATCGGCGCGCTCTCAATGATGTCGTCGGACTCCCAGGCCATGGGCCGCATCGGTGAAGTCATCATCCGCACCTGGCAAACCGCTGACAAAATGAAAAAGCAGCGTGGCCGCCTGAAAGAAGACAAGGGCGACAACGACAATGCGCGTGCCAAGCGTTACATCGCCAAATACACCATCAATCCGGCGATCGCGCACGGCGTATCGAAACACATCGGATCAGTGGAAAAAGGCAAGCTTGCCGACCTGGTACTGTGGTCGCCGGCATTCTTCGGCGTCAAACCGGAATGCATCATCAAAGGCGGCACCATAGCAGCCGCGCTGATGGGCGACCCCAACGCGTCAATCCCCACGCCACAGCCGGTGTATTACCGGCCTATGTTCGGCGCCTTCGGCAAGGCCGTAACCGCGTCATCGCTGTTATTCACGTCCAAAGCAGCTGTGAAAGGCAAATTGCGCGACAAGCTCGGCGTCGAGAAGACATTCGTCGCGGTCGACAACGTGCGCGACGGTATCAGTAAGAAGAGCATGATCCACAACAGCGCCACGCCGAACATCGAAATCGATGCCGAGACCTACGAGGTGCGCGCCGATGGCGAGCTTTTGACCTGCGCGCCTGCGGAAGTGTTGCCTATGGCGCAGCGCTATTTCCTGTTCTGATTGCTTCAACCGGGGTCCGATGCGTGCGACTTCAATCAAAGCGGCTGGCACTTGGTCAGGTGGTACAGCTGATAGCATCGTGCTGGATTACGACGATCGTCATCGCCGCCGCGTATCGATGAAAGGTACGCGCGGGCTATCGTTCCTGCTCGACTTGCCAGATGCCGCCGCATTGCGCAGCGGCGACGCTCTTGCATTGGAGGACGGGCGTCTGGTCGAGGTCGTCGCCGCACCGGAGCTACTTCTTGAAATTCGTGGCGCCGATCCGTTGCACCTCGCTCGCGTCGCCTGGCACTTGGGCAATCGCCACGTGCCGACCCAGCTGATGGCAAAATCGCTGCGCATTCGGCGCGATCACGTGCTCGAAGAGATGCTGCGCGGACTAGGTGCGCGCGTGATCGAGATCGAAGCGCCGTTCGATCCTGAAGGCGGCGCCTATGCATCTGCATCGGGGCACGATCACCACCACGGCGATCATCAACATGACAGCCATCACCATGATCATTCCCATCATCATGGACATGATCATGAGCGATGAGGTTGTCTCACCCAATGCGCTGTATCGACTGCTGACCTGGCTATCACCGGCCTATCCGGTCGGCGCATTTTCTTATTCCAGCGGTATCGAATGGGCAGTCGAGGCCGGCGATATCACCGACGCGGAAAGCTTGCGGCAGTGGCTGGAAGCGATGCTCACCAATGGCTCCGGCGTGAACGATGGAATCTTCTTTGTGCAAGCGCACTGCACAGTTGCCAATTCGGACGATACCACTCTTATCGAGCTAGCCGAGCTATCCGCCGCGTTTGTGCCGGCCCGCGAGCGTTATCTCGAAACGACTAGCCTTGGTCGCGCCTTCATCGAGGTCACGTGTGCCGCCTGGCCGTGCCCTGCCCTCACCCGTTTGCAAAAGCTTTGGAATGGCCCGATCACTTATCCGATCGCCGTCGGCGTGGCCTGCGCCGGTCATGACATCCCGCTCGCCCCGGCCACTCACGCTTTCCTGACTGCGCTAACAACCAACTGGATTTCGGCGGGCGTTCGTCTAATCCCGCTTGGGCATACCGAGAGCCAAAAGCTGTTGCGGATGCTGGAGCCAGCGATAGAACGAACCGCTCAGCGCGCGCTTAAAGCAACGCTCGACGATCTCGGCAACGCGACCTTTCGCGCCGACCTCGCAAGTGCGATGCACGAGACGCAATATACGCGCTTGTTCAGAACTTAGGCGACGGAGGTTTGCCCATGCCCAGCCCCAATGGTCCGCTTCGCGTCGGCATCGGCGGCCCGGTCGGTTCAGGCAAGACCGCGCTGATGGACTCGCTCTGCAAATCCATGCGCGAGATTTACGATATCGCCGCTATCACGAACGATATCTACACCAAATGGGACGCCGAGTTCCTTGTGCGGTCCGGCTCACTTGCCCCTGAGCGCATCGTCGGCGTCGAAACCGGTGGCTGCCCGCATACCGCCATTCGCGAAGATGCCTCTATGAACCTCGCCGCGGTTGCAGACATGCGGGCAAAATTTCCCAAACTCGATCTGGTGCTGATCGAGTCCGGCGGCGACAATCTGGCCGCGACATTTTCGCCGGAGCTCGCAGACCTAACGATCTACGTGATCGACGTTGCGGCCGGCGACAAGATCCCGTCCAAGGGCGGGCCCGGAATCACCCGGTCTGATCTGCTCGTCATCAACAAAATCGATCTTGCCCCTCACGTCGGCGCATCTCTAGCGAAAATGGAGACTGATGCGAAACGGATGCGCGGCGCGCGGCCTTTTGTCATGACCAACCTGCGACAGGGGGAAGGCCTGCCGACGATTGTGAGTTTCATCGAGACCAAGGGCGGCTTGGCGAAGCAATAGAGCTATGCGCCGGGTCGCGCTTGACCCCCTACGGCGGAGCGTGGACTTATAGGGCCGGAAGCTTCGGATTTTCGCCCGGTTCGGCAACCTCGGGCGTATCCCAATAATAAAACAATGATGGCCCGAACAACGGGCCAACGTGGGAGGCGGCTTGGATGAAGAAAGCTTTGCTTGCGGCGTTCTGCCTTACCTGGGCGCTCCATGGCGGCGGTCCTGCAAATGCACAGGCGCAGGACTATCCCAATCGGCCGATTAAAGTCGTAATCCCGTTCCCGCCGGGCGGACCAACCGATGGCATGGCGCGCATCATCTCCGAGCGGCTGAATGCGGTCCTTGGCCAGCCGATTGTCGTGGAAAATCGTGGCGGCGCAGGCGGCGGGGTCGGCGGCAAATTCGTCGCAGAGGCCGATCCCGACGGCTACACGCTCTTGATAACGCCGGGCGGCGCGCTGACCACTGGACCTGCCTTGCATAAAGACCTGGGCTACGATCCGGAAAAGGCGTTCGCGCCGGTCGGTGAGTTGAGCGAGACGCCGCTCATCGTATCGGTCAATCCGGCTCTTCCGATAAAGTCGCTGGGCGATGTGATCGCCTACGCGAAGGCAAATCCCGGCAAGCTGAACTGGGGCACGCAAGGCATCGGCACTGCCCCCTCTCTGCTCTGCGAGCTGCTCAAGCTCGATACCGGCGTCAATATTGTGCAAGTGCCCTATCGTGGCACTGGCCCGATGCTGGTCGCGGCGCTCGCCGGTGAAGTTCAGATGATCGCTGATCCGAGCACCACGAGCTTGCCCAACATCAAGGCCGGCCAGCTCCGCCCGATCGCAATTGCCGGCCCCACGCGCGATCCCGAGTTGCCCGACGTGGCGACTGTGATCGAGGAAGGCTTCCCGAAGATACAGTCGCCATTCTGGCTCGGTGTGGTCGCTCCGGGGGGCACGCCACCGGCTATCATCAACAAACTCAACGCGGCATTCCGCACCGCCATGAATGATCCTACGACCGTCAAGCATCTCGAAGAGCTCGACACTTACGTCAAAACCGGGTCGCCGGAAGATTTCCGCAAGATGCTTGCATCCGAGCTTGCGCTTTGGACCGGCGTGGTCAAAGCCGCGCACATCCAGGCGGAATAGCAAAGTCCGGCCATGTTCCGTCACGACTCTCCAGCCGAGGCCGAATTCCGCCAAGAAGTGCGGACCTGGCTCGATGCCAGTCTGCCGTTGTCACTTCGCGGGCGCGCGACACGGCCGCCGCCCGAAGAACTGATGCCGTGGTACCGCACCCTATCAAAAAAGGGCTGGGTGGCACCGCACTGGCCCAAGGAATGCGGCGGCATGGGCGCTACGCTCAACGAGCAGATCATGATGTCGGAGGAGCTGGCGCGGGTCGGCGCGCCGCAGCTGGCGGCGCAGGGGCTCAATCACATCGGCCCTATCCTCATTGAGTTCGGCAACGAGAAACAAAAGGCGCAGCACCTGCCGCCGATTATCGAGGGCTCTGTGATCTGGGCGCAGGGTTATTCCGAACCTGGCGCCGGCTCCGATCTGGCCAGCCTGCAAACGCGCGCGACGCTTAACGGCGATCATTTCGTCGTGCGCGGGCAAAAGATTTGGACGACGTGGGGCCATCATTCCGACTGGATGTTCGCGCTGGTCCGCACCGATCCGCAGGCGCAACCGCATCACGCCGGCATCAGTTTTCTGCTGCTCGATTTACACAGCCCGGGCATCACAGTTCGTCCGATCACGACGATCGCGGGCGATGACGAGTTCAGCGAAGTATTTTTCGACGATGTCGTTGTGCCGGCTAAAAACCTCGTCGGAAGGCTCAACGATGGCTGGCGTATCGCCAACGCGCTGCTCGGACATGAGCGTTTGTCCACCTCAAATCCTCAATACGCGATGATGGCGTTGGACCGCATAAAAACCATGGCTCGCGTGTCCGGCGTCATGGCTGATGCGGCGTTCCGGGATCGTCTCGCCGCCGCCTGCATCAATGTCACGGCACTTTCCGCGTTGTTCAGTCACGCCGTTGAGCTCACCAATCAGAAACGAAGTCCCGGACCGGAGTCATCGATCATCAAAATATTCGGCTCCGAGTTGCTGCAATCGCTCAACGAGTTGCTGATCGAGGCGTCAGGCGGGCACGCAACCGCGCTGGAGCCGGTCGCAACCGCGTTCGGCGAGGTCGATGTGTCGACGTCTTATTTCCAGTCGCGGCGTGTCACCATCTATGGCGGCTCGTCCGAAATTCAGCGCAACGTCGTGGCGCGCCGCGTCCTCAACCTGCCGAACAACTGAATGGCGCGATAGACAATCATGGATCTGCATCTCAGCTCGGAGCAGACCTTGTTGCGCGATAGCGCAGCCAAATTTATCGGCGCGGCCGGGCCGAAGGTCGCGCGCGGCTTTCGCCAGAAGGACCCGAGCTTTTCCCAGGCGCGGTTGAAGGAAGCCGGGGAGCTCGGCTGGCTTGGCATGCTGGTGCCGACGTCCGCCGATGGCCTTGGTCTCGGCCTCACCGAGCTTGCACTGGTACTGGAGCAAGCGGGACGCGGGCTGGTCTGTGAGCCGATCGGCTTTGCTGCGATTTCGGCTGCGGCGCTCGCGCAGGGGCACGCGCCACATCCGATGCTGGAAAAGGCCACGAGCGGCGACGCTCTCATCGTCCCGGCGTTGCAGGAAAACGCCCACGGCACCGATCTGCTTGTGCCAAGGACACAAGCTTCGGGAGCGAACGGCTCGCTTCGCGTGACTGGAACGAAGAGCTTTGTTTGTGCCGACGGCGCGGATGGCTTTCTGGTGAGCGCCAGCGGCAGCGACGGGCCGGCACTCTATTATGTCGCGCGCGATGCCGCCGGTTGCTCGTTTTCGGCTACCCAAACCGTGGATGGCCGCAAACTGGCGACCCTGACCCTCGACAACACTCCCGCTGATTTCGTCCCACCACGGCAATCATCGCGAAACGCGGTTGAGGCCCTCACCGATCTTGTACTGATTGCGCTGTCCGCCGAGCTCCTCGGGGTGATGGCAAAAGCCCAGGAAATCACCTTCGATTATCTCCGCTTTCGCAGGCAGTTCGGCAAGCCGATCGGCAGTTTTCAGGCACTCCAACACAAGGCGGTCGACATCTATACCCGGACCGAGGTGATACGGTCGCTGCTATATCAGGTTGCAGCCAACAACGATCCCTATCGGATTGATCCCGCACTCGCTGTCGCCGTTAAAGCCAAGGCGTCCGAAGATGCGCTGTTCGTCACCCAAGCCTGCATTCAGCTTCACGGCGCGATTGGCTTCACCGACGAGCACGACATTGGTCTCTACCTGAAGCGGGCCATGCTGCTATCGTCGCTGTTTGGCAACGCAGCCGCGCAACGCCGGCGCTATGTCGAGATTGCGGACCTGATAGAGTAAACCACGAAATAGAACCCAGGATATCGCGCAGCGGGGCTGGCTAGCACCGCTGAACCGAGGAGAGGTTTATGAGTGAAGAGCAAATGGTCACCTACGAACTGGAGGGCGAGATTGCCCTTGTCGGGCTTAATCGCCCCGACAAGCGCAACTGCTTCAATCCGGTCGTCTCCGAGCAATTGCGTGTCGCCATCGAGCGCGCCGGTCAAGAGGCCAAGTGCGGCATCATCTTCGGCCACGGCGACAATTTCTGTGCCGGCCTCGACCTGCGCTGGGCGGCGGAAAGCTGGAAAACCGGCCGCTCCCAGCGCTTGCCGTTTCAATTCAACCGCAACTCCTATTTTGAAGCGATGGCGCGCGGCAATATTCCATTCATCGCGGCAGTGCATGGTGCCACATTGGGCGGCGGCCTTGAGACGGCGGCAGCAGCGCATATTCGTGTTGGCGACGAAACCGCTTATTTCGGACTACCTGAAGGTACGCGCGGCATCTTCATCGGCGGCGGCGGTTCTGTCCGCGTCGCGCGGCTGATCGGCTTCGCCCGCATGCAGGACATGATGCTCACCGGGCGCGTTCTCAAGGTTGACGAAGCCGAGCGTTACGGCATCGTACAATACATCGTGCCGAAAGGTCAGCACATCGCCAAGGCCAAAGAACTTGCGCTGAAAATCTGCAAAAACGCGCCGCTGTCGAACTTCGCCATCACCAACAGTCTGCCGCGCATCCAGGATCTAAATTACGACGACGGACTTTATTTCGAGCGCATGGTGGCGGAATACACGCGTAGCCCGGAGTCGGTTGAGCGTCTCAATCAATTCCTCGACAAGACGGCGCCACGCGTTCGGCCGGATCAAAAGTAGCAATCAAAATTCAGGGAGAGAGCAATGGCTTTGCGCGACCACGCAATCGTGGCCTATGCCGAAACCAAGGTCATGGAGAAAAGCGACCGCGATGTCTTCGTCTTAATCGGCGAGATGCTGGAGTCGGTACTCGACAGCACAGGCGTCGAAAAAAATGAGATCGATGGCCTCGTGGTTGCAGGAATGACAGGCACAGGGGCTGGCAACATCTTCTGGCCGCAGACCATCGCCGACGTACTGGGTCTCCAGGTCGGATTCTGCGAGCAAGTGAACATCGGCGGTTGCTCGGCCACGGGCTGCGTGGTTCGGGCTGCCGCCGCGATCGAGTACGGGCTGTGCGAGATCGCGTTCCTGTCTTTCTCCGACACCCACGTCCTGGAGGACAAGACCGACCACAGCCATACCTACCGCCGCGAATGGACCGACCCGTACGGCGTGATGGGACCGCCGGGCGCGTTTGGTCTGCTCAGCCGCGCGTACGAGTCGAAGTATGGCCTGGACTACCGGATGCTCGGCAAGCTCGCGGTCACCCAGCGCAATCACGCGATCATGAACGAGCACGCCTGCGAAAAGCTGCGCGTGCCGATCACCATCGACGATTACCTGAACTCACGCGTGATCGCGGACCCGATCCGGCTTCTGGACTGCGTGATGCGGACCGACGGCGGGGCCGGTCTTCTCATGATGAGCCGCAAGAAGGCCAAGGAGAAGGGCCTCACCAAGAACATCATCCCGATCGGCTATGCCGAGCTCACCAATTATCTCGGCGGAGAGAATCTCGTCGACGTGACCAAGAGCGGTCACTCGATCTGCGGCGAGAAGGCGCTCAAGCAGGCCGGCCTGGGAAACAAGGACATCAAGTCCTTCCATCCCTACGACGACTTCATCATTGCCATCATGCTCCAGATGGAGGCGTTCGGCTTCTGCAAGGCCGGCCAAGGAATCCCTTACATCCGCGAGACGAACTTCGACTACAACGGCGACCTGCCGCTCAACACCGGCGGCGGACAGATCTCGGCCGGTCAGGCGGCCGGCTCGTCGGAAAACCTGGTTGAAGCGATACAGCAGTTGCGCTGCGAGGCAGGCGAGCGGCAGATCAAGGACACCACCAACGCGCTGGTGACCGGCATCGGCTGGATCAATTACGGACGCAACTGGGGCTCAAGCGCAGCTCTGGTGCTGACCCCGGAATGAGCGACATGACCAAGGCATTAAACGACACACTCAGCGTCAAGCGCACCATCAGGCACTTCGATTTCTCGGAGCCTTATTGGGAGGGCACCAAGAACAAGAAGCTCGTGCTCCAGCGCTGCAAGGTGACCAAGAAGTTTCAGCACTTTCCTCGCCCGGTAAGCATCTTTACCGGGCGGCGGCGCGACATCGAATGGGCCGAAGTGTCCGGCAAAGGCAATGTGTACTCCTACACCGTCACCGAGCGCGGCACGCCCGCCTTCCGCGGAATGGAGCCCTACGCCGTGGTGAGCGTGACGCTCGATGTGGGCGTCAACTTCATCGCCGACATCGTGAATTGCACGATGGAGGAGTTGAAGGTCGGCATGGCGGTGAAGCCGTATTGGCATCCGCTCGATGACGGCACGCATCTTCTCATGTTCCAGCCAGACAAGGACGCGAAATGAGCGGACCGGAAGTCGCTCGCGGTCCGAAAGCCGTCAGCAAGTTCCTGCGCCCGCGATCGGTCGCGATCGTAGGCGCGTCGGCGCGCGCCGGCAGCGCCGGCTCGGTCATCCTGCAATCGCTCAAGCTCAACAAATTCGCTGGCGACATCTATCTGGTCGGCCGCAGCGACGAGCCGATCGACGGGCGGCAGGTCCTGAAAAGCCCGGAGCAACTGCCGGAAGGTGTCGATCTCGCGGTATTCACGATACCGGCCGCCGGCGTGCGTGACGCCATTGCCGCGTGCGCCACGCGCAAAGTGGGTTCGGCGATGATTTTTGCCGCTGGCTTCGCCGAGGTCGGCGAGCGCGACTTGCAGGACGAAGTCGCCAGGACCGCGCGCGACGCAGGCCTCGCCATCATCGGTCCGAACTGTCTCGGCGTCACTAATAACGTCGATGGCATGATGCTGCATATGCTGTTCGCGCGTGAAGCGCGGCAGGGCGTCAAGGGTGGCGTCGCTTTTGTCGGCCAGAGCGGCGGCATGCTCGGCCACTTTCAGCGCGCTGCGGACGGGCGCGGCCTCCCCCTCTCCTATGTGATTTCGACCGGCAACGAGATTGGGCTTGAGTCCACCGACTTCATCGAGTTTCTGGCCGACGATAGTTCAACCAACGTTATCGTGGTCTACACCGAACAGGTGCAACGGCCGCGCGAATTTCTCGCCGCGATCCGCCGCTGCCGCGATGTCGGCAAGCCGGTCGTGCTGATGTTCCCTGGCCGCAGCGAAAAATCGCGTACCGCCGCCAAATCGCATACCGGCGCGCTGGTCGGCGATTACGCCACCATGAAGACGCAGGTGGAGGATGCTGGCGCGATCGTGGTCGGCACCATGGATGAGATGATGGATCTTTCGGAAATCCTCGTCCGGTTTCCAAAGCCGCCGGCCAAGGGGCCAGGCATCCTCACCGCGTCGGGCGCGTTCGTCGGCTTGGCCAACGACATGGCCGAGGAACTCGGCATGGAATTTCCGCAGCTCGATCCGTCGACGCTCAAAGTCCTCAAAGACACGCTGCCTGCCTACGGCAATTACGGCAACCCGCTCGATACGACGGCTGGTTTCGCCCCGGCCATGCTGTCGGTCGTAACCAAGGCGCTGATCGATGATCCGAACATTGGCATGGTTCTGATCTCGTTTCCCATCAATTCCGGCGCCGTGGTGCAGAGTTTCAACAAGGGCTTGGAGCACTCCGACAAGCCGAAGGTGATGGTTGTGCTCGGCGATACCTGGCCGCTGGCGCCCGACGTCATCGAAGCGGTCAAGCAAAGTCCGGCCATACTCAGCCGATCGACCGACCGCATGATGCGCGCGGTCGCGCTTTACACACGTTATGGGCGCTTGCTTGCACGGTCTCGCGCCGATGCGGCATCCGAGCCAATAAAAAATGCACCGAAGCTTGGCAAGGGTACGCAGCCCGAATGGCTCGGCAAGAAGCTTCTGTCCGCAGCCGGCATTCGCGTGCCAGACGGCGATCTCGCCCGCAACGCGGATGAAGCCGCTGCCGTAGCGAAGCGCATCGGCTATCCCGTGGTGCTAAAGGCGCAAGCCGCCGCGCTCTCCCATAAGACGGAGGCAGGCGGCGTGATCCTCAATATCGCCGACGAGGCTTCGTTGCGCAGCGCCTGGGGTACAATGATGGCCGGCGTCAAACGCGCCGCCCCGGGCGTAACGCTTGACGGGGCGCTTGTTGAAAAAATGTCCCCGAAAGGCATCGAGCTAATGGTCGGCGCCAAGCGCGACGCGGGCTGGGGCACTGTACTGCTGCTTGGTCTTGGCGGCATTTGGGTGGAAGCGCTGGGCGATGTGCAATTGCTGCCGGGCGGCGCCAGCGAAGAACTGATCCGGGGTGCTTTGAGCAAACTGCGCTCGGCCAAACTGCTGGCCGGCATCCGCGGCGCACCGCCAGCGGATGTGGAAGCCGTCGTTCAAGTCGTCAGAGCGATTGGCCGCATCATGCTGACCATGCCGGAAGTGGCGGAGATCGATGTCAATCCGCTTATGGTTCACGCCAATGGCCGGGGCGCGACCGCACTTGATGCGCTGATCGTGACGACGTGAGCATGAAGGTGCTTCAGCAGACCGTTGCCATGTAAGCATGCTCCAGCCGGCGCGGGAGGTCGGCCTCATCGGTTCGCGCTTCAAGCACGATCGAAACCGCATTACGCGGCCAGAGCTTGCGCAATCTCTTTGATCATGTCGGCAATATCCTGCAATCCGTTGGTCCGCGGCGACGCCCCCATGTGAGGTGTGATGACGACGTTGTCGAACGAAAGTAGTTCATCGTCGGATCGGCCGGGCTCCTCATAGAGGCCGTCCATAGCCAAACCGCCGAGATATCCCGACTCCAATCCCTTAAGTAATGCGTCACGATCGATGACCTCCGGCCGCGATACGTTCACGATGCAGGCACCCCGTTTCATCTGCGCTATTCGTTCACGATTGAGGAAGCCTTTTGTTGAACTGTTCAGCGGAAGCTGCGGGATAACCCAGTCACTCTCCTCGAGCAGCGCTTCCAGGGACCGATACGATGCACCCAGTTCTTTCTCCACGGCAGCCGAAAGCTGCGTTCTTTGAAAATAAAGAACTTTCATTCCAAAGATGGCGGCGCGAACCGCGATTTCCCGGCCAATTTCACCGAGACCGACGATCCCGATCGCATTGCCGTTGAGGGTGCGCGTTCCTGAGAAGCGTCCCCAATTGGCTCCCGGAGTATAGCGCCGGTCGAACGGCCGATAGGGCAGCTGGCTGTTTGGAAGCTGCTCGATACTGACCAACCCGCTTAGATCCAGACGCCGCGCCAGCGACAACATCAAGGCGAACGCGTGTTCGGCGGTGGCAATGTTGGCACGGCGGCGTATTCCAAGCACCTTTACGCCGCGCTCCGCACAGGCAACCGTATCGATGTTGCGAAGGAGCATTCCGAATTTATGGACGACCTTGAGATGGGGTGCCGCAGCAAGCTCCTCTTTGCCGATGCTCAGAGACTCGACGACGGCAGCTTCTGCTGACCCAAGATTGTTCCGAAGCTCGGCTTGAGAGTCCACCAGCCGGACAGTGCTCGGGTAAAGCAAACCTGCCGCTTTCTGCACCCTGTCACGCCAGCCTTGGAAGTCCGGCAAGTCTGGCGACATAAAGTCTGCAAATGCATCCCGCCGTTCCTGCGCGGTGCCTGGATCGAGAACCACACCGATCAAGCGCGCCCAGACATCATTTTCGACGACCAATAGGGGCCTATGCGGCTGCATGTGAATCGCCAAGACCTGAGATTATCGAACGCGAAGTCGCGCCGGCTGTCTGGCCGCGCGCGACAATTTCTGACGCTCTGCTTTCTGGGATGAAGCGCGTCGCGTCCTCGATTGACCCGTCACCCTTGAGCGGCCCTCGACCGGCGCTACCCGCAGGTGAGCCCGGGCGCGCAAGAAATCGAGGAACTTCCCGTGGATGCTGGTCGGCCGCCAATCAACGCGGGTCGCCACGCCATCAACGCGGCTCAGATGCGGTGACCGGATTGGCAGGACCGCCAAGGCATTATCGTCATTCAACTGCGACTCAACTTGCGACATTAATGTAAGCCGATCGGTACAAGCCAGAATGGACCGATAAATCTGCATGGACGTCGTTTCGATATTGACCCGCGGCTGCTGCGATATACCGACAAACAGCCGCTCCAGAGCCTGCTGACGTGGGGTGCTTGGTCCAGGCATGATCCAGTCGTAGCGGGCAAGATCGTTCAGCGAAATCGCCTTCGACGCGGACAAGGGATGATCCTTACGGCCGACCACCACATACGGATTTGAAAACAACAGTTCCTCTTGCACATCGGATACCCAATCCGGCCGTCTCAAGACTCCAAAAAGAAAATCGAGCTTGCCATTACGCAAATCATTCAACAGAACCTCGTAACGGCCATCGATAACCTGCACGCGGGCATTGGGGTGAGCGCTCAGCAATTCGTTGATGGCGGCTGAAAGCATCTGATGGTCCGAGTGCGGGATGTTGCCGATCGCGAGGCGTGAAATTATCACACCCCGCGCTGCATGTACTTCCTCCACGCCATATTCTATTTCGCGCAGCGCGAGCTGAAATCGCCTCGCGAGTTCCGATCCTTGCGCCGTCGTCGTCATTCCGCTGGCGGCGCGCCGGTAAAGACTCCGTCTCAATTCGCGTTCCAGCTCTTTTGCGGGGCGATGCAAGGAAGGCTGCGAAATCCCTAACGATCGTGCAGCGGCTTCGAACGATTCATTCTCGGAAACCGCAATGAGGCAGCGTAGCTGGGGCTTCGTCAGCTTGTTGACGATCGCATTCGCACCCTGCCGGCCGGTAAATGGCGCGCCGATAGCGGGCTCGCTCAGCGCGGATCGAATGTGATCGAAAAAGCGCCGAACCCGCGGCAGCAGGATCGTTCCAAGCTCAGTTGTGTAGCAACCGGTGCGTCGCCGCTCGAACAGGCGGATGCGAAGTCCCGCTTCAAGCGCATGCAGCGACTGAGTCAGCGCCGGCTGGGAAAGATGTACTTCGCGAGCCGCGCTGCTGACGCTTTCCAGCCGGGCCACCGCTTCAAACGCACGCAACTGCCGAAACGAAGGAATGTTAATAGCGACCATCGGACGATTGCCTTTGCAAAAGGCATCTGGATATCGAGGGTTTATAGCAGAAACTTATGACGCTGCACGGCATTTCGATTGGCCATCGACCGGCATCAATGGCAAACCCGTCGAGCTTCTAAAGCGCACTCAGCGCCAACAAGCCGATGCCGCACCGCAATAAGACGGCAAATCGATATCGAGGGAGAAACCGATGCAGGCCCAAGCTGGTGCAAGTCTCAGCGCCGGGAACTGCTCTCTCTGCCGTATGATTGTGGTCTTCAGCGCATGCGCGCTTATCGCTGTCGGCCTGATCTTGTCGGTAAGTGCGCAAGCCGCCGATTATCCGACGAAACCCGTCCGGATTTTCGTGCCCTACGGACCTGGCGGCGTCGGCGACCTCACCATGCGGCTGGCCGCGGACAAGATGAGCCAAAATCTCAAACAGCAATTTATCATCGAAAACCGGCCGGGCGCGGGCGGCATCGTCAACGCGACCTCCGTGATGCGCGCCGAACCGGACGGCTACACGCTCATCGAGATCGGCAACGGCGCATCCATCAGCATGTCGCTGTTCAACGACCTGCCCTACAACGTACTCACTGACTTCGCGCCGATCTCGGTTACCGGCAGCTTTGAAATGCTGCTCGCCGTCCCCGACAACTCGCCTTACAAATCGCTCAAGGACGTGGTCGACGCGGCGCAGAAGAATCCGGGCAAGATCAACCTCGGTGCCATCAATCCCGGCAGTACGCAGAATCTTTCTGCCCACCTGTTCGAGCAGGTCACCGGCGCGAAATTCACCATCGTCACCTATCGCACCACTCCCGAACTGGTGACGGCGCTGCTACGCGGCGACGTCGATGTCG
>Ga0302326_10019065_pt1 | contig 14194 bp, 9 predicted proteins | sample Palsa_T0_3_FD_202264 | JGI IMG/M metagenome (GOLD analysis project Ga0302326, IMG submission 202264) | Peat permafrost microbial communities from Stordalen Mire near Abisko, Sweden - Palsa_T0_3 | ecosystem: Environmental > Terrestrial > Soil > Palsa > Peat permafrost | place: Sweden: Abisko... | reverse complement strand
CATTAAGGTTAATTTCTACGAGGCCCGTTACGGCACCAATACGCTCGATCCGACGGTACTCCGTTCGCCGAGCGCGCGATGAGCCTCGGCGGCGTCCCGCAAGGCGAAGCGCCTTTGCACCTCGCACCTGACGGTACCGTCGGCGATCACCGCGAAGAGCGCATTGGCGCGCTCGACCAGTTCCTCGCGCTTGGCGGTGTAGGTCTGCAACGTCGGACGCGTTAGATACAACGAGCCTTTAGCGCTCAGGATGTTGACGCTGAAAGGCGGCACGATACCGGAGGCCTGCCCGAACGCGACCATCAGGCCGCGCGGCCGCAGACAATCAATCGATTTCATGAAGGTCGCCTGGCCGACCGAATCATAGGCCACCGGCAGCATCGCCCCGCCGGTAATCTCCTTGACCCGCGCCGGTATATCCTCCCGGGTATAAACGATGGTGTGATCGCATCCGTGAGCCTGCGCGAGGCGCGCCTTTTCATCACTGCCAACGCAGCCAATCACCGTCGCCCCGAGATGTTTGGCCCATTGGCACAAGATCAGACCGACGCCTCCCGCCGCGGCCTGCACGAGTATCGTGTCACCCGGCTTGACCGCATACACCGAGAAGATCAGGGCGTGTGTCGTCATGCCCTTCAGCATCGCAGCGGCCGCCGTCGCCTCATCGATTGAATCGGGCAGCTTGACCAGGAACCGCGCCGCGATCGTGCGAGCCTCGGCATAGGCCCCCATCGGACCACCGGCGTAAGCGACGCGATCTCCCACCTTCAGGTCGGTAACGCCCGGTCCAACGGCTTCGACCACGCCGGCGGCCTCACTCCCCGGCGTAAACGGCATCGACGGCGCAGGATACACACCCGATCGGAAGTAGATCTCGACGAAATTCAGCCCGATCGCGCGATGACGGAGCAGGACCTCGCCGTGGCCGGGCGCAGGCACCTCGACCTCGGCAAACTGAAGCACTTCGGGCCCGCCAATTTGATTGACCAGGATCGCTTTCGCCTTCATCTATACACCCCCATTTTTGCCTAACGCTGGCCGATCCAGCCCGGATCGGCGGCGGCGCGCCAACGAGTGCGAATCGCCTCGAAGCGTGATCGCTCGAGTTCTCCATTGGCCGCCAATGCGGCATTTTCGGCCCATCGCGACGGCTTCGACGTTCCAACGATTGCGGTCCCCACCCCCGGGACGCTGAGCGTGAAGCGCAGCGCGGTCTCGACCGCCGTTCCCGGATCGCCGTGGAGAAAATCGTAATCGAGCTTTTTAAGGCGGCGCCAATACGGTTTTTCGTAGTCCCCGACGCGCCACCGGCTGAAGAGCCAGGCCGCATTCGCGATCGGTCGCTTGGCGATGATCCCCGTATCGCGTGCGACGGCGGCGGGAATCGTGAGCTCGATCGCTTCCTGATCCGCGATACTCACCGAGGTCTGCAGCGTGTCGAAGACCCCGGTCTCGATCGCGTAGAGCGCATCGGCACCGTCGCCGCTATAGCCGATCGCCCTCGCGAGTCCCCTTTCCTTCGCGCGCACCAGCGCTTCGATAAGACCGTTGTGGCGCATCTCGACGGCCGTGCAGGTGTGGAATTGCAGCAGGTCCACGTAATCGGTGCGCAGCCGTTTGAGGCTTCGCGCCAGGCTTTGCTCGACCAGCGCCGGCGTCCAGTCCTTCAGCGGCAACCCGCTCGCGTGGCCGCACTTCGTAAACAGAAAATACTCGGACCGGCGGCCGGCCACCGCGGCGCCGATCAGTTCTTCGCTGGTCTCGTAGCAGGCGGCGGTATCGATCACGTTGAGGCCGCCATCGAGCGCGCAGTTGAGCAGCTCTTTGACTTTGCTCGCAGCCACGCCCTGATAGCCGATTTCGGACGCGCCGAATCCGAGTACACTGACCATGTATCCGGTTTTTCCGAGCCGCCGCGTCTCCACGATTACCCCTCCTTCTCTCCCATGATGAACGCCTCGCGAGTAGCCCGCAATTATTCCATCTCGCCGGGAAGCCGCGCCAGACCCGCCCGCCCGCCTGGGCTGCGCGACTTCTTGTAATTAGGCGTTTCTGACTCCCCAGTGTTCCGCGATCCACTGCCGGGGACAGACAAAGCGGCTGAAACCACGCTTCGTAGCCACCTTCTGGAGAGCTTTAGACAACACTACCCAATGGGGTAATGGACGCTAGCTGGGTCGAAGGCGAAACGGGCTCGCCGGCTCGAACGAAGCGAAACGAGCACAACCGCTAGTCGAGCGAGGCGGAACGAGCAAAGGAGTCTGCGACGTGCGCACATGACTCTGGGACTTTGCGAAGCGCGCGAAATCGACAATCGGAGACGTGAATAAGATAGTCAAGGAACGAAAACCTTGAAGCTTCCTTCGGAGACTGAAACAGTACCTGACGCACCTCGCGGACTCGTTAGCTCGCTCACAGACTCGCCTAGTGGCAAGGCTTCAGACTTCCCATTAGGTAAAAGCATCAGTGGAGCCGAAGCCGCTATACCATGGGGAGCCGAAGCGCAACGCGCCAACCAGGCGAGCTTGCGAGCCGAGCTAACGAGTCTGCGAGCTGCGTGCAGAAAAAGTTAACGCGCGATGCGAAGCGCTTGGCAACCTTCGCGGACATGCGATCTAATTCTTCCTGAATCTCCTTTTTCCGCTCTTTAATCAGGAGCTGAGGTACACATCGTACTGGACTGGCTCGATTACGAATACGATCACGATCTCGGCCTGGCTAGGCTGGGCGAAGTCGATAGCGGGTCGAGTGCGCCGAGCGACACCGGGGAGAGATCGGTCGGCATCAGAATTCGTTTAATCAATCGACTATTTACCAGCGATATGGGTGTTAGCCGAAGATAGCCGCAACGCCCTGTCAATAGCAAGAATGGAGACCGCTCCAACACCCACGGCGATCAAACCGGGTAAAGTCCCGGTAATAACTTTGTAGGTCAGTGAAATGCGTTGCATGGCGGGGGCGGCGCTGGTTTTGATATCGTGGGTTGGGCTTGGCGGGAAACCCGCTCGCAAATGGAAAGGAAGTTTTGAGTGATGCATGAAGTTGACGAATCGATAGGCCGTGAAGTAGTCGAGGCGGTGCGCCGCTTCGTCGATCGCGACGTTATACCAGTAGCCAGCGACCTCGAACATAAGGACGAATACCCGCATCGGCTGGTCGCGCGAATGAAGGAACTGGGACTGTTCGGGGCGACGATTCCGGCGCAATACGGCGGCCTGGGCCTGAGCTTCGTGAACTATGCGCGGATTATGGCGGAGCTGTCGCGCGGCTGGATGTCGCTGGCGGGCGTAATCAACAGCCATCTGATAATGTGCTACATAATCGCGAACCACGGCACGGAAGCCCAGAAGGACTACTTCCTGCCGGGGATGGCGGCGGGTGAAAAGCGCGGCGGGCTGGGCCTGACGGAACCTCATGCGGGGAGCGACGTGCAGTCGATCAAGACGATCGCGACAAGGCACGGGGACAACTACGTGCTGTCGGGTGCGAAGATGTTCATCACCAATTCGCTCAACGGCACGATGCTAGCGGTCGCGGCCAAGACCGATACGACGGCCAAGCCGGCCTATGCCGGGATCAGCATGTTCGCCGTCGAAAAGAGCGATCGCGGGCCGGCGGTCAGCAAGCCGCTGAAGAAGCTCGGCTACAAGGGAATCGACACCTGCGAGGTGCTGTTCGAGGACCTTGAAGTGCCGGCGGCGAACCTGATCGGCGGCGCGGAGGGCCAGGGCTTCAAGCAGGTGATGAGCGCGCTGGAAGTCGGGCGAATCAACGTCGCGGCGCGGGCGGTGGGCGTCGGCGAGGCGGCCTTCGAGAATGCGATTCGCTACGCGCAACAGCGGACGGCGTTCGGCAAGCCGATCTGTGAACATCAGGCGGTGCAGTTGCTGCTCGCCGATATGGGGACGCGGCTGCAGGCGGCGCGCCTGATGGTCGAGAATGCGGCGCAGAAAAAGGACGCGGGTGAGCGCTGCGACGTCGAAGCGGGGATGGCTAAGCTGTTCGCGTCGGAGGCGTGCGCAAAGATCTCACTCGACGCGCTCAGAGTGCTCGGCGGCTATGGCTACATGGCGGAGTTCCCGGTCGAGCGGTTCTATCGGGACGCGCCGCTGATGATGATCGGCGAAGGCACCAACGAGATACAGGCGCTGGTAATCGCTCGCGGCCTCATCGCGCGGAATAAGATTTAACAACTAAGAGTGGTCGAGGAACGAAGAACTTATAGTTTCCTTTGGAGACTGAAGTACCTGACGCACCTCGCAAACTCGTTAGCTCGGCTCGCAAGCTCGCCTGGTGACCAGGTTTCAGACTTCCCATCACTAGTGAAGCGAAGCGTAACGAGCGAACGAGTCTGCGAGGTGCGCATGGGTAAGGCTCTTAGATTCTGCGACGTGCGCATAAACCAGACAATGAGCTGCGGGAATAGGATAAGCGAGTAGTTAAGGCGGCGTGACGTTAAACATAAATCCACTGATTGCGGCCGGCGTAGTAGTCACCACCGCCGCGACCGATGCCGTTTACGTCATGTTCACGTCGGCGGTGAATGCGCGGCGTCCGGCGCGCGCGGCGACCTGGAGCAGCATGTGGTACCTGCTCGCGGCCTTCGCGGTGATCAGCTACACAGGAAATCCTGTCTATGCGCTATTCGCGGCCGCAGGCTCATGGATGGGCGCATACTCGTCGGTGAGATGGCTAAGCCGAACTGAAAAGACGATTGATAAGGCGCCGCCGCCCGCGCATAAGCCGCCGGCGCCGATCAGCTAAACCAGTGGAGCCGCAGGCGGAGCGAGTTGAGGCTATGCGAACATCGGGCCCGGCTACGGCAGTCTTCGGCGCTCTGTCACAGTTGCCTTACCTAATGGGAAGTCTGAAACCTTGTCACTAAGCGAGCCTGCGAGCCGAGCTAACGAGTCTGCGAGGTGCGTCAGGTACTGTTTCAGTCTCCGAAGGAGGCTCTAGTTCTTAGTTCCTCGACCACTTCTTCCTCTTTCTTCACCTTCCATATCAGGGTCTTACTTATGCGCACGCCGCAGACTCTCAGAGTTTAATATATGCGCACCTCTCAGACTCGTTAGCTCGGCTCGCAGGCTCGCCCAGTGCTCGGCTCGCTTCGCTTCACTAGTGTGATCCGCTACGCTGGAGGCGCTCGGGACCAGAATCGGGGAGGACCGCCGCCATGCAGAATGCGCCCGACAATCGCGTCGCCAATGACTTTCGCGTCACCAATATCGAGCAGCTCCGCGCTATCATGGGAGAGCCCGGCAAGCTCACGCCGCTAAAGTTGCTGACGGCGCTCGACGAGGACGCTATCGACTTCATCGGGCGATCGCCCTTCCTGGTGCTCTCAACCGCCGACGCCGCCGGCAACCAGGACGCTTCGCCCAAGGGCGACGCTCCGGGCTTCGTGGTGATCGAGGATCGCAACACGCTGCTGATTCCCGACCGCAAGGGCAACAAGCTGCTATTCGGGCTGCAAAATATTCTCGATAATCCGCGCGTGGGGATTCTGTTCATCACGCCGCCTACGAGTGAAACGCTGCGCGTGAACGGAACGGCAGAACTGGTCGTCGATCCTGAAATTCTGGAGCGGCTAGCGGCGCGCGGCCAGCCCGCTCAACTGGCTATTCGAGTGACGGTACGCGAATGCTTCTTTCACTGCGCGAAGGCCTTTATCCGATCGGAGCTGTGGAAGCACGAGAAATGGCCCAACCCGATCAAGATCTCATTCGGCAAGTACTTGGCGGCAAAGATGCAGGCAGTCCAGGAACCCGCCAAGCATGAGACCGGTGCGCCTCAATCCGCCGCGGCACAGGATGATCTCGCGCAGCAGATCGACGCGTTCGTCGAAGACGACTACAAGAACAACCTATAGGCGTCGTCGCGGCCTGGCATCGGCGACAAACCTGTCGGCGTCATTCGCCGCCAGAGAGCAACCACCTATAGATGGTTCCTGTTGGGACTCACGACAGCGGCTTTCTCTACCACGTGTCCGACACGACGTTCCTGGATGGGCCGTGCCTGGGGACTCAATAGGTGATGAGCGGCTTGATGATGTTGTCTTCCTTGGTCTCCATCATGTGGAAGGCATGCTCGACCTGTGAAAACGGAAACCGATGAGTGGTCATAGGGGTGGGATCGATGCGGCCGTACTCGATCAGCCTAAGCAGCCGCGAAAGGCGCTCGCGCCCGCCCGGGCATAAGGCGGTGCGGATGGTTTTGTCGCCCATTCCCAGGCCGAACTCGGGCAGCGGAATCTGCAGCAGGTTGCCGGCCTCGCCATGGAAGCCGACGTTCGAGATGACGCCGCCGGGCTTGGTTACCTTGATACAGTTCTCGAAGGTGACGGGCAGGCCGATTGCCTCGATGGCGCTATCGACGCCGACGCCGCCGGTCGCCGCCATAATCTGTTCGACGGTATCACCGCGGGCCGGATCGACTACCAGGTCGGCACCGAAACGCCGGGCGAGCTTCTGCCGATCGGGCTTCGATTCGACCGCGATTATGAAACCGGCGCCCACGCTTCGCGCCGCGATAGTCGCACTCAATCCGACCGGTCCCTGCGCGAATACCGCGACGGTACCGCCGACCGGAATCGCCGCATTCTCGGCGCCCGCAAAGCCCGTCGATAGCATGTCGGTGGTATAGAGCGCCTGCTCGTCGGTGAGCTTCGCCGGTATCTGGACGACGTTGAAGTCAGCGTCGTTGACGAGGAAGTACTCGGCGAGGTTGCCGTCGCGCACCGGACCGAACTGGTAGCCACCGAGCATCCCGTTGCATTGGGAAGTGAATCCGCGCTGGCATGCGTCGCATCTGCCGCATGGCGTGATCGCACAAACCGCGACGCGATCGCCGGCCTTGCAGCGGGTTACGCCGGAGCCGATCTTATGCACCACGCCCACGCTCTCATGGCCGAGAAAGCGGCCCTCGGTGAACTGGATTACGCCGCGTACGTTATGCACGTCGGAGGTGCATATCAGCGAAGCGGTGGTTCTGATGACCGCATCGTTCGGACCGGGTTCGGGAATCGGTTTATCGATCACGCCGACTTGGCCGATAGCCAGGAATGCGAGTCCCTTCATTTCTGCACCTCGATATAGCGTCGTCGGGAACTGGCGCCGCCAGCGTTCGATAGCCCATCCGTCCGCAGGCTGCAAGGGGTGAGGCGAGGTCAGGCGCGATTTACTCAATTGAGGTAAAGACGACCGGCTACATGATTAGCGTCGGGCAGCGATAGCAGGCAAACGTTAGAGTTTATGTGGTTTTTTGAACTGGCACTCTTGATGCACATCTATCCAGCCGAATGAGGTGCATGATGAAAAGCAAAATACGAATGGCTATTGCCGGATTGTTCGGCCTCGCGATTATGGGGCTCCAAGGATGTTTCTACTCCTCGCCTTCGCCCGGCTATGGATACTACGGCGCCGCGCGTCCTGCTTATGAGGGACCGGCTTACAGGACCTATGGCAGCAGCACGCTTGAAACCTGTAATGAGCGCAATGGCACGTGCATAGTGTGCGACAGCGACGGACATCACTGCCACGCGGTCCGCTAAATTGTAGCTCGCCCTCTCATTGGGACCCGTTCGCTTTGCTCAAGGACAGCGAGCGGGTCGGTCTCTTTACAATCGTGCACCTTTTGGCGATGCAATCGATTAGACCTGCAAGAGCCACTAAATCCACTCACGATCTCTTTTCAGTGCTGGATACTCGGTAAGCCGGCCAAATCATGGGCTACCAAAGGGCGCTGGAACTGGCGTCCGACGCAGCACGGCCGCAAAGCCCTGCTCTGCTTGGGCCTGCGCCTGATGGCTTGACGTCATTGGCAACTTTCCGTCGCTCATCCTTATGCCGACGGACCAGACGGGACAGGGCGCCGACTGACAAATCCTACCCTTACACCAAGTCGAGTTGACAAAAGCGAAGAAAAAGCGAAAGATGATTTCGCTATGGCAGCGGCGCTACCATTCCCGACTATCGAAGCGAAGCTCGTTTCACTGGAACAAGACCATCTGTGCAGTCCCTTCCCGGCGCATAAATCTAAAGAACTGCTTGAAGTTAAAGGACGGCCTCCTGAAATTGCCGGGGTTTTTCGCGGACGCGAACTGACCCGTAAAGAGCGCCGGCTCAGGTGCGGAATAACCCCGATCGACAATCTAATCGGCGGTGGCATCGTGCGGGGGCGAATCAGTGAAATCGTGGGCATTGCGAGCGTTGGCAAGGCCACGATTGCGGCGTCCTTTGCTGCCGCAGCGACCCGTCGCGGCGAAATCGTCGCATGGATCGATGCGAGTGGGAACTTCGATCCGGCAAGTATGGCGGCGGCGGGCGTCGATCTCGCGCGGATGCTGTGGGTGGCGATGCCCGTTACGGATAGGGGACGGGGATCTCGGGCGTTGGATGAGTTCGAGCGCGATGGTTCGGGGCCGCCACGGATGACAGAGGAGTTTGTGCGTGGCGGGCGCAGTATGAAGCGATCGGCCGGCGCCATCGTGCTGAAGGCGGCCGAATGGATTCTCACGGCGGGAGGATTCGGCCTGGTCGTGATCGATTGCGGAAGCGCCTTCAGTGGCCGTATCGCCTTCACGCAGAGCGCCGCGCTGCGACTGGCACGAGGCGCGGAACGCAGTGGCGCGGCGGTAATGATAATCGGATCGCATCGGAGGTGCGGGACGTTCGCCGCGCTGAGCCTGACGCTGAGCTGCACGCGCGCCTCTTTCAGCCGGACCTCGCGCCAGGCGCCGGCGCTGTTCGACGGCCTGATGGTGGAAGCGCGAGTGATGCGCAACAAGCTCGGCGGTGCGGGAGGCGTGGCGAGTTGGCGTGCGCTGATGGATACGTCATGCGCGGCGCTGCCTGAGCTGGCCGTGCAGCGTCCAGCATGCGCATTCGCTGCGTCAAATTCGTCGGCGATCTCACAAAACAGGGCCCGCGCCGTCACGCGTTGAGCGATGGTTCATTCGCAAGGCCGTTTCGACGATGTTCTTCGACGCATTGGTTTCTACCGCGATGATTCGATGCGATGGGGTTGGGCGAATTGTATAAGGCCGCACCTCAGCGAGCGGCACGAATTGCGTGCCTGATGGTCGCGGATTTTCCATTGGCCGCGGTCATGCGATCGAATCCCGAACTGCGCGAGAGGCCTTTTGCGCTGGTGCGAGTGGCCGGCGAGCGGCGATCCGCAAACGGCATAAGAGGTGCGGCTAACGGCGCCGGATGCGCACCGCATAGCGAACTGAGCCACGTCGCGGATGCGGCGCGAGCGGCGGGTGTGCGCGCCGGAATGACAGTCGCGCAGGCGCGATCGTTAATACCAGAACTGCTCGTGATCAATCCGTCGCATGCCGCAGAACGGGCGGCGGCGGATGCGCTGATTGATGTCGCCGAATCGATCTCGCCGGTGGTCGAAGAGGCCGCACCGGGATGCGTGTGGCTGGATCTGACGGGATCTGAGCGATTTTATCGGCATGCAAGCGGCGGGCGGAAAGGCCGGGGCAAAGCGAGTGTTATGGAGACTGCGAGTGCAGCTAACGACATCGGCGATACGGACGACCTCGGCTATATGCGCGCTGCACGCGATCCACAGGATCCAGATGACATCGACGAGGCGGATGCGGCGAGTATCACGATCGAAGAAGAAATCGCAGCGGAGATCGTGCGGCGAGCAAAGCGCCTCGGGCTCGATGCGGCGGTGGGAATCGCGGGAGACAAGGAGGTCGCGCGGCTGGCGGCGCGCTGTGGCGGCGCTCGTGTAATCGGAGCTGGGCACGAGCGCGAATTCCTCGACTGGATGCCGCTCGATCTGCTCGAGCTGGGCGTCAATGCGCGCGGCGACGATCTCGAACTGGTGCTGAAGCGCCTGGGTATCCGGCGGCTGGGAGAACTGGCGCGGCTCGATGCGCGGGCGGTCGGCAGCCGGCTCGGCAGCCGCGGGGTGGAACTGATGCGGCTTGCGCGCGGGGAGGGGTCGGCGCGAGTCGCGGCGCGGCCACGGGCGGAGGTATTCAGCGAAGCGATCGAGCTGGAATACTGGATCGAAACGATCGAGCCGCTGGCCTTCGTGATGCGCGCGATGATCGCACAACTGACGGAGCGCCTGCAGATGCGGGGGCTGGTTGCCGGAGATATCACGCTGACGCTGGGCCTGGCGGATCGCCGGCGCGACGATCGGCGAGTAGCCGTCGGCGCGCCGACGATTGAGGTGCGCGCACTGCTGACGCTGGTGACGCTGAACCTTGAAGCGGCACCGCCGCCCGCGGCGGTCGAGACGATCCGGCTGACGATTGCGCCGCGCGCGTCGCGGCCGGCGCAAGGGGATATGTTCCTGCCGCCGGCGCCCGCGCCGGACCGGCTGGAGGCCGCGATCACGCGGATCGCGGCGCTCTGCGGTCCGGAGCGGGTCGGGCGGATCGCGGCGGCGGATTCGAAGCGGCCTGAGGCGATACGCCTCGGCCGCTTCGATCCGCCGGCGGCGAGGCCGGAGCAGTCCGCGGCGGCGCCGCGGACTGCTCCGGCGGTTAACGGCGTCGCGCGCATCGTGATGCGCACGATGCGGCCAGCAGAGGAAGTCGAAGTCATGTGCATGCGGGAGACACCGGAGTTCGTGCGCGGCGCAAGCGTATGCGCGCGCGTCGTCTCGGCGGCGGGACCCTGGCGGCGGCAGGGCGAATGGTGGGCGGACGCCGCGAACGACAACGGCGATGCGGCACGTATCGAGGCACACGATCGTGGTGCGAACGGATTCGTGAGCGCCTCCGCACCGGCCGCCTATGCGCGCGATTACTACGACCTCGCGCTCGCCGATGGCGGAGTCTATCGAGTGTACTGCGATCTCTATTCGGGCAAATGGTTCGTCGATGGACTTTACGATTAGTGAGTAGCCGTTCCAAATATGTCGAGCTGAGGGCGCGCAGCGCGTTCAGTTTTCTCGAAGGTGCGAGCGCACCCGAAGAGCTGGCCGCAGGCGCAGGCGCACTCGGCTACGATGCGATCGCGCTTGGCGATCGCGACGGACTTTATGGCGCGCCGCGTTTTTACCAGGCGGCGACGGACGCGGGCGTAAAGGCTATCGTCGGCGCGGAGCTGGCGATTGACGACGCGAGTTTCGGACTCGACGGCAACTCCGCCACGCCATCGCGGCTCTACGTGCTGGTGCCAGATCGCGAACGCTATCGCAATCTGTGCCGCATGATCACCGCCTCCAAGCTCCGTCCGCGGCGCGTCAGTGCCGCCGGCGTGCCGAAATATCCGGCCAAAGGCGAGAGCCGGATCACACAGGAGGATCTCGAACGCTTTGGTGCGGGAATGATCTGTCTCGCCGGCGGCGCTACCAGTCCGCTCGCACGCCAGCTGATACGCGGCGACGATCCGCGCGCCCTATGCGATCGGCTGGGCGGAATTTTTGGCGCGGGCAATCTCTTTATCGACGTGCAGCGCCATCTGGATCCGGACGAAGAGCGGCTCAACCGCAAGTTAATCGCGCTGGCCGAGGCCTGTCGCGTGCCGATCGTGGCGACCAACGACGTATGCTTCATGCGCGGCGCGTCGGGCAGTGCGCGCACCGTCGCTGCGCCCACGGAGCTTCATAGCTGCGTCCCGGCCGACTCAACTGGCCTCGACGGCAATCGTAGCGGGGATCGGCTGGTGCGGCCGGGCCCGGCCTGGGGTGCCGGCGATAACCTGGAGCGCGCGCTGCTTGACGTGATGACCTGCATCCGGTTGGGCACCACGCTGGAAGAGGCGGGACGTGCGCTGTGGGTAAATCACGAACGTCATCTGAAGCCGCCGGCGGTGATGGCCGCTATGTTCCGCGATCTGCCGCATGCGGTGGCGGCGACCCGCGCGATTGCCGATCGCTGCGAATTCACGCTGCACGATCTCGGCTATCGTTTTCCCGATTATCCGCTGCCACCTGGTGAAACGCCTGACAGCTATCTCCGGGCGCTGACGGAAGCGGGTGCGCGTGAACGATGGAGGGCACCCGATGATCGCACACGCCGGCAGCTGGAACATGAGCTGGGAATAATCGCGAGGCTGAAACTCGCCGGCTATTTCCTGATCGTCTGGGACATCGTGCAGTTCTGCCGGGAACATCGGATCATGGCGCAGGGTCGTGGATCGGCGGCGAATTCGGCGGTTTGTTACGCGCTGGGAATCACGGCCGTCGATGCAGTGCGAATGGAGCTGCTGTTCGAGCGCTTCCTTTCCGAGGAGCGCGGTGAATGGCCCGACATCGATATCGATCTGCCGAGCGGCGATCAGCGCGAGCAGGTGATCCAGTACGTCTATAGGCGCTATGGCGAACGCGGCGCCGCGATGACCGCCAACGTAATCACGTATCGGGTGCGCAGTGCGGTGCGCGAAATCGGCAAGGTGCTGGGCTTCCCGCCCGACCAGGTCGATCGCCTTGCGCGGCTGAATTACGTTTACGAATTTCGCGACCAGCACGACGAGTTCGCGGCGCTGCTGCGCAAGGGTGGTGTCGATCCCGGCGCGCCGCGGGTGCGGATGCTGGTGGAACTGGTACGCCGGCTCGAGGGGCTGCCGCGTCATCTTGGACAGCATAGCGGCGGCATGGTGATCGGCGCGGGACCGCTCGATGAAATCGTGCCGCTGGAGCCGGCCACGATGCCCGGGCGGATCGTCGTGCAATGGGACAAGGAAGATTGCGCGGACCTCGGGATTATCAAGATCGACTTGCTCGGGCTCGGGATGCTGGCGGTGCTCGAAGAAGCGATCCCGCTAGTGCGCGCGCATGATGGGGTCGAGGTTGACCTCGCCCATCTGCCATCTGACGACCCCGCTGTCTATTCGATGCTGCAAGCGGCGGATACGATCGGCGTGTTCCAGGTCGAGAGCCGCGCGCAGATGGCGACGCTGCCGCGGATGAAGCCGCGCACTTTTTACGATTTAGTGGTGGAGGTCGCAATCATCCGGCCGGGGCCGATCGTCGGCCGCATGGTTCATCCGTACCTCGATCGGCGCAACGGGCGCGAGACCGTCCGCTACGATCATCCCGCGCTCGAACCGATCCTGAAACGCACACTGGGCGTGCCGCTGTTCCAGGAGCAACTCTTGCGGATGGCGATGACAGTCGCGGGCTTCAGCGGCGGGGAAGCGGAGGAATTGCGCCGCGCGATGGGCTTCAAGCGATCGATCTTGCGGATGGAGAAAATCGAACGGCGGCTGCGCGACGGAATGGAGCGCAACGGTATCGGCGGTGCGGTTGCCGACTCCATCGTGCGATCGATTACGTCGTTCGCGCTCTACGGATTTCCGGAATCGCACGCGGCCAGCTTCGCGCTGATCGCCTACGCTTCGGCTTATTTGAAATGCCATCATGCGGCGTCATTTTTTGCCGCGATGCTCAACTGCTATCCGCTCGGCTTTTATCATCCAGCGACCCTGGTGAAGGACGCCGAACGGCATCGCGTGAAGATCCTGCCGATCGACGTCGCGCAATCCGATTGGAGATGCACCGTCGAGGGGCGTTCGATCCGCCTGGGGCTCAAGTATGTGGCGGGCCTGCGGGAGGAAACCGGCTTGCGGATCGAACACGAACGACTCGCGCGGCGGTTTGCGTCGATTGCGGAATTTACTGCGCGCACAGCACCCAACAAGCGCGAACTTGACGCGATTGCATACGCGGGCGCATTCGCCGCCTTTGGCTTGACACGGCGGGAGGCACTCTGGCAGGCGGCTGCGGTCGAGCGCGATCCGTCGAGCCTGCTCGCCGGTGCCGCACCTTCGACTGAGGAATGGGTCGTGGAGAACGATGCGGCAAACGGTGTGACGGAAGACGCTCGCGTGGCGCTGCCGAAGATGCGGCCGATCGAAGAGACGCTCGCGGATTACGCCACCGCCGGGGTGACGGCGGGACCTCATCTGATGGCGCACCTGCGGACACGACTGAGATCGCGCGGAATACTCAGTGCAGCGGAACTGGCTAATGCGCAGGATGGTAAATGGGTGAGAGCCGCAGGGTCGGTGATCGTGCGTCAGCGGCCCGGCACCGCGAAGGGTTTCCTCTTTATCACGCTCGAAGATGAAACCGGAATCTCAAATGTAATAGTCACTCCGGATCTGTTTCAGGCGAATCGCACAGTGCTCCATCGCGCATCGCTGCTGATGGTGGAGGGGCCGTTGCAAAAACAGCAAGGCGTGATTCATGTTCGCGGGCGCCGCTTTCGAGAATTGCG
>Ga0302326_10019064_pt1 | contig 14194 bp, 12 predicted proteins | sample Palsa_T0_3_FD_202264 | JGI IMG/M metagenome (GOLD analysis project Ga0302326, IMG submission 202264) | Peat permafrost microbial communities from Stordalen Mire near Abisko, Sweden - Palsa_T0_3 | ecosystem: Environmental > Terrestrial > Soil > Palsa > Peat permafrost | place: Sweden: Abisko... | reverse complement strand
GCGTCAGCATGCTGCTCGTCGTTCAGCGGGCCCGGCCGGTCGCGGTAGAGGTTGAGCGCCCCTAGGCGCACCGTGCCGACCCGCAGCGGGAACCCGAACACCGCCCGCACGCCCGCCTGCAGCGCTGGCGGGGTGAACGCGGGCCACCGGCGGGCCACCGGCTCGGCCAGGTCGGGCTCGGCCACCACCGTGTCCTTGCTGTAGGCATCCACGCACGGGCCCTCGCCCAGCGTGTACTGCAGTTCCTCGATCAGCTGGCTAACATCATCGGTGCTGCTCAACGACCCGCGCGGGATGTCACCCGACATGAGCATGACCCCGGCACCGCTCACCCCCACGATCCCGGGGCACACTGCGCACAGCCGGGCAGAGGACCACGCATCTCCCCCGGCAGACAGCGCAGCCAGTATCCGGCCAAGCCTGTCACCTGCCATCTCAGCGACGCAATCGCGGGCACAAATACGTGCCCCTGCCCGCACGATCAGGGCGATCATTCATCTAGCGGCTCCTTCGGCTGAGAAAGGAAAGCGTCAGCAGGGACTGGACTACAACGCTCTTCCGGGCCTGGCCCGCCGGGCCTGTCATCACTCACGCTACGCCACTTACCGCTGAAGGACGTAGGTGCCTGGTGCGGGACCCAGCGGGCGGAATTTCGCGCTGCCCAGCGTGCGCGGGGCTTGCTTCATGTCGCCGCTGCGGTCGGTTAGCCAGGTGGTGTAGTCGGGCCACCAGCTGCCCTGAATCGTCTCGGCTTGGGCCAGCCATTCGCGGTGACCGGGCGGGTTGCCGGGCGCCAGCCGGAAGCTCGCCTTCGGGTTCGACGACGGATTGACCATGGCGGCGATGTGCCCGCTGTTGGAGAGCACGAACCGGATGTCGCTGCTGCCGAGCAGCTGGGTGGCGCGATAGGCCGCCGGCCAGGGCGCAATATGGTCGTCGATGCCCGCCACGACGTAGCTGTCGACGTCGATCTTGGACAGATCGACGGGGGAACCGAGCATGCTGGCGGTACCCGGCTTGGTCAGCGCGTTGCTCATGGCGATCTCGATGAAGTTGCGGTGCAGCGCCGCGGGCATCCTGGTGGTGTCGGCGTTCCAGTACAGGATGTCGAACGGCGGCGGGGTCTTTGCCTGCAGGTAGTTGTTGACCCAGTAGTTCCAGATCAGGTCATCGGGCCGGAGCCAGGCGAACACCCCGGCGAGGGTGCGCCCGTCCATGTAGCCGCGGGCGCGGGAGGCGAGGATAGACGCCTTGGCGGTCCCCTCGTCCATCAGCGAGACTGTCGTGCCCGCCTGCGTCATGTCCAGCAGCGTCACGCCCAGGCACAGGCTGGCGACCTGATCGAGCTGCCCGGTCGCGCTCAGGTGCGCGCTGACCATGGAGGAGAGGATGCCGCCTGCGCACAGGCCGATGATGTTGATCTTGGGGGCCTTGGTGATTTCACGCGCCGTGCTAACCGACGCCATCATGGCATCGCCGTAGGTGTTCACATCCCAGTTCCGGGCATCCTTGCCGGGATTGCGCCAGGAGATCACGAATACCTGATATCCCTGCGCCACGAAGAACTCGAGCATGCTGCGGCCGGGCGCGAGGTCGGTGATGTAGTACTTGTTGATCATCGGCGGCACCATGAGCAGCGGGAACTGGTGCACGGTGGGCGTGGTCGGCCGGTACTGGATGAGCTCGAAGACGTCGGTGCGGGCCACCACCACCCCCGGCGTCACCGCGAGGTCCTTGCCGATCTCGAACGCGTCGGGTGCCACCATTGTCGGAATGCGCGGGGAAGAGGCCATATCCGAGACGAAGGCACGAGTGCCCCGCAAAATGCTCAGGCCGCCCGTGTCGATGAACGCCTTCCATGCGGCCGGGCTGATCAGCGGGTTGTTACTCGGCGCGGACGCGGCGAGGAGATTGGTCAGCACGAACTTCAGGCGTGCGTCGTCACGCCAGTCCAGCTCGGCATCAGCCAGCAGCTCCTCGGAGGTCTGCCCGACGGCCAGGTAGGTCTGAAGGATGCGCTTGAGCACGGGGTTCCCACTCCACGCGGGATCCGCGAACCGGCGGTCGCGGCGCGGCGGAGCGGTCGCCGAACGGCCCGCCGCGATGCCGGCGAGTTCCGCGGCCAGCTTGCCGTACCGCGCGGCCACGGTCTTCGGACGGCCGGCCAGCCGGAGCGCGTAGCGCGCCATGCTGGCATCCGGTCGGAACCTGCGCAGCACGCCCACTGTAGCGTGGGGCAGGAGCAGATCCAGCGAGCCGGCGCCGGCTGACTCAGCTCCGCCGGTGTCCGCTGACTCACCGGCCGTGCGCGCAGAGTTCACGGTCGCGTCGATATGCGTTTCAGCCGCCACGGTTATCACGTCCTTCTCGTTTACCAAGCGGGGACTGGCCATGTTCCGGAAAGACAAGCCGCCGGGGCCAACGTTGTTACATCCAGACACGCCGATCCGGACATCCCTAGAGTCGACCGGCCCGACCGGGAGGGACGTTGGTCCGCTCGACAGGACTGGGCGCAGGTCGTTCCTCTGCTGAGGGAGTGCCGGGCAGTCCGGGACGTTCTGGCCGTGGCAGCCGGACGGGTGGGCGAGCTCACTATTGTCCTGATCGCCGCGGCCGTGCTGCGCCGCGGCCTGGCCGCCGGGGGCGTAGAGGCAGGCTCCCAGCTTGGAAAGCTTAATTTCGAAAGGCATAAAGTCATGTACGACAGGATTCTGGTAGCTGTCGACCATTCGGAGTTATCCGAGAAGGCGGTGCTCGCCGCCCGCGATCTGGCCACGCTGTCCAACGGCGAAGTATGGATTCTGCACCTGAGGGAACGCGTTGTAGGGCTCAGGTAATTCGGGCACCTCAGTCTGAAGTGCCGCCTGGGTTGCGCCGAACGCGTCCCCCAAACTGGTGAGGTCAACCGGGAGCCGTGCCCGCTCGGGCACATGGTCCAGGAGCGGACGCATCGCTTCCAGGGCGCTCAGGATTTCACGCCCGACCTGATTCGCGGAACGCATCGCATCCACGGAAACCAGGATTCCGCGGTCACGGTACCATGCAATAATTGGGGATGTCACTTCATGGTAAAGAGCAAGGCGCTGGGCAATGATTTCCCTGGTGTCGTCGGAGCGATGCTCAAGTGCGGCTCGCGCGAGCAAGCGACGCATTAGTTCCGAATCGTCGGCCTGCAGGTGCAGCACCACATTCGCCGTCATCCCGAGTTCGCGGCCTATGAGGTAGGTCGCGCGAGCTTGTTGCATGTTTCGCGGGATCCCGTCTAGGACAAATCCGCCGCCAGTCGCTTTTGCCGCGATCATCGCCTCCCGCAGTATGTCAAGTACGATCTGGTCGGGTACGAGTTCGCCGCGATCGAGATATTCCTGAACGGCTTGGCCGAGAGCGGTCTGCCGCGTTACGTGATCACGCAGCAGCTCACCGGTCGCGATATGAGGCACGCCGAAGCGCTCGGCGATAAGCGCGCCCTGAGTCCCCTTGCCCGCCCCTGGGGGCGCGATCATGAGTACTCGCATCCTATTCGCATCGTCGGCGATGTGAGCGCGCTGCCTGCATGCCTCGATCTCGATATAGGCGGCCGCCTGGTTGGCCCAGGTAGCCGTCTCCACTTCCTTGCCGGGCTCAAGCGCCTTGTACACCTCGAAGAAGTGATGGATTTCCAGGCGGTCGAACTCCGGGACATCCTCGATGTCGCGCAGATGGGCCACCCGCGGATCCGTCGCTGCCACGCAGAGGATCTTGTCGTCGTTGCCCATCTCGTCCCGCATCCGGAACATCCCGATCGCCCGGCAGGTGACCAGGCAACCGGGGAAGGCCGGCTCGTCGAGCAGGACAAGCGCGTCGAGCGGATCCCCGTCCTGGGCCAGCGTGTGCTCGATGAAGCCATAATCGGCCGGATACCGAGTAGAAGTGAACAGCATCCGGTCCAGATGGATCCGTCCTGTCCTATGGTCCATCTCGTACTTATTGCGCTGGCCCTTTGGGATCTCGATGACCACCTCGAACTCCACGATTTCACTCCTTCGCCGCTGAGTGGCCGGCGCGCCACGGCTGGCGCTCATCCTCGCACGAAGATCGCGGCGATGCCTCGGCCGCCGCCGGGCGCAGCCTGGCCATGCCATCCACGGTCGCGACTAGCCTGCCGCGCCCAGCCCGCGCAGGCCAATCTGATAGTGCCTATGGTCTCCCGCGCCGGGCGTCAGGACAGCTACCCGATCGGGCAGGCCGGAGCGCCGGAAGGACGGCGTCGTGACTATCCGGCCGACCCTCGGCGGCCCGCGGGTCGGCAATGCCCACGCAACAGGCTCTTGACAGCGGCGTAATCTGGGGCTTAGCTCGCGTAACAGGAGCTTCTTATGCCCATTGCACCGGAAGACCTCGCGATGTTCGAAAGCGGCTGGCCCGGTGGGGACTGGAACCGGGGCGAGAGCGTCCGGCTGCCTGGCCCGCGGCGGGGCGAGGAGCTCGGTGCCCACGCCCCCGGCCGGCTCGCGAAATTTCATGCTCCGGAGATCGTCTTCGGGCCGGGTGCGCTGGCCGAACTCGGTCACTGTACGGCGCGGACCGCTCTGAAGGACGCCTGCCTTGCTACCAATCCCCGCGCCGCGGGCGCTGGCGACATCGAGGCGTTGTTCCGGGCGGCCTTGTGACGGGGCCGCCATCGACCGGATCGGGGCACGATGATCGCCCGGACGGCGATCTGGACATCGTGACCGGCCTCCGCTCTGGCAAGCACTCGTACCACCCAGAGTATGTTCGCTCCGCCGAGCGCCTCGAGCACGCCGTGCGGGCCCTGGACCGCATCTCCCGTGTCCTGGTGCGCACCGGGGCCGGCCCTCGCCCGCTGGTCGAGGCGGTGGTGCGCACCGCAGCGGCGTACCTGGGTGCCGAATGGCTGCTGTTCGCGGTGGCCGAGGGGGTCCTGCCCGCCGCGCGCCCCCGGTTTCTCGCGGTGATCAGCGGCGAGCTGATCGACGACGAGAACAGGTTGCCGGCCGAAGTGGCCGGACATCTGGCCGTGCTGCGCAGTCGTCCCTGGGAGATCGAGTCACCGGACCGCGACCAGGGCTGGGTGCGGGTGTCGATGACCTTGGGGGACGAGCCGGTCGGCGGAATCGCCGCGCGGCCGGGTGCCGGGCTGGAGGTGGCCGACACCGATCGCGCCATCTTGCGGGTGCTCGCCAACCAGGCCGCTCTGGCGCTGCATAGCTCCTTCCTGCTGCACGCCACGACCCAGTTGCGTGGCCGCAGCGACCAGCTCTACGACGCGACGACCAGGCACGCCAGGGACCTGGCCGCCCGCAGCGCCGAGCTGGCCGACGCACAGCGGCAGCTCGGCGCGGCCATGCAGCGGCAGGCGCTGGACGACGAGCGGCACCGTATCGCGCGCGAACTGCACGACAGCGTGACTCAGTCCGTGCTGTCCATCGGCATGACCATCGAGATGTGCCGGGCTGAGCTAGCGAACATGGCCGGCCCGGCCAGCCAGATCGCCGAGCGCCTGGGGCCGGCCAAGGACCTCGCGCGGCACGCGGCCGAGCAGTTGCGGACCGCGATCTACGCGCTGAACCACGCCGCCGACGAGCCGGCCGGCTCGCTGCCCGTCATGTTGCAGCGGCTGTCCACCGTGCACCAACCCGTCAACTTGAACGTGAAGGTAAGGCTGGAAGGACAGCCCATCCCGCTGCCGCCCGGAGTCGAGCAGTCGGTGCTGCGGTGGACCGGGGAAGCGCTGTTCAACGCGGCGGCGCACGGCCAGGCCACGTGCGCGCTGGTCCGGCTGCGTTACCTGCCCGGCGCGGTGACCATCAGCGTGTCCGATAACGGGACCGGCGACCCGGCGCAGCTGCGCCGCGCGCTGCGGCTGTCCAGCGGGGGAGACCTGTCCGGGCTGCACCGAGGGCTGGCGAACATGCTGGACATGTCGGAGGACCTGGGCGGAACGCTGTCCATCCGTCACTCTCGAGCCGGCGGCGTGCTGCTGCGGCTGGATATTCCCCTGCCCCTGCCCGGTGCGCTCGGTGTCCGGCCGTAGCCAGACGGCGACACCGCCCCGGAAATCATCGGCTAGGGCCTAAAGTCCTTCCGGGAGGTGGCCAAGGCCCGTGTCCGGCGATGACGTCTACGAGTCATGCTGACCGTCTGAGGCATGCAGCCGCCACGACCCTGGAGGAATGCCATGACCATCGCGCCGGAATCAGTGGCTTCCGGCTATCGGAGATTCGCTTCAACGGCAAGTCGGCCGAAGGGTTCGGTGGCGATGCCCGGGATACGGCCCGGCGGGCCGCAGCCGGACGCCGGGGCCGCCGTGACGATCGTGCTCATTGACGATCACGCAATTGTCCGGCAGGGCCTGCGCTCGCTGCTGGAACGCGAACACGACCTACAGGTGGTCGGTGAGGCTAGCTCGCCAGGAGAAACGCTGGCCGTCGTGGAGCGGACCCGCCCGGCGATGGTGCTGCTCGACATGAAGCTGTCGCAGGCCTCGGATAGCGACGGGCTCAGCCTCTGCGCCCAGCTGACCAAGCGCTATCCCGGGCTCGGGGTGCTGGTGCTCTCTACGTTCGTGGACGACGCGCTGGTGGTCGCCGCCGTTCAGCACGGAGCATGCGGCTATGTGGTCAAGGACGTCGACGTGGTGGAACTGGTGCGGGCCATCCGCCTGGTCGCCACGAACGGCAGCGCGTTCGACTCCCGCTCGGCCGCCGCCATGATGCGGTCGATTCACGCCCCGCAGGCATGCTCCGTGCTGACCGACCGCGAGCTGGGCGTGCTGCGGCTGGTCGCGTGTGGCCTGAGCAACCGGGGCATCGGCGCGCGCCTGTACCTGGCGGAGACCACGGTGAAATTCCATGTCCGCAACGTCATGCGCAAGCTCGACGCGGCCAGTCGTGCCGAGGCGGTCTACAAGGCCGCCAAGAGCGGCGTGGACCTGACGTCCGCCTCCTAGCTATCCTGGCCGACGGTGAGCACCAGCCAGCCTCCGTGACGCTCGTGCACCGAATAGTGATGGCCGGCCCGGTCACCCAGCTCACCGAGCTGGCGCAGGTCGAAGGTGCGGATATGGCCGTAGGCGGCAGTGGGTTCGTCCTCGACCGGCACGGCGACCACCACCTGATGGCGGGCGACACGGAGCGCCTCGGCGATCACGGCGCGGCCGTGATCGGGACTCACGTGCTCCAGAAGATGGATGACGCTGACCGTGTCGGCCCAGTCATCTGGCACGGGAATCCGCGCCGCATCGCACACCAGGGTGTTCACCTGCAGCCCGCGCGCGGCCGCCACCGCGCCCAGCAGGCCCATGGTGCCGCCGGACAGGTCGGAGGCGGTTACCGTATTGGCCGGCCGCTCGGCCAGCAGCAGCGGAAGGAAGCCGAAGCAGGAGCCGAGGTCGAGGACCTGGCCCGCCGGGATGAGCTGCAGCGCGTGCGCGTATACCGGGGCCAGCTCGCTGATCGTGGTGTGGTCGCGGCCGGTCACCGCGGCCGGCGCTTGCCAGCACTGGCGGACCCGGGCCAGGGTATTGCCGTAGAACGTGCACCAGGCCAGCAGCGGGTCGTCAACGCAGGATCGCACGACGCCGGTGAATACCCGCTCGAAGATTTCCAGCCCGGACAGCCAGCCCGGCGCGAACAGCTCGTCGGCCAGCAGGCCGGCCACGTCGTTGTCGAGCTGGTCGGCCGACAGCCAGTGGGTCACCTCGATCCGGCGGTCGCGCTCGGTCAGGCAGAAGTGGGCGGTATGGACGACGGGACCGACGGCGGGGGCGCCGTCCGCGGCGCGGCCACACGGCGGCTCGGCGCGCACGACGCTGACCAGGTGGTCGTCGTAGCGGCCGCGCGGGCACGGCGCGAGCGGGTCGATGGTCCGCGGCAGCGACGAGATCAGGTTCGGCTCGGTCATCGTCCGGTCGCCTCGGCCGATATCTGCTGGGCGGCGCGCTGCAGCCCGGTGAGGTCGGCGACCACCTGAACCCGGTCGCAGAACTCCGCGTACCGTGGCAGGTCGCATGCCCCGAGCCCCCAGGAATACCGTGATTCCGGGGTCAGCCAGATCGTCTCGCGGACCCTCCGGGTGATTTCGGCGAAGGTCTCGAGCCGGGCGTCGTTGCCGTTGCCCCGTCCGTCCCCGAGCACGATCAGCGTGGTGCGGCGATCGAGCGCGGCCGAGTGCTCCGACAGCAACTGGGTGAACGTCGCGCCGTAGTCGGAGCTGGCGTCGACGTCCAGCAGCCCGCCGGCGGGCAGCCCGTCGAAGACCAGCCCGAGCGCCCGTTCCAGCGGGTGCTCGGCGAACAGCTCGGTGATCTCGACCGGCGCGTCGACGAAAGCAAACGAGCGAGCCTGCGTGAAAAGCGACTGCATGCCGTAGACCAGGTGCAGCGTGAATCGGGCGGTCGCGCGCACCGACAGGGAAACATCGGTCAGCAGCAGCAGCCGGGGTTTGTCCGCGGTGCGGCTCGTAGTGATAGGCCGGAACGGCACGCCTTCATAGCCCATGTTCTTCCGCATCGTCCGGCCCGGGTTGACGCGGCCGCGCGGCGTATTGCGCTGCCTGCTGGTCCGGGCGCCCCGAAGCTGGCGCGCCAGCCGGCGCAGCGCCTCCTCAAGCTCGGCCCGCTCGGCCTCGTCGACGGTCTCGGTCCGGCCGCCTCGTGCGGCTCTGGCCTCCACCACGGCGCCGCCGACCCGGTCCAGGTAGCGCCGCAGCAGCTCGGGCAGGTCCGCGATGACGCCTGCCAGCCGCCGTCGCAGCGCGGCCAGGGCGTCGGCGTCCAGATCCTCCTCGGCCGTCTCAAGCCAGCCGAGCAGCACCTCCTGCTGCGCCACCGTCAGGGCGCCCTCAATCTGGTGCCCGGTGGCCGGTGCGAGCTGACCCGGCACGCCCGGGTTGTGCAGCCGGCTGGTTTCCAGCTGCACCGAGGCTCCCGCGTCCCTCGCGCTGTCAGCACCCTCCTTAGACAGCACGATCTCGTCAGTCACCGACGCCAGGTCGATCTTGTTCGCTTCCTGATGCAGGTTGTACTGCTGGGCGAGATCTTCCTGGCGGAAGTAATCCCTGATGTCGGCCGGCTTGCCGTGACTGTGCCCCTGCTGCGGGAGGTCCGACGGCTCGCCGGACACCGTGAACGACTCCAGCTCGCCGGTGTCGGCCAGGTCGTCGTGAGCGTGGCTGTGACCGTGCTCGCCGGCCGGGCCGGCTACCGGGCGCAGCCAGAAGAACGCGGTGAACAGCTCATCGAACAGCTCGTCGTCGCGCCGGTCCTTGATCAGCGTCACGCGCAGCGCCGCCCGCAGCGTCGGCCGGTCCGCGAGCACGCCAGGCTGCGCGGTGGCCAGCATGGCATCGGCCGCCTCAGCGACCGACACGCGCACGCCGAACAGCCGCAGCAAGCGCACGAACCGGTGCAGGCTGCCTTCCACGCCCCGCTCCCTCAGCCGGGCCGTCGGCGGATGAGAGCCGCGAACGACCGGCTGCCCTGGCCCTGGCCGGGCTCGGTGCGCCGCGTCGGGCCCGGACCCGGAGCGCCGTAGTATCCCGCATCATGCCGGCCAGGCGAGTCCATGGCCACCCGGACGTCCCGGCCATTGTGGTCGGCGTGCTCGTGCTGGTGTCCCTGATCACCGCCATGACCATGCTCGGGTCCGTGCACATCGCCATGGGAATGGCCCGCGCCAGGCAGCTCCCGGTTCGGGTCGACCAGGCGCGGCAGCTCGCCGACGGCGCGCTGCACGTCCCGCTCGTACTTCAGCACGATGTTGAGAGTGTCGGCCAGCACTCCCGCGTCGAGCTCGTCGACGCCCAGCACGGTCAGCGTGCGGGCCCAGTCGATGGTCTCGGAGATGCTCGGGCTCTTGCGCAGCGGCAGCTCCCGCAGCCCGCGCACCACCTGGACAAGCTGCCGGGCCGCGGCCTCGGGCAGCCCGGTCTGCTTGGACCGCACGATCTCGAGTTCCCGTTCCGCGTCCGGGTAATCCAGGAACAGGTGCAGGCAGCGGCGCTTCAGCGCGGCCGAAAGATCCCTGGTGTTGTTCGAGGTGAGGACCACGAATGGCGGCGTCTTGGCCGTATAGGTACCGATCTCGGGCACAGAGACCTGATACTCGCCGAGGCATTCAAGGAACACCGCCTCCAGGGCCTCATCGGCCCGGTCCACCTCGTCGATCAGCAGCACGGCCGGCTGCTCGCCGCGGATCGCGTCCAGCAGCGGGCGGGCCACCAGGAAATGGTCAGAGAAGAACACCGCGCCGTGGCCCTCGATCCGCGCGACCGCGGCGGGGATATCCGGGGCGTCGGCGATGATGTCGTTGATCTTCTCGCGCAGCATCTGGGTGTACAGCAGTTGCTTGCCGTAATCCCATTCGTACAGGGCCCGGGTCTCGTCCTGCCCCTCGTAGCACTGCAGCCGGAGCAGCCGGCGGCCGGTCACCGTGGCCAGCGTCTTGGCCAGCTCGGTCTTGCCGACTCCGGCCGGGCCCTCGATCAGTACCGGCTTGTTCAGCCGCGTCACCAGGTAGATGGTAGTGGCCAGCCGCCGGTCAGTGATGTACCCGGCCTTGGCGAACCGTCTGACGACGTCGTCGATCGAGGGAAAGGCACTGCGGTCATCGACCGACTGGGGCACGTGTCCTCCGGTTCGTCTGGGCGCAGGCGTTAGGGCTGCCGCTAGGCGGCTCAGCTGAGCAGGTCGTCTAGGTCGCCATTCATGCAGTGCTCGACGACCGGGCGGACCGTCTCGAACGTGCATTCCTTGGCGTTGCCGGGCGTGCAGGCGTCGCCGAGCACGTGATTGGTGATCCGGTCGACGTCGGCCGCATCACCAGTGACCGTCTTGGCGTTCTCGTAGAACTTCGTCGGCCCCGTGCCCAGGCGGTTCTTGGAGTAGCTGTCCTGGGTCACGTCGGTGAACTTCTCCGGGATGCCGACGTCCCGCAGCAGCCGGATGGCCGCGTTCAAGGCCGCGTCGGCGGCCTGCACCGCCGTCATGCCGTGGGTGTCCACGCCCATTTGGTCGGCGATGTCGGCGAACCGCTGGTAGGCCGCCGGCATGTTGAACGCCCACACCCTTGGCAGCGCGATCGCGTTGTTCAGCCCGTGGTGGAGGTCGTAGAAGGCACTGACCGCATGCGAGATGGAATGGATGATGCCAAGCCCGCCGGAGTTGAACGCCTGCGCGGCGATGTACTGGGCGTACATCATGCCCTCGCGGCCGGGCAGGTCCTGGCCGTTCCACGTCGCGGCCCGGAGGTTCTCTGAGGTCAGCTTGATCGCGTACAGGGCGTTGCCCAGCGACGGCGGGAAGTTCAGCCGGGACACGTACGGCTCAGAGGCGTGCGCCAGCACGTCAAAGCCGCACTGGGCGGTGTAGTCAAGCGGGCAGTCGTAGTACAGCACCGGGTCGTCGATGGCCAGGCTGGTCACGCACGCGTCATCGAACGCCACGTACTTGTGCGGATGATCCGGGTCAGTCGTAGTGTCGGTGATGACGTACGCCCACGAGGTCTCAGAACCAGTGCCCGCCGTGGTGGAGACGGCGATATGCGGCGGATTCTTCGGGTTCTCTGACTTGTTGAAGCCCTCGAACTCGTTGACGCTGCGGCCGTCGTGCGCCACCGAGATCCGGGCGCCCTTGCACGCATCGTGCGCCGAGCCGCCGCCGATCGAGACGAACGAGTCGCACTTGGTCTCCTGGTAGAGCGCCACGGCGTCCATCACGTTGTAGTCCTTGGGATTGGACTCGACCTTGTCGTAGAGCACCGTCTCAAGGCCGTGCCACTTCAGCGACTCGACGATCTTGTGGACAGTGTCGCTGCCCCGCAGACCGGTGGTCATCACCAGGATCTTCGCAAAACCCAGCTTCTTCGCTTCCGGCCCGATCATCTCGTGCGCACCCGGGCCCATCATCGCCCTGGGGAACGGGTGGAATTCCTTGATCGGGAATGGCTTGAGCAGTTCGTCAACCTGCATGGCGCACAGGCTCCTTTCCGTATGGTGTGCTTCCGCCCGCAGGGCGCGATGACCGCTTAGGCGGACGGACGCTATCGCGAAAGCACCGGTGCGGCCGACGTTAGGCAACGGCGCGGCGGTGCGGAACCCGTGCGCGCCGATTCCGTCCGACCGCGACTGCCTTGTGCCTTGACGTACAGCACCGCGCCTGCCCGAACGGAGGGGCCCCCTCCATCTGGAGGGGGTGATGACGGCCAGAAGCATGGTGACACGGGCGACGCGGCCTGGAATGGTCACGGACATCAGCAAAAACCGCGGACCGTATCCGCCGCGGGCCATCCAGGAGGTTTGAGATGCAGCAGGACATCCGGGCCGATGCCGCACCGTCCAGTGCGCCGTCGCGGGCCACCGGAGCCGACCCTGACCTTGGCGTCGGCCAGGAGCCGGGGACCGATGACCCGGAGATCACCGGAGAACTGCTGGTCGAGGAAGTCTCCATCGACGGAATGTGCGGCGTCTACTAAGGCCGGAGCCACGGTGATGACCACACCATTCGAGCCAGGCCTCGGCTACCGGCTCAACCCGGCGGTGGCGCTTCGCCCCGAGCCATTCGGGGCGCTCGCATATCACTTCGGTAACCGGCGACTGTCCTTCCTGAAGGCGCCGGAGCTCGTCGAGCTGGTGCGCGGGCTCGGCTCTCACCGCTGCGTGTCCGATGCCCTGGCCGCCGTGCCCGACGGCCGGCGCGGTGCCTACCTGCGGGCGCTGGCCTCGCTGGCCGCGGCGGACATGATCGTTCCCCAGCAGGCCAGAAGCGAGGTAACGTGACGATCGCCCGCGGCCAGATCGCGTCAGCCGAGCCGGTACCCGCCCTGGTGGAGCAGTTCAAGGGCGGCCTGGACGCGCCGATCTGCCTGACCTGGGAGTGGACATACGCCTGCAACCTGTCGTGTACGCACTGCCTGTCGTCCTCGGGCCGCCGCGACCCCAGCGAGCTGAGCACCGGGGAGATGCGGTCGGTCATCGACGAGCTCCGGGCCATGCAGGTGTTCTACGTCAACGTCGGCGGCGGCGAGCCGACCGTACGGCCAGACTTCTGGGAGCTGCTTGACTACTCGGTGGCCAGCGGTGTCGGCGTTAAGTTTTCCACCAACGGGCTACGGCTCGACGCCGAGCGCGCCCGGCGGCTCGCCGCCACCGATTACGTGGACGTGCAGGTCTCGCTGGACGGTGCGACCGCCGACGTCAACGACGCGGTCCGCGGCGACGGGTCCTACGCCATGGCGCTGCGCGCGATGCAGAACCTGGCCGAGGCGGGCTTGGCGAACTTCAAGATTTCCGTGGTGATGACCAGGCACAACGTGCCTCAGCTGGACGACTTCGCGGCTCTAGCCGAACGGTTCGGCGCTCAGCTGCGGATCACCAGGCTCCGCCCGTCCGGCCGCGGCGCTGACGTCTGGCCCGAGCTGCACCCGACTGACTCCCAGCAGCGGGAGATCCACTCATGGCTGACCGAGCACGGTGACCAGGTGCTGACCGGCGATTCGTTCTTCCACCTCAACGCGCTCGGCGGCAGCCCGCTGCCCGGGCTGAACCTCTGCGGGGCCGGCCGGGTGGTCTGCCTGATCGATCCTGTCGGGGATGTCTACGCCTGCCCGTTCGCCATCCACGATGTGTTCAAGGCCGGCACCGTCCGCGCGCCTGGCGGTTTCGCGCGGGTCTGGCGGTCGGCGCCGCTATTCGCCGAGCTGCGCACCGAGACCTCAGGCGGAGCCTGCCGCTCCTGCTCGGAGTACAGCGTCTGCCAGGGCGGCTGCATGGCGGCGAAGTTCTTCACCGGCCTGCCGCTGGACGGACCCGATCCTGAATGCGTCAAGGGACACGGCGCCAGCGCGCTGGCCGCTGTCGGCGCAGCGGTGCCCCGGACGGGGCCCGATCACTCCCACCGCGGCCGGGAGGTGCCGCTTGGCATGCCGTCGGTGCGTATCCCGGCCAAGGTGCGCGTCCCGGCCAAGCTGTGCGACTCCAGCCCGCTGGCGGGCACGTCATGAGCACGTTCCTGACCGATCCGGTGGACCTCGGGCCGCGCCGCGCGCCCAGCCGGGTGATGTTCGGGCCGCATGAGACGAACCTGAGCCGGGATCGGGGACTCTCGGCCCGGCACGTCGCCTACTACGCGCGGCGTGCCGCCGGAGGGTGCGGCGTCATCGTGACCGAGACGGCGAGCGTGCACCCGTCGGACTGGCCG
>Ga0302326_10019063_pt1 | contig 14195 bp, 14 predicted proteins | sample Palsa_T0_3_FD_202264 | JGI IMG/M metagenome (GOLD analysis project Ga0302326, IMG submission 202264) | Peat permafrost microbial communities from Stordalen Mire near Abisko, Sweden - Palsa_T0_3 | ecosystem: Environmental > Terrestrial > Soil > Palsa > Peat permafrost | place: Sweden: Abisko... | reverse complement strand
GACGATTCGATCCGTCAACGTAGACGGGCCCATTGCCGTCGGGTGGCAAACCCTCTGCTTTCGAAAAGGTCGAAAACGCACCATCGCGTAACCTTTCGAGACCATAGGAATCTCCGATCCAGAGATTCTTATCGCGGTCCTCAAAAATAACGGTAACTGCTTTGCCCGCCTCATCCGAAACAGCCTCAGCAGAAAGCCCATTGTCGGCGCTCAAGCGAAAAAGACCGTCTTCAGTACCCACCCAAAGATTGGAATTCCGATCCTTAGCAAGAGACAAAATTCGCAAGTGATCCAATGGCCTCGGCGGAATTTCGGAGGAAACTTTTGCCCCATCCCAGAAACTTAAGCCGCTATCGGTGCCAATCCACAATCCTCCATTAGCGACAGGCAGAAGGCAATTAATCTTGTTCTCAGTAAGGCCCATTTTGACCGATTTGATCTGTCCCCGGTCCTCGTAAAACAATCCTTCTTCATAGGTTCCCATCCAGACTTTCGCATCCGATGTCTCTGCAATCGATTGTGGTACGAATCCTAACTGTGAGCGGTCCCCGCGTGCGCTCGCTTCAATTGCGCCCTTTCTATAACGAAAGGTATTCAACCCCGTGGTTGCTATCACAAGCGAACCATCCTGTGCGCGAGAAAAGGTAGCAATTCCAGCATCGGGAAATACCGAATTGGAGAATACGTCGATCAAAGAGTGGTCTTGATATTCGAGCACCCGTTTGCTCTCGTCTTTCATCCAGAGGTGCCCGTCTGCATCGGTTAACAAAGTGTCGAACGCCGAGAGTGTTCGAGTGGCCGGGTTTAATTGCTCAAAAGTTTCGAAGGCAAATCCATCAAATCGAACAAGGGCGTTACTGGTTGCGATCCATAAATATCCATCTTGGGTTTGGGTGATTGCGTTGACACGGCCACCGGGGAAGCCGTTATTCGTGGTCCACCTGTCGCGAATATACTGCGAAGTCCGTCGTTTCGGGTCGAGTGCTCTCGCTTCTCCACCTGCACCCAAGAACACAATAAAAATGACAGAGAGACCGAAGCAACAGACTCCGCGCAAGATGTTATTAGGGGAGATATTCGAACTTTTCAATCACAACCTCCGCTCCGTTCTGGAGTGGGACTTTTGCGTGTTCGAATTCACAGAACTCAATGTTGACGGCTTCATTACCTGGGGTTGGAATGGCAGAGGTGAACGTCTTGGTCGACATTGGTTGACGCTGTGGGGCGCCGCGTCCAGCTTGCGTTGTCTCGAATGTGGCCGATCCTGCTCTCCATTGAAGGGATAGATTCAAATTGCCAGTAGGAGGCTGGAACTTGACTTTGTTCTCAGGGAACCAGGAAGGCTGTACCACGTAATCCCCTGACTTATTCTGAGGATCGCCCCACCGACTCAACTCAATATCCATTTCCCGGTGATGCTGTTCTCCATTCAACTCGTCAAAGGTCAGGAAACTTAGCTCTGCGGCTGGTTCAAGGCGCGAGATATCTTGCACTGTGAATTGGTAGTTGCCGTACCCTAGACTTCGATTGAGCGCGACGGAACCACATAACCAGGTATCGGATTTGCGAGTAATCCGAAGGTGCAGAAATCCGTGGGAATCGACCCATGCATTTGCGGGGTCAAAATAAAGTACGGATCCAATCCGTGCGCGCGCGATATGGCGAATACTCCAGTCGTAGCCACTAAACCTGAGTGTCTGGGTAGCTGTAGGTAAGATCTTTCCACCGCTCGCACTGGCTACTGCCAGTACTTGTCCGCCGGGCTTCGGTAGCGCGGGGATTGTTGATGGAGGAAGATATGAGGGATCGACAAGGAATGCGGCGTACTCACTCCCGAGGTGAGTGGCGCTCTTCCAACTGGAATCTTGCTGAATCTTTGTGAAGGGTTGCACACTCAAAGGTTGCACCCACCAAACATTTTGGGCCTTAGCGAAAAGAACGATCTTTTGGCCCGGACGAGCTCCAATGACCTTGCCTTCAATCATGTCAAGCCTGTCTGGGCCGCCTTCGCTAGCTGGGGGAATCTGGGTGAACTGAATGATCGGGCGGTCGTCCCCATGTCTCCAACCGCACCCAGGCAGCAGCAAGCTTACGATCAGGAGTACATTTCTCCATCGGACAATTGCGTTTACAGATCCTCTGGATGGCAAACGGTTTGCCATTTTCGCTCTCCAATCTGCTTCTCGACGGTGGAGACGACCCATTTTATTCACCGTTCGACGCACACGCAACGCCGAAATCTTTTGATTTCAACCGAATAGATTCCGCGCTCCCGAGGCCCCGAGCAGTCCGTTCGACCGATCGAATTAAACAATCCACGGCAGTCGCTGCGTGGCTGGTTTGCATTTGCATCATCCCGGGCCAACGGTTTGTTTACATCAGGAAATCACATCCAAACTGAGATCTCGTATGCAATGAAGGGTATTAACGGAAAGACATGATGGGAAAGGCAGCAAATCGCGGCTACGATTTCGGTCAAGAGGTCTTGAGATGCAAAGGTTTGCCAGGTTGCTCCATGCTCTCGAAGTCGCTGCGGCGGGGTTGCTCGGAGTTTTTTTCTTCTTCCTCATCATAGGCGTCTTTGGCTTGCGAGCGGCAATTGCAGGACTGGTCGTTTTCATCTTTGGTGCCATCCTCACCGCCAGGACGGCACCGGGAGGCGGGGCTCTACATGAGACTTGATGCCTCTACGCTCGCGCGGGTCCAATTCGCCTTCACGGTCAGTTTCCACATTATCTTTCCAACCATCTCTATCGGATTGGCCTCCTTCCTGGTCGTCATGGAAGGTCTCTGGCTAAAGACAAAGGACGATGTGTACCTCCAGATCTATCGATTCTGGCTCAATATTTTCGCCATGGCGTTTGGTGTCGGTGTCGTCACTGGGCTGGTGCTGTCATTCGAGTTTGGTCTTGGGTTTTCCCGCTTCGCGCAGATCGCCGGACCTGCCATCGGCCCCCTGATTTCCTACGAAGTCCTCACCTCATTTTTCTTGGAAGCCGGCTTCCTGGGAATCATGCTCTTCGGCTTCCACCGCGTTGGGCCGAGACTGCATTTTCTCTCAACATGCCTGGTCGCCTCCGGTACCCTGATGTCGGCCTCTTGGATTCTTGCGGCCAATAGCTGGATGCAGACCCCCTCGGGAATCCAAATCAAGAATGGCCGTATCGAAGTGGTCGATTGGTTTCACGTTATCGTGAATCCGTCCTGGGGCGTCCGGTTGCCGCACATGATCAGCGCCGCTTATTTGACGGCGTCTTTCCTCGTCTCCGGGATCGGAGCTCTCTACCTTCTTCAGGGGAGACATCTCGCATTTGCCAAGAAAAGTGTGGCGCTCGGGACAACGTTCGCAACGGTTTTGATTGCGGGGCAGGTCTTCATCGGGGACATCCTTTACGGTACGATGCTGAAACATCAACCCTCCAAGATGCAGGCGGCCGAGGGATTCTGGGAGACCAAATCTCAATCGCCCGCTCCCTATTACTGGATCATTGTGCCTGACCAGCGACAACAGAGGAATCGTTTCGCATTCGGCACTCCATATCTCGGGAGCCTTTGGCTCACTCACAGCCTCGACGGAACTGTGGAGGGACTCAAGAACACTCCCCCGGATCAACAACCGCTCATGGGAATGGTCTTCTACGGGTTCCGAATCATGTATTGCACTGCAATGGTCATGTTTGGCGTCGGCGTTTCATCCCTGTGGTTGAGATGGAAGGGAAGGTTGTTCACCTCGAGGTCGTTCTTGCGCGCCCTTGTCCTCATGACGCCCTCCGGCCTCGTGGCCACGCTTGCCGGTTGGTATCTGGCTGAGACCGGCCGGCAGCCCTGGGTCATATTTGGCATTCTCAAAACCGTGGATGCGATCTCTCCGGTGCCTGCCCAGGCGCTTCTTTCGACACTGATCGCCTTCGTTTGCATCTACTCCGTATTCATGGCGGCATTTCTATACTTTGCCCTCAGGCTCATCCGACGTGGCCCTCAGGATGAGAGTACAGCTGCAAATTCCTCTGGTTCTCTCAAGAATGCTCTACGACCCAAAGTCCTGGATCGGGCACTGAACGATCCTGTGGTCGGACGGAGGTGAAACGATGGATCTTCCTCTCCTATCGGCTTGCTTCGCGACGCTTGCGCTCACTTTGTATGTACTGCTTGACGGCTTTGACCTAGGCGTGGGAACGCTGTTGCTGTTCCGGCATTCCGATTCATCTCGAGATCACATGATCGACTCGATCACCCCAACCTGGGATGGAAACGAAACATGGCTGGTCATGACGGGCATCACCCTCTTCACGGCTTTTCCGACTGCCTATGCCATTCTGATGCCTGCCTTCTATCTGCCGGTGATTGTCATGTTGCTGGCGCTGGGAGTCCGTGGAGTGGCGTTTGAATTTCGCGTACAGATGAATCGATATCGACATCAATGGGATGTGGCATTCGGGATTGGCTCAGTAATCGCGGCATTTATGCAAGGACTGATTCTCGGCGGACTATTGCAGGGCGTCGCAATAACAAACAGGCAATTCTCGGGAAGCGTCCTCGACGTGTTTCGCCCATTGCCGCTTCTTACGGGGGCGGTCGTGGTAATCGGCTATTGCGTGCTCGGATGCGGATGGCTATATCTGAAAGGGAACACCGGAATCCGCCAATTCGCCAATAAATCACTTCAGATCGGCACTCCATCCTATTTGCTCCTTCTCTGCCTTGTGAGCCTCTATGCCGCGTCCATCCAGATCGGAATCCGCGCGGCCTGGATACTTCACTCGGTAACGCTGTCTGGCCTCGGAGTGCTGTTGATTCTTGCTGGAGCCGTCCTTACTCTGCTCCCAAGGAAGGTAGCCGCAACCGTTCCGCTGATTCTCGGCTTCGCACTTTTCATATTCGGCATAATCGGTTTTGCACTGATCGTCTTCCCAAACATCATTCCCTTTAGGTTGACCCTTTGGGACGCGGCCGCTGGATCCGCGAGCCAGGCATTGTTATTGGTCGGAGCAACACTCGTGACGCCCGTAATCCTGGCGTACTCAGCCTTTGCCTACTGGGTTTTTCGGGGAAGAACGCCGGAGAAAGGATGGGTTGAGTGACGCTCCGCCTGAATCGACCTCTTTGGTTTGTCGCCATCTACGCCTTGTCGCTGGTTGCTTTTGCCTTGACCACCTACTTGATTCGCAAAGCTTTTCAAATGGCATTTTGATCTCAGCCAGACAGACTGAGGGGTGAAGGTATGGACCTATGCTTTGAGCCAATATCAAACGGGTTATGCCGATCAACCAACTGCCAACTCCGGAGCAGTCGTTGGTCTTAAGGCTCTCTCATCACACACATTTCTCATTCTCTGAAAGGATCATGCATATGACCGCCACTATCAGTCCAGCAATCACCACCTGGAACATCGACCCCGTCCATTCCGTCGTCGAATTCCGGGTGAAGCACATGATGATTTCCAACGTCAAAGGACAGTTCACCGGTGTCAGCGGGATCCTGTCCCTCGACGAAGGGAACGTTGAGGATTCAAGCATAACTGCAACGGTCGATGTTTCATCGCTCAACACCAGCGATGCGCAGCGAGACGCTCACCTCAAGAGCGCCGACTTTTTTGACGCTGAAAACTTTCCAAAGATTTCGCTGCGATCGTCCAGGATTAAGAGCATTCCTGAAGGAGGTCTACTTGCATCGGGTCAATTGACCATTCGCGGAGTAACGAAGGATGTCGACTTCGCAGTCGACGGCCCTACAAGCCCGGCAAAGGACCCCTGGGGGAACACCCGCATCGGGTTATCCGCGACCACACGGATCAACCGGAAAGACTTCGGTTTGACATGGAACGCAGCGCTTGAGGCAGGCGGGTTTCTGGTAGGGGAGGAGGTCGCAATCTCGTTGGACCTTCAGTTCCTCAAAGCCTGAGGTGCCGTCAATGTCGAGGGACCCAAGTGGAGCCTACCGGATCGAGGCCAGGAAGGCGCCACCCGGAAATCAGCCATCGAGAAATCCTCTCTTCATTGCTATGGTGACGGCATGGGTCCGATCATTGGCCCCAAGCTTTGACACGATACTCTTGAGGTGACCCTTAACTGTGGCCTCGGTCACCTCAAGTTGTGCAGCGATAATCTTGTTCGATGTTCCAGTAGCCACCTTGCGCAGGACAGCAATTTCACGATCGCTCAGCGGTTCATCAATGACGTGTTCCGCCAGTTCGGCTGCAATTTCATTTGGGATGCACCGTTTGCCGGCATGAACAGCCCGAATCGTATCGAGCAAATCTTTTCTCATCATGCTCTTGAGAAGGTATCCGGTCGCACCCGCCTTCAATGCGCGGAGCACCTGAACGTCCCCTTGGTAGGTCGTCAGCACGATGAAGCGGGCGTTGGGAAATTCGCGCCGTATCTCGTTGATTGCCTCGATTCCATTCATACCCTGCATCTGAAGGTCCATGAGCGTGACATCTGGGCGATGAAGTCGGAAAAGTTCGATAGCCTGGTACCCATTCGTGGCCGAAGCCGCCAGTTCAATGTCCCCTTCGCCTTGCATTACAGCAGCGATCCCTTCACGAAGCAGTGGATGGTCGTCTACCGCCAGGACTCTGATCCTATTCGTCATGCGTCTGCTCCTTTTGTCTCTTTCCCATTACATGTCGGAAACGCCGCAAGAGTGAATGGCTCCGGTGAGGTGAATACGCGACTTTACCAGGAACGAGCAGTTCAATCTCAGTGCCAGCGTTCGCGGTACTCCAGATCTTCAGTTGAGCTCCGATCATTTGTGCGCGCTCCCGCATTCCTGACAAGCCCCAATGTCCAATCTTTCCTTCATGCAGAGTCCCCTCGTCGATACCGATCCCATTGTCGCGAATCCTGATAGAAAGTCTTGCACTCCCGTAAGTGAGCTCGACTTCTATCCTGACCGCGCGCGAATGTTGGAATGCGTTCATTAGGGCTTCCCGCGCAATCCGCTCAATCTCGCTGTAAACAACTGGACTTAACGGAAGCGGCATACCCAGGACAGCAACGCTAAATTGAGAAGAGTGCTCATGTGCCAACTCCTCGCCGCATTTGATAAGCGACTCCGAAAGGCTTCGGCCAGATATCTCCGCCTCACGCAAGTCGCGCACACTTTGCCTGCCATCGAGCAGCACATGGTCAGCGCGGTCCATAGCTTTTACCATCATCTGGAATGCGGATCCGTCTTTGGGCAGAGTTTTCATTACAGCCTGAAAGCGACGGATAAATCTCTGGAAACCTTGCAGTAACGTTTCATGCAGTTCCCGGGCAATGCGTTCCCGCTCTTCAAGTTTTGCGCCTAGACGTTCGTGAATCTGCCAGGTGACCTGTCTCAGCCTTAGCCAATAGAGAAGCCACAACAAGCCGGCAGCGGCCATCCACTCCATTCCTCTGAACCAGTAGGTTTGGTAGAAGGCAGGAAGAATTATGAAGGACAGCCAAACAGTTCCATCAGGAGCCTGGGTCAATCTCGTAGTGTAGCCAACAGCTTTCGCTGCGAGTTCGAATTGTTTCGCTCCTTCGCGCAGAGAATCGAGATTCGAGCCGCTCGCTACCCACAGGGTTCCCTGCCGATCAACCAGATCCGTGGTGGGTACACCGGCTATATTCCAATCGGAGCCAACTCGTGACCACTTCGCGCCGTCGAATCTAGGCAGTCCGCCGAGGGCCGCAGCCCAAATCATTCCATGTCTGTCCACATCCAACGCGCGAACCGAATTGGATGGTGCCCCGTCCTTCTCGCGATAGTTCTTGACTTGCCCGTCTTTCAAATAACTAACACCACCAAAGGCAAAGCCAATCCATAATCCTCCATCAGGCATCGCCAGCAACGAACAGACGTTCCTGCCTTCCAGTGCTGACGCAAATATCGATTCGTATCGTTGAAAATGAATGCCGTCGAAGCGAACGAGGCCAGTTGTGGTGCCGATCCAGAGATAGTCATCGGCAGTCTGGGCTAACGCGAAGATTTCGGCCGGCGCTCCATCGGCGTATGTCCATTTCGTGTGATAGAGCTGATCGAGCCTTCGGTCACGATCGATTCCGAACATCGAAGCCGAGACAAACAGCAACAACAGGCAGATCCACCATCTCCTGTTCGATTGCCAATTCCGCACATGCGTCGCCGATAGACCGGGAGGGCAATCAACCCTGTCGAGGAATTCTGATTTTTTCGCGAAAGATCGGGGCCCTGATGCTTGAATCCTCAAGGTAAACACTTCGTTTGCCTCTTCTGGAGATCAGTGGCGATAGAATACGCCAATTCAGGCGTATAAATCTCCCCCCTAAAAGAATAGCCGCCCGACCCTACTTTCGAGATTGGCCACGTGACAGGAAAAGGTTACTCTCACCATTGTGCAAAGACTGTTTTCGATGTTCCCGACGGGACTCCCGGGCATCGCACTCCTGCTTCTGCGAGTCGTTGTCACCGCTACATTTCTTCTTGATGGAACAGCGCATTGGACGCTCGTCAGTTCGCCTTGGACACTCGTCCTCTATGCGTCCATCGCAGCCAGCGTGTGCGTGGGAGTTTTAACTCCATATTCCTCTATCCTCATTATTATCATAGATTTATGGTCCTTTTATTTGGCCAATCAAAAGGACCCTTTCCATTTGGCAATCTCGATGTTGAACAGTGGAATTCTCGCACTCCTCGGACCCGGGGCGTACTCGGTCGATGCTCGCATCTTCGGTAGGCGCCTCATTACGCTACCTCCAACAAGACGCTCCTAGCCGGAACTTGCATTCATAGGCGCGATCCAGGCGCCTGGCTCCCTGCTTCTACCTCAGATCCTTCGATGAAAGCGAAAGCAGTAGTGTTTCCGCTCCACCCCAATTGAGTATGAACTCGCCTTCGTATGGGGATTTCGGCACAGCCTCCCACCCTCGATACTTGCTTTAACGCGACCCGGGCCCCAGCAGTCCTTCGAAGGGATTGACTTTCAAGCAGAGGGCGGACTTTCCATGCATTGTGCCTATCGCCAACCAGACCCCAACGGATTGATGCAGCCCAAAACCGAGCTTCCCAATACTCCAATGGCCGAAGTTAAAGCTGGAGTGCCGATTTGCGAAGCTGTCTACCTAGTGGACGATGACTACCTTGTTCGAGAGACACTCCGTGAATTTCTCAATGAATGCGGCTTCCAGGTTTGGACATTCTCATCCGCCAGAGAGTACCTGAATTTTACGAGGACAGATTTAGCCGCCTGCCTGGTCCTGGACTTCAACCTGCCCGACATTGGAGGCCTCGAACTTCTACAGCAGATGTCCGGCAAGTTCTGCCCCCCGATCGTCTTCATCAGCGGTCAGGCAGACGTTCCCTCTTCCGTTAGGGCGATCAAAGCAGGCGCGCAGGAATTCTTGCTAAAGCCCGTGGACCTTGAACGCCTGCGGACTTCAATTCAAACCGCATTCGTTCGGGATAAAGCCCTGCGAAGGAAACGAGCAGAACTGGAGCAACTCAAAGAGAGGTATTCACGGTTGACGCCACGCGAGCGCGATGTATTTCCTCTGGTTGTGGGGGGCCTGCTCAATAAACAGGCTGCTTCTGTGCTCGGAATCAGTGAAATCACGCTGCAAATTCACCGGAGCCAGGTGATGCGCAAGATGGAAGCCAATTCACTCGCAGACCTGGTGCGAATGGCAATCACGCTGCGTATTCCTGAGTATCGTGATTCCTACGTTGGCAGTGCTCTCGCAATCTGAGAGAAAGACGGTTCCGCTTCCTCGATCGGCCTTTCGGAATTCTTGGTCAGTAGTAGATTGTTGCCCGCTGTGGTTGTCGGAGATGTGCCCCTTTTACGCCTGCGAAGCGTCGTTCTGAGATGTAGTTCTTAGCATATTCCAATCCGATTTGCTATCCCGATGCATGGACAAGATGCTCATTGCCTCATGACTCGCTGTGGCTGAGCCCCCCAGCCAGTTGGTGCAGAGTGACCGCTGTCGGAACTGCTCGGATCGCCTTATTCCGCCTTATTCGTCCGCCTTATTCCGCCTTATTCGGTTCATCGTCATACTTTGGCGTTACGCCCAAAAACCACACGGCTCCTCGACCGTGTCCGCGGGAATCAATCAGCCCGAGCCTCTTCAAATGAAGCAGATCGTCCCGCAAAGTACGGTCGGCAACAGATGAATTCATTTGTGGACGGATATTCGCGAACGACGACTCCTTTCCGCCGGCAATTACCTGGAGGATTCGGCGCTGCCGATCCGTAAGGTCATGGGCGACGCGAAGAGGCGCCACATATCCGCTCGGAAGGAACCGAACACCGACTGCTCCCGCAACCTCCAGGAAATCCGGTTCGGGGTGGCCGGCCCGGAGACACAATTCGACAATCTTCTGCGTGCCGCGTCCCCAGCGTTCAACCAGTCCTCGCCGGTAAAAGACCTCCGCGATCAATGGATTGCGCGGTCGCGACAGATGCTCCCGCTTGAGATCCTCAACCTTCATGCCGAGCGGAAGTTCTCCGGAACTCCATATCTCAAGGCGATCATCGTATATTGCCACGCTCACTGCCCCACCCGGCTGGGCGTAATCCCGATGACAAAAGGCATTGACCAATGCTTCGCGCAGCGCGATCGGAGGAAAGAGCGGCTCATCGATACGCTCGAACACCCCAGGTTCAATGCGGCCCGCAACCAGAAGATGCCGGGTCAGAAACTGCATCGCTTCGAATAGCAGATTGAAGGCATGTCCATGAAGCTGGCGTTGATCCAGGAACTCGTTCTTGTCGGTGCCGCGAAATCGCGCAAGCCTCAACTGGCATTGGGGGTAATGGGGCAGAAACTCGCGACCGAACACGACAACAGCCGCATTGACAAGGGCTCCGCGAACGCGGAGTCCCAATCTGTCGAGGACATCCGTCAGATCGTCGGCAGAGGTATCGGCGGCCAGCCGGCCACCCGCGATACCGGTTTGGATCGTACGCCGAATCTCCTGAGCGTCCAATTCATCGATCGTCACTTCGGCTACTGCGTTCTCCCAGCGGTGCCGCGAATGTGTGCGTTCCAGGAGAATCCTCTGGTAGGTCTCCTGCGGCATGACCGAGGTGGTCGTTCCGACACGCTGGTACGGACGCCCATCGTATGTGCAAGGCATACTGTCAGCTGTGAATGTGGTATTCAAGACCAGAACTTCAAGACCAGAACTTCAAGACCATCCGCGCCCACGGGAATTCGCTCGGTTTCAACTGGAATGGGAGGATCAAAGCGACGCAGAATCTGCGCCAGTTCCTGGAAAGTCTTGTCCGCGATGGTTTGACCGATGACCGAACCGTCTGGCCGAACCCCGATCAGGACTTGTCCGCCACGGCCGTTCATGAAGGCGCAAAGGGTCTCACCGGCCCTGGGAAACTGAGCGGAGCTCTGCTTGAATTCAAGCTGGTCGGATTCGCCTCGCCGAACGAGGTTTAGCAGGTCTTGGCTTGTCACTGGTGAAATTCTACTGGCCAGAGACATGGCGCTGAGTTCCGAGGCACGCCCGCTCCGTTCGATGCAAGCGACGATTCGCCAGCCGGCCTGGAGAGTGGGCGCCTGGTGCCAACTCACATGCAAAGGTTCGATGGTCCAGGATGAATCATCGAGAAGTGCTGGGCTGATTCCATTCGATAAGCCCGTGGCCCGCTGTTGGAAGGTTTGTCGCATCTTTGTCACATATAGCGCCGATTGGGCCGATTTTTCCGACCATTTCGGTTCGTAAGTACCGTGCCGTCTTTAATTTGTGGATTGAGCTACTCCATGACATGGAAGAGACCATCGATACTCGACAGGAGTGAACCCCAACGGGCTGACGCGTTATACGTTGCCGATTGGCAGGAACCCTGCTGGCTTTGACAGCTCTTTTCCTGAAACCCATCGTGCGGGCGGTAATGTATAACGGTCTAAGAGCACTTCAGCGTCGCTCGAATGATGAAAACAGAACTGGGAAGTTCGGAAGTTCTGTGAAGTGCGCAGGGTCCGAGTCAGCGACAGTTTGTGACCGGATTGTGCCGAGATCTGAAATTGATGACAATCATGACAGATTTGAACTTCTCAGAATCAATAAGTTGCTTAGATTGAGGTTGTGGAGCCTGACCGACTCCCGCCGCCTCCACCAACTCTAAGTTACTTATTTTCAGCAGTTTATCTTGCAATGGCAAAATTGACGCGCTGTTTTGTACGTCATTTGTACGTTGCGCCCTTTTGACCGACTTCCATTTTGCGGGCAATCTCACCTGAAGAAGTGGGAGCCCGATGCTGCTTTCTGTCTTTACCCGCCACTCCACTAGCTGCAGATTTTCAAGAGACCGTGCCTGCCGGCGCTGCAATTGCCCCAAGTGGGTCGGCGGCCAGGTCAACGGATTTTACTTTCGCCAGAGTGCCAAAACCCGCCAGTGGAACGAGGCCGAAGAAGTGCGCGTCAAGCTTGAGGAGGCGCTCATCAAAGGCATGCCGCCTTTCGGCACCGCGGTGGCGGCCGGTTCGGCGCCGCCAATCCCCGCTCCGGCCGATCCTCCGCCGGCGTCCTATCGCAACGAACCACTTTCCTGAGCTTCAGATCGTCGCGGCTTTCTAGATGGGAATACCCGCTCTTGTGTCGCTGATTCATATCTACGCAAGACCAAGCACTGTTGCAGGCTGGCAGTAGAAAATTCCATCGGCTCAGAACGTCCACTTGCGCCAGCCTCTGTGGAGGCGGCCCGACAGAGCCGCGGCTTCTCACGTATCGAGAGGATGAAGGCGAAATTTGACAGAGGATCAGAACGGATTCAGACTCCTCGTGTCATCTGGTCCTGAGCTTTGAACCTGGAGGATGACGGAAAGGAGGAAGCAAGCACGAACGGGAATTGGCAAATAGTGCAGATGAAGACCTCAAAAGTCTAGCTGCCGTTAAGCTGCCAATAAGCGAAAAACGGGTGCTGAAAGGCAGGTTTTCGAGAACTTCACCCAACGGAAGTGCCCTGTTTTCTTAACGACTTACGCGAAGCTCTCAAAACTGCAAAACCTTTATGCGTCGGTTCGATCCCGACCCGCGCCTCCAATTCCTCAGAAACTTACGGCCAGCCCATCAACTACTGCTAACGGTTGCTGATAAAACGCAACTGGGCAGGCCATATAAGGCTATTTCACTGCTGATCTTCTGAGAGCTGAACTCACCGTCTGAGCGGCTTGGTTAGAGGCGGCGGAAATCAGATGGGTGTAAAACCTCGTTGTCGGCACCCAAGATTGTGATCAGGTAATTGCCGCTTTCACTGGCGGATCGCGGCGTATGCTTTGGCTTGAAGTTGTTGGCCGAACATAACATCTCGCAGTGTCCATCATGTCCGTCGGAAAAGTGCCGAATGATTGCGAGTGGGGGCGCATCAACACACAAATCTCATGCACCAGAGGAGTTTTCGGACATGTTCCGATCAGGAACTTTTATCTGAATTCGGCTTGCCTCGAGGGCTCAGAATTTGCAGATTCTGGAGAAAATTATCAAACGGCTCGACTTCTTTTCTGATAGGGTTTTCCCGAGTCCGCGTGTTGATGACGAGTGGCCTTCCCCATTGGATCTCCGTCGTTGCTATTTTTGACGCACTTGTTCTGAGCATTCAGATCTGACGCTCTTTTCATCCCGTCCACACGCAGTTTCTGGACAAATTACCCCGGAGTCATCTCCTTTCGAGCGGAAGAGACCGACTCCTGATCGCGAGGGGCACGTTGCAAAGTAAGCTTTTGCTCTTACTCGCTGTGATCTGTGTGTCTGTCCCAGCTGTCTCACAGAACGTAAGCGGAAGTCTTCGGGGAGTAGTGCTGGACTCCGCCAACGCGCGGATCGCGGCTGCCTCGATCAAGATTGAATTACTTGGCTCAGTTCAATCGCGGACGGCCAAAGCTGATTCTCTAGGAGAATTCCGGATCGAAGACTTGACGCCCGGGCTCTGGCACGTCACGGTCAACGCGCGCGGCTTTGCGATGGCTGTCTCGGATGTGACCGTTTCCGTGAGTGCCGTTCGTGATATCACCGTGACGATGCGGCCGTCAGTGGTTGAACAGAGCATCGGTGTGCAGGCACAGAGCTCTTCTATCGCAAGCCAGCCGATTGATGTTGCCAGTAATGTGCATCAGGGGGTCGTTACCAGCAAGGATCTGGAAGCGCTTCCTCTGCCGGCTCGCAGCTTCGCCAATATTGCTTATCTGGTGCCGGGTACGGAGCCTGTCGAGCCTTCCGATCCTACTAAGGCG
>Ga0302326_10019062_pt1 | contig 14196 bp, 12 predicted proteins | sample Palsa_T0_3_FD_202264 | JGI IMG/M metagenome (GOLD analysis project Ga0302326, IMG submission 202264) | Peat permafrost microbial communities from Stordalen Mire near Abisko, Sweden - Palsa_T0_3 | ecosystem: Environmental > Terrestrial > Soil > Palsa > Peat permafrost | place: Sweden: Abisko... | reverse complement strand
CGTTTCACGCCGGCGCGACGATTCGGTCGTAGGTTTCGCGCATCCGGGCGACCAGCGCTGCGTCGGGATCGCGCTCGCCGAACATTGCCACGACGGCGTCGCGCGCGAGCGCGTCGAACGCCGGGTCGCCGACCAGCCGCCGCCATTCGCCCGGCGTGCGGGCGGGATCGAAGCGCACGCGGCCGCGCTCGTCGAGCGCTCGCAGCGCCGACGCCCAGAGCAGCGCCGCCGCCTCGTGGTTGCGGCCCGCTGCGGCCGCCGCCCGCGCGCGCGCCAGCAGCGTGCGCGCATCGGCGTCGCTCGCGAGCGCGACGGCAGCGTTCGCTTGGCGCGCCGGCCGTTGCAGCCGGGTTCGGCGCGCGAAGCGGACGACCACGAAGAGCAAGAACGCGAGCACGACGACCAGCACGGCGATGCCGATCGCGCGGGTGGCCGCCGCGTCGCCGACCGCCCGGCCGAGCGGGTCGATCAGCCGGTGCCACCACGGCGCGAGCGCGTCGAGCAGGTAGCTCCACCACGGCTTGACGGGCGTGCCGGCGGCATCTCGAAAGCGCGGGTCGGCCAGCACCGACTGCGCGACAGCGCGAGGATCGCCGTGGGGCCACAGCGCGCTCATGCGAGAATGTCGAGACCTTCGCGCCGGACGCGCACGTCGACGGCGAACACGAGGACGAACGCCGCCACCAGTCCTTCGAGCAGCACGCTGCCCGCGCCGATCACGGCGTAGTACAGGGCGTCGACGTGCGTCGTCATCGTGAGGATCGCGCCGAGCCCGAACAGCGGCAGCGTGCCTAGCTCACTGACCGCGAACACCACCAGCCCGCCGACGATCGTGCGGCGCTTCATCCCGCGCGCGGATCCCCTGCGCAGCGCCAGCCCGATCGCGCTGACCGGGTTCGACACCTCGGTGACGACGGCGACCGACGCGAGCTCGTAGGTCATGAAGACCCACGACGAGATGATGGTGAACGCGGCCAGCACGACGATCACGAGCAGCACGCCGACGATGATGGTGGCGACGACGAAGTGCAGGGCCGCCAGCGCGACGACCACGATGACGACCAACACGTACGCGGCGAAGGCCGGGATGATCGCGATGATGCCCAGCACGGTAAAGGCCAGCGCCACGATCACCTGGGCGAGCCAGCGCTGCACGCCGATCCGATAGGCTTGTCCGATGCTGACGCGCGATCCGGCGTACGCGCCGGCGACCACGGCGACGATCGCGCTCCACATCACCAGCCGCACCACGACCGCGAGCGACACGACCAAGAATCCCCAGACCGAGGTGGTATTGTTGGCCGACAACTGCTCGGCAGCGCGCTGCGAGGCGGCCGGATTGCCGACCGAGCTGAAGACGGCAGCGAGATCGGAGAAGAGCTGTGCCGCGTGAGGGTTGACCAGCGCGGTCAGAATCGTGGTCGGTACGAGCGTCAGCGCGATGACGACGACGATCGGCACGAACTGCCGAACGAAGATCGTCACCGCACGGTCGAGCAGCTCGCCGGCCCCCAACGGGCGCAATTCCGCATTCCGCACGTCGCAAGAGCGTTCGCGCGCCTTCGGCGCGAATCCCGGGGGAATGCACCTCGGTACGGTCGCCGCGCTGTGGCGGTATCCGGTCAAGAGCCTCAAAGCCGAGCCGCTCGAGCGCGCGGAGGTGCTGGCCGACGGTTTCGCCGGCGATCGGACTGCCGCGCTGGTCGTCGAGACGCCGACGCACGCGCGCGCCGGAAAACCGTACCGCGGCAAGGAGTCCGCAAAGCTCCATCTCACCGCCGATCCCGAGACGGCCGCGTCGTATGCGCGCGATGCCAACGTCGCGGTCGCGCTCGACCGGCGCGAACCGCGCTACTTCGACTCGGGACCCGTCTCGCTGCTGTTCGATCTCTGGGTGCGCGACGTCGAAGCGCTGGTCGGCGAACCGCTCGACCCGCTGCGCTGGCGCCCCAACATCTACGCCGTGGCCACACCGCAGTTCACCCGCCGCGAGCCGGATCTGGTCGGCACGACGATTCGCGCGGGCGGCGTCACGCTGCGGGTCATCGACACCAACCGCCGTTGCGTCGTCATCACCTACGACGTCACGACCGGCGAGGAGCTGCCGGCCGTGCTCGGCGAGGTGGCCCGGCGGCGCGACAACGTCGTCGGCGTCTATTGCGAGGTGCTGGTACCGGGCGAGATCGCGGTCGGCGACGTGCTCGCAACCGGCTGACGGTGCGGGCTCACAGCGAGCGGCGGCCCTGGATCGCGCGCGCCAGCGTGTTCTCGTCGGCGTAGTCGAGGTCACCACCGATCGGCAAGCCGTAGGCCAGCCGGGTGACGTTGACGCCGCTTGGCGCGAGCAGTCGCGACAGGTACAGCGCCGTCGCCTCGCCCTCGGCATTCGGATTCGTGGCGACCAGGATCTCGGCCGGCGATTCGGCCGCGACCCGGTCGACCAGCTCGCGCACGCGCAGCTGCGACGGTCCGATGCCGTCCATCGGCGAGATCAGGCCGCCCAACACGTGATAGCGGCCGTCGTACGCCGACGTCCGCTCGATCGCGAAGACGTCCTTGGCTTCGGCGACGACACAGATCAGCGCGCCGTTGCGCTGCGGGTCGGTGCACACATCGCACGGATCGACCTCGGTGATCGAATGGCAGCGCGAGCACAGCTGCACGCGGTCTTTGAGGTGCACGATCGCCTCGGCCAGCGCGGCGGCGTCGGCGCGCGATCCGTTGAGCAGGTGGAAGACGAGCCGCGCGGCAGTCTTCGGGCCGATCGTCGGCAACTTGCTGAACTCGTTGATCAGCGCCTGAACCGGCGCGGCGAGCGTCGTAGAAATCGCTGTGCTCTTACGACAGCCCGGGGATCTTGAGGCCGCCGGTGACCGAACCCATCTTCGAGGAGTTGAGCTCGTGCACTTTGCCGAGCGCATCGTTGAGCGCGACGGAGATCAGATCTTCGAGCGTCTCGACGTCGTCGGGATCGACCGCTTCGGGCTTGACGGTGACCTTCTTGACCTTGAAGTCGCCGCTGATCGCGACCGTTACCATCCCACCCGCGGCCGTCCCCTCGACGACGGCGGCGGCCAGCTCGGCCTGCGCGCGCTCCATCTCCTGCTGCACCTTGCGAAACTGCTGCATCATCCGCGCTTGGTTCATACGTTTGTCTTTCTCACGTTAGCTTCTCGAGCGCGTAGCGCATCAAGTCGTCGGCGCCTTCGCCGTCGTGGTTCGAAGTGCCGTCCGGCGGCGGCGTTCCGCCCGACCCGACCGTGACGCGCACGTCGACGTTGCGGCCGGTGATCTCGGCGATCGCCTTCTTGACGGACGCGACGTCGCGCTTGATGATGTCGGCGGCCGGCGGGTCGGGGACGCGCAGCATCAGCACGTCGCCGTCGAGCGCCGCGACGGTCGCCCGCGACAGGCCGGCGCGCAACGAGTTCTTCTCGGCTTCGGCGCGGGTGCGGATGTTGTTCCAGAGCGAGCGCAGCTTTTGCACCGAGAGCTCGCCCCCGGCGACCGGCGGCGGCTTGGGCGGCGCCGGTTCGGCGGCGCGCTCGACGACCGGCGGCTCCGCCTTGGGCGCGGCTTCGGCAGGCCGCACCGGGTCGGGCGGCGGCGCGGGTTGGCTCCGACCGGCCGCCCGAGCAGTTGGAACCGGGCGCGCCGGCGCCTCGCCGCCCTCGAGCACGGCCAGCCGCGCCGCGAGCGCGTCGAGCGACGGATCCTCACCCTGCAGCACCAGCCGCAGCACCGCGCTCTCGAGCTCGAGCCGCGCGTTCCCCGAGTTGCGCGCCGCGGCCAATGCGTCGGCGAGCAGCCGCAGCGCGCGCACCAGCCGAACCTGCGGCGTCGCTTCGGCGCGCTCGGCGGCCGCGCGCGCATCGTCTTCGGCCAGATCGCGCGCCAACAGCTCGGGGTTGACCCGCGCGACGAGCAGATGCCGGAACTCGGCGATCGTCCCGCGGATGAGCCCGCTCATGTCGGCGCCCGCGTCCGAGGCCTCGTCGATGACGCGCAGCGTCTCGGCTGCTTCGCCGTCGAGGATTGCGTCGCGCAGGACGCGCGCGAAAGCGCGGCCGGTCTGCCCGAACGCGGCGTCGACCGTGCTGGCGTCGATCGGACCATCGGCGAAGGCGGCGACCTGCTCGAGCATGGTGAGCGCGTCGCGCAATCCGCCGTCGGCGCGGTACGCGATCGCGCCCAGCGCACCGTCGTCGATCGCGATCCCTTCCGCGGCCGCGATGACCCGCATGCGCGCGATCATCGTCGGGATCGGGATGCGCCGAAACGCGTAGCGCTGGCAACGCGACAGGATCGTCGGCGGCAGCGCTTCGGGCGCGGTCGTCGCGAGCACGAACACCGCCCACTCGGGCGGCTCTTCGAGCGTCTTGAGAAACGCGTTGGCGCCTTCCTTGGTGAGCATGTGCGCTTCGTCGATGATGTAGACTTTTTTGCGCATCGACGACGGCGCGAACTTCACCGCCTCGCGCAGCGCGCGGATCTCGTCGATGCCGCGGTTCGACGCCGCATCGATCTCGAGCACGTCGAGCGCGGTGCCTTCCAGAATCGACACGCAGTTCTCGCAGGTGTTGTCGGGCGTCGCCGTCGGACCGTTCACGCACTCGATGCAGCGCGCGAGGATCTTGGCGGCCGAGGTCTTGCCCGAGCCGCGCGGTCCGGAGAACAGATAGGCGTGCGCGAGGCGCCCGGTCTCGAGCGCCGCGGTCAGCGTTTTGACCACGGCGTCCTGGCCGACCAGCTCGGCGAACGTCCGGGGCCGCCAGGTTCGGTAGAGCGACACGCCGGTCCGATTCGGGACGCCCGAGAGCGGTCCCGTCCGCCTGCCACGCCGAGCCGGGCTGGCCCCTTCCCGCACGGCAACCACCGGCCGGTTCACAACGTTTTAAGAATGGGCGGGTAGGGTACCCCGTAGTGCACCGGCTTCTTGATGCCGCAGCGTCCGCTTTCCAAGAGCGGCGTTCTGTCATCGCCGGATGCCGGAGAGGAATGATGACGACCACGGTCGACTTGCGCGCTGCGCTGCGCGAGAAATTCGGTTACGAGCAGTTCAACCCGGGCCAGGAAGAGGTGATCGGCCGGGTCATGGCTGGCGAGGACACGCTGGCGATCCTGGCTACCGGTGCAGGCAAATCGCTGTGCTATCAGTTGCCGGCGCTGTTGCTCGAGGGTACGACCGTCGTCGTTTCACCGCTGATCGCGCTGATGAAAGATCAGCTCGACATGCTGTCCGAGCGCGGCGTGACGGCGACCGCCGCGCTCAACTCGACCCTGTCCGAAGACCAGGAAACGGTCGCGATGGCGCGCATCGCGTCGGGTCAGCTCAAGATCGTGTTCGTCACGCCGGAAAAGCTCGAAGACGACGCGTTCGTTGCGCTCTTGCAGCGCATCGCGATCCCGCTGTTCGTCGTCGACGAGGCGCATTGCATCTCGCAGTGGGGTCACGACTTCCGGCCGGCCTACCTCAACCTGGGCAAGGTGATCCGCCAGCTCGGTAACCCGACCGTGCTGGCGCTGACCGCAACGGCGACGCCCGCGGTGCGCGAAGACATCCTCATCCAGCTCGGCATCCCCAACGTCAAGCCGATCGTCAAAGGGTTCGACCGTCCGAACCTGCAGTACGTCGTCAAGCGCGCGGAGAGTGAAGCCGGCAAACTCAAGCAGCTCAAGGAGCTGTTCATGCGCGGCGAGCTCGAGCAAACCGGCATCGTCTACACCGCCACGATCAAGAACGCGCTCGAGGTGCAGAAGTACCTGCAGGACGAGCTCGGCCTGCCGGCCGCGGTCTACCACTCCAAGCTGCAGAAGCACGACCGCACTGCCGTGCACGAGCTGTTCATGCAGGAAGCGATCCGTGCGGTCGTCGCGACCAACGCGTTCGGGCTGGGGATCGACAAGCCGAACATCCGGTTCGTCGTGCACTACGATCTGCCGGGTTCGGTCGAAGCGTACACGCAGGAGGCCGGCCGCGCCGGCCGCGACACCGACCCGTCGAAGTGCGTGCTGATCTACCGCATGAGCGACACGCGCGTGCAGAACTACTTCCTCACCGGCAAGTATCCCGACGTCGAGGAAGTGCAGAAGGTGTTCGGCACGCTCGAGATCTTCGGCGAGCAGGAAGGCGGCGTGAGCCTCACCGACCTGCGCAAGATCACGCAGCTGCCGCTGACCAAGCTCAAAGTGATCATCGCGCTGCTCAAGAAGAGCGGCTTCATCGAGAACGCGATGCGCGGCAAGTACGTGCTGACCGAAGCGGCCCGCGAGCAGCGCGAGATGGTCTTGAACCTCGCCAACTACGAGACCAAGAAAAAGTACGATCAGTCCAAGCTCGCGATGATGCTGCAGTACGCCGAGACGACCGGCTGCCGGCGCCGCTTCATCCTCAACTACTTCGGCGAGGACTACGACGCCGAGACCTGCGGCGCGTGCGACAACTGCCTGCAAGGCCACCGCGTGCTCTCCTCGTCGGGTTATCGCATCGCCGACGTGGTCTTCCACCCGAAGTTCGGACAAGGCACGGTCGAACGCGCCGAGAAGGACCTCGTCACGGTGCTGTTCCCCAACGTCGGCTACAAGACGCTGCTGGCGTCGGCCGTCTCGCGGGAACCGGCCGCACAGAAGATCGCGTAGAACCTGACCCCGATAAGGAGCCGCTTGCGACGCGTCCTCGCGCCGTTCTCTAGCCTCGCGTTCGTATGCGCGGTCGCGGTCGCCGCGTGGGCGCAAGGAACGCCGTCCGCGCCGCCGCCCGCCGCACCGAGCACGGCGCCCTCACCGGCCCCCGACCAATCCGCGCCGCCCTCAGCAGCGCCGAGCGAACCGGCGTCACCCGCGACGAGCGGGCTGCCGGCCCCACCGACGCCGCCCCCACTCGTCACCACGCCCGCGCCTGCAGAGAGCTCCGAGCCGGCTGCAATTCCGTCGCCCACCGGGACGCCGGTTCCGGCGGCGTCGCCGACCGCAGTCCCGTCGCCCGGCGAATCGGCGTCGCCGTCGACCGAAACGCCACCGCCGTCGGCGGCGCCGACCCAGCCGCCGATCATCGTCGAACCGCCGCAGGTCAGCGTCGAACCGTCGAAGACGGTTTCCGCGCGCATCAACAGCTCGCTGGGCGAGGTGAACGCGACCGTCGCCGACCCGACGATCGCGACCGCGGTCGTCGATCAAGCCCAGCGCGTCTTGTACGTCACCGGCGTCAAGGTCGGAACGACGACGGTTACGGTTACCGACTCGCGCGGCGTCACGCGCGCCGTCGGCGTCCTCGTCGCGTACGCGGCCGGATCGGTCGCCGATCAGATCGGTCTGCGCGTGACCGGCAACCCCGCTTCGGCGCAATACTTGCGTGAAGCAATCGCACAAGCCGTATCGAACGCGGCGATGCGGCGGTCGGGCGCAACGGTGACCGTGGTGCCGGAAACGATCCCGGTGCGCGGCGATCTCAGCATCGACGACCGCACCGAAGTCGACGCGCAAGTGCAGCTCGCCGGCAACGGCTACCTACCGGTCAACGGCATCACCCACGTGATCGTCGAGAACGTCGCGCTGCCGGCCATCCAGCCCGCGCGGCTGCTGGTCAGCGACTATCCCGAGCGGCTCACCGCCAACGGCGTGCTCTTCACCGCGCGCCTCGACCGCACCCAAGCGCAGCGCTTTCTGTACTATCACTACAACCCGGCCACCGAACCGGCGCGCCGCATCCTGCTCAAAGCCGAGAACACCTCGAACGCACCGGCGACGGTGCAGCTGATCGAAGGCGACGCCGGCCCGGAGAGCAACGAGATGGAGGTCGGCCACCTCTCCACCAAACGCTTTCTGGTGCGCAGCGCGCGCAACGAAGGCCGCGTGGTCACGATCGCGCCGGGAACGACCGTGAACCTGGTCGACCACCTGCTCCCGCCGCAGAACGTGGTCAGCGCGCTCCTGCAGCTGCGTCTGGTCACCGGCGATCCCGTGCAGCTGGCGCTCGTGGCGCAAGATGCGCTCGCACCGACCGACCAAACGATCGACCAGACGCAGGCGCTGCTCGCCGGCGGCGCACCGCATGCGCGCGGCGTCTATCCCGTCCCGACGTTCTACTTCAACACCGATTACAACGTCGACGGCGACGACCTCGACATCCCGATCGGCCAGCTCCCGCTGCCGAACCTCCGTCAAGGCGAAGCGCTGTCGGGCGACTACGGGGTCGAGCAAGTCGTCGAAGTCGTGATCAGCAACATGACGCGTGGACCGAAAGCGATCGCGCTCTACGCCAGCCCGCGCGGCGGCCGCGCCACCGGCACGTTCATCATCGACGGCACGCTCGTCCAGGCACACGCGCTGCCGGCGTACTCGCGCTTCAAGATCTGGCAAGAGACGATCAAGCCCGGCACGTTCCGCCGCATCCGCGTCGTCACCATGCCCGAAGGCGGCTCATCGTACCCGCTGCGCCTCACCTTCGCCCAAGACGACGGCTCGGTGGCGCCCGGCGCGCCGGGGTCCCCGATTTACTGAGCGCGAAGTCCACACCACGGTAGGGTCCCCACCCATACGACGCCGCGCCCGGTCCGGTTAGGATGAGACGGTCGCGCCTGCATTGGAAACGCCGATGAACGTTCAGCCTCGCTTCGCCGCCGTTACCGTCCGGCTCGGTGCCGCGCTCATCGCGCTCTCGATCTCGTTCGTCGGCATCGCCGACTGCAGCGGCTCGGGCGGGACGGCCAGGACGGTTACGCCGACCGCGCCGACGCCCACCCCGACACCGACACCTTCCCCGACGGGTAGCCAGGCAGCGACCCCGACACCGACCCCGACGCCGACCCGGACGCCCAGTCCGACGCCGACGCCAACTCCCACCCCGAAGCCGACGCCTACCCCGACGCCAACGCCGACTCCGACGCCGACACCGGTCCCGGCCCACCTCTTCGTGTCCGACCAAAACTCGAACGCGATCACGGGCTATCCGACCGGCGCTCACGGGAACCAGGCTCCCGTCGCGACGATCGCCGGCAGCAACACCGGCCTAGGGGCGCCGGTCGCGATCGACGTCGACGCAGCCGGCAACATCTATGTCGCGAACCTGTTCAGCGTGACGGTGTATCCGCCCAACCCGACCGGGACGCTGAACGAAGCGTCGACGGCCACGATCAACGTCAACAACGGCGGCGTCACGCTCTACGGGATGGGCGTCGACGCGAGCGGCAAAATCTACGTCGCGTACCCCGGCACGATCGAGGTCTACGCGGCTCACCCCGTCGGCACGGTCACCACGCCGATCGCCACGATCACCGGCAGCAATACGCATTTGGCGGAAGTCCACAGCATCGCGTTCGACGCCGCCGGACGCATCTACGCGACCGACAACGTGTACGGGATCGACGTCTTCGCACCCAGTCCGGTCGGAACGCTCAACGAGGCGCCCGTCGCGAACATCCCACGCAACACCACGACGACGCTGAGCTACCCGTGGGGCATCGCGCTCGACGCCAGCGGCAAGATCTACACGCTCGATAGCGGTCGCATCCTCATGTTTCCGGCAAATCCGGTCGGCACGGTGACCGAAGCGCCGCTCGCCACGATCACCGGCACCAACACCGGCCTCGACGGCGGCAACGACGGCCTGTCGCTCGGCCCGACGGGGATCATCTACGCCGTCAACCGCAACGCATCGACCATCACCGAGTACGCGGCGAACCCGTCCGGCACGCTCAACGAGGCACCCATCGTCACGATCTCCGGCAGCAGCACCGGCCTCAGCGGCCCGACCGAAGCGGCGGTACACTAACGCCGCAACCTGCTCAGCACGCAAGCGCCATCCCCCGTGCCGAAAGGCGGGCGGGGGATGGTACTGTGGCGGGGCGTTTCGTAGCGAGCGGAACCCGGAGGGTTAGGAGCGAGCGGAGAACCGAGCGAACGAAGACACAGGATGTGTCGCAGTGAGCGTCCCCGCCACAGCACCATCCCCCGCCCGCCTCACGCCACGATCCTCAAGCGCAAACGCGCCCGTAGACGGCGATCACCGCAGCTGCCGCCGTCGGCCACGCGAACCGCGCAACGTTCGACGCGCGATGCGACGCCGCGTCGACTTCGGCGCGTTCGCGGTCGGCGAGCAACGCGCGGATCGCGTCGACCCAACCGGTAATGTCGTTCGGGTCGACGAGCGGAAGGACACCTGCGGCGACTTCGATCAGCGATGATGAGCGCGCTGCGATTGCGGGCAGACCGGCGCACAGCGCCTCGGCGAGCGCGTAGCCGAAACCTTCGTAGCGTGACGGGATCAGCGCGAACGTTGCGCGCGCGTAGAGGTCGTCGAGAGCTTCGCGCGTGACGTATCCGCGCAACTCGAGACGGTCGGCGACGCCCAGCTCGACGGCGCGCGCGCGAACCGAGTCGGCGTACGGGGTCTGCGGGCCGACGGAGACGATGTGGAGCTGCGGGATCGCGGGCAGGGCCTCGATGAGAACGAGGAGGTTCTTGCGGCTCTCGACGGTGCCGGTGACGAGCGCGAACGGGGCATCGTCGGGACGGCGGGTGATCGCCGCGAAGCGCGCGTCGACGCCGGGATAGACGACATCGGGTGTTGCGCGCGAGTCGACGAGCGCGCGGTATTCGCTGGCGGTGAAGTGCGAGTCGCAGACGACTGCGGCGGCGGTACGATATGCACGCGCTTGGATCGTGCCGAAGTAGGCGCGGGCGTACGCGCGCGTGTGGGATTGGACGCGCAGCCAGGCCAGGTCGTGCACGGTGACGACGGTCGGCAGCGTGCGCAGCAGCGGCATCGTGCCGGATGCCGCGTGCAGCAATGCCGCGCCGCTGCGCGCGGCCTGCAGCGGCAGCAGCAGTTGGTCCCACAGGACGCGGCGATCGAAGCGCCACGGATCGAGCCACGGCGCGGACAGCTCGCGCACGCCGGCGCCGAGTTCGTCCAGGGCGGCGGCGAGATCGCGCGCGTACACGCCGGCGCCGGTCGCGGTGCCGACGGCGAGCTGCGTGTCCAGCGCGACGATCACGTCGAGCAGCGCGTGAGAGCCGGTCCGCCGATCGGGTCGAGCCGCGGATCGCGAACGGCCAGACCTTGTTGCGCGCGCAACGTCCGCGCGCGGTGGGCGTTCGAGCGCGCGCGCGCACAGTCGCCGCCCAGCGCGGCGGTCCAGGCGAGGCCGGCGAAGGCGTCGGCGCTGTTCGGGACGACCTCCGCCGCGTGCGCGTACCAGCGCGCCGACGACGTCACGTCGCCGTTGGCCAACGATTGGTAGCCCGCGGCGAGCAAGTACGTCTCCTCGTTGGGCGCGAGCGCGAGCGCGCGCTCGTAGGAGCTCTCTGCCTCGCGCCCGAGCGCAGCGCGGCGCGTCGGATCGCGCTCGGCCGCGGCGGCCTGCAGCTGTCCGAGCCGCCACCAGGCTTGGCCGGTCACCTCGCTCGCGCGCGGATCGTCTTGCAGCGCCGCGACGAGGGCGCGCTGGTCGGCCAGCGCGCGGGCCGGATCGGCGGCGGCAACAGCGTCGATGAGCCCCTGCGCCCGAACGACGTCGCCGGCGCGGACGTAGGCGGCGATGGCGGCGTTGCGGTCGCCGCGCGCTTGCGCGATCTGTCCGCGAAGGTCGGCGGTGGTCGCGTCATCCGGTAGCGGGGCGGTGAGACGTTCCGCGGTTGCGACGTCGCCGTCGTGGAGCGCCGCCGCGGCTCGCGCGGCTCGCCCGCCGAGCACAGGACGCAGCAGGCCGGGATCCGCGGCGTGCAGCGCGGCCGGCAGCGATGCGCGCGCCGCGAGGTCCCCGTAGGCGGCCGACGACGCCAGCTGCACCGCGCCCAGCGCGGCGGCGACTGCGACGGCGACCAGAACGACAGCGATCCGAACCACGCGCTTTCCGTACCCTAAAAACGGATCGAGAAGTTCACGTCCTCGCGGTTCTGGTTGAAGTTGTACGTCGGGATGACGGCGTCGGTGTATTTCTGATTGCGGAACAGCGCCGAGATCGAGCTGGTCGTCTTGGGGATGTTGTAGGTGAGCGTCGCGTCGTACATGTCCTTGCGCTCGGCCATGCTCTGACCGAGCGTCGTGCCGTACGAGCCGTGATAGGTCTGCGAGTTGTAGGCCAAGCCGAAGACGAGGTCGCGCGCGACCGGAACCGACGCGCCGGCGGCGAGCGTGGTGTGATACTCGTCGATGTAGTTCGGATAGAACAGCGGCGGGGCTCCGCCGCCGGCCAGATAGGCTCCCAGCAGCGCCGCCGAGCTCGCGTCCTGCGCGCCCGTCCCGATGTTGAACGGGACGTACGAAGCAGCGGTGCGGTCGTTGCGGTCGAGGTGCTCGACCGCCGCGCTGAGGTTGAACGCCACGCGTTGGCCGAACATCGGCACGCCGAACTGCAAGCCGCCCTCGAGCTTGTCGAATTTCAGCCGCACGCTCGAGGCGTAGCCCGGGCCGTAGGCGAGCTGGCCGAAGCCGTTGGGGGTGAGCTCTTGCAGATGCTGCGCGAGCACGCGGCCGTTGAGGTTCGTGTCGCCGATGCGGATCGGCGAGGTGACGTTGGCGGTGAAGCCCTGCGTGTTGGGCGCGAACGCGCTGAAATACTGCGGTCCGCTGGCCACGAACGGGTTGAACACCGGATACATGTACGTCAGGCTCGGGTTGTTGCGCGTGCAGGCCGTGCCGGTGCAACCCGGCGTGATGCCGTCGAACGTCGTGTTGATCGCGACGTTGTTGGCGAAGCCGAAGAACTGCGGGAAGAAGTTGCCGCGCCAGAACTGGAACGTCGCGGGCGCCGGACCGAAGTACTGCAGCGGCGCACCGTCGAGGAAGTTGGGACCGACGGCCTGGTACTGGATCGTCGCGACCGCCTGCGAGATCTTCAGCCGCAAGCCGACCACGGCCGCGCTGTCGGTGACGGCCGGGGTCGTGTAGTAGTTGGGCGTGAACTTGCTGTAGGCACCCTCGGCGAAGATGATCGGGTGCTCGTGGGCGCTGCCCAGCGGGATGAACGCCAGCGGCACCTGCGCGTCGAGTCCGAACACCGTGTCGCTCACCACGCCGAAACCGTTGCCGGCCGCGTTGCTGTTGGGCGCGGACTGGACGAACGTCGTCCCCTCCGAGTCCGACAGGTCGGCGAAGTCGAAGATGCGGCTCACCGACAGGCCGATCTCGGCGCCCGGCAGACCTTTGATCTTCTGGTTGATCCGCGCGTTGAAGTGGTAGCGCTGGTACTGATCGTTGTTGGTGTACGTCAGGCCGACGTAGGTGATCTGGACGGTGGTCCCGATCGGCACGGGGGTGAGGAAGACGACCTGATTGGTGGCTTGGATGTAGTACCAGCCGCCGCCCGAGATCGGACAGGCGCCGCCGGTCGACGTCACGGCGGCGGCGTTGCAGGACGTGCCGCCGACCGACGAGATGTACACCGTCCCCATCTGCGCCTCGCGCGACAGGTAGACCGAGCTGATCGGGCTCGACGTCGCGGTGAAGGTGTCGGTGTGCGATGCGCCGGCAGCCGAGTTGGGGGCACCGGGTTGAATGTAGCTCGTCTGCGGCCGGTCGACGATGTAGAAGTAGTTGTTGTTGGCGAACTCGCCGCTGGGATCGGCGACGTTGGTGAGCGTGTTGATCATCGACTGATCGATGCGCGTGAACGCGAACTGGAACTCGGTGAGCCCGTTGAGGATGCCGCCGATCTCGAAACCCTTCTCGTAGGGCTGCACGGGGTTCTCGTAGCCGGGACCCTGCTGCGTGGCGTCAGGTGCGCGATAGGTCAGGCCGATGCGCGACGACTCGATGTTGTCGAGCTGACCGTCGCGGAAGTACAGGTTGGTGAGCGCCCCGGCGTGCGCGATGTTCACCACCACGTCGGGTTGGATCGAGTACTTCGCCTGGGGCGTGAACTCGCCGCCGTAGTCGTAGTTGATGATGTGGATCGGGATCGAGACGGTCAGGTTCTCGTTGACCACGTACGTCAGGTTGAACTTGTCGTCGAACCGGATCAGGTCGCCGGAACCGGCCTGCTCGAGCGGGCTGTTGTCGGCCGGCGAGCTCAGGAAGACGTTCACGAACGGGTCGACCGCGCCGTGCGCGATCGTCTGCGGCACGCCGTAGCGCTGCCGGAACGAGTTGTTGTCGAGGATCGAGCCGTGGAATTGGATCGACTGCGCGAACTTCGTGCGCTTGTCGAGCGCGTCGAGTGCGTCTTCGAGGTTCGTCACCCGCACGCCGAGCGAGTC
>Ga0302326_10019061_pt1 | contig 14196 bp, 9 predicted proteins | sample Palsa_T0_3_FD_202264 | JGI IMG/M metagenome (GOLD analysis project Ga0302326, IMG submission 202264) | Peat permafrost microbial communities from Stordalen Mire near Abisko, Sweden - Palsa_T0_3 | ecosystem: Environmental > Terrestrial > Soil > Palsa > Peat permafrost | place: Sweden: Abisko... | reverse complement strand
ATCGTGCAGAACCACGTTCAGCAGTGTCCTGTGCACGCGGATGCGCCCGTTGTATTCAATCAAACCCAGCTTGCGAAAGCGATTCATGAAGAAGCTGACCCGGGAGCGGGTCGTGCCGATCATTTCATCAGGAGGTCGGGGACGCCTCCCATAGAGGAATCTCCTGCAGAATCAATTGGATTCCAAATCGCGGCGATCTCAGGACGGCCGCCTGTCGTCGATTTTGTAGCTGTCAGATCAACTGACATCCACAAGTCTCACCAGGTGGTCTAAGGTAAACCATTGATTCTAAGGGAGGAGAATTAGGTAGGGAACCTGGTCCCGAACCGCGTTCCAGAGCCTGTTGATTTCTGTTGATATTTGATGATTGCAAGTGTTTTGAATTGAGCCTGTTGCAGCCCCCTTGTTGTTCTCTGTAGCTTGTTGAGGTTCTCGGAGGCTCTGGCAGCTACAAATTCGACTACATCCGGCTAGAGTGAACCCCTTCATTGAGACAGTTTTCTGTCGCTACACACGCAGCGTTTTTGGTTTCGAACCCTTCACGCGAGACATTCTCGCGTGAGACAGATTGCTGCGTAGTATCTCAGCAACTGTCATCTTGTTGATTCTCCAAGCGGGGATGGGGTCTGGGGAAGGGACGGCGTTTGAGTCCCTTCCTCCAGCATCCCTGTCGGAAGAATTTGCGCAGTTTTCGGCCAAAACACGACTGTCGGAGAGTGTAACTCTGCCTCTCCGGCGCTGCCGGATTTTTGCTCGAACTCGTTCGGTGTGCAGTAGCCGAGAGCAGAGTGCAGCCGCTGCTGGTTGTAATACCGCTCGATGAACTCCTCCACCTGATCCCGCAGTTGTTCGAGGGTCGAGTAGTCGTTCGCGTAGATCTCCTCCCGCTTCAGGGTCTTGATGAAGCTCTCGCAGCTGGCGTTGTCGTACGGATTGGCCGGCCGGCTCATGCTGGGAACCATGCCGTGACCGGTCAGGATAGCCACGTACTCCGCCGAAGCGTACTGAACGCCGCGATCCGAGTGATGCACCAGACCGGGTGGTGGCCGTCGCGAGGCAATCGCTCCCTGCAGAGCCTCGATGGCCAGACGGCTGGTCAGAGTGCGGTCCAGCTTCCACCCGACCACCTTCCGCGAATAACCATCCAGAACCACAGCCAGGTAGACGAACTCTGCCTGCAGACGGATGTAAGTGATATCCGCAACCCAGAGCTGATCGATTCCTGTCAGCTTCATGCGCCACGCCAGGTTCAGATAAATCTCCAGTGCGTGCCCGGAATCGGTGGTCGTCACGAACTGCCTCGGCTGTACCGCCAGCAGGTTGTCCTCCCGCATGATCCGCGCCACCCGCTTGTGGTTCACCTGCATCCCGCGGCGCTTCAGCTCGGCGGCAACGCGTCGATAGCCATAGCGACGGCGGTGTGCTCAAGCTTGCGCTGCCACTGATACAGGATCGTGCGATGGACGCCCAGCTCCTCCGCCAGCGCCGAGACGCTGGGACAATCCCTCATCCGCTCCATCGCCATCCGCCGGAACGACTCCGGGTATTTTCCGACTCGTTTCTTCGCCACCTGCAGTCCCTTTCCCTGCCAAGTGTCGCAACGAATTCTGTCTCATTTTGTGGGGTCAGTCCACAATGGCTCTGTCTCTCACCTGCACGCAGGCAAAATGAGATAGTCAGTGCGCCGGCTGCTGGAGTATTCCGTATTTATCGTGGCTCACTTTACGACCGACGGGGAACTTCCGAGAGAGGCCGATGCCTCCTGAGCAATGAGCACAAAACCTCTGGCTTGGGCATCTTTGGCTAGTCTCTGAAGCCGTGCGCGGCCCTCGCCGCGACTCGCCTGTAACTGAGTCTTTCCCAAAGCGAGGGAAGCTTCGAGATACAGCCGAATAAGGCCAAGTTTCAGGGCCTCAGCCATTGCGTCGCGTGCAACGCCCTCGGCGTCGGCAGTTCTTTTCGAGGCCGCGAGCAGATACGCATTGTCTACCCTGAGCGAAAGGCCTCGGACGACTTCCGGCGTTTCCTTCCAGAATCGGAAGGCTTCACCGACACACTCTCGCGCTTCGCTTATTTTTCCCTGGTCGAGTAAAGCTCTGGAGAGCAGGCCGTCGGCGGCGATCTGCTGAACGGGTTCCTTTTCTGTACGAAACTCGGCCAGAGCAGCGCGAGCCAAAGCTTCCGCGTCCTTCCATCTCCCGGAATCATAGGTTAGTTCCGCAAGTGCGAGCTGGGTCTCCGCAGCGTTGCCCTTTTCTCCCAGTTCGTGCTGTATCGCCAGAGCCTGCTGCTCGGCGTCCAGCGCCTTTTTCGATTCGCCCTGCTGACGCCAGGCTTCTGCGGCACTAACGAGGGTCGAGGCGTAATTACTCCTGGCGCCGATCTCCTGCTGAATCGCCATAGCCTGACGGAATTGTTCGAGAGCATCGGGAAGGTCGCCCTTCTCAGCCTGCACCTCGCCGATTGACAAGAGGGACAAGGCCTCCGATCCTTTATGTCCTAACTCCGTCGATAGTTTCAAGGTTATCTCATAATTGGCCAGGGCCTCCGTCATTCGGCCCTCAGCGCGAAGCAGGCTGCCCGTATTGCCCGTTACCACGACAATTCCATTCTTGTCACCGGCCTGCTGATAACTCCTAAGCGCCTGCGCGTACAATTTGCGCCCGCCGGCAAAGTTTCCCTGCCTGACGTCAATCAATCCGAGGTTGACAAGTTCGCTCCCCATCGACTTCTTGTCGCCGGCTTGCTCGAGAATCGCCAGCGCCTGGCGATAGAGTTTCTTGGCGGCAGCGTAGTCACCCTGATTGAGAGGGATCTCGGCTGAGCTGTGAAGAGCCCGCGCCAGGCCGGCCCGGTCCCCGGGATCGGCATAGAGCCGTCGGGCTTCATCGCAGGCAGCGGAGGCGTGTTCGTTCTCTCCAAGATTGGCGAGAGCCCGGCACTCGGTGGCGCGGGCTCGTGCTACCAGCAGTTTCGCGCCCAGATGATCGGCTTTTGTCGCGGCCCGGTGGGCGGAATCGCGGCGCAGCTTGTCGTCCCCCAGCGACGCTGCTGCGTCCGCCATTGCCAGATCGACACCGGGGTCAGTCCCGGCATAAGCGCTCTCGCGCGCCAGGGCGGCCAGCGTAGTCAGGGCCTCCTTGCCTTTGCCGCTCGAGCTCTGCGCGCCAGCGAGACCGACTCCATAGTTGAGGCTGTCGGGAAAGAGATTGAAAAGGGTTTTGTAAGTGTCGATCGCCTTCGGCCAGTTCCTGCTGGCTTCGTAGTAACGAGCCTCCAGCATCAGGTTATCTTCGCGCGAGAGCCTGGCCGCCAAATCCAAAGCCCGCTTTGCCTCCGCCTGCGTTTGGTTGTCGTATCCAAGAGCCTGCCAGGCCAGGGCCAGCGCGGAGTGAGCGAAGGGGTACGAAGGATCGGCAGCGACAGCACGGACGAGTAAGTCCCTGGCACTTAGAGAATCGAAAGCACGAAACTTAATCAAACCCTGAGAGTAAAGTTGCATTGCCTGTGGATTCGAGGCTACCGAGGCTTGAATTGCCTGTGCCTCCAGGGCGGAAACAGGCGAAAGGCCCAATCGCTCCCTTAGCCGCGACCCGGTTCGAGAGACGAGGTCGAGCAACTGCCCTTCACTACCCATCTCGGATACGGTGGCAATCGTATCTTTGGTGACCGCATTCTCCAGTCTTAGATTCAGACGGATCTGGCCTCCACTCTCTTTTCCCGAATCCATATAGGAACCGAGCACAACAAAATCGGAGCCAAGGTTCCTGCGGACCTGATCAAGAATGTCAGGAGCAATGCTCTCCATGTCTGACAGCCCAAGATCGATCCGGGTGCGCGCGACCGTCTCGGGGGGAACTGTCCGCAATTCTTCGCCCGCCGCGAGTTGCTTTACCAGCACCTCGGCGATGGCAGTCGACACCCACGCGGTATCTGCGCGGTTTGAAAGATTGTCGAAGCCCAAAATCGCCAGTGCCGGACGTACGCGAACCTGAACGGCGTTCGGCTGAGGCTGACTGACGACTTGTCGGTGAGCCCGATGCTGCTCCCAGGCAATCAGGCCAGCGATAATGGCGAGTGCAATTGCGACCGCCGCTGCAGATTCTCGGTGACGACGCAGGAATCTGGCGCCACGATACGAAATCGTAGGGTGGCGTGCGCTGACACGCCTGCCGGTTTGAAAACGCTCAATGTCGTCGGCAAAGGAGGCGGCGGAGCTGTAGCGATTCTCGGGCTCTTTGCGCAGTGCTTTCATTACGATGGCGTCCAGATCGCCGTGCAGCCGCCTTCGTAACTCACTGGGAAGCAGGCCGCGGGCTTTACTCAGCTGTTGGGGAGTCAGCACAGTGTCGATCTCGCGTGACACTGGAATTTCCGTCCTGGTAACAGCGGTGCTGGGTTTTTCTACCTCGTCGTCACAGATGGCCCGCTCCACTTCCAGTGGCGATTCGCCGCAGCGGTACGGCCGGTGGCCGCTCATCAGTTCGTAAAGGAGCACGCCCAGCGAGTAAATGTCGCTGGCTCGGGTGATGGATTGATCGCGCACCTGCTCGGGGCTGGCGTACTCCAGCGTCATGGGTCGAATGTTGGTTCGGGTGACCAGCGCCGTCTGGTGGAGATCGGGATTGAGGAGCTTGGCGATGCCGAAATCCAGCAGGCGGGGAACACCCTCTTTGGTGACGAGAATGTTTGCCGGCTTGAGATCGCGATGAATCACCTGCTTCTCGTGGGCGTAATGCAGGGCAGAGCAGATGGCTCGAAATAGGTCGAGGCGGGCGTCAATCGGGAGCTCGTGCTGGTCGCAGTACCGGTCGACTGGCAGTCCCTCGACATAGTCCATGACCAGGTAAGGCAGGTCTTCCGCGGTGCTGCCGCCGTCGAGAAGACGGACAATATAAGGATGATCCAGCGCCGCTAACGTCTGCCTCTCATTGCGAAAACGCCGATAGATCTCTTCCGCATTGGGGCCTGGCCGGACCATCTTGATGGCCACAGTTTTGCGGAAATCCTGGTCGTCTCGTTCTGCAAGATAGACGACCGCCATGCCCCCCTGTCCGATCATCCGAATGATGCGCCAGGCTCCGATGCGCTTCCCGGCCATGACATCCATTCCGAACGAGAGCAGATTGGCCGCCGGAGAGTTCTCGAGCAGGCTGTCAGCGCCCTCGTAGTGCGAGGCCAGGGATTCAATCTCGGCCCGAAGGTCGCTGTCTGTTCCGCAGGCCTCGCGGATGAAATCCCCGCGCACGCCGGGGTCCTGTTCCAGAGCGAGAGCCAATATTTCCCTGACTTTTTCCCATTCGGGCATCGCCTTACCGCCCTCCGGAAAGTTCCCTGGCCAGCCACGCCTTCGCCACGTTCCAATGGCGCTTCACCGTTGCCGGAGAGATTTCCAGAACTTCGGCCGCCTCTTCGATGCTGAGGCCACCGAAGAAGCGCAGCTCAACCAGACGGGCCTGTTGCTCGTCCAGCGCAGCCAGCTTCACTAATGCCTCGTCCAGGGCCACTACGTCGGCGGGGCGCGCTTTGCTCGGGACGATTACTTCTTCCAGGAATACCCTGGGGGTATCTCCACCACGTTTGGCGGACTGGTGGCGCCGGCTGTAGTCCAGCAGGACTCTCCGCATCAGCTGCGACGCAGCCGCCATGAACTGGTTTCGATTCTTCCAGACGAGCCCGTTCTGATTGGCCAGGCGAAGATAAACTTCGTGCACCAGCGCCGTCGCCTGCAGCGTATGGTTGCCGCGTTCCTGCTGCATATAATGTCCGGCCAGCCGGCGCAGCTCGGAGTACAGCAGCGATGTCCATTCCGCGGACGCTAATTCGTCGCCCTTCCCGGCTGCGGCGCCGGTCCCGGGATCTCCGGTCGTCTTATGCAATGGAGCCATGCGACCCTCGCCACCCGCGGGGTCCTCTCCCCGCAGATCCGAAAACATTTGATCCGAAGTGCGCCAGCCGAAGGGATTCAGCCAACATTGCGGCCAGACTCAAACGTCGCTTCGTCAGCAGGGCTCTCTTCCGGGGGAAGGGCGTAGCCGGATGAGAATCCGACACTGCTCCCGCATCGGCTCGTCGGCACGAAAATATTTCTCAACAATGTGAGCCTTTTTGCGCGGGTTTTGCGCATTATAGCCCCGCACCGTAAGCCGCGAAAGGGACACGTCGCAGGAAGTTCATCTGTGCTTCGGTGAATCTGCCATGGACCCGCGCAGCGTTCTCCGGTCAATTTGGAATGCCGTTTGGCGCAGATATGATCCCGGGGAATCTGGGCTCCAGACTCCCCGTCCTCTCTGCCCCCAAAAAAAGGTCCCGCGACGTGAGCCTTTTTGCCCCGGCTTTGCGCATTCTAGCCGACCCCAGGCAAGCAACGGAGAAATCCCACGAAATCATGTTTCTTCCGAAGCGCGCTCTGGTGGCAAATGACCAACCGGGAGGACCCTTATGTCACACCCACGCCGCAGGAAGAATCTCTGCCTGGCCATCGCGCTGGTCGCAGCGTCGCTTCAGGCCATAGCCCAGCAACCGAAGAGTTCCCCCAGAAGCCGTGCCGCTGCCCCGGCGCAAGCTCCGGCATCTTCTGCCAGTTCCCAATACAAAGCCATCTGGGAGCCCATGAATTATCCCGACGACGTGACCCTGGAGGACGTTTTCTTTGTCAACCAGCAGGTCGGCTGGGTCGCCGGCAAGGGCACCGGGGGATTCATCATGCACACCACCGACGGAGGGAAGAACTGGGGGATCCAGGTCGGTGATCCCCACTCCAGCGACGCCAACATCAAAGATATGCATTTCCTCGATGCCACTCATGGCTGGGCGGTGCAGGGCGACCAGCTCATACGGACCACGGACGGCAGGACCTGGCAAACCATTGGCCCTTTTGCGCCGAACAATCCTCTGGGCGAATACCGGTTCCTCTCGCTCCAGGACGGGTTTGAAGCTGCCGGGTATTACAGCGGCTCCACGATTTTCGCGACCCACGACGGCGGGCACAGCTGGAAACAGGTCTACCAGTGCGCCACCACCCTGATGGTGAATGGACTGGTGCGGAATACGAGCTGCTATTTCAATGACATCACCTTCCCATCCGCGCAGGTCGGCTACGCCGTGGGAGGAGCCTTCGACGGTTCCTGGGCGGCCATCGCCAAAACCACGGACGGCGGGGCGAGTTGGAAAGTCATCTTCGCCACCACCGATATGGCCAGCGTCTCGACGGCGTTCTTCACCGACGAAAACAACGGCGTGATTCGTCTCCATGACAAGCGAGTCTTTGTCACCTCCGACGGCGGTCAGTCCTGGCAGGGTGGTACCGGATCGGCCGAAGCCACCATAAAATTCGCCGACCCCACGGTGGGATGGTCCTGCGTCCTCCAGTACGGCCCAGCCTGCAGCTACACCCTCGATGGCGGTAAGAGCTGGACCTCCCGCAGCTTTAACCTTCCCGCCGACATTTACGGGTACAGCGTTCCGCGCCGCGACCAGATTTACCTGGTGGGCGACCACGGCATGATCTATCGCTACCGCATCGTCCCCAACAACTACACGGCTCAGGGAATCGTCGACGCCCCCATGATGCCCGCTTATGGCGGCGCGCTCAACGAGCAGCTGGATCAGATGCGTTCCCACTGCAAAGAAATAGAGGCGAAGCTAGGGGCTACTACCAGCCAAAGCTATCCCCCGTCTCAGCCCCATTACTCCACTGCACGCCTGATCACCGCTTCGTACGAGACATCTGAACCCGAGCCCCAGAGCTTTACCCAGGACACCAGTTCAGCGGCTGCCATCGCTGCTCCTGCCAGCCCGACTATGCAGAGCTGCTGCGCCGCCCAGTTGCAGAGCCTGCAAACCTCGGTCAGCTCCTTTTCTCAGCAGGTGCCGGTTTTCAGCGGCCAGTTCAAGAATCTCAACCTGCTCTTCGTCGGCATGAACATGCTCAGCAATCTGCTGAGTCAGGCCCACAGCATCCAGTCGGCACTCGTTGCGCTCAAACAGGCTCCCAACCTACAGGCGGCGACCACCGCTCTGCAGAATCTCTCCACGCAGGTGGAGGGCACCAGCCAGAGCCTGGCCTCTGGTTTTCAGAATCTGACGCTGAGCGGCGCTCCCGCGGCGAGCACCATCACCAATATGGCGGGAATCCCGGCCGCCGGGGCAGCACCGGGAACGCCCGGCGCCAACTCCACTGCGCCTGCCAATGGAGCCGCGGGAACCGCGCAGTCGACGGCTTCGAAAGCGGCGAACAGCGCGACGCAGAAGGCCAAACAAAAGCTGAAGAGCCTGATTCCTTTCTAGAGGGGCAGCACACGTCGGCGGCCTTACACCGGCCATGGCAGTGAAAAACCCGGAATCGCCGGGATTCAGCTTCAAAGGAGAATGTTCATGAAATCCATCTTTGCTCTGCTCATCGCTGTCGCAGCGACAACCCTGCCGGCTTATGCAGCGACCCCCTGTTGCACTATCACGTCCGTGAACGCCAGCACCGGCGTAGTCACCGCAGATGAGACCGCCACCGGTCGCGCGTTCCAGTTCGGGGTAAAGAATGCGGCGCTGCTAAAGACGCTCCACGCCGGCTCGCCGGTCTACGCCAACTTCACAAGCAGGCAGGTCTCCGTGGATGGCGCGAACCCGTGCTGCAGCATCGTGAGCCTCTCGGCTGCCGGCAAAGCCGCCGGGACATCAGATTACAACCCGGTCGACGGCAAGACTGGCGGGACTCGGGTAAAGGGCAAGCCAGGCTCCACGCCGGCTGCGGGCGCCAGCACCGCGTCCGGCAAGCCCGCAACCACGCCGGCGGCTCTCACTGCGCCCACAGCCACCGCCGCCGCCGCCAGCATACCCGGAGTGGCCCTAACCGGTTCGGCGGGCACACCTTCAAACCCGACCAGCGGCATCGGGATCATCAAGGCAAAAGCGACAACCTTTTCCACTTATGTCTACGCCGGCGTTCACTCCTGTCCTGTGGCGGGCCAGCAGGGCGACGACGGAGTGACTGTTCCCAGCAATTGCACCTATACGGGACAGATCACTAGTGGCGCAAAAATAACCTGCAATTACGAGTGCAAGTAAGTGCTCCTGGTTAAAACGCAAGGGGAGGGCTGGATGAAACCCAACTGGATCCTGGCACTGTCGACGGTGATGTTGTCTGCGACAATTGCTGCATCTGCCCAGAAGCTGAGCGCGGGCGCGCCGGCGCCCTGCTGCGGCATAACCGCCATGAACGCGAACAGCGGCGTGGTTACGGCACGGGTGACCGCAACGGGAGTTACCTTCCAGTTCACGGTCGCGAGTCCGCAGGTGCTCGCGACGCTTCGCATCGGCCAGGGAGTTTACGCTAACTTCACCGCGAAGCAGGTCTCGCTCGACGGCCGTAGCGCCTGCTGCCAGATCGTGAGCAGCTCGCCCGTCGCGGCCCCGGCCTTACCTGCACCGGCCATGGTTAAACCCATAACGCCTGCAGCGCCGCAGCCCACGCCTGTCGCCAAAACCCCGGCACCTGCACAGTCCGCCCCGGCCGTGTCCACGGCGACAGCGTTGCCGCCCGCCAAAACCATCGCTCCGTCGACTGCGCTCGCGACTCCGTCTGCAACTGCGACTCCGTCTGCAATTGCGCCTGCGACTACGGTCGCTACTACGCCCGCGACTACGCTCGCACCCGGTTCAGCGCCAAAATCCACGGCCATCAGTGCAGCCCCGGTTGTTGCCACTTCGCCGATTGCCGCCGGCAAGTTTTTGAATCCCTGCGTGAGCCAGAGTTCGACTGCCTCATCGAAGGTGCCCCCACTCAAGACGACCACCGGACTTCAAACCACCGCCGCCAGCGCTGCTCCCGCAACCAGCAACACGTTTGGAGACACAATATGCGCCGGCAATCCGTACAAGCGAACCATCCCCATCCCCGTATCGAGCCTGCGCTATAGCCAGCGTCAGGTGACCGCGGGGGTCAACGGCCAGACCGTACAAGGTGCGATCCTTCACCTTCGCGGACTCGACGGCATCCAGCAGGCCGAGGCGCAGGGTCTCATTCCGAAAAGCGTCGGCGACATTCTGTCCATGCACGTGCGCGCTCTCCCGGTCGGTGAGTCCGATCATTACCTCGTGAGTCCAGCCCTGGCCCTGGCGTGGAGCAATACGCATCCTGAACCTGCGCTGGCCACAGGAAAGACGACTGACAACCACGAAGGTTGCAACTCGTTCAGCTGGCACTGCGCCGGAGAGGTCGCGGAACACGCGGAGGGCCAGGCGGATCAGCTGATCGCGCAGGCCCAGCAGGAGTGGCAGCAAATGGTTGGACAAGCCGCTCAGATGTACGGGGAAAGCGCCGCCTGTTTTACGGACAGTTCCAAGACACTCGCCAAAGTGCCCCTCCAGTTCAGCGAGCCCTTTCAGGTAAATCTCCCCTTCAGCCAAAGCGGAAAATCCGGGTCCTTTTCAGGCACTATCAGCGGAAATGTCGGCCTGGGATTTCCGGTGCAAACCAACATGATGACCGATGTTTCGGTCTTCTACGTTGAGTGCCTGCCCTTCATGATTCGTCCGCGCGGGGTGGATGCGAGTGGCGGCGTGACCACCGGGACCACATTCACAGCCGCGATTACCGCGACCGGCAAATTCGAGCAGGACTTCCCCATCTATTCCACAACGCCGCCCATTCCAATCGAGGTCCTGCCGATCATCGTCGCCGGCGTTCCACTGGCGGAGGTCGACATGAGCGCGTATATCGCGGCGGACGTGGATGTGAACGCCGCGGATACAGCGACGGCGAGCTACGAAGTGGACCACACCCGCACCGTCGCGTTGCAGTTCAGCTGCGCCGGAACAGGCTGTACCGGTAGCACGACCCAGGGTCCCACCCAGACCACAACCGCCAAAAACGCCAAGATCACCGGGCAGGTCACGGTTACGCCTGCCGTCTATGCCGCACTTCAGTTCGATTTCGATTTCGACGCTCTCTCGGTGCGCGCCGGGCCCAAGCCCGCCCTCATCGCCCAGGTCAATGGCTGCGCCTATGCCGGTCAGACGACCACGACCATCACAGGCGCCGCTTCGAATTCAGTGGCCAGCACTCTGGGCGGAGACACGCAACATTCCCAATGTCTGGTAGCCGACGTGGACTGGAAAACCGACTTCGTGGACCAAATCCTGATCGGCGGCCAATCGGTCGGCAGTCAAACCAACGCCCTGGTCGGCGCGCGGCACATCGCTTTTTACGACCTGATGCCTGGAGGCTCTACGGCGCTGATTGCCGGTGTTACGCAGGCAGCCAACGCAGCTGCCGGCCAGCCGACGCAGTTTCAGGTGCAAATGCCGCAGTGCTATCCGTATACCGACAAGATTCAGTATCAGGTGAGCTGGACCGGCGGCGGTTCCGGAGTTCCAGACCCTGCGGCGTGCACATGGAATAACACGGCAGGGACGGGCACCTGCTTTGCGAACCCGACCCAACAACTTGCTCTAGGTTTCCAATGGCCGGCTGGAGACCATTCCCTGAGCGTCACGCTGGTTCATGACGCGCATCCGCGTGACTTCAATGTCACGCCCAACGCGGTCAGCGTGAACGTTGGGTCGGGCGGCGTAATCGCACCGACCGTGGCAGCGAAACCGTCGGCACCATAATTGCCGCCGCAGTTCGTCGTGAGCAGTGGGTGGCCAAATTCCAAAAGTGAAGGAGAGGAAGAATTATGGGAACATCATTCGGCGCAGTAACACCGCCTGCAGGACCCCGCAAAAACTGGCTCAAGCGCAACTGGAAATGGTTTGTCCCCGCTTGTTGCCTGTTCATCTTTCTTCTGATTGCGGGAGGCGTCGGTTGCCTCATCGCGATCATCGAGGGCTCGATCAAACAAAGCGGCGCTTACACTCAGGCGCTGGCCCAGGCGCAAGCCAATCCCCAGGTGATCGGCCAGGTCGGCCAACCGGTGAAGCCGGGCTTTTTCGTCTCCGGCAACGTCAACGTCAACGGAGACTCGGGGGATGCCAACCTATCCTTCCCGGTCTCCGGCCCCAGGGGAAAAGGCACCGTCTATGCGGTCGCGAAAAAGATCGCCGGGCAGTGGCAATTCGAAACCCTGCTGTTCGGTGTCGATGGCGCAACGGATCGCATCGATCTGCTGCAGTTGGCACAAACCACGGCTGCGGCTCCGGCTCAGCCTGACGTTTCTACTGCCACGTCCGCAACCACGCCGGGTACAACCGCGTCTTCCGCCGATCCCCCGCCCGTTGCGACTCCGTCGCCCGATCCCGCGCCCGATCCACCGGCTGCGCCCACGGTGGCCGGCGGCGTAATTGCCAGCGCCCAGTACAGCAACGATCCCAATCTCCGCTGTGATTTGCTGGAAGTGAAGCGGGTGAGCGGAGGCGCAGTGCTGGTGCGCTGGAGACTGATCAACACCGGCGCTAAGGGAATCTCCTATGACTTCGACTGGAATCAGATTTACCTGACCGATCCCGCCGAGAACAAAAAGTACGCCTTCCTCACCGACTCCAGCGGAGCCCGGGTCCTCGATATGTGGTGGGGGACTCTGAATCCGGGCGAACAGCGTTTGCAATGGGCCAAGTTTCCCTCGCCACCGGGGACGTCGAAGAAGATCACCGTCTACATTCCAAAGTTCATGCCCTTTGAAGATGTGCCGGTAGGCCAGTGAGGATCTGACCGCGATGCGCAAACAGTCGGCCCACGCGTTTCTGCTTTCTGCCTCCATGGTTGTCGCGGTCTGCGTGCCCCCGGCTGCGGAAGCACAGAAGTATAAGCCCGATGACCCTGTGCCCCCGGGCGCCAGGGGGCAAGTGACCACGCTGCAGGGAACCGTCACCAACATCGTCGGCCTCAGCCTCGCGGTTGGTGGCAAAGTCGACTCCCTCAATGCCGCGCTTAAAGACCTCGGCGCACGCACAACGGATACCGAAATTCAGATCGATCTCGCCAGCGACGTGATGTTCGATTTCGACAAAGCCAACCTTCGCCCCGCAGCCGTTCCCAGCCTGCAGAAGGTGGTCACCGTCATGCGTGCTTATCCCGCATACGCCTGCGCCATCGGTGGCCACACCGACGGCAAGGGCGACAAGACCTATAACCAGAAGCTCTCCGAGCGCCGCGCCGATTCGGTGAAGACCTGGCTGGTGGCCCACGGAGCTGCGAATCCCATCACGGCCCGTGGCTTTGGCGACACCAAACCCATCGCGCCCAACAAGAAACCCGATGGCAGCGACGACCCCGACGGCCGCCAGAAAAACCGCCGCGTCGAAATCACCCTGCACAGGAGCTGAGGGTAGCGCGGAGGCCCGCGCCTGCAGGAAGCGGTCTTCCGTCAACTCAGGCGGTAGCGTCGACTCAGCAAACCTGTGAGCCATGGCCGCCGCACAATTGGATCCGGACGGAAATGGGCCAGATAACCTGGATCATGATCGCGGCCGCTGTCCAGGCCAGCCGGGAACCCGGCCTAACACCAGGTGGTTGGGCGCGCCTCCCGTAGAGGGATTTCCTGCGAAATCAATAGGATTCCAACTCGCGGCGATCTCAGAGCGGCCCACTGTCGTCGATTCTGTAGCTGTCAGATCAACCGAGATCCACAAGTCTCACCAGGTTCCCTAGGGCAAATCGTTGATTCTACAGGAGGAGATTTGGGTAGGGAACCTGGTCCCGAACCGCGTTCCATAGCCTGTTGAAACCTGTTGATATTTCGCGTTCGTAAGGGTTTTTGATTGAATCTGTTGGAGCCCTCTTGTTGATCTCTGTAGCTTTGTGCGGTTCTCAGAGGCTCTCGCCGCTACAAATTCGACTACACACGGGTGGGCTCCGCGATAACTTCCGTATGGCGGACAACACATCCGGAACCCGGAAGAGACAGGAGAATATCGCAGCTCAGTGGATGCATTGCCCCTGTACTCGCCCACTGAAAACGGACTTTCCGAGTTGTCGGTGATCCGCCAGCAGTCAAAGATTGTCGCGCGGTCCGGCTCCTTGCGAGATGACTCGTCGATAGCAGGCGTGAGAACGTCCGGCGGTGTCTTCACAGGGGGAACCGACCAAACGGCATCGCGCCTTCAGCGCCCTCGCGGCAGGAGATTTGCCCATCGCAGAGCCCTGAGTTCAGGGCGAAACGTGTCCGGGAACCGGATCGCCTCGGCGATTTACGGGCGGATGTTTCCTCGATCCATCAAAGAAACTTGAAAATTTGCTTGACATTCTTCTTTGGCCTGCCC
>Ga0302326_10019060_pt1 | contig 14196 bp, 12 predicted proteins | sample Palsa_T0_3_FD_202264 | JGI IMG/M metagenome (GOLD analysis project Ga0302326, IMG submission 202264) | Peat permafrost microbial communities from Stordalen Mire near Abisko, Sweden - Palsa_T0_3 | ecosystem: Environmental > Terrestrial > Soil > Palsa > Peat permafrost | place: Sweden: Abisko... | reverse complement strand
GTGCCGGCACCCACGTTCAGCACCGTCCTGGCATCCCCCAGCGCCTGCTCGATCGCGGCGGCGATCCGCGGCTCCGTCCGTCGAACCCGCCCATAGCCCCAACCGATCCGATCGTACAGGGGAGCTGCCACGCCGCCGCTCAGTGTAGTTGCGAATTATTGTCCCTCCGAATCCGGCGTTGCCGGCCAGGTCGCCCCCTCAGACCTGCCCGCACAGCCGGCGCGTTTCCGCGGAGCTGGCTATCCGCTTCCCTCCCCCGCCCCGGCGGCGGGTCTGGCTTGCCAGATGAGGTGTTTCGCTGCGCGGCGTCACTCGCGCGTCACGTGATCGGTGCGCATGGTGCTGGTGGCAGAGTTCGACCAGCGAGGAGGCTGGGCCGAGTGGGGCGTGAACTCGTGCGCGCACTGGCTCTCGTGGCGGTGCTCGATTGGACTGGGCACCGCTCGCGACCATGTACGCGTCGCGCGCCGGCTGCGAGAGCTGCCCCTCGTTCGCGCCTCATTCGCGACCGGAGAGCTCTCCTATTCCAAGGTACGGGCGATCGCTCGCGTCGCCACACCCGAGATCAGAATCATCGAGCGCGACGGACGCCCGCTGTCCGTCGGGCGGCGTAAGCGAACCATCCCTCCCGCGCTGCGCCGCGCGCTCGCAGCCCGTGACCAGGGGTGTCGCTTCCCGGGATGTACCCATCAGCGATTCTTACACGCACACCACATTCACCACTGGGCGCGCGGCGGACCGACCGTGCTCGAAAACCTCGTGCACCTGTGCTCCCACCACCACCGGCTCGTGCACGAAGGGGGATTCTGCGTCGAGCGCGCGGGTCCGCACTCGATCCGATTCCGCCGACCCGACGGAAGCCCGATCCCCGCGGCCGGACCGCGAACACCCGCGACCGGTCCCGTGCTCGAGGCTCAAGAACTCCCCATCGACGAGTACACGTGCATGCCGCGCTCAGCCGGCGATCGACTCGACTACGGCATCGCCGTCGAAGTACTCCTAGCCGAAGCGCTCGCCGAGCCGCAATAGAAGCGCCAGCCGACGGTCTCGAGCTCGACCTGCCAGCCAAGCTCGGCCAGCCTCAGGCTGAGCTCGGCCGGGTCGTAGAAGACCTTCACCGCCCGGTAGCGCTCTCCCGTGGTCAGGCGCCGCTCCACGGCGGGCGCCGCATCGTTCACCAGCAGCTGCTCGTGGGCGGCGACGGCCGGGAGCTCGTCGATGAAGAACACGCGCCCGTCCGGATTCAGACAGGACGCCACAAGTGCCCAGAAGTCCTCGAAGCGCTGCGGCGGGACATGGGACAGCCAGGCCGCGAAGAAGACGACGTCGTAGCGCTCAACGGGAGTCCACGCGAACAGATCGGCCTCCAGGTAGCGGACATCGGGCCGGGCGACGCGAGCCCGGTTGAGCGCGATCATCTCCGGCGACGCGTCGACCGCGGTCAGCTGCGATGCGTGCTTGGCCAGCTCGACCGTCCACTGGCCCGTCCCGCACGCGAGCTCGAGCACCCGCCCTCGCGGCGCGAATGACTCGAGCGCCGCCACCAGTGGGGCGCGCGAGCTGGAATCGACGCCCTCGTCGACCGGGCTGGTCTCGTCGTATTCGCTCGCCCGGGCACGGTAGTACGCGCGCTGTTCGGCCAGCAACCCATCGAGCTCATCCAGCGGCATGCCTGGGAACACTAGCGCGGTACCCACTGGCCAATCGATGGTCAGGAAAGTTGTACGGAGGGCCAATGCACGCCTCGGCTCACGCCTGGATGATGCCGCGGCACCGTAGCGCACACCGCGGCACCGAACACCTCTAGGAGGTGGAGCTGAGATGGCAGGCGTTTACGCACCGGAGGCCGAGCCAGATCTAAAGCCCGAGGGCGAGACCTCCACGAACGCGCAAGGGATCGAGCTGCACTCGATCGACTGGGTGCCGCACGAGGAGCGCCACGGCAAGGTCTGGCACGTAGGCCCGGTCTGGTTCTCGGGGAATGCCGAGCTCACCACCCTGGCCACGGGCGTGGTGGCGATATCGCTCGGCGGCAACCTCCTCTGGACTCTGATCGCGATGGCGGTCGGGACGCTCTTCGCAACCTTCTTCGTCGCCTTCCACTCCGCCCAGGGCCCTCAGCTCGGCCTGCCCCAGATGGTGCAGTCGCGGGCTCAGTTCGGCTACCTCGGCGTCGCCATCTTCGTGCTCCCGGCGTGCTTCCTCATGTACGCCGGATACAACGTGTTCAACGGGCTCCTCGCGGCGCAGTCGCTGCAGAGCGTGATTCACGTCGGCACCACCTTCTGGCTGGTCGTCACCGCCGTCGTCGGCTTCGGGTTCGCCCTCTGGGGCTATGACCTGATCCACCGTTCCCAGCGCTATCTGAGCGCCGCGTTCATCCTCTTCTTCGGGATCTTCACGATCGGCGTGCTGGCCACCATCGGCCTTCCGCACGGTGCCTTCGCCCTCTCGGGCTTCAAGGCGACGCCGTTCCTCGGCGCCTTCGCGCTCGTGGTCAGCTACCAGATCAGCTGGGCGCCATACGTGTCTGACTACTCTCGCTATCTGCCCTCATCGGTGGGGGTGAAGTCGACATTCAATTGGACCTACTGGGGATCGGCGCTCAGTGGCATCTGGATGTTCTGGATGGGCGCGATCATCGCCGCGCCGATCGCCTCCCAGGCGCCAGGGACGGTGGCCGCGATTCACTCCACCGGCGATGCTCTGTTCAGCGGCTGGGGCAACATCGTCCTCCTCTGCTCGGTCCCGGCGCTGATCCTGATCCTGGCGATGAACATGTACGGCGGCTCGCTCGTGCTGATCACGATCATCGACTCGTTCAAGAAGATCACGCCGAATATCCGCCACCGGGCCTCCACCATCCTGATCGTGGCGGCCGTCGGCCTCGTAGGCTCGATCTACTCCGACTCCAATGCCAAGTTCCTCGAGTACTACGGGAACCTGCTGGTCATCCTCCTGTACTTGTTCTCGCCGTGGACGGCGATCAATCTCGTCGACTACTACCTGATCCGGCGCGGCCACTACGCGATCAAGGAGATCTTCAAGCCCGATGGCATGTACGGACGCTGGGGCTGGCGAGGAATCACCGCGTATCTGATCGGATTCGGCGCCAGCGTTCCGTTCTGGGTGGTCGGGACCTGGTACACGGGGCCGGCCGCCAAGGCGCTCGGAAAGGATGACATCTCCTTCTTCATCGGCCTCACGGTATCGGCCATCATCTACACCATCCTGGCGCGCTCGCTCGACCTCGACCGCGAGAAGCGCATCGAGCGCGAGGAGGGCACGTTGACCGCGGCCGAGCTCGCCGAAGCCGGGTAGCGCCAGCGGCGATACGCTGCGCCCCGGATGCCGGCCTTGGACGCGTACGCGACGGCGATAGCGGTTCGGCAGCGTCACGTCTCCCCCGTCGAGCTGGTCGAGCATGCGCTTTCCCGAATCGAGGCGCTCGACGGCGACGTGAACGCGTTCACCGTGGTCTTCGCCCAGCAGGCGCGGGAAGCAGCGCACCGGGTCGAGCGCGATCTCGCCGCCGGCGCGCCCGTCGGCGAGCTGGCCGGCATTCCGGTGGCGATCAAGGACCACATCTGGCTCGCAGGCGAACTGGCGACCAACGGGTCGCGCGCGCTCGCGGAATTCCGTCCGGACCGCGATGCCGTACCGGTGGCGCGGATCAAAGCCAGCGACGCGATCATCGTCGGGAAGACCAACAATCCGGAGTTCTGCTATCGCGGTTACACCGCCAACGAGCTGTTCGGAGTCACCCGGAATCCCTGGAATCTGGACCGGACCCCCGGCGGTTCCAGCGGCGGCGCGGGCGCGTGCGTGGCGGCCGAGATGGTGCCCCTGGCGATCGGCACCGATGGCGGCGGCTCGGTCAGGATCCCCGCTGCGTTCTGCGGCGTTGCAGGACTCAAGGGCACGTTCGGGCTGGTCCCGAAGCTGCCCGGGTTCCGCGGCTGGCCGACCCTGTCGATCGACGGGCCGCTCGCGAGAAGCGTCCGCGACATCGCGCTCCTGCTGGGCGTGATGGCCGGCCCGCACCCGGCCGATGATCTCTCCTACCCCTCCCCCGGTCCGGCATACCTCGAGGCGGCGCTGCAGGAGCGAGACCTCTCCCATCTCCGCGTCGCGTGGTCGGCAGACCTAGGCTTCGCGCCCGTCGCCCAGGATGTCCGCGCGCGCTTTCACGAGGCCGTGGCGCGCTTCGCCGCGACCGGCGCCGAGCTCGTCGAGAGCCACCCCCCGGTCACGCACGATCCGGTCGCGCTGTGGAACAAGCTGGCGACGATCGAAGGGTACGCATCCGAGGGCCCGCTGCTCGAGCGCTCGCCGTCGTTGATCGAACCGGGTACGGCGGAGCTCATCCGCGCCGGCGAGGGCTTCAGCGCCCGCGATTACCTGGACGCGTTGGACACGCGCTCGGCCTACACGCGAGACTGGCTCGAGTTCTTCGAGGAGTTCGACCTGCTGCTCACGCCGATGATGCAGCTGACCGCGTTCCCGGTGGGGATTGCGGGTCCCGGCGAGATCGACGGTGTTCCCGTAGACCCGTTCTTCGACGACTGGTGCCATCTTGCCTATCCGGCGAACCTGACCGGGCAGCCGGCGATCTCGCTGCCCAACGGCTTCGGCGATGACGGCCTGCCGGTCGGGCTGCAGATCATGGCGCGCCGGTTCGACGAGGTCACGCTGCTCGCGGCCGCCGCCGCCTGGGAGCGGCTCGCGCCGTGGGCCGCGAGCGTGCCGCCACTGGTCTCCGACTAGGACCACAGCGACTAGGACCACAGGATTGTGGGTATCAGCGCACCCGTGTCAGCGGAGGCGCATCAAGGAGGCTCGTCGTAGTGCTCAGGCGACGGGGGGACCGCTTCTCGCGGCGCCCAGCACGGCATCGGCGGCGGGGTCCCAGAAGGCGGCCCCTGACCGCGCTCGCCTGGTCGTTCGCTCGCCGCCGGCGGGAAGCCCACAGCCGCAATGCGCCGACGGCTTCGCAATGGGCCTTGCTTGCGGGCGTAGCGGCGGCCATGGGCCTGGTCACCGCGCGCCGGAAGCTGCATGTCCCGATGCCTGTGACGCTCGGCCTGGTTTCCGTGGCCCCGGTGGCCGTGGCCGCGGCGACGCCGCGGCGTGGACTGCGCTACGCCGCGGTCGGCGCCGTCTACATGTGGAGCTTCGCCCTCACCTGGACGCTGCCCTACGAACAGCCGGAAAAGCTCCGCAAGCGCCTGCGGATTCGTTATCCGATTCGCGTCGACAGCCTGATCGGACTCGGAGTCCCGCCGACCCTACGCCTGCAGCGGGCGCTGCGCGACCCACCGCGGGTCAACGCTTGCGACCGGGCGATGACGCTGGCCTACGGCTCGTGGTTCCTCCCGCACCTCTTGCTCGCCTGGCTGCTGTTCCGCCACCCGGCGTTCGTGCCCAGAGCGGCGGGCCGGCTCGCGGCGGCATACCACCTGACGACGCCGTTCTACTACCTGATTCCGACCGCGCCGCCGTGGTGGGCATCCGAGGAGGAGGGGCTGATGGGCGGCGAGGTCGAGCGTGTCCGACGGCTCGTACTCGGCGAGCTTCTGGGCAGCCAGCGGGAAACCAGCGAAGAGCCTGGCAATCCATGGGCGTCGATGCCCTCCGACCACGTCGCCTCGGCCGCGATCACCGCCATGGGGCTGGCCGAGCTCGGACCGGTCTACGGCGCCCTCGGATGGAGCTACGTCGCCGTGGCTACCTTCTCCGTCGTCTACCTCGGCGAGCATTACGTCATCGACGCGATCGTCGGCCTGGCGATCGCGCATGCGATCCATCGCGGCGAAGCCACCGTCGCTCCGCTCATCCACCGGGTCATCCACCGCCTCGACCGCTTCGCGTTCTGAACGCGACTCGACGTGGAGGCTCAGTCCTGAAAGTCGCAGGCTCGTGACGAACCTCGAAAATATTTTTTGGATTCGAGGTTTCAGAACCGATTCTCAGGGAATCCTGCTAATTGTGTGCGTACGTCAGGGAACTGCGCCCCCACTTCCCTGACTTCGCGGGGGCCCTGGATCGGAATCCGGGGCCCCCGTTTTTTTGTCTAGTGCGCGGACGGCGCACTAGCCCACCTTCACCGCCGGCAGCCTGACGCTGCTGGCCGGTCGACCGAGCCGGACCAGGGCCTCGGCGGCGGACGTCTGCGCCGCCTGGGCCGAGGCCGTGCTGGACGGCGGAACCGGCTTCGGTAGCGGAGCACATGTCTTGTCCCACGGCGCGTCCGGTTTGCGGGCCGGCAGTGCGCCCGTCTCCAAGTACCTGGCGATCGTCCCGTCCACGCACAGATCCCCGAACAGCGAGTCGGCATGGCTGGTGCCGCCCGGCTCCGCCAGCAGGACCGAATGCGGGAACAGACGGCGCACCGTCAGGCTGCCTTCGAACGGTGTCGCCGCGTCCAGCGTCTCGTCGATCAACAAAGCGCTGCGCACCTTGTCACCGTTGACCGTGAAGTGCGGTTGCGGCGGCGCGGGCCAGTAGATGCAGGGAGCGTTGAACCAGGTGTTGCCCCAGGCCTCGAGCGGCGCCACGTCGTAGATCGCCGACGTATCCTGGTCCCAGACGCTCGGGTTAGTCGGCCACTTCGAATCGGTGCACAGAACCGATAGGTAGACGGCGAACTCGTTGTCGTTTCCGGGCGCGTCGACTGCCCGGTAGGTCTGGATCAGCTGAGCCGCGGCAGCCGCGTTGTGCTCGTTGACCCAGTCGGAGAAGACCTGGGCATACTCCACCCAGGTTTCCTCGTAGTAGCCGGGCTCGAGGAACATATCCGTCCATTCGTCGGGCCCGACGATTCCGCCGACCGGTTTCGCCGCCAGCTGACTTTCGGTCTCGTAGAACTGATTCTGCACCGCCTGCTCGGTCGCGCCGAGGTGATAGACGTCGTTGTACTTCGCCAGCCACGCGAACCAGATGTCGTCGTTGCGATTGAACGGGATGTCCTGGTCGAGGTTGAAGTCCTGGTAGCCATCTTTGAGCGGGTTGACGTTGCTGTCGAGGATCAGGCGCCGGACATGGGTGGGGAACATGGTGGCGTACACCTGCCCGAGGTCGGTGCCCCAGGAGAAGCCGTAGTAGGTGATCTGCTTCTGACCGAGCGCCTTGCGGATGCTGTCCATGTCCAGCGCGTTGTCTCGGGTCGTCATGTTCTGCAGCAGCTCGTCCTGCAATGGGCCGGCCGAGGCGCAGTCCTGGGCGTACGTCTTCGAGCGCGACAGCCAGATGTTGAATAGCCCCGGGGTGCTCGCAACGTAATTGGGCCGGTCCGGGCCGAGATAGTAGGGGTCGCAGCTGATCGCCGGAATGCTCGAGCCCACTCCGCGAGGGTCAAAGCCGATCCAGTCGTAGTCGTCCGCGGCCGCGTTGAAGCCTTCCTGCTGGAGCACCGGGATCAGGAACGTGTTGAGATCAAGCCCCTCCCCGCCCGGACCTCCTGGGTTGGTCAGGATCACGCCCTGGTAATCGCGCAGGCTCGAGGTGTGCTCGATACGAGAGACCGCGAGCTTGATCTGCGGCCCGTCGGGATCACTGTAATTGAGCGGCACCGACAGATAGCCGCATTGCGCCCCGGCTGCCTGGAGATCGGACTCCGAGCACTGGCCCCAGCTGATGCCGGCCGATGCCGACGCCGCATGTGCACTGGCGACGCCCCGCACGGCGGCGCTGGCGGTAGTCGTTGCCGCGAAGGCCGCTGTGACCACGCCTACTACGCCTACTAGCGCCACGACGGAAGTGAGCCGTTTCATTCGTACCCCGCATTGGTCGTACCCCGAAAGCACGGAGAATCGTACCGCCGCAGCTCGCCCAAGGCTAGCCGCGATAGGGCAAGATACGGCGGTGCTCAGATTCAACCTTCTCTCCCCGGAGCTCGACCAGGCCTCGGAGCGCGACGGGTACCGTTGGCGTGCCGCGAGCGTCGGACAGGCGGTCGGCGCGGAGCAGATGGGCGCCCGTCTGTATGAGCTCGAGGATGGTCAGCGGAGGGGTCCCTACCACTTCCATCACGCGATCGAGGAGTGGCTGATCGTGGTCGCCGGCTCGCCGCTGGTCAGGACTCCGGGCGGCGAGCGCCGACTCCAGCGGGGTGACGTTCTCTGCTTTCCGGCCGGGTCCGGCGGCGCACACCAGGTGTCAGGGCCGGGGACGGTCCTGGTCGTCTCCGAGAATCGCACCCCCGACGTGGTCGAGTATCCCGACAGCGGCAAGGTCGGCGTGCATCCGCCGGGCAAGGTCTTCCGCAGCGCCGATGCCGTCGACCTCTGGGAGGACGAATGACCGAGCCGCTCAACCCCGACCCAGTCAACCTCTACGAGGTCGCCGTCGAGGGCGCTCCCGACGACCCCGCCGGGTACCGGAGCCGGGCCGCCCGGCTCGGCCCGAGCCTCGGGGCCGAGAGGCTCGGTGGAACGGTCTACGAGCTCGATCCGGGAGACAGCATCTGCCCCTACCACTACGAGGGCGTCGAGGAGGAGTGGCTGCTCGTCCTCACCGGCAGGCCGACCCTGCGCGACCCCGAGGGCGAGCATGAGCTCGTCGCGGGCGACGTGGTCTGCTTCCCACCTGGTCCAGAGGGCGGACACAAGCTGACCAACCGCTCGGACACCACCGCCCGCGTGCTGATGCTCTCGACCATGCCCGAGCGCGAGCTCAGCATCGCGGTCTATCCCGACAGCGACAAGGTCGGAGTCTGGCCCTGGCCGGGCAAGCGCCTGCGCCTGACTGACGAGTCGGTCGATTACTGGGACGGCGAGGTTTAGTAACGGGAGGGGCAGTGATGCCATCATGGGGTTACCGCTCACCCTTCCCGGAGGTCTCCGATGAACAACGACGAGCTCAAGCAGCTGGCCCAGCGTCTGCGGATCGACTCGATTCGTGCGGCGGCCGCCGCCAATTCCGGCCATCCAACCTCGTCGATGTCGGCAGCCGATCTGATGGCCGTGTTGATGACGCGCTATCTGCGCTACGACTTCAACCACCCCGAGAACCCGAACAACGACCATCTCATCTTCTCGAAGGGCCACGCCTCACCGCTCCTGTACTCGATGTTTCGCGCGGCCGGGGCCATCTCTGACGAGGAGCTTCTCAGCTTCCGCAAGTTCGGATCTAAGATCGAGGGTCATCCGACGCCGGTGCTGCCGTGGGTCGACGTCGCGACCGGCTCGCTGGGTCAGGGTCTGCCGATCGCCGCCGGGATCGCCCTCTGTGGCCGCGAGCTCGACCGGCTGCCCTATCGGGTCTGGTGCCTGTGCGGCGACTCCGAGATGGCGGAGGGCTCGATCTGGGAGGCGGTGGACCACGCCGGCAAGGCTGGGCTCGACAAGCTGACCGCGATCATCGACGTCAACCGCCTCGGCCAGCGTGGCGAGACCATGCACGGTTGGGATCTCTCCTCCTACACGCGTCGCGCCGAGGCGAGCGGCTGGATGGCGATCGAGATCGATGGCCACGATATCGCCGCGATCGAGCGCGCTTACGAGCAGGCCGAGGAGGCTCCGGGAGTTCCGGTGATGATTGTCGCCCGCACCATCAAGGGCTACGGGGCGAGCGAGACCGCCGACGTCGAGGGCAAGCACGGCCAGCCGCTGAAGGATCCCGAGAAGGCCTATCACGAGCTCGGCGACGTTCCCCCGATCCACGTCGACGTACCCAAGCCCGAGGGCACGGGTACCCCGCATCAGTTCGAGTCCGACCCGTCCGCGCCCTGGCCCCGCTACGAGGTGGGCGGCGATCCGGTGGCGACTCGCAAGGCGTTCGGAGACGGCGTGGCGGCGCTCGCACAACGGCGCGGAGACGTCGTCGCGGTGGACGGCGAGGTGGCGAACTCCACGCACCTCGACGAGCTCCAGAAGGTGGCCCCCGAGCGGTACTTCGAGGCGTACATCGCCGAGCAGATGATGGTCGCGACGGCGGTCGGCTTTCAGGTGCGCGGGTGGACGCCGTTCGCCAGCACGTTTGCGGCCTTCCTCTCGCGCGCGTATGACTTCGTGCGCATGGGGGTGATCTCGCAGGCGAAGCTGTGCCTGAACGGATCGCACGCCGGGGTCTCGATCGGCGAGGACGGGCCGTCGCAGATGGCGCTCGAAGACCTGGCCGAGTTCCGCGCGCTCGGCGGCTCGGTCGTGCTCTACCCCTCCGATCCGAACCAGACGGTCAAGCTCATCGAGCAGATGGCCGACTTCGAAGGCATCTCGTACCTGCGCTCCACTCGCGCGGCCCTTCCCACGCTCTACGGACCCGACGATGAGTTTCCCATCGGCGAGGCGCGCGTGGTCCGCGAGTCCGACGAGGACCAGGTCGCCCTGGTCGGAGCCGGCGTGACCCTGCATGAGGCGATCAAGGCGGCGGACACGCTCGCGGCCGAGGGCATCAACGCGCGGGTGATCGACGCCTATTCCGTCAAGCCGATCGGAGCCGAGACGCTGGCTGCGGCCTCGCACGCGACCGGCGGACGCCTCGTCGTCGTCGAAGATCACTGGCCCGAGGGCGGGCTCGGCGACGCGGTCCTCGGCGTCTTCGCCGACAGCGACGAGCGCCCGCGCGTGGTCAAGCTCGCGGTCAGCCACCTGCCCGGGTCCGGTAAGCCTGCCGAGCTCCTCGCCGACGTCGGCATCGACGCCGAAGCGATCGCGCAAGCGGCCAGGCGGCTATCGCGCTTGGGGCCGCAGATCGGCAGCGCCACCGCCGCCAGCGCGGGGTAGCGCTAGCCGCTAGCCGCAGCCCTTGAGACCGGCGTCGATCGCCGAGCTCTTGCCCGCGCTTTCGTGGCTCTGCACCTGTGCCTCGATCGAATCGGCCTTGGCCGTGTCGTGATCGGCTTGCGCCCGGACGAGGTCGCGCAGGAGCGCCTGCACATACTCGAGCTCGTAGACGTATGCCTGGAACTGGGGGGCCCGGTCATACGGTGGGGACAGGACGTGAAGCTTGGTGATCGCCAGCGAGAGGTTTGCCTCCTCGGAGTTCACGGCGGCGACGCCCCCGGAAGTGGGGAGCTTGCCCACGACGCCGTGGGCAGAGGCGCAGATGGCGTCCGCCTTGAAGGCGAAGGACCCCTTCGATGGCGCACTGCTCGAACAACCCGTCGCCCCGAGAGCGACAGCGGCCAATGCGATCGGGGTCCCCAGCCTCATTTCGGTACAAGTATCGATCGCGGGTAGCCTCCCTGGCAATGGCACCCGAGCGCAGCGTCGCGCAGCTGATCGTGCACTGCCTCGAGAACGAGGGCGTGACTCACGTCTTCGGCATCCCGGGGGAGGAGAACATCCACCTCGTCGAGGCCCTCTCGGACTCCTCGATCCGCTACGTCCTGGTGCGCCACGAGCAGGCGGCGTCGTTCATGGCCGAGGTCTACGGCCGGATCACCGGGAGCGCCGGCGTCTGCTCATCCACGCTCGGCCCCGGCGCGATCAACCTGCTGCTGGGGGTCGCGGACGCGACCACGAACTCCACCCCGGTCGTGGCGCTCTCGGCGCAGGTGGGCATGAACCGGAATTACAAGGAGTCCCATCAGGGGGTCGATCTGGTGTCCATGTTCGATCCGGTGACCAAGTGGGCCGAGCTGATCGCGACGCCGGGCGCCGCGCCCGAGATGATCCGCAAGGCGTTCAAGCTCGCCCAGACCGAGCGCCCCGGCGCCGTCTATCTCGCGGTGCCCGAGGACGTCGAGAAGGCGCCTGCCCCCGAAGACGCCAGGCCGCTCGTAGTCAATACTCCCCGGCCCGACGAGCCCTCGCCCAGCCAGCTGCGCCGCGCCGCGGACGTCCTGCGCACCGCGCACAACCCGATCGTGCTCGCGGGACACGGGGCCGCCCGCGCCGGCGCCAGCGACGCCCTGCGAAGCTTTGCCGAGGTGCTCGGCGTCCCCGTAGCCACGACATTCCACGGCAAGGGGGTGTTCCCCGACAACCATCCCCAGGCACTCGGCGCCGTCGGGTTCATGCGCCACGACTACGTGAACTTCGGCTTCGACCAGGCCGATGCGATCATCGCCGTCGGCTACGAGCTGCAGGAGTTCGACCCCGTTCGGATCAATCCGGACAGCGACAAGAAGATCATCCACATCCACCGCTTCCCCGCCGAGGTCGACCTCCATTACGAGGTCGAGGTCGGCCTGCAGTCGGACATCGGTCGCACCCTGAACGCGCTCGCGAAGGAGGTCGGGAGGCGGTTCGAGCCCGAGATCCCCAAGCAGCGAATCCGCGCCATGCTCGAGGCTGAGCTCGAGCGGGGCCGCGAGGACGACCGGTTCCCGGTCGCCCCGGCGCGGATCGTGGCCGACACGCGGGCGGCTCTCGGCCCCGAGGACATCGTGCTCGTCGACACCGGGGCGCTGAAGATGTGGATGGCCCGGCTGTACCCGACCTACCGGCCGAACACGTGCCTGATCTCGAACGGCCTCTCGACCATGGCCTGGACGCTGCCGGGCGCGATCGGCGCGAAGATCGCGTGCCCCGACTCCCGGGTCCTCGTCGCGACCGGCGACGGCGCCTTCATGATGAACTCGCAGGAGATCGAGACCGCGCTCCGCGAGCGGATTCCCATCGTCGTACTGATCTGGGTCGACGACGAGTACGGGCTGATCACCTGGAAGATGGACCTGGAGCTCGGGCACAGTGTCGACACCACCTTCGGCAACCCCGACTTCGTCGCCTACGCCGAGAGCTTCGGCGCCCGCGGGTACCGGATCGAGGCGCCCGACGAGCTGCTGCCCACCCTGCGCCAGGCTCTCGCCGACGAGACCGTCTCGGTGATCGCCTGTCCCGTCGACTACTCGGCGAACATGCAGCTCACCAGCGCGCTCGGCGAGCTCGACGAGTCGCTGTCGTGAAAGAGCCCCGGAGCCGCGCGGCGGTTCGATGTAAGCCCGCTGACAGCACGCCGACGAGCTGAATGTGCCACCATCGTGTGGAGACGCTCGCGATTGCGAGCCAACCCCGGTGTACGCCACGACGGCGGACGCCGTCCCCGCCCAGGCTACCTGAGCTAAGTGTTCCGTACTCGACTCCATGCAGCTCGGCTGCTCCCGATAGCGCTGGGCATCGTCGCATTGGCCTTCGGGCCGTGGGCCGCTGCCAGCGCCAGCTCGCCGGCCGCGCCCACGATCGTCCCGCTCTCCCAGGGCCGGGTCGGGCGCTGGGCCTATCCGCAGGCGACCGCGACCGTTCGCGCCACTCCCTCCGCGCACGCACGGGCGGTGGGACGACTGCGCTTCCTGACCCCCGACGGTCTTGGCCAGGCGCAGATCTACGAGGCGCTGCGCAAGGAGCGCGTGCCGAGCACGGGCGTGACCTGGATCGACGTCTCCATCCCGGGACGACCCAACGGCAAAACCGGCTGGGTACGGGCAAGCGCGCTCGGTCCGCTGAACACGACCTACGGCCTGATCCTGGTCAACCGCGAACGTTTTCGCATCACGCTCTACAACAAAGCCGGTAAGGCGATCTTCACCGCCCCGGTCGGCGTCGGCCGCCCCGCCCTGCCCACGCCCGCCGGGCATTTCTATGTGCTCGAGAAGTTCAGCCTGATCGACGAGAGCGAGCTCGGCCCCTTCGCGCTCGCCACCAGCGCCTACGCCCCTACGCTCAGCGAATGGCCGGGCGGCGGCGTCGTCGGCATCCACGGCACCGACCAGCCGCAGCTGATCCCCGGCCGCCCGTCGCACGGCTGCGTGCGTCTGGTCAACAGCAACATCACCCGCCTCTGGCACATGGTCAAGCTCGGCACCTTGATCCACATCATCTGAGCGGAGCGCGTCCGCTCAGGAGATGAGCCCGTTCGGCGCCTTCAGGGAACCGAAATCCTGGGTATAGGTCGCGCCGGTCTGGTTGTCCGCGTACTCCGCCGGGGACTGTGCGACTACACCGATACCACTGTCGACGAAGCGGGAATTGAGTATGTTCGCTCGATGGCCCGGCGAGCCCATCCAGGCCGCGACGGTCGACGCCGGCGTAGCGAGCCATAGCGTGCCGCACTCGATGTTCTCCCCCACCTCGTAGCCATACCCTCGTGTCAGGTAGCCGCTGGCCTTGATCCGGTCGATCATGGCGTCACCGCTCGGACTCGTGTGATCGAAATAGTCCTTGGCGACCATGTCCTCCGAATGAGCGGTGGCCGCACGATCCAGATCGGTGTTGTCGCGCAGCGGGCGCTCGTGGTGGAGCACGCGCTGGCGGT
>Ga0302326_10019057_pt1 | contig 14198 bp, 9 predicted proteins | sample Palsa_T0_3_FD_202264 | JGI IMG/M metagenome (GOLD analysis project Ga0302326, IMG submission 202264) | Peat permafrost microbial communities from Stordalen Mire near Abisko, Sweden - Palsa_T0_3 | ecosystem: Environmental > Terrestrial > Soil > Palsa > Peat permafrost | place: Sweden: Abisko... | reverse complement strand
CGGTAAACAGCCTGCCGAGCTGCGGCTGAATCCCCAGTAACTGGAAGAAATTCTCCGACACGGGCACGCCGCTGAGCCGCTCCGGCTCGCCCTGTCCGCTGAGCAGATTGTCGCCGACGCCGTAAAAAGCGAAGTAGCCGGCCATGTCTGAATAGGACCGGTTCAGTTGCCGGAGGTCCAGGAAGTGGCCCACCTGGGTAGTCTGGCCGGACAGAGCGCCGCTGGTGTCCCAGTTGGCGATCCAGACCAGCCGCTCCGGTTCGTGAAACGGCAGCGGACGAAGAAGCAGGGCGTCCACAACGCTGAATACCGTGGCGCTCGCGCCGATACCGAGTCCGACGATCAGCACCGCGAAGGTGGTGAATCCGGAATCCCGGCGTAGCGTTCGAAACGTGTAGCGCAGGTCCTGCAGGATGCTGTCAGCTGCGGACAAACCTCGGCTATCGGGCATGGGCTCTCCGGACTCATATACTGCCGAACGGCATTTTGGTTACCTGCGGCCAGCCAGATAGTCTCGAAAGCCGGGCGCGTAACGGTTTCCCGAATGAACCATCCGGAGGCCCGCCAACACGGAGAGGCCACACGTCAATGCAATGAACCGGATCCCAAACATGGCATGCCGTAACGCGCGTCGGTGGCGGTCAGAGATGCTGTGGCGCCTGTGCCGGATCCCGTTCCTGCGCCGCTTGGCCGCGCGGTCGAATCCGACTAAACGCCGATAAATGAAGCACATCTTCTGCGTTTATCTGCATTCATCCGCGCCCAATCATCTTTTCGATTTTGGCTTCAACCTCCCTCATCGGATGATGCCCGCATCGGAAAGTCGCCAAACCATTCAAATGAATTGCCATGTGGCATTGCTGTTCCGAGTCTGTCGCGCGAGCGATCAGCGCTAAGCTGAATCGAGGGAGGACGAGTCGGAAACTCAACTTTGACGAATTGTTGTTACCCCATCCCGTAGAAGCGCTGCCGGCGAAACTGGCCTACCAAAGTGACCGGTGTAGAAATGAAAACTCGCCGAATTAGGGCCGCCGGTGGCCCTACCCGCAGGGTGGCGACGTTGCAACTAGTGGCTGTGACCGGGCGACATTGTCTCCCTTCTAACGAGAGGATTAAGGGCACTGACCGGCGATAGTCCCTCAAAACTGTTAAGCACCGTCCGCGATTGGCGTCCCGCCGCAGCCGCCAGTGCGATATGCTTTAGATATTTAACGGTGGCCATGCCGTTGGAGGTTCAATGAGTGTCCGCGAACAGCTTCACGCATACATTGCGCAGCTGGAACAACGTTTGCGCTGGAGCGCGTTGCTCCGCGGATTGGCGATTCTCGCCTGCAGCGCTTTGGCGGCGACACTGGTGCTGGTCACTATCGCCAATGCGCTCGCCTTTTCGCATCGAAGCGTGACTGCTGCCCGCTTCGGATTAATCCTGGTTCTGGCCATTGCCGCGGCCGCCGGGTTGGCGCTGCCCTTGCGACGCCTCACCCGCCGCCGCGCGGTGGGAACCGCCGAAGCCGCCTTCCCGCAATTCCAGCAGCGCCTCACCACCTTCACTGAGCGCGACGGTCACGATCCTTTTATTGAGCTTTTAGCTGGGGACACTCTCGAAGTCGCCCGATCCGCGGAGCCCAGGGAAATGGTCACCGACTTCCGCCTTTGGAGTTCGCTGGGCGCCAGTGTCGGAGCCTTCGCCATCCTGGTCTGGATGATCGCCGCCGGACCGGGTTTTCTCGGGTATGGGGCCTCGCTGCTTTGGACCGGTCCGCATTCCGGCAAGCCCGCGCTCTACGATCTGCGCGTGACTCCCGGCGACGCCGTCGTGCGCCGCCACGCCGACCAGAAAGTTTCGGCGCTTCCTACGGGCATGCGTTCCCCCAGCGTCAAGTTGTATGCGCGCTTTCAGAGCTCTTCCAAGTGGGAAGAGATTGCGATGCAGCCCGAGGCGGCGGGCAGCTTCGCGGGCGGCTATCAATTTCTGTTTGCCGGATTGCCCGAGAACGTCGAATACTATGTCACCGCCGGAGCCATGACGTCGAAACACTTTAACATTCACGTCACCGATTTGCCCGCGGTGAAACAGATTCGCGTCACCTACCATTACCCCGCCTGGACCGGCATGAAGTCCGATGTGGAGGAACGCGGCGGCGATCTGCGCGCCGTCGCCGGCACGGAGGCGGAACTTGAGGTATCCACCGACCGCCCCCTTCCGGGCGGCCAGATCCAGCTTGACGACGGACAGAAAGTTCAGCTCACCGGGGGGCAGAATAATGTCTATCGCGGCGCCGTCAAGATGGATAAGGACGGCGTCTACCATGTCGCCGGAGTGGAAGAGGGGCAGCCCGTTCGCGTCAGCGAAGATTTTTTCATCGAGGCCCGCAAAGCCAACCCGCCGCAGATTGCATTGGTGCGTCCGGGCCGGGGCGACTACCATGCCAGCCCTATCGAAGAAGTAACCGTTGCCGCCAAGGCAAACGATGAATACGGCCTCAACGGCGTCGCGCTGCATTATTCGGTGAATGGCGGCCCCGAGACTACCGTGGATGTGCTCCAGCAAAAGGGTAAGAAACAGGCCGACGGATCGACCACGCTCTCACTGGAGACTTTCAAGCTGGTTCCGGGCGATTTGATCAGCGTCTACGCCACCGCCAAGGACGGCAATTCCGAGGCACACACCGATATGATGTTTATCCAGGCCGACCCGTTTGAGCGTGAGTTTTCGCAATCGCAGCAGTCGGGTGGCGGCGGTGGTGGTGGGGGTGGCGGCGGGGGAGGTAACGATCCCGCGCAGATCTCGCAGCGGGAAAAGGAGATCATATCCGCCACCTTCAGGCAAGCGTCGGACAAGAACTCGACCCAACAGCAGGCCACCGACATCGCCAAGCTGCTCAAACAGTCGCAAACCACTTTGCACGACCAGGCCATCTCACTCGCCGGCCGCTTGGAGGCCCGCGAGTTGACCGATGAAGTGCAGGCGATCAGCGACTTCCAGAAGGATATGATTGCCGCGTCCGCCGCCATGGCTCCGGCCGCGCAACAATTGCAGCAGGAGCAGTGGAAGGACGCGATCCCCAACGAGCAGAAGGCCCTGCAATTCCTGCTGCGCGCCGAAGCTACCTTCCGGCAAATTCAGGTTGCGTTCGGCGGACGCGGTGGAGGGGGAGGTGGCGGTGGCGGTGGCGCGGCGCGCGATTTGGCTGCCCTGTTCGATCTGGAGCTCGATACCGAGAAAAATCAATACGAGACGCAGAAATCCGCGACTACCTCCGAAGAACAAAAGGCGCAGGAAATCGACGACGCGCTGAAAAAGCTCGACGAGTTGGCCAAGCGCGAGGAGAACCTCGCCCAGCAGCAACGCAATGGCGTCCAGACTGCCGAGCAAAAATGGCAACAGGAAATGCTGCAACGCGATGCGCAGCAGCTCCAGCGGCAGATGGAGCAACAACTTGCTCAAAATGGGCAGCAAGGGCAGCAAGGACAGCAAGGACAGCAAGGGCAGCAAGGGCAGCAAGGGCAGCAACGGCAGCAAGGGCAGCAAGGACAACAAGGGCAGCAAGGACAACAAGGACAGCAAGGACAACAAGGACAGCAAGGGCAACAAGGACAGCAAGGGCAACAGAGCGGCCAGAGCGGTTCAGCTTCCGGCCAATCGGGCAGTCAGGCGGGCTCACCTATGCCCTCTCGGCAACCGGGCAGTTCATCCGCTGGCCGTAGCGGTAGCCAATCGGCCGGCCAGGACCGTGCCAACGGCGCCAATCCACAGCAGACCGCGGACCAGGCTGCCGACAGCCGCCAACAGGCGGCCCAACAGGCGCTCGACCGCTTGCGTCAAGCCAATGAAGACCTCAAGCGCGCCGTCTCCCGGAATGCCAGCGCGGCCGATTCCCGGCGCGCCGCCGACCGTTTGCGCGAAGCCACCGACCTGCTTGGCGGAATGCAGCAGCAGGACGCCGCCAGCCGCCTCAAGTCGATGGCCCAGACGGCCGATCAATTGGCGGCCCGGCAAAAGCAACAAGCGGACCACGTGCGGGACTTGATTGCCCGGCGGAGCGCCGCGAGCGCCTCTGGCCAGCAGCAGAATAACGTTTCTGAGCAGGAACTCGACAAAATGGTCAGCGATCGCCAACAGGTGAGCGACGACTTGGCGCACCTCACGCAGCAAATCCGCACTGCGTCGCGCGAGCTCGCGCCCACGCAGCCGGCGGCGACCGGCAAGTTGCGAAGCGCGCTCGATGGCCTGGACGAAAACGATCTGGGCACCCGCATGCAACGCAGCTCGGATTTGCTGCGAATCGGCAACTTCTCCGATCCGGCTGAAACCGCCCTGACCAGCGACCTGAACAAGCTGGGTCAACAGGTCGGCGACGCGGCCCGCGCCGTAGGCAATGCTCAGCACGCTTCGAAGGACGCCGAGCTCAACCGGGCCATGGACGATCTATCGCGTGTGCGTGACCAACTTGCCGGCCTCGGCGGGCGTGCCGGCTCTCAGCCGAACTCTAGACCTAACTCTCAACCCAACTCTCAACCTAACTCTCAACCTGGACAGGGGCAGCCCGGCCAACCCGGCGGCCAACAGCTCCAAAGGACCGGCCAACTCAGCCGCGACGGGCAACCCGGTCAGGCTGGCCAACCCGGTCAGCAGCAAGCGCAAAATGGGCAGCCGGGGCAACCGGGCCAACAAGGCGGCCAGTCCGGTCGAGGCGGTCAAGGCGGCGGCCAGTCCGGTCAAGGTGGTCAAGGTCAAGCCGGTGGCCAGCGCGCCGGTGGCCAAGGCGGTCAAGGGGGGCAAGCCCTGGCAGGTGATGTCGGGAATCGCGTCGCTGGTCCGGCAGGCAATGCGGCCGGTGGCGGCGGCAATCGCGACGGCAACCGCTATGGCGCCTATGACACCGGCAATACTCGCATCTCCGGTCAGGCCGTGGCGCCCCAGCAAGGTCCTAACCCGGCCGATACTCAGCGCGAGATCGACCAGGGATTGAACCTGCTCAACCAGGTTCGCGCCGTAGTGCAGGATAGTCCCGAGGCGCGGCAACAACTGCAGTCGCTGATCGATCAAATGCGCAAGCTCGACCCCAGCCGGTTCCCGGGAAATCCCGCCCTGGTCGAGCAGATGCACCAGCAGCTTGTCAGCAGCGTGGACGCGCTGGAATTGCAGCTGCGCCGCCAACTCGATGAGAGCCGGGGCGGCACGATCCGCAACACCGACCCGACGAAAGTTCCCGCCGGCTATCAGGACTCAGTCGCCGAGTACTACCGCAAACTCTCCGGCGGCGGCCACTAGCAGTTCTTCGACCGCGAGATTCGCTGCTGCGTAAGAACCGCTTGCTAACGCGCGGTGCTCCGATCAGAGCCACGACCGTAAGGGAGTGATCTTCTTCTATCTCTCTGCGCGGCCGCAATGCCGCCTATTGTCCCCTGCCGGCTGGAGCCGCTCCCCTGCCGGCGGGTCGTGCAGGAGCGACGTAGTTCACCAGCTCATCGACTGGCTTCTTTCCGGCCCACGCGATGCCCCGGAGCAACATCCGCTGAATCTGGTAATTGGCGAAGTCGGCGTAGGTGTGGCCCTGCATCCATACGAACGCTCGCGCAGGCTGACCGCCGGGGAGAGTGTGTTCGTAGGTCCAGATCTGGGGCACAACCTCGCCCTTGTGGTCGCCGGCGCTGCGAGTGGGCGCGATCTCCGCGGTTGCCAGCACGTGGATGGCGGGGCTCTTCGCCCACGTCATCAGAAAGAAGGCTTCATCGAAAATCGTCATATCGGACATGTCCTTCATAATGGGGTCCGACTTGTCCACGACTGCGTAAGGGATTGGCGCGTCCAGGGTGTAGTTCACCTCGCCATGCTTCTTTGCGCCACCCACAAGCGTCGCAAAATAGGCCGGATCGGGACCGCACAATGAGTCATGCAGACTAACTAATCCGCCGCCGCGTTTGACGAACGTCTCGAGCGTGCCCTTCTCGCTATCGCTCAGGAAGGCTGCGTCGCCTTTGTAAATCACGACGACGTCGGCATGTTCGAGGTCGGCGCTGCTGGGGGGATGTAAAGCGCCATTGACGACGGCTCCGTGCTCCGTCAGAATCTTGCTCCAGTCGGCAAGAAACTGCGGGTAGTCATGCTGACCCGCGCCATGGGATTTGAGACCCGCCCAGATGTATATATTCATGCCGTTGGGGTTCTGCCCCTGTGCTCCAGGGGCGCCCTGAGGGCCGGCGCCGCGTCCCGGCTGCGCCCAGGCATATGGCTGCGCCGCCCCTCCGAGGAGCAACAGAAAGAAAGCGCCAGGTACAAGAGGCAGCATCCTCAGTTTCGGAAGTTTGCGATCTGTCCAGCCCGTCGTAGTGCATTTTCGTCTGCTTGTCACAAGTCACCGCCTGGTCCTACATTATAGATCTTCGCGTAACCGAGTGACAGCCGATGCGCTGCTGCAAGCCAGTAGCTCCACGCGGGCAGAGCTCTATTCCTAGCTCCAGCGCAACACCCAACTTGCAGCCTAAGGAGACCTGGACCCGAACTAAAACAGAATATTCTTTTTCTGTTCTTCGAGCAGACCGGCATCGAGACCCGGGACTTTGCGAAGGTCCTCATACGTCTTGAATGGGCCTTTGTCAGTACGGTATTGGACGAGCAGTTCCGACTGCGCCGCAGTGAACGAAAGACCTGCCTCGATCTCTTTCGCAGTGGACGTGTTGATATTGAGCGGCTTGCCGAAATTCCGCGAAAGGTAGCCGATCACGGAATTCACGTCCTCGTCCGAGCCTGCCGCTCCGCGAGACACCATGTCATCCACTACGTATGTCCACTGCTTCTTGGGATACTTGGAACTCGTCACCTGATCGAGCCCATGGCAGTCGGAGCACATTCTGACAAAAATGTCCTTACCTTTGCCCTCAGGCAGGTCGTCGCGATTGGCGGCGTTGAGAATCACGGCCGCCACGCCAAATGTGGAAATCACGAACAGTACCCAGCGCACGATGCCTCTAGTTTGCCACAGCTTGACAAACGACGGCGCTGTCTCATGCCTGGGGTACGTCGCTGAGGGGCCGGTTTGCCTTAGCGGTCCAGCCCTCCGGCGCGCTCAGCCGGGAATTAGAGTCCAGCCCGTTCGCTTATTTAGGCGGCTCGGCGGGAAGACCCAGCGACTTTGCCGTATCCTCCGCTAACTTGGCCAGCAGGCTCTCCGGGTAGACCGTCATCAAAGTGTGGAAGATGCTATAGGCGGTCCGGGGCTGCCCCGCCTGGACTTGCGACTGAGCTTCCTTGAAGAGGTAGATGGCGCCGATTTCGGTCTTCGCCTTGGCGGCGAGGGGATTTTCCGGGTAGGTGGCGGCCAAAGTCAGCAGGGTCAGTTTCGCCCGGTCCAGTTTTCCCGCTTGCTCGTCTCGACTGCCTCCGTCGAACAGCACCTTTGCTGGATCGCTTTGCGAAAATACCGGTATAGACGCCACCAGTAACAGCAGGAGAGTGAGTGCCTTCATGCAACCGTGTCAGCACGTGCGCTGCCATGGCCCGACCCGCGGCATTGGCGCGATTTCCGCGCACGCCGGGTGGGACGGGCAGGGCACGCTGGGGCCGATAGAGCACACTTTCAGGAGCAAAATAAGGCAGGCGGAGGTACTCTTGGTTTCCAGGATCAGGGCACGCATGATACGGCATGCCAGAGCGAATCGGGTTTGGGCCGCGCCGGCTTCTTATCGCGAACAACTTGGGCGGACCTGGCGCGCGAGCACCGTGCCGCTCCGCTAGCTGACAGTGGTGGAAGCCTCAGTCTGCGGGCCGAGTTTGCCCTCTTCCGCAGCCTCCAGGTACCGGCGCAGGTTGCCCGCATGCAACAGATGAGTCACAACTAAGAAGAGGCACACTTTGAAGAGAAGCGCGACCAGATAACTGTAGATTTGCCACTCCGGCGGAAGCTTAAAGAAAAATACCCACATCATCTGGATCAAAGCGTACCCATACAGAGGGACTAGCATCCACCGCGGAACCTTCATCCAATGACTGTCAAAGCGGCCCACCAGGAACGCAATGGCGAGCCCATCGTATAACCCAAGAAACACCAGGCCAAACTCATTCAGACCCCAAAGGTGCAGCCTTCCCGCGACCGCCATGAGGCACACTCCGGCGCCAACGCCCCATGCCGTGCCGATCGCTCTCCAAAATGACGCGTTGCGTTCGGGATACCCCGGCAAGGCGATGCTGGGCTTATCCAGCACAAAGAAACACCAGAAAAGGGGAAACGAAGTCAGGCAATTGAGTATGTCCGCAATGGGGTCGGGCTGTGCGCCCGAACCGCCATGCACCCAAAGCCACAAGTACAGCATCAGCCAGCCAGCCCAGGCCCAACGCCAGCCCGCGATGAATTGCGCGAGCGATTTTCGCGCTATGGGGTGGTCGCGTTCCGCAATTACCTGCGGCTTCAGGAAGGGGGTGAACTGCACCGCCAAGAGGAGCGCGGCGATGGCTGCTTGAACCAGATGCAGGATCGGCGGCACTGGCGGAACTGTTCCAATTAAGGCTCCACCAAGTTGGGCGCCCGGGACGAGTAACGACGCACCGATGGCCGTCAATAGCGAATAGCAAATCCGCAGCAGCAACGTGGTGGCGACGGTGGTCAGCACCGAACGAAAGAGATCCGTGAAGCGCGCATGCGTCCGATACGGAGCGCGATTTTCGAGAGCCGCGTAGTTTACGGGCTCGGGCCGCCGCGACTGGAGAGGGACTGTCTTCCCTTTGATGCCCTGCCACGATAGCCCAGCGGGCGCCGCCAGTTCTTCATCGCCGGCGTGCTCAAATTCCCACGCATTCAGAACCTCGCCCGCTCGTTTTCGCTGCTCCGGAAAACTGAGTGCATGGCGCATGGCTTCCGCATCCATGAGTTGGTCGAACAAGTCCTGGTTTACCGCAGCCGCCTGGAAAAGCGCATCTCGTTCCTCCGCGGTAAGCTCACCCGCGCTATACCCGAGGAGCAAGGCATCCGGATCGAATCGGTCCGATGGGCTCATAGGCCAATTCCCCCTAAGATCCGGAGCAACGTCTTATGGCATCGCTTCGCCATCTCATAAATGTTCCCCGAGATGCCCATAACCATCCGTATCTCTGGATAACTCCTCTGCTCAATCAGCTTCAAACTAAGGATTTGGCGGCATCGAGGTGAAAGCTTGAGTAGTCCGAGGAGGAGAGCGTTCATGTATTCGCGGGCTGCGACTTGCTCGAAAATCCTTTCCCCGCTATGCGGATTCTGCGGGTCGTGAAATTCCCGAAGGTCCGCCGCCCAGTCTGAAATACCCGGCCTCTTGTCGCGGTCCCGGCGGAATTGAGCGACCTTGTGGCGCGCGGCGCCGATCGCAATTCCCACCATCTCGCCCAACTCGCGCTTGTCCGGATACTTTTCCCACAACGTCACTACGCAACTCTGCGCAATGTCCTCGGCTTGGGCGAAATCGGCATGTTGGGGCGCCAGCCGTCTCAAGACAAACGCCAGAATTCGCCGGCGCACCAGAGCGAGGTTCTCATGATAAATCCTATCCTCGCTCTCTTCCATGCGCACCGGAAGCATCTGGCGCCATTGTAACGCCAGCCCGCCTAAAAATAAATCGCACATGGGGTGTGAGATTTGGCGGGCGCCGAACGATTTCGCTATATGAGCTTATTTGAGACGAAATCGGTGAGCCGCATCATCGCGGAATCTACGGGCGGAACGCACCAAATGAAGCGAACGTTGGGCCCAGTGCAATTGATCGCGTTGGGAATCGGAGCGATTATTGGTTCGGGCCTATTTTCATTGACGGGTGTTACCGCAGCGCAAAATTCCGGGCCCGCGGTCGCCGTATCCATGGCCATTGCCGCCGTCGGATGCGCATTCGCTGGCTTATGTTACAGCGAATTCTCCTGTATGATTCCGGTGGCCGGCAGCGCTTATACCTATGCGTACAGCACATTGGGCGAATGGATCGCCTGGATCATCGGATGGGATTTGGTGATCGAGTACGCAATTGGCTCGGCGACCGTTTCGATTAGCTGGTCGGCTTACGTGGCGTCGCTGCTGCACGGATTCCACATCGACCTGCCGGCGCGTTGGATTGCCGGTCCGTTTGAGGCAGTGACGCTGCCCGACGGCAGTATGGCGCAGGGAGGCTACGCGAATATCCCTGCCGTGATCGTGGTTCTATTGGTATCGCTACTGCTGATGGCAGGCATCCAGGAATCGGCGCGAGTCAATGCGGCGATCGTCGTTATCAAACTGGCGGTGGTAGTGGTTTTTATCGGAGTGGGCTGGTCTTACATCAACACGGCCAATTACACGCCGTTCGTTCCACGTAACACAGGTGAGTTCGGAGCTTTTGGCGTTAGTGGGCTGATGATGGGCGCGGGAACCATATTTTTCGCCTATATCGGATTCGACGCGATTTCGACGGCGGCGCAGGAATGCAGGAATCCGCAACGAGACATGCCTGTCGGCATCATCGGGTCACTGGTGATATGCACCGTGCTTTACATTCTCTTCGCCCTTGTCCTTACAGGAATGGTTCCATACACTCAATTGGGGGTCGCAGCGCCTGTCGCTCTGGCAATCGACAAGACCCCATACCTTTGGATGAACAATTTAGTGAAGGTGGGGATTATTTGCGGCTTCACCTCGGTAATTTTGGTAATGCTTCTGGGACAGTCGCGCGTGTTCTACTCGATGTCGCGAGACGGATTGGCTCCTAAAGTGTTCTCCGCAATTCATCCAAAACTCAAAACGCCGTGGCGTTCGAACATCCTGTTCTTCTTTTTTGTCGCGCCATTTTCCGCCTTTCTTCCCCTCAACCTGGTAGGACGGATGACCAGCATCGGAACCCTATTCGCATTCGTGATTGTGTGTGCCGGCGTTTGGGTGATGCGCGTGAAAAATCCCGGCCAGGCGCGTCCGTTCCGAACGCCATGGGTCCCGCTCGTACCGATTTTGGGGATGCTCGTAAACTTCGCTCTGATGTATTCACTAGGACGGTCGAACTGGGTGCGACTGATCGTTTGGCTGGTCATCGGCCAAGCTATATACTTCGGATACGGCCGCCGTCATAGCCGCCTGCGCGAGTCGCCTGCGCCAGTCATTGCTCAACGGACCTGACTTACCAGTTCAAGAGTCAACTATTCGGTTCAGCGTAAGCTGAAGGCCTCGATCTTCCCATCCGGCCCGAGCCAGATTCTGTAGTCCAATGAGCCCTTCTCAAATTTGACATGATAAATATCGGCGCCGCCCGGACCCACTTCTGTAAAGGTCACCGACTGCAGAGAGCCGAGTTGCGCGATGGGCGTCGGGAGTCGCTCCAGTTCCCGGCGTAGAGCCGCAAACGAGTCGGCATTCATCAGATCGGAATCCGGCTTGCCCAGTTGCAAATCCTCAATCATTTTGCGCATGGCGGCCTCGCTTCCAGGGGCCGGAGTCTGATTCTTGAGTCGTTTGGCGAACGCCGAGCCAGCATCTAGAAAGGGCTTGGCAGCGGCATCGTCCAATCGCTTCGCGGTGATGTCCCTGCCGGTCTGGTGAAGGATCACTTGATCCGCATTTCCCTGGCCGGCGTCAATCTTGGGGAATTCGATTTGCATCCCGGGTCTCAGAAAGAACATCGTGTCCGATTCCGGAAGGATGTTCATTTCGGGCTGCAGCCCTATTTTGGCGGTGAGTTGATTCCCGTTGAGAGCGATCAGCAGGGCCGGTCCATCGGGAGTCTGGTAGACGCCCGTGTACCCGTTCAGTATTTTGCCATCGACGGTAATCTCTCTCCGCTCGCTGCGATGGGCCAGGGCGGCCGCGTTGGCGGCGATCTCGGGCGGCAAATTGGTATCGATAGGAAGATGAGCAATATCCAGCACCTGAAGCGTCTTCGAGCCGAAGTTGGTCAGGAATAGCGTCCGGCGATCGGCGGAAACAGCCATCTCTCGCGGGAATGCTCCCACAGGAATGACGCCGAGCACTGCGTTCAGTCCTTCGCTAATTTTGCCTGCATCGAGAACAACCAGGGTCTGTGGCGCGTTTCCAGCAGCAAAGCGATTCGAGTTTCCAGCGACCACTTTTTGGCCCTTGTCCAGTACAGTGACAGGCACCGGGGCGTCGCCCACCGGCGCTATCCCCACTTGGGCATGTCCCGCGTCGGAAGCAGCTTCGCCGTATCGAACGCGAGCACTGCATTACTGTTCCGCGCCGTGACGTAGATCCGGTCGCCGTCGGGCGAAATAGCCATCCGCACCGGGCTGCAGCCCGCGGGGACGCGCGCTACGACGGCGTGCGCCGGGTCCTTCCGGGCGCGCGCAACATCGATCACAATCACGGCGCCTTCCGGCCTTGTGACGATCGAATCCGGAATGCCGGGCGCCTCCGGCTTACAAGCTTTCGGCCAATTCCAATCAGGCAAGGCCGCCTGGCTTGTGGTGTAGAGCCATTTGCCGTTCCGAGAGAACGTGAGGGCAATAGGAGCGCTCCCTGCCGGAATCTTTCCTATAATGGCGTCCGTTGTGTACCCTTTCTTGCGCGCACGCTTCAGGTCGATCACGGTAACCGACTGGCCTGACTCTTCACTCACGAAGAGTAGTTTGTCATTGCGAGTGATGTTGGCATAAATACTACCCGTGGCTCGCCCGTCGCTGAACGATCCCAGAACCGGATCGGCGGCACCGCCGATCATCCGGGGAACATCGATAAAAATCGTGGCGTTTGTAGCCGCCGCGACCAATAACCTTCGGTCGTGTGTCAGCGTGATGCCCGTGGGCGCGGACTTTAGGGGAACTACCCGAGAAAGCTGGATAATTCCGCGCGACCGCTTCAGAACCGCGATACCGGCGCCCGTACCGCCGTTGCCTGTGAGAGATACGAATATCCAACAACCGTCTCGCGTGGGCGTTACCGCGAATGGAGACGAAGGGAGGGGAATCGTCAAAGACGGCGAAGCGGCTGGCGCATCGCATTCGCTCGGCCGGGCCTGTGCGGCCAGCGTCAGCGCTATCGCGAGCGCAAACGCATAGGAACTGCATCTCGCCATCAGCCGATTATAATCCCAAGATTCAGAGAGCCAAATGCACGACATTGCGCCCGACGACAGAGTTCTGCCGATGCAGACCGTCCGGATAACCGAAGAAGCCCGTTTCAGAAGTTCGCCAACGGATCGAGACACCGCTTGCTGACGCGCGGTGCTCTGATCGGAGCGGCGACCGTATTTCTGAAACCACGTACTAAGTCGCGCGGCGAAGGCGCCGGATGGCTGGAAGATGTACTGTATGAGCGAGTGCGCCCGGCGGACGAGTCGCGGCGCCGGTCGCGGGAAAAGAGTTGCTTGGGCTGGGAGAAACTCTCAACGGCAATACCAGTGCGGCCTACCTGGCAGCCGTCGAGGCTATCGCGAATTTCTCCGCTTGCGATACGGCCTTCTATTCCTTGCGCAACGCCGACAAAGGGTCGAGCCCTGCGGCGCGGTGGGCGGGCAATATTCTGATGCGGCGCCACGGCCGCGCACCCGGCGGCGTAGCGCCGCGCTGAAAGCGGAACGATATCCGGCTTAATCGTTAGTCATGTGCGCGTCGCCAAAGGCGCGTTCCGTGTGTGATGGATCCGCATTCCCAAACTCTCATTGGCTGGCGAGCGCAATCGACGTAGAAGTGGACGCTGACGGTAAGCCGGCGGTAATTGTCAAACTTGCGGCGCCACCCGGCGGCAGCGTGACAGGCATGGCTACGGTCATCTGGTAAAGCCCGACAAATCCAGGCGACAGTTCCGATAAGACGACACTCACCGGCATGTTTCCCAGAGTCACTTGCGGTGTAATCGCGGTGACTGCCGGCGGACTTGACGGAGCTGTGGCTCCGAACGTCACGGCGAACGCCGATGCGCCCAGACCGGCCATATAGACCACCAATACTTCGCCCGCAACGGCCGGATCGGCGCCGTTGACCGCCGATCCATCGGATTGGTGGACGATTCCCAGTATTGCGGGCAAGGCGCCCTGTACGCCGGTAACAAAGGTGTTGCTCATTTCGCCGGCCACAGAGACTACGATGTTGGCGCTGCCCGCAGGAAGATCGCCCGGCATCTGAACCTCTATTAGTCCCGCTGACGTGGTTACGAGGGGCGCACGCACACCCTCCACCGCAACGTACGTATTCGCGAGGGAGCGAGGCAAGGGATTGGTGGATGCCTGCGATGCCGGCCCCAGATTCGTGCCCGTGACGTTCA